>JAAUYE010138324.1_pt1 | contig 11195 bp, 8 predicted proteins | sample 7278081 | NCBI WGS metagenome assembly JAAUYE01 (sample SAMN14350131, study PRJNA611818) | marine sediment metagenome | isolation source: surface marine sediment (0.6m) | place: French Polynesia: Moorea | collected 2018-08
GAAGAGACCTTCGCGCGCGTCGTCGAAGAGCTACGCAACGACACCGTAGAGGTCACCATTCCGCACCCGAATACCGGTCGCCCAGAAACGCTGGGCTTCGGCGCCGGACAGTTCGCGGGTGCCGTGCGCCTGCTCGTGTACAACCCGAACACGATTGCGCTGCTGCCGCTGTTCATCCACGAGGCGGGGCTCGGCAACTACCAGCCGCTCGCGTCACAGTTCATGTTGACCGTGATCTCGATGACCGACGCGCTGGCCATCGGCATGCACAACGCCGTGATGTGTACCGAGGACATGCCGTTCCTCGATCGCGCCACCATCGACGAGGAGGCGATTGCCGCTAGCTACATGGGCTCCTTCCAGCTCGAGACGCTCGAGGCCATGTGCACCGTGTGGCCGTCAGGTCCCATCGACGACGAATTCAAGGTTCCGGTCAAGACGGACATCCCGTTCCTGCTGCTCTCGGGTGACGCCGATCCGATCACGCCGCCACGCTACGCCGAGATGGCCGCCGTGGATCTTGGCAACGCGACCCACCTGGTCGGCACGCACCAGGGACACGGGCAGATAACGGTCGGCTGTATGGGGCGCATCGTCGCGGACTTCGTGACCTCCGCCGACCCACAGAACCTGGACACCGGGTGCATGGAGCGCAGTTTCGTGACCCCCTTCTTTCTCGACTTCTCGGGACCGGCGCCATGATCAAGGTTGACGGCATCCACAAGTCCTTCGGCAAGGTGCACGCCGTCCGCGGCGTGAGCTTCGAAGCGCCTGACGGCAAGATCACCGGGCTGCTGGGCCCCAACGGCGCGGGCAAGTCCACGACCATGCGCGTGCTCTACACGGTGCTGCGCCCCGACGAGGGCGTGGCCACGATCGACGGCGTGGACGTCGTCAAGGACAGTCTCGGCGCCCGGCATAAGATCGGCGCCCTGCCGCACAGCGCGGGCCTGTATCCGCACCTGACGGCCCGCGAGAACATTGCCTACTTCGCGAAGCTGTGCCGCATGGACAAGGCCGAGATCGACGACCGCGTCGAGGAGATCGTCAAGCTGCTCGAAATCGAGGAGTTCGCGGAGCGCCGCACCAAGGGCTTCTCGCATGGCCAGCGCACCAAGGTCGCCCTGGCACGCGCGCTCGTACACGACCCGCGCAATGTCATCCTCGACGAGCCGACCAGCGGGCTGGACGTCATGGCGACGCGCAGCCTGCGCGAGCTCATTCTCAAGCTCAAGGACGAGGGCCGCTGCGTACTGTTCTCGAGTCACATCATGCAGGAGGTCGCAGCGCTGTGTGACGACATCTGCATCATCGCGCACGGCAAGGTGGCCATCGACGATTCGATCGACGGCATCCGCGAGCGCACGGGCTGCGACGATATCGAGGACGCCTTCGTCAAGGCGATCCAGATGGTGGAGCCGGACTGATGGGTACGATAATCACCGTCTTCCTCAAGGAGATTCTCGACAACATGCGCGACCGGCGCACCTTGTCGACCGCGCTGCTGATGGGCCCGATCTTTGGCCCGGTCCTGTTCTCGTTCGTCATCAACCTGTCGATCGAGCGCTCCCTCGAGAATGCCGAAAAGACGCTCGAGCTGGCCGTCATCGGGCAGGAGTACGCGCCCAATCTCGTCGAGTACCTGCGCAGCGAGAACATCGACGCCATCGAGGGCCCGGCCGACATGGCGGCCGCAACCGAGGCCGTCAAGGCCGGCACACATGACGTCGTGCTCGTGATTCCCGAGGGCTTCGGGCAGCAGATCGAGGACATGGTCCCCGCGCGCATACAGCTCGTGTCCGACCAGGCCAACCGCGACGCCGACCGCGACTCGCGGCGCGTGCGCAGTGCCCTGCGCTCGTACAACCAGCTGCTGGCCGGCCTGCGCGTCGTCGCCCGTGGCGTCAATCCGCGTTCCCTGCAGCCCCTCAACATCGACGAAGTGGACGTGTCCACGCCGAGCGGCCGCTCCGCCATCCTGCTCGGCATGATGAGTTACTTCTTCATCTTCGCCGCGCTCATGGGCGGCATGTACCTGGCCATCGACTCGACGGCAGGCGAGCGCGAACGCGGCTCCCTTGAGCCGCTGCTCTCGCTGCCGGTCACGAGGTCCCAGCTCATTTACGGCAAGATTGCCGCGACCTGTGTGTTCATGACGCTGTCGATGGGGCTCAGCCTGCTCGCGTTCTATTTCGTGCTCGACTTCATGCCGCTGCAGCAACTCGGCATGACGCCGAACTTCGGGCTGCCGGTCGTGCTGTCTGCTCTCGCCCTGTTCCTGCCCTTTATCCTGCTCGGCGCGGCGCTCATGACGCTGGTCGCGTCGTTCACGAAGAGCTATCGCGAGGCGCAGACGTGGCTCAGTGTCGTGCTGATCGCCCCGACGATGCCGATCCTGATCGTCAGCATCCTGATGCTGCGGCCCAAGGTCGAGTTCATGTTCATCCCGTCGCTGAGCCAGCACCTGCTGCTCGTGGACATGGTCAAGAACGAGCCGATCAACGCCCAGCACGTCGCTATCTCGGTCATCAGCACCCTCGTGATCGGCCTGATCCTGACCTGGGTATGCGCCCGGCTGTATCGTCGGGAGGGGCTGCTCGGCTAGAATACGCCGATGTCTCTGTTTTCCGAGCTTCGGCGGCGCAACGTCTTCAAGGTTGCGCTGTTGTACGCAGTGGCCAGCTGGCTGCTCGTGTGGATCATCAACCACATGGTGGACGGCCTCGCGCTGTCTCCCTGGGTCAGCGAGTACGTATTGCTGTTGCTGGCGATCGGCTTCCCGGTCGCCCTGATTTTCGCCTGGGTCTACGAGATCACGCCCACCGGCCTGCAGAAGGCCATCGACGTCGACCAGACGCAGTCGATCGTCTACAAGACCGGCCAGAAGCTCAATGCCGCCGTCGCCGTGCTTGCCGTGCTCGGCGTCGCCGCCGTTATCGGCGAGAAACTGCTACCCGAATTCGAGCCGCCGCCGCCTGTCCTTCTCGAAGAGATTCCGCTGAAGCCCGTGTTCGATCGATCGGCGAAAGCGGAGGTGCCGCGTGAGATCACGTCGTTCGACCTGCCCAACGGCCTGAAGATCATCGTCTGGCCCGACCACGACATTCCCAACGTCGCGCTGTTCTATTTCGTCCGCGCCGGAGGCCGCGACGAGTATCCGGGGATCACGGGGTTCGCGCATTTCTTCGAGCACATGATGGACAACGGCACCAAGTCGCGGAAACAGGGTGAGTTCGACCAGGAGATGGAGGCTGCCGGCGGCGCCAACAACGCGTACACGAGCAACGACGTCACCGTTTACATGGACTGGTTCCCGCGCTCGGCTCTCGAAACGATCTTCGAACTCGAAAGCGACCGGCTAATGAATCTCGCGATCGACCCGGACGTCGTCGAGAGTGAGCGGGGCGCCGTTTACTCCGAGCGCCGGCAGGGCGTTGACGATGACAACAACGGCCGCCTCTACGAGCAGGTAATGGCGACCGCGTATGTCGCGCACCCTTACCAGAACCCGGTCATCGGCTGGCCGTCGGACATCGAGAACTGGACACAGGAAGACCTCGAGACCTTCTTCCGGACCTACTACGCCCCGAACAACATCACGATGGTGTTTGCGGGCGACGTAACGCCGGAGGAGATTTTCCTGCTCGCTGACGAATACCTGTCCGCGCTTCCGCGGCAGCATCCGCCCCCCGAGATCACGACGGTTGAGCCCCCGCAACAGGGCGCCCGGCGCCTGCTCATCGAGGCCCCGGCGCAGACTCCGCTGATTCACATGGCCTTCCACGTCGGCGCGACCGACGATCCGGAAACGCTGCACATGGATCTGCTGCTCGCCGCCCTCGTCGAAGGTGATTCATCGCGGCTTCATCGCCGCCTGGTCGAAGAAGAACAGATCGCGCTCCAGGTGGGTGGCTGGCAGTCAGACGGTTTCGATCCCGGTCTCGCCTATTTCTACATGGTCCTCCCGCCCGGTAGCGACCCGGCAGCCGCCGAGGCTCGCCTGCTCGAAGAGCTGCAGCTCGTCGCCGCCGAGGGCGTTACTGAGGCAGAGCTCGAGAAGGCCAAAAACCTCCGGGTCGCGGCCTTCTGGCGTGGCCTGCAGACCATTCGGGGTAAGGCCTCGGCGCTCGGCAACTTCGAGGTATTCACGGGCGACTATGAAAACCTGTTTGCCATCCCCGAAAGGCTCAGCAGCACGACCGGCGCCGACCTGCAGGCGGTCGCGGCGATGGCTTTCCGCGAGGACAACATGACGGTCGGCGTGCTCCGCGGGCCCGCCGAAGGTGGTGCCGAATGAAGGGCATGCTCACCATCCTGCTGTTGCTCGTTGCCGGTTCGGCCTGGGCCGCTGACCTTACGCTTCCCGAGTACGAGCGCGTCGTTCTCGCGAACGGCACCGTGCTTCTCCTGAACGAGAAGCGCGACGTGCCGCTTATCGGTATGCAGGCCGCCGTGCGCGGTGGCGCAGCTGCCGACCCGGCCGGTAAGGCCGGCCTTGCCAGCCTGTTGGCCTCCGTGTTGCAGAAAGGTGCGGGCGACCGCGATGCGGCCGAATTCGCCGAGGCAGCGGCGCGCGCAGGCGGCCAGCTCTCGGCCGACGCGGGCGCCGAATCCGTTTCGGTTTCCGCGGAATTCCTGGCGCGCGACGTCGAGCTCATGATCGAGCTCGTCGCCGACCTGCTCATGCGGCCGCGGCTCGACGAAGATGAGTTCGACAAGGTCCAGGCTCGCAGCATCGCATTGATCCAGGCCGCGAAGGACTCGAGCCCGTCGGGACTGATGGCCGGTTACGGCAACGCCTTCATCTTCGGTGAGCACCCTTACGGCAACCCGGTATCTGGCAGCGAAGCGTCGCTCGGGACGATTACCCACGACGATCTCGTGCAGCACTACGAGGAGACCTTCGGCGGCGACAGGCTCGTTGTTGCCGTGTCGGGTGACTTCGATATTGCGGCCATGAAGGCGAAGCTGACGGACGTATTCGGCGGCTGGGCGCCGGCGGCTGCCGAGTCGCCGGCACTCGATGCGCCGACCCGGTTCGCGGGCCGCCGCGTCCTGCTCATCGACCGACCCGGGTCGGCCCAGACGTATTTCTGGATAGGCAACGTCGGCGTTGCCATCGACTACCCGCGGCGGGCGGAGTTGCGCATCGCGAACACTTTGTTCGGGGGCCGCTTCACGTCGATGTTGATGACCGCGCTGCGCGTCGAAAGCGGACTGACATACGGTGCCCGTTCGAGGGTCGAACAGCTGTCGATGCCGGGGTCCACGACGATTCGTTCGTACACGGAGACTAGCAAGACTGTCGAGGCGATCGACATGGCCATCGAGCTGCTCGACCGCCTGCATCGCAAGGGCGTCAACAACACGATGATTGCGTCGGCGCGCAATTACATCCTGGGCCAGTTCCCGCCGACGATCGAAACCGCGTCTTCGCTGGCCGACATGTTTGTCTACCTCGAGCTCAACGGCCTCGATCGCTCGTACATCGATTCCTATGGCGCCGCGCTCGAAGCCGCGACACCGGTCACCGTGCACAACGCGATCAGCGACGTCTATCCCGGCACCGACGACCTCGCTTTCATTCTCATCGGCGATGCGGACGCAATACGCGAAGACGTAGCGAAATACGGCCCGGTAACCGAGATGTCGATCACCGAGCCGCGCTTTCGTCCGTAGGAGGGCCGTCTCCTACATGCCGAAATAAAACCGTCCGCCCACGCCGAAGGCCGTCACGTCGTCGTCGAGTTCGATCAGCACGCCGGCGGCGAAGTTCTCCGTAAAGCTGTAAAGGGCCGACGCGCCGAACGTCGTATTGTCCCCGGCATCGCCGAGGTCGACATAGCCCAGGCTGCCGCTCAGCTCGATTTGCTCGGCCACCATGGCGCGCACGCCCACCGTGAATCCGAAGCCGTCTTCATCGACAGAGCCGAAGCCGGGCGCCGACACCTCGGCGCTCACATAGGACAGTGTCGCGAACGCATCCGCATTATCGGAGATGTCGACGTGATACCCGACGCCGAGCCCGAACTGGTCGGTGTCCACGTCGAAGTCGAATTCGATGTTCGAATACCCGACGACGGCGAACCAGTTGTCCGTGAATTCGAAAGACCCGGAGATCGCAAAGCCATCGCCATCAATGTCCGCGTCTGGCAGAAAATCGTTGTCGATCTCGACGAACTGGTAGCCGAGCTGCACATAGCTATAGCTCAGATCGCCCGCGAATGCGGGTGACGCCAGCAACAGCAAGAAAACGCCCAATAACTTCCTGATCATTGTTCCTCCCAGCCGGCCATTCCGGCGGTTCAGCGACTCAGGATAATGCCCCGCGGTCCCGGGCGACACTGTGATGCCGTCGTCATTGTCGACAAGGCGCGCTACTTGCCGATGCAAAACTCGGAGAAGATCTTCCCGAGCAGGTCGTCGGCCGTGAATGCGCCTGTGATCTCGCCCAGCGTCTGCTGGCTGAGCCTCAGCTCTTCGGCCAGCAGCTCGCCCGCTTTCGTCTCGGCCAGCGCCCGCCGCCCGGCCTCGAAGTGCCCGGCCGCGCGGCGCAGTGCGCGGACGTGCCGGCGACGCGCCGTGAATGCCCCCTCGCCCCGGCCCTCGTAGCCGGCGAGCCCCCGGATTCGCTGCCGCAGCGCATCAACGCCCTCGCCCGTCTGCGCCGACAGCCACACCTCGCTATCGACGAGGCCGGCCGGATTGCCGGTGAGGTCGATCTTGTTGTGCACAATCGTGACCGGGACCCCGTCCGGGAGGTCCTCCTTCGGCTGTTCCTGCGCCGCGTCTGTCGCGTCCTGGATCCAGAGCACGGCGTCGGCGCTGGCGAGCGCCTCTTTTGCCCGCCGTATTCCCTCGGCCTCGATGCGATCGGGGTCGTTGCGCAGGCCCGCCGTATCCACGAGCTCAACCGCGAGGCCGTCGACATCGATCAGCTCTCGCAATACATCCCTGGTCGTGCCGGCTACCTCGGTGACTATGGCCGCCTCCTGCCCGGACAGGAGGTTCAGCAGGCTTGATTTCCCCGCGTTCGGCCTGCCCACGATGACGACCTGGAAGCCATCTCGCAGCACCCTTCCCTGCCTCGCCTCGGAAAGCAGCGCCTCGAAAGCCAGGCCACATTCGTCGATACGGCGCAGCAAGGACTCGTCGGACAGGAAGTCGATCTCTTCCTCCGGAAAGTCGATTGCCGCCTCGACGTGCATGCGCAACCGCACCAGCTGCTCTGCCAGCGAATCGACGGCCCGGGAAAATGCCCCCGACAGCGACCTGAGCGCGGCTCGCGCCGCCTGGGCCGTGCCGCTGCCGATCAGGTCGGCGATGGCCTCGGCCTGTACGAGGTCGAGCTTGTCGTTGAGGAAAGCGCGCCTGGAGAACTCCCCCGGCTCCGCCATGCGCGCACCGAGATCGATGACGGCATCAACGAGCAGCGAGATGACGACGGGGCCGCCGTGGCCGTGAAGCTCAAGCACGGACTCACCCGTAAACGAGGCCGGGGCCGGGAAGTACAAGACGACGCCGGCGTCGAGCCGTTCGCCGGCCGCATTACGGAAATTCCTGTAGGTCGCGGTACGGGGCTCCGGCAGGCTGCCGAGCATCTTGCGCGCAATGCGCTCGACGTCGGGCCCGGAGATGCGAACGATGCCGATACCGCCCGTGCCGGGCGGCGTTGCCGGGGCAACGATCGTGTCGGCGCTCACATCAGTCCTGTTTCTTCCCGCCCTTCTGCGCTTTCGCCTGCGCTTCGACGACCCTGTTGATCTTCCACTGCTGCGCGATCGACAACACCGTGTTCGTTACCCAGTAGAGCACGAGGCCCGACGGGAAGAACGCAAAAAACACCGTGAACATGATCGGCATGATCTGCATGACCTTGGCCTGCACGGGGTCGGTCGGCGCCGGGTTCAGCTTCTGCTGCAGGAGCATCGCCGCGCCCATGATCAACGGCAGTATGAAGTACGGGTCGCGCGTGCTGAGGTCGGTGATCCAGAGCGCGAACGGCGCCTGGCGCATTTCGACGCTCTCGAGGAGCACCCAGTAGAACGCGAGGAAGAACGGCATCTGGATAAGGATCGGCAGGCAGCCCGCGGCCGGGTTGACCTTCTCCCGCTTGTAGAGGTCCATCATCGCCTGGCTCAGCGCCTGGCGATCGTCTTTGTAACGGTCCTGCAGCGCCTTCATGCGCGGCTGCAGCTGGCGCATTTTCGCCATCGACCGGCCCGACGATTCCGTCAGCTTGTAGAACGCGAGTTTGATCAGGAACGTAACGACAATGATCGCGACACCCCAGTTGGCAACCCACCCGTAAACCAGGCTCAGCAGCCAGAACAGGGGCTGCGAGATGATCGTCAGCCAGCCGTAATCGACGGTGAGCTTGAGCGATTTGTCGATTTCCTCCAGCTGGCCCTGCAGCTTGGGACCGACGAACAGGGTCGTCGCCAGCGTCTCGCTCGCGCCGGGCGCGACCGAGACAAGGCTGCGGCGAATTGTGCTGCTCGTCGCAACGTCGCCGCTGACTGCAACCGAGTACCTGTAATCGATGGCCGGTGTCGGTACTGCGGCGCGCACAAAGTGATGCTGGATCGAGCCGGTCCAGCCCCGCGTCGCGTTGAACTCGTACGGCCCGTCATCGATGAGGTCGTCACGATCAAGCTTCTCGGCCTTGTCGCCGTTGTAAATGATCGGTCCTTTGAAGGAATACGACTCGACGTTGAACATCGAGCGCTCGATCTCTGCCGAGTGGCGCTTGATCCGAACGTATTCTGCGCCGCGCCAAACCTCGGGCGAGCCGTTCGTCACAACCTGCTCGAGATCAATGCGGTAACTACCGCGCTTGAAATGGTAGCGCTTCTCGACGGTTACGCCGCTGGGGTCGGTCCACGTCAGCGGCACGACAAGCTCGTCCGCGCCGCCGAGATCGTAGTTGGTACGAGATGCAGCGAAGGTAACCAGGTGCGTCGCTTCAGCCCCGCCCGCGGCCGCCCTGACGCCCGACTCGACGAGCGCGAAGTCCTTGCCATCGAGAGCGAGCAGGCGGACGAGTTCGTCGGGGCGGTCTTTCGCTACAGGGTATTTCTTGAGCGTGGCTCCCTGCAATGTGCCGCCGGACGTGCTGATTTCCAGGTCGAATACGTCAGTACTTACGCGGATCACCGGGGCCGCGGTAACCACCGTAGCGGACGCCTGCGGCGCCGCCGGCGCCTCTTCCGGCTCCGCCACGTCCGAGATTTCGGGAAGGTCGTCGCTGGCCGGGGTTGCCTCGCCCGTGGCCGCCTGCTCGGGCGCGGCGGTCAGCTCTTCGCCCTGCTCCACGACCGGCTGTTGCGGTTTCGGCCCGTAGTCTTCCTGCCAGGCCTGCCAGGTAAGCCAGGCCATCAATAGGAAGAAAGCCCAGATCAGGAGACGTTGGTTATCCATGCGTGTGCGGTCCTCGCTATTTCGCTCTGCGGCAGCGCTGCCAGTGCTGCTCGAGGCTATCGAACATCTCCCTGTTGCTTGCCTCGGTGGCAGCGGGCTGGTTGATCACGACGATGTCCAGCCCCGTTAACATGTCCTGCTGCTGGCGAAATGACTCTCTTATGATTCTCTTTATACGGTTTCGTGCCGTTGCGCGCCGGCAGTGCTTCTTCGACACCGCCAGGCCCAGTCTCGCAAGATTCATCTCATTGCGCCGGCATAATACGGTAAATAAATTGTCCCGGCTTCGCGTCGCTTTTTCGAACACGCGGCCGAAAGCAGCCGCATTCAGGAGCCGGTTGTTTTGGGTGAACCGGTTGCCTGGCGTGCTGATCAATCCCGGGCTGGTGCTCGTCGTCGCGGCGGACGCCGATGGAGTTACGGCGTCAGCCGTGCGCGGCCTTTTGCGCGGCGGCGCTTGAGGATGAGGCGCCCCGCCTTCGTCGACATGCGGGCACGGAAACCATGGGTGCGCGCGCGCTTGATTTTGCTGGGCTGGTATGTGCGTTTCATGGCCTTTTTCCGACCGGTTTCTCAGAAGGCCGGCAAGGGTACGCAGATGGTCCCGGAGTGTCAATAGACTAATGATTTGCCTTCGGAAAGCCGATCTGGCGGCTTCCTGACAGACGGTATAGACTGCCCGGTCTTTCACTAATCTATTGTCTTTGCGCCGCAGGCCATCACCCCGGGGAATCTCTTGACCGCTGAATCGACGCTCTGGAACCAGTGCATCCGCGTCCTGCAGGCGGAGCTGCCGGAACAGCAGTTCAACACCTGGATCCGGCCGCTGCAGGCAGTGGACGATGGGCAGGTTCTGCGGCTGCTTGCGCCCAATCGGTTCGTCATAGACTGGCTTCAGCAGCACTATATGACCCGGATTCTGGAGCTCGTCGATGACGGGGCGTCGGACAAGGAGGTCGTCGTCGAGGTGGGCTCGCGCGACGCGCCCTCGGCGGCCGCCCAGCAGGGCCCGGCAAGAACGGCCGCGGCCACGATGATCAAGGCGAAAGACCGCGCGCCCGTCGTTTCCAGGCTGAATCCGCAGTTCAACTTCGACAGCTTCGTCGAGGGCAAGAGCAACCAGCTGGCGCGCGCCGCGGCAACACAGGTCGGCGAGAACCCGGGGAAGTCCTACAACCCGCTGTTCATTTACGGCGGCGTCGGCCTTGGCAAGACACACCTTATGCACGCCGTCGGTAATGCAATGCTGGCCAATGATCCGGACGCGAGGGTCAGTTACGTTCACTCCGAGCGTTTCGTCAGCGACATGGTCAAGGGGTTGCAGCACAACAAGATTTCGGAATTCAAGCGCGCCTATCGCTCGCTCGACGCGCTGTTAATCGATGACATCCAGTTTTTTGCCGGCAAGGAACGCTCCCAGGAAGAGTTTTTCCATACCTTCAATGCGCTGCTCGAGGGCCAGAAACAGATCATTTTGACCTGCGACCGGTACCCGAAGGAGGTCAGCGGGCTCGAAGAACGGCTTAAATCGCGGTTTGGCTGGGGCCTGACGGTCGCGATCGAACCGCCGGAGCTGGAGACGTCAGTTGCGATCCTGATCAGCAAGGCCCAGGCGGAGGGTGTCGAGCTACCCGACGAGGTCGCTTTTTTCCTCGCCAAACGGATTCGATCCAACGTCCGTGAATTGGAGGGAGCGTTGCGGCGCGTTATTGCGAATTACCGGTTCACCGGGCGAGCAATCAACCTCGATTTTGCAAAGGAGGCGCTACGGGACC
>JAAUYE010020063.1_pt1 | contig 11194 bp, 7 predicted proteins | sample 7278081 | NCBI WGS metagenome assembly JAAUYE01 (sample SAMN14350131, study PRJNA611818) | marine sediment metagenome | isolation source: surface marine sediment (0.6m) | place: French Polynesia: Moorea | collected 2018-08
TGCATCTCGGCCGCGGCGACAACGGGCGCGAGCAGCAGGGCAGCCAGTATCGTCGAGCGTTTCAAATCGTTCTCCAGCGCCGGCGCAAGAGCCACTCGCCCAACTTGAGCAGCAGCAAGCCCAGGAAGATGGCCGGCGCGTTCCAGATCGGGCGCAGTATCTGTTCCGTAATGCCCGCTGCAGAGTAACGCAGCAAGTCGGTCATGCCGTCGAGATTGCCCGCGTCGAAATAGCGGCCGCCGGTTGCCTCGGAGAGCCGTTGCAGCAGCGCAGCATTGCGGCGGATGTTGAAGTGTTCTGCCTGGCCGGACTCGGAGTACACGCTCGCACGCGCCACGTGCATGGCCTCGCCGTCGCGCTCGGCGATTGCCTCGAAATACCAGCTTCCTGACTGGTCGAGCGGCGCGTCGGCGGTGTATACGCCCGCCTCCTCGGCACTGGGCAACATGTCGATCGTCAGCGAGTCGCCATCCTCGTGGGATACGACCACCGAAACGCCAATGTTGTCGAGCGGCAGGAAGGACTCGTCGCGGAACTCTGCGCGCAGCCGTACCTCGGACTCGCCGTGGGTGGCGTCCACCGTCAGCGAAATGCCCGGTGGCGCGCTCGCAACCATCGCGCGCAGCAGCTGGCGCCAGAACATCTCGTGGCTCAGGTCTTCCAGCGGCATGGACATCTGCCAGCGCCACGTGCCGCCGGTCGCCAGTACGTAGACATGACCGCGGCCATACGGCTGCGTGACGAGCAACGGCTCGCTGCCGGTACTGGTTTCGACATTGAGCAGGGCCATGGCCGCGGGCTTCAGCTGCCCGGTCGCCTGGTAGTCGGCCACCGCGGGCAATGCGGACCACGCGTCGCGGTTCTCGTCACGGGTATTCGCGAGCCGCAGCATGTCCGCATCCGCGCCCTGGGGCGTCAGTGCAACCGGCGCCTTGACGCGCGCGAAGGAATCGACGTTGGACGCCGGCAGGCGCGTAGGCAGCAGGTCGGCGATCGCCGATTGCCCCCAGCCCCCGTTGCCGAGCCCGTTGGGACCGGCCAGCATCAGCAGGCTGCCGCCCCGTTCGCTGACGAAGGCTTCTATGTTGTCGAGTTGCGCCTCGCTCAGCGAGGCGGCTTCGACGCTGCCAATGATCACGGCGTCATAGCCGAACAACTGTTCACGCTCGGCCGGGAAGCCGTTTTCGAGCTGCTCGGCCGAATCCAGCCCCTGGCGGTAGAACTTGTTCGGGCTCACGCGTAACAACGTCGCCAGCCGAATGTCGCCCTCGGGGTCCAGCGCGCGCCGCATGAACTTGTACTCCCAGCGCGGTTCGCCTTCGAAGTACAGCACCCGGAACTCCTGCTCCTCGACCTTTACGAGGGCGGAGCGCTCATTGTTGCGACGCTCCTGTTCCTCGTCCTGGCCGTCGATGCTGAATTGCAGCCGATGATAGCCCGCGTCGCGAAGGTCAATGCTGATCGGCGCTGTCGTCAGCGTCGCATTGTCGGCCAGTTGCACGAGCTCGGTCGCCAGCAGTTCGTCACCATCGTAAACACGCACCCTGGCGTCGCCACCGGCGTCGTGGCGAATGGCAACGCGGGCCGTCACGGTGCTGTTGGGCAGCGCCTTGTCGGGGGTGACGACCTGGACGAGCTCGATGTCCTCGGGGATGCGCTCGCGGCCGACGCCGATCGTGTGCACGGGGACTCCAAAAGCCGCGATCTCCGCCAGCTGCTCGGCCGACACGCCGCCGGTGGTATCCACGCCGTCCGACGCGAGAATGACCGCGGCCAGCGACTGCGCTCGGGCGCCGCCGATAATGTCGATCAGCGCATCGCCGATCGACGTCGCCGCGCCGTCCGGCTGCACGGTCGACAGGTCCTCAGTACTTTCGGCGCGATCCGCCAGCGCGAACAGCTGCGGCGTGACCTCGCTGTCGGCGACCGCTTCGAGCAGGTTATCGCGCGCGACGTCGAGGCGCGATGGGCCCGTGCCGTAGGCCATGCTGGCGGAACGGTCGGCCACCAGGGCTACGACGTTCTCGCCGGGTTTGAGTTGTTCGGTCCGCAGGGCTGGCTGCATCAGGACGAGGACAACGAGCGCGATCATGCCGAGCTGCAGCAACCCGAGTGTGACCAGCTGAGGAATCGTGCCGGCGCCGCGGCGGCGCAGCAGCGCCCAGGCAATGCCCGCGACCGCAACGACCAGCAGCAGCCAGGGCAGCCAGGCTGGCCAGCTCGCCGTGAGGACCAGCTCGCTGCGTGCGTAGTCGGCACGCGAGTAATTGAACAGGAATTCAAACAAAGATCGCGGCCGCCCCTGTCAATGTGTCATCGCGTAGATGAGGTAGTTGATGCCGAAGCGATAGGCGAGGGCGGTCATGTTTTCGGGGTAGTCGGGCCAATCGGCGTGCTCCCACGCGTCGCCGATATCCATATTGTGATTGATGGCCACCATGAGCCGTCCCTGGTCGTCATAGATGCCGCGCCAGTGCGGCGTGACGCCGTCGCGCTCCCAGGTCTGGCCGGAGTAGATGAACATGCGTGACGGAATCTGGATGCGCTGGTCGAGGTCGTACAGAACATGAAACGCCTCGTCGCCCTCGGCGATATCGACGATGGGGCGGTCGGGGAACACGCGATCCATCGACGCCTTGAACATGGCCCACTCGAAAGAGCCATGGAAGTCGTCGACCATCAGGAAGCCGCCGCGCAGCAGGTAGTCACGAAGCCGGGCGGCTTCCTGTTCGTTCAAATGCCAGTAGCCGACTTCCACGGCATAGATCCACGGGTAGTCGTAGATATCGGCATCGAGCGGGATCATGATCAGGCCTTCTTCCGCCGCATCGACAGTGGTCAGCCGGTTTACGCCCCGCAGGAAGTGATGCTCCGCATCGGGCCAGTCGGTCCGCCAGGCCTGGCCGCGGTTCGACCGCGCGTAGCGATTACCGTTGTAGGCCAGGCGCACGAATTCAAACTCCCCGGGCGCCTCGCTTACCGGGTCGTCGCTGAGTGACTGACCCAGAGCGATGCCGCCGCCGATCAGCGCCACGGCGACGAAAACAACGATCAGGTAACTACTGGGCTTTGGCATCGGCTGAATCCGCTGGCGACATGCTAATAATACAGACCGCAAAGCCGCTGAATAGATTCAGTCAATTTATGCGTTTTCGAGCGTCTCAATGAAGTCGTGCCGCCACTTTTCCGCGCGCTCCACCTGGTTGAAGCAGAATACATGCTGGCCCGAGACCTTGAGTTCGGCATCTGCAATCACGGGCGCCAGGTCGTACTGCAGCTTGTCGGGCAGGTACTCGCTCGAGGCCATCAGCTGTGCCGCTCGCTTGCCCTGGCGCTTCAGGAAGCGCACCGAGTCACCCACGCCGATGCGCAGCGACGTCTTGATCAGGGCGGCACGATCGGCGGCGCCGGGCAAGCCTAGCCAGGCGTTGAGGTGCACGCCGGCGGCACGAATTTCCCGGAGCCAGGTGGCGATGCGGTCCGCATCAAAGCACATCTGCGAGACGATGTAGTTGGCGAACTCCTGCTTGGCAAGCAGTTGCTCGAGCAGTTCTTCGTCGCTGGCGACAGGGTGGCCCTCGGGATGGGCGCCGATGCCGATCTCGATAAACCCGTGTTCGATGTCGGCCAGGTCGCGCAGCAGGTCGAGCGCTTTTTGGTAACGGCCGATCGGCTTGTCCGCGTCGCCGCCCGGCACGAACAGGCTGACGATCGGCGTCTTGTTAATGCGGCCGATAATCTCGCGCAGGTGAGCCTTGTCACGCACCATGCGTGCAGCGATATGCGGGACGACCTTGAACCCGCGCTCGGACAGCCGCTCCGACATGTCCAGCGTCTCGTCCACACCCTTCGTCGGCGAACAGGTGACGGCGACGTAGGATCCCGGCGCCAGCACGTCCAGCTTCGACTCGATCGTCGGCGTCGGGAAGATCTCCATGTAGGACTCACGCACTGCGTGCAGCAGCGCACGTCGCTCATTGTCTTCGAGATGCCTGGTCACGCGGCGATTCTCGCACGATTGCTGGCCGAATTGCGCTCACGTACCATCTCGCGAATGAGCGAGACCAAACACCCGCCGCTGCTGTCGATCGGCCCGCGCGTTCGCAAGTCGCCGTTTTGGGATGCGACGCTGCGGCATGGTGCAACTGCGTTCACGATCTATAACCATACCTACCTCCCGGCGTCCTATGGCGACAACGTGCGTGACTACTGGAGCCTGGTCAATGACGTCACGCTCTGGGACGTTGCGTGCCAGCGGCAGGTCGAAATAACGGGGCCCGACGCCTTCGAGTTCGTCCAGTTTCTGACGCCGCGCGACATGTCACGTTGCGAGGTCGGCCAGTGTCAGTACATGGCGCTGACCAACCAGGACGGTGGCATCGTCAACGACGCCATTCTGCTGCGTATTGAAGAAGGCCGGTTCTGGTTGTCGCCGGGAGACGGCGACGTGTTGTGGTGGGCGATGGGCGCGGCCGTCAATAGCGGCTTTGACGTGACGGTACGGGAACCCGACGTTTCCCCGCTGCAACTGCAGGGACCCAAAGCGCCGCTCGTCGCGCGCGACCTGTTTGGCGACTGGGCCGTGGAGATGAAGTACTACCGGCTGCGTGAGACCGAGCTCGACGGCATTCCGCTGGTCGTTTCGCGTACGGGCTGGAGCGGCGAGCTCGGATACGAGCTGTACCTCTGCGATGGCAGGTACGGTGACGAGTTGTGGGAGCGTGTCATGCAGGCGGGCGAACCTTACGGCATCCGTCCCGCTGCCCCGTCGACGATTCGAAGCATCGAGGGCGGGCTGCTGTCTTACTTGTCGGACATTACGCTCGACGACAGCCCCTGGGTCATCGGCATGGGCCGGTTTGTCGATTTCGACCAGCCCGGAGACTTCATTGGGAAGGCGGCGCTGGAAGGAGTCGCGGCTGACGGCCCGACCCGCCAACTGGTTGGCATCGAGATCGACGGTCCACCGTTCGCAGTTCCCAATGAAGAGTTCTGGGACGTCACGGTGAATGGCGAGTCGGTCGGGCGCGTGACGCGCTGCGCGCATTCGCCGCGGCTCGAGCGCAACATCGGCTGGGCGAACGTACCGGCTGCGCTAGCGGATATCGGCACCGAACTCTCGGTTCATGCACCCGATGGCGAACGCCGCGCCGTCGTCTGCGAGGCGCCCTGGTTCAAGCCGGAGATAAAGATCCCCGACGAGATGAAGCCCTAGGCGCCGAAGTCCGCGACGTCGAAGTCGGCGAGCGCATCCGAACCGCCCTCGATGACCCCGGCCAGGTATGCCGTCTCAGGCAGGACCTGCTGCACGTAGAACCTCGCGAGCTTGCGCTTGACATCGTAGAACTCGCCTTGCTTGTCCGCGATCGAGTCAACGATCTGCGCCCACAGGCAGCCGATGATGGTCAGGGCGAAGAGTCGCAGGTACTGCGTCGCGCAGCCGCGCATGGCCGCGTCTTCGCCGGCCTCGGCCTTCGCCTGCACCCACTGGGTCACTTCGATAAGGCGCTGCAATGACTCGCGCGCCGCGGCCGCGATTTCGCCGTTGTCTCCCGCGCTCGACCCCTCCAGGTACTTCAGCCAGCCGTCGAGGAAGCCGTTGGCGAAGTCCTTCATCCGTCCGGTTACCTTGCGGGCCACCAGATCGAGCGCCTGGACTTCGTTCGTGCCTTCATAAATCGGGGCGATGCGGCAGTCGCGGACCAGCTGTTCCATGCCGTGTTCGCGGACGTAACCGTGGCCGCCGTAGATCTGCTGCGCCGACAGGGTGCTGCTCATGCCGAGGTCACTGAAGTGCGACTTGATCACAGGCGTCAGCATCGCCACGGTGGCCTCGGCGGTTGCCGCCGCCTCCTTGTCGGGCGATCGCTCCATGATGTCGATATTGAGCCCGGCATACACGGACAGTGCGCGCGCACCTTCGACCTGCGATCGAATGGTCAGCAACTGGCGCTTCATCTCGGGCTGATACACGATCGGATCTGCCGCAGCGCCCTCGTCGGGCCGAGGCGCCGGCGCCTTGCTCTGGCGGCGCTCCTGTGCGTAATCGAGCGCGTTCTGCAGGGCGATTTCGGACAGGCCCAGACCTTGCAGGCCGACCGTGATGCGTTCGAGGTTCATCATCTTGAACATGCCCGCGAGGCCGCGGTTCTCCTCGCCCAGCAGGTAACCGGTTGCCTCGTTGAAAACCAGTGAGCAGGTTGCGGATGCCTTGATGCCCATCTTGTGTTCGATCGAAGCGGTCTGGACGGCGTTGCGTTCGCCCAGCGACCCATCCTCGTTGACAAGGAACTTCGGTACGAGGAACAGGCTGATGCCCCGCGTGCCCGCCGGCGCGCCGTCGATGCGCGCGATGACGAGGTGCAGGATGTTCTCGGTCAGGTCGTGGTCGCCCGACGTAATGAAGATTTTCTCACCGCTGAGTTTGTAAGTGCCGTCCTCCGCGGGGGTGGCCCTCGTCTTCAGCAGCCCGAGGTCGGTGCCGCTGTGCGGCTCGGTCAGGCACATTGTCCCCGACCAGGTGCCCTCGACCAGTTTCGGCAGGTACTGGTCACAGATTTCCTGGGAGGCCGTGTGCGCCATGCAGTGATAGGCGCCGCGGCTGAGTTCGGTATACAACTTGAACGCGACGTTGGTGGCGCCGAGGACCTCGTCGATCAGGCTTTGCAGCAGCTTGGGCAGCCCCTGGCCACCGTGGTCGGGGCTGGCGTCGATACTGGTCCAGCCGGCCTCGATGAAATTCCTGTAGGCCTCCTTGAAGCCCGGCGGCGTCGTGACATTGCCGTCGCTGTAAACGGCGCCATGCTCGTCGCCTTCACGGTTGATGGCCAGTAATTCGCTACTTGCGAACTTGCCGGCCTCCTCGAGGACGGCCTCTATGAGGTCCAGGTCGACTTCCTCGAAGCCGGGGAGGGAGGTCAGGCGATCGATTCCGATCCATTCGTTGATCAGGAACAGCATGTCCCGAACGGGGGCGTTGTAAATCATGGTCTCTCAGTTTCTCAGTGGTGTACCGTGCTCGAGCATGAAGCGGATTCGGTCGCGGGTTTCGGTGGTCTGCCCCAGCGTCACGAACGCTTGCCGCTCGAGGTCGAACAGGTCATTTTCGGTCAACTCGGTGCCGGCGTCTACGCCACCGCCGGTGACGATCATGGCAATCTGGGCGCCGGTCGTGACATCGTGTGGTGTCAGGCGCCCTTTTTCGCGCGCTTTCCGCAACCAGTCCTGCATTTCACCCCAGACCTCGCGGCCCGGCATGGCAAGCGCTTGCCGCTGCTCGACCGCGTAGTCCGGCGCCAGTTCACGAACGGCGTCCATGCCGGCTTTGAGTAACCGGTCGCGGTTCATGATCCAGCTGTCGACGCCGTCGCGGAACATGGCCAGCTCCCGCGCCTCGAGCGGCGAACGCGCCGTCTTGCCGTAGCCAATGTTCATGAATGCACTCCAGGCGGCCGTGGTGATGTCGCCCTCGCGCTCGTACCAGCGATACAGCATTTCCTTGACGCCGCCGCCGCCCGGTACGACGCCGACCAGGGATTCGACAAGCCCCGTCACCGAGTTGGCGTGGTAGACGACCTTGTCCGTGTGCAGCAGGACTTCGAAACCGCCGCCCATCGACAGGCCCGACGGGGCCGCAACGACCGGTATCGGTGCGTAGCGCATCGACTGCAGCGTCTTCTGGTAGTGGTCGAGAAAGGCATCGAGGCCGGTCATATCGCCGCTTTCGACGAAACCGAGGATCGCGCCGAGATCGGCGCCGCAGGAAAAATGCTGCGCGTCGTTATGAATGACCAGCCCGACCTGGTTATCCGTGGCATGAGCGACCGCATGTTCGATCAGCTGCATCGAATCGGGGCCGAGCGCGTTGGCCTTGCTATGAAACTCGATGAGGCCTATACCGTGCTTGAGTTCGTAAAAACTCGCGGCCACATTTTCCTCGATCGGTTTCAGTGTGCGGCTCAGCTCGCTGAAACGGCGGACACCCTTCGCGCGCCGGAGCTTGCTGTAGCCGCCGTCCGATTCGAGGTAGCGCAGCTTCTTTTTCTTGGCACGGTAAAACGATTCACCCGCGGCGGTGCGGAGAAACGGCGGCACGTCCCGCCCCGCGCTCTCGAGTTTCGCGATAAAGCGGTCCACGCCGATGACGTCGATCATCTCGAACGGCCCGCGCAGCCAGTTGTAGCCGAGCTTCATGGCATCGTCGATCGCGACAAGCGACTTGTTGACGTCGGGCACCAGCGATGCCGCGTAGCACAGCGTGTGCGACAGGACCTCCCAGGCAAACTGGCCCAGTTCGCCCTCGAGATCGAGCAGCGGCGTGAAATCCCCCGAGAGCTCGGCGTCGATCGCGGCCTGCGGCTTGCAGGGCTCGTAGTCGCGGTATTCAAGCGATTCGAAATCCAGCGTCTTGCGGCTGATGCCCTTGCCGGGATTGGCCGGCTGGTAGAAACCGCCTTTGCCGCCCTTGTTGCCGATCAGGCCGGCTTCGATCATGCGGCTCATGACGGCCGGCTTCGCCGCCACGTCGTGAAACGGATCGTCTTCGGGGAGGATCGATTCCAGGCTCGCAGCGACGTCGGACATCAGGTCGATCCCGATCAGGTCGTAAAGGCCGAAGACCCCGGTCTTCGGAATGCCCAGCGGCCGGCCGAAAATGGCGTCCGCCTGCTCGGGCGACAGCCCCATATCGATCGCCGTGTGCAGGGCTTTCTGGATAGCGTAAACGCCGACGCGATTGCCGAGGAAACCCGGCGTGTCGTCGCAGACCACAACGCCTTTACCCAGCTTCCGGTCGCAGAACTCATCGAGACACGCGATCACTTCGCTGAGCGTCTCCTCGCCCTGCACGAGTTCCAGCAGCTGCATGTAGCGCACGGGATTGAAGAAGTGCGTGATGGCAAACTCGCGGCGGAAGGAGCCGGGCATGTCTTCGACAAGCAACGAGATCGGAATTGTCGATGTGTTCGACGACACGATCGAGCCCTCCTTGCGGAGAGCATCGATGTCCTTGTACAGCGCCTTCTTGACATCGAGACGTTCGACGACGGCTTCGGCGATCCAGTCGGCGTCACGGATCTTGTCGAGGTCGTCCTCGATATTGCCGATGGTAATGCGCTCGACAAAGTCCTTGTGCAGCAGCCCGGGCTGGCGTTCATCGAGCAGGCGTTCCAGTGCTCGCTCGCACACGGCGTTGCGGTTGTCGCCAGCGGAGGGAATATCGAGCAGGACCACCGGCACGCCCGCATTGGCGAGTTGTCCGGCGATGCCGAGGCCCATGGTTCCGGCGCCGATCACAGCGGCACTCTTGATCTCATACATCAGGTCTGGCCTGCAGGGTTATTCCGGAAAATGAAGTCCCGAAGCAGCTGGCGGCAGCGGTTCGGCGCTTCCTGCGGAATCATGTGGCCGCTGTCCGCAATGATCGCGACGTCGGGATTCGGCAGCTGCGCGATCAGCTGGTCGGTCGCCCGCTTCGGCGCCATGCGGTCCTCGCCTGCAACGATGACCTGCACGGGCGTCTTGATCAGCGGCGCCGCCCGCTTGCCGTTTGCGTAGTTATTGCACGCGCACAGATCGGCATACAGCGCTTCGGGCGTATTGCCACGCATGACCATCTGGCCGCCGGCGATCATCGCGTTGCCGGGCACCGGTCCGCGACTGTAATGTCCGGCCGCGCCGTACCCCCAGCTCGTCATCATCGCAATGGCGACCTCGGGATCGTCTTTCGCGGCGCCGAGTAACGCATCATTCACGGGCGTCGCCAGTCCGCTCGCGATCAGTGACAGCGACCGCAGCCGATCCGGGTGGCGCGATCCGAGTTCGAGGCCGACGAGGCATCCCATCGAGTGCCCGACAAGAGAGATGTCGCGACAATCGAGAACCTCGACAATGTCGTTGAGCCAGTCGGCCATCGCCTCGATCGAATCGAGCGGCGGTCCGTCCGAGCTGGTGTGTCCCGGCAGGTCGAACGCCAGCACGGAATAATGGCGAAACGCGAAGAAGCGCGACTGCAAATTCCACACGGTGTGGTCGCCGCCCGCGCCGTGCAGGAACGCCACAACGGGTTGCCCCGGGTCGAACGGTTTGCCGCCCGTCGTCGCAAACACCTGCTTGCCTTTGACGTCGACGTACATGGTTCAGTCCGCAGCCACGCGTTTCGCGGCGCGAAATCCCGTGTCGAAATCGGCCTTGATATCGGCGACGTCTTCGAGACCCACCGACAATCGAATCATGTCCTCGGTGATGCCGGCGGCCTCCAGGGCCTCGGCGTCGATGCGCGAATGTGTCGTCGTTGCCGGGTGGATGATCAGCGTCTTGGCGTCGCCGACGTTGGCAAGGTGCGAGGCGAGCTCGCAGGCTTCGATGAACGCCTTGCCCGCGTCGCGCCCGCCCTTGACGCCAAAGCTGACGATTGAACCGGCGCCCTTCGGCAGGTACTTCTGTGCCAGCTTGTGGCTCGAGTGCGAAGGCAGGGATGGGTGGTTGACCCACGAAACCTGCTCATGGTTCGACAGGTATTCGAGCAGCTCGAGCGTGTTCGCCATGTGCTTGTCCATGCGCAGGCTCAGCGTTTCGATGCCCTGCAGCAGCAGGAACGCGTTCATCGGGCTCATCGAGGGGCCGATGTCGCGCATCGCCTCTGCACGGATGCGCATTGCGAACGCGCTGGGTCCGAACTCCTCCCACAGGTTGATGCCGGAGAACGGTGCATAGGGTTCGGTGATCGTCGGGTACTTGTCGGTAGCGCCCCAGTCGAAGTTGCCGCCGTCAACGACGGCGCCACCGATCGCGACGCCGTGGCCGCCCATCCACTTGGTGACCGAATGCACGGTCATGTTCGCGCCGTAGTCGAAGCAGCGGCACAGGTAAGGTGTGTTGAACGTCGCATCGACCATGAACGGCACATGATGCTCGGCGCCGATCTTTGCGATGGCCTCGAGATCGAGGATGTCGAGCCCCGGATTGCCAATCAGCTCGCCGTAGATCAGCTTGGTGTTGTCCTGCATCGCGGCCCGGCAGGCGTCCGGGTCGGTCGGGTCGAAAAACGTCGTCGTGATGCCGAACCGCGGCAGCGTGTTCTTCATCAGGCTGATATTGCCGCCGTACATCTGCGTCGAGGCGACGATGTGGTCGCCCTGGCCGAGAATCGCCGTGATGGCGCAGAACGTTGCCGCCATGCCCGACGACGTGCACA
>JAAUYE010001921.1_pt1 | contig 11192 bp, 8 predicted proteins | sample 7278081 | NCBI WGS metagenome assembly JAAUYE01 (sample SAMN14350131, study PRJNA611818) | marine sediment metagenome | isolation source: surface marine sediment (0.6m) | place: French Polynesia: Moorea | collected 2018-08
AGGATACCTACGGCGATTGAGACTGGACGTTTACCATCGACTGGCGTCCTGCGGCGTCCTGGCCGCATCCATACCACCTGCGGACGCACGCGACGTCTGCGCCAGCCGGGGCCTGCATCCCTGGCTTTGCCTCGTAACCGATTCTTGCGGTAACTCTGCCTGGTCACAGTCATTGGCGTCATCCTGACAAAGTGCGCACAGCGCGGTTCTTCGGCACTCGGTATCGACAGTCTCGCCTGGTAGCCGGGGCGGGGGTGCCGCCAGACCGATGCTCGCGCCGACCGGAGCCGAGGAGGACGACTGACAACTGATCAACTTTCGGCCGCCGCGCCGCCATTGGCCGGCATGAAATGCTATTGTTATTGCCGAGGGCGTATGACAATAGCCGCGAAATGATGGCCAACTATCTTCTGGACATCGTTATCCTGCTGACGGCGGCCTTGGTCGCCGTGCCACTGTCTCGTGCGGCCGGGTTTGGCGCGGTCCCCGGGTTCCTCGTCGCGGGAGTGCTGGTTGGACCTTCCGGGCTGGCACTGATCGACAATGTGACCGAGATCGGCCAGCTGGCCGAGCTGGGAGTCATTCTCCTGTTGTTCGTCATCGGCATAGAGCTGAGGCCGGCGCGACTGTGGCTGATGCGGCGAATGGTCTTCGGGCTCGGAACCCTGCAACTGCTGATAACTGGTGCCCTGCTCACGGTTGGCGTACACCAATTCCTGGATGTTCCACATCGTGCGGCGATCCTGATCGGGCCCGCGCTCGCGCTTTCGTCCACGGCATTCGTGCTGCAGCTCCTTGCCGAGCAGAAAATGCTGCACTCCGATTACGGCCGGTCATCGCTGGCCGTGCTGCTGCTCCAGGACCTGGCTGTGGTACCGCTGCTCGCTCTCGTGCCATTGCTGGCAGCCGGTGAGTTCACGATCGGTGCGGATATCGCGTTTGCCTTGTTGGAGGCCGCCGTGATTCTGCTGCTCGTCGCCCTTGGCGGACGATACCTGCTGCAGCCGATTTTGCATCGCGTTACGCACGCGCGTTCCCAGGAGATATTCACGGCCCTGGTTGTCGTGCTGGTACTGGGCAGTGCGCTCCTGACCGAGCATATTGGCCTGTCGATGGCAATGGGTGCGTTCATCGCCGGACTGCTGATCGCGGATTCGCCCTATCGTCACGGAATTGTCGGGGAGATCCAGCCGTTTCGCGGCCTGCTGGTGGGACTGTTCTTCATATCCATGGGCATGTCACTCGACCTCAATACGTTTCTCGCGCAGCCGTTTACGATTCTCGGGCTGCTGGTTGCGCTCGTCGTCGTAAAATTCGCCGTTCTTTGGCCGTTGGCAAAGTCTTTCGGTCTCGGGACCTCCTCCGGCGCGGCGGTGGGCCTGCTGCTGGCGCAGAGCGGTGAATTCGGCCTGATTCTGTTTTCCTACACGCGCGAGCTGAATCTCATTGACGCGGCGCTGTTCCAGCAGCTGCTCCTGGTCGTCGTACTTAGCATGCTCGTGACGCCGCTGATCGCTCGCCTGGCGCTGCGCCTGGCTGCCAAGCCCCGCGATCTGAATGAAGCGGCGAAGGAGCCACCTGCTGCTGCGCGCATCGTCGTCGCTGGATTCGGCCGCGTCGGTCGCCGCATTGGCCAGATACTGACGATGGCGGGCAAACCGTACGTCGCGATCGATTACAACTCGGCGCTCGTGTTGCATGAACGAGCAGACGGCCATCGTATCTTCTACGGCGATGTGCGCCGCCCGGAGGTCCTGCGCTCTGTCGGTGTCGCGGATGCCGACCTGGTGATCGTCACGCTGGACGATTTCGAGGCCGCCGAGGATGTCGTAGTGGCAATACAGCAGATAAACCAGGCTGTCACGATCCTCGTCAGGGGTCACAATGCGGAACAGTGCCGGACGCTGCGGAAACTCGGTGCAAGCCTCGTCGTATCGGAAAACCTCGAGGCGAGCCTGGAACTCGCGCGCGAAGCGTTGATCCGCGACGACGGCGACGCACTGGAAGCGGAGCACCTGATCCTGCGCTTTCGCGACGACCATTACGGACCCATCGAAGACGAGAACCGGGAAAATACCTCTGACTGAGCCGCGGTGTGATCTCCTTGGGGAAGCTCAGTCGAAACTTCACCGGCGGATTCCTTGCCTCCCTCGTCACCCCCGGGAGCGCCGACGCCGTCCAGATGGTCGCGGCCAGTCTGTCGCGACTTAGTCAGACCAGCAGGGTCGGATACGCAGAACCTCGGTTCGACCCCCGTTTTCTCGCGTCATATCTCGGCGAGGAGCCTGCTCGCTCGCTGGCGGTGCGTGTAATCGTCGTCGGCCGATGACCAGGTCGCCAGCGCCTCGGCGAGGAGCGCGCGTGCTGCCGGCTCGTCGCCCTGCGCCAGCCTGATTCGGGCCGCGACCAGTTTCGCGAAAGCAAAGTCCGGAAAGACCCGCAGCGCGCCGTCGAGGTGGCTTTGCGCCTTGTCGATCGCGCCGGCCTCAAGATACAGCTCCGCGACCCCCGCGTGCACGAAGTAGGTGCTCAGGTTGTCCTGGATGGTCTTGATAAAGGACTGTCCGAGCAGCTCGCGGGCTCGGTCCAGGTGAGCAATGGCAGCGTCGGAGTCTCCGTCCCAGACTGCAATCTGTGCGGATTCGATTTCGATAAACGGCTCGAACACCTCCGGCAGCTGGTCTCGTGATGCTCGCGTTTTCTCCGCCCAGCTCCGAAACGCGTCGCGTTCGTCCAGTTCGCGGTAGATCGCCGTGTAGGTGAAGTTCATGTAAGTGTCGAGCGGCGGCTGCAGCTGCGCCGTTATCTCGTCCGCGATCGCCAGCGCCTCGGCCCTCCTGCCGAGCAGGGCGAGGATGTTTGCCCGCTGGTTCTCGATATTGACGAGCCGCACCATCGGTGGCAGCAGCGATTTCGCGGCTTCGCCGACAGCTTCCTGCAATTCGGCTGCTTTCTGTACACGGCCCCGGAGCAGCGCGATCTCGGTGCGGGCACCGAGAATCTGGATTCGCTGTTGCTGACTGAGGTCGTCTTCGAGCTGCGCCATCAGGCGTCGCTCGGCGCTCTCGTAGCTGCCGCGTCGGGCCTCCAGGCGTGCGAGGCCGAGTTCGGAGGCCAAGGGGCTGTCGGACAGGATGACCGCGTCTTCCAGGGCAGCCTGGGCGGCGTCGAGGTCACCCTGCGCCTGGTAGACGCTGGCCAGCTCGATAAGCGCGTCACCGCTGTCCGGTTCCCTGTCGAGGTAGTTTTGCAGGTAGCGCGCCGCTGCGCCGTAGTCGCCCCGCTGCAGCTCGAGATTCGCTTTCTGTCGATAGATTCCCAAGTTACTCGGGTCCAGCTCGAGAAGCCGGTCGTATGCGGCGCCGGCTTTCTGCAACGCCTCCTCGCCGCCGCGCAGCGTGGCCAAGAACGCCTGTACCTCGAATGCCTCGGTACTGTTCGGCTGCACCTGCGTCCATATGTCGATGACGCGCTCGCCGCGGTCGTAGTCGCCGTCGAAAATGTAGCGATTCGCTTTGACCACGAACTTGCTCGTCTCGGACAGGCGGTAGCTGTTCCTCAGCGCGTTCGACGCTGCGCTGCGCGCAGCGTCGATGTCGCCGTTGAAATAGTGGGTCGACGATAATTCTCTGAACGCCTCGGCGAACAGGGGATCGATCGTAACCGCCTGCTGCAGTTCCGCAATGCCCCGCGGATAATCGTTGTTGATGTCGAGCTCGACCATGGCATTGGTGAAATGCCGGATCGCGTCGAGCGAATCACTGAAATGCTGGCCGATCGGATCATCGGTCTGGTTATCGCTCGGTGTAACGTCGAGATCGTCGAGAATCATCGCAGTGAGCTCGTCTACGGTACGTAGCCAATCCATGCCGTCGATCGTATGCGTTGCGAGTTCTCTGCCACTTTCGACATCGATCAACGTCGCGCTGACGGAAAGCGTGTCGCCCTCCGCCGCGAAGCTGCCAACGATCAGGACGGCGCTGCGCCGGTCCCTGGCGATATCGAGGCTGAGGCCCTGCGGCTCGCCGAGCAGCGAGTCGTAGCCCCTGCGCTTCAACTCCTCACGAACAGAGCCGGAGTCGAACGGGGTCTGAACCGTGATGACCGGAGATACGCGGCTCAAGTCGTGAGCCAGCATCAGGGGAATCCCGTAGGACAGCCAGTCTAGATCCGTGTTGCTCGAATCGTTGCGCCAGAAAAAGGAAATCGCCTCGCGGTGGTAGCCCTGGCGTGCGACCTCGAACTCGCGCACCACGCCAGTCTCGTCGGGAATCGAGACTGTCTCGATCGCCGCTTCCACCGTCAGTGACGGTCCAACCAGGTACAGGATCACAAGCGTGGCGAGCACGTTGAGCGGGATCGCAATCTTTTCGGCCTTCGTCCACCGGTCCTTTCCCGGCGCACCGTGGTTGTATGCGAACAGGATGATCGCCGGCAGCATCGCCAGCATCACGACGAATACATAACTCGTCAGATTGGTCGGCAGTGCAAAGCGCTCGGTGACCCAGTCCCCCAGTTCGATCACGAGCCAGGTCGCCGCTATGTAAATGCCGACGATCTGCGGGACTCGGCGCCACATCAGGTTCGCGAGAAAAGAGCGTTGTTCGGTCATATGCGGCAAAATCGACTCGGTTGAGCGGCGCAGTATATCGAATAGCACCAATGCCCGAGAATAGCTCCGCCCCCGGCTTTTGCTAGAATCGACGCGATGGATCTCGCCGGGCTCATTTCACGCATTCCGAAAGCCGAGCTGCATTTGCATATCGAAGGCACGCTGGAGCCCGAGATGATGATGGCTTTGGCCGACAGGAATGGCATCGAGCTGGCGTATGCCGATGTCGACGATATTCGTCGTGCCTATGACTTCACGGACCTGCAGTCTTTTCTCGACATTTACTACGCCGGCGCGCAGGTGCTGATAACGGAGCAGGACTTCTACGACCTGACGTGGGCCTATCTCGAGCGCGCCGCCCGCGACAACGTGCGTCACGTCGAGATTTTTTTCGATCCGCAGACACACACGGATCGCGGCATCGGCTTTGCGACGGTTGTCGATGGCATCTCGGGCGCGCTGCAGGACGGTGAGAGCAAGCTCGGCATCACGTATCGGCTGATCCTGTGTTTCCTGCGCCATCTTAGTGCGGATGCCGCCATGCAGACGCTGGAAAGCTCCCTCTTGTACAAGGACCGGATCCATGCGGTGGGACTGGACTCCTCCGAGGTCGGGCACCCGCCCTCGAAATTCGTGGAGGTCTTTGATCGGGCCCGCCAGGAAGGCTACCTGGCGGTTGCACATGCCGGGGAGGAAGGCCCCCCCGATTACATCTGGCAATCTCTGGACCTGCTGAAGGTGAAGCGAATCGATCACGGCGTGCGTTGCCTGGAGGATGCCGCGCTCGTCGACCGGCTGGTCGACCAGCAGATCCCGCTGACGGTCTGTCCCCTGTCGAACGTGAAGCTCCGCGTCTTCGACACGCTCGAGGATCACAATCTCAAGCGGCTGCTGGATGCCGGCATCTGCGCAACGGTTAATTCCGACGATCCGGCCTACTTTGGCGGTTATATCGGCGAGAATTTCGTGCGCGTGCAGGAAGCGCTGGACCTCGATACCGACGACATCCTGCGCCTCGTAAAGAACGCGTTTACAGCCAGCTTCCTGGAGGACGGCGACAAACGTCGTTATATCGCCGAGATCGATCGCGCCTCACGCTAGGCCGTTGAAATCGAAAACGATTCGCTATTTCTCGGCGGAGGATCGAACCACGCCTCGGTGTTCCGTTTGCTACGCCGCACGCATGCTGTAGCCGCGCAGCTGTTCTGCAAACTTGCGCAGCGCGTCGATACCGGTCGCCTCTGCCTTCGCACACCACTCCTGCAGGCGAGCCAGCCTGTCGGAGTCTTCAACGGAGGGTTGCATCAGGGCTTTAAGGCGTCGTTTGAACTCGATGACGATCTCGAGCTTGCTGCTTTCGCTCAATGCCTCATCCAGGGATTCGCGTTGCCTTTCGCTCAGCTTGAGGTCCTCCCGCGTGAGCCACTTTCTGAAACGGCGTATTTGTTTGCGTGCGTGGCCGCCACGCAGCTCCACGTTCAGTACCGGCCGTATTACCTGGGCACCGTAAAGTTTCAGCACGTGGAAACGGTTGCGGATCACCGCCGCGACTGTCTCGCTGTCGACCGTCTGCTTTGTCGGCAGGAATTCTGTGGTCGGCGCGGAGCGCTTTACGCTGGCCAGCCCGGCGAACTCCAGAAGCCGGATATAGATCCAGCCAAGATCGATCTCCCACCACTTGTTCGACAGCTTGGCTGACTGCCGGTAAGCGTGGTGATTGTTATGCAGTTCTTCGCCGCCGACCAGCAGCCCGAATGGGATTATATTGCGGGATGCGTCAGCGGTCTCGAAGTTACGATACCCCCAGTAATGGCCGATACCGTTGATAACACCGGCGGCCCAGAACGGGATCCACAGCATCTGAACTGACCAGATGATGATGCCGACCCAGCCGAACAGCACCACGTCGATCACGAACATCAGTGCGATACCCGCATTCGGAAAAGGCGTATACAGGCTGTTCTCGATCGCGTCGTCCGGCGTGCCCTTGCCAAAGCGCTCAAGTGTCTCGGAATTGCGGCACTCCGCGCGATACAGACCGAGCCCGCCGAACAGCACGGCGGCTATTCCCCGCGTCTGCGGACTGTGGGGGTCTTCAGGCGTCTCGCACTTGGCGTGGTGTTTGCGGTGCACGGCCACCCATTCTTTCGTCACCGTAGCGGTTGTCAGCCACAGCCAGAAGCGGAAGAAGTGGCTCACGGCAGGGTGCAGCGTCAGCGCCCGATGCGCCTGCTGACGGTGCAGGAAGATCGTAACGGACGCGATAGTGATGTGGGTGAGCAGTAGCATAGCGCCAACGTAACCCCACGGTGTCAAACTCATTAGGCCTTCAAAAAACATCGATTTCCTTCTGCAGGTCCGGCAAAACGCGCTGATCGATACTGGCACCCCGCCCTTCTCAATTCCGAGGCGCACGTCACGTCATCGTCACGCGTGAGGATTATGCAGGTTGATGCGCTCCGGGATTATCGAAAACGCGCCAAAATTCAGCGCCGCCTACCTGAGACTGACTTAACATAATCCCCAGAATAAATGGGGTCGAACCGAGGTTTTGAAAACCTCGGTTCGACCCCGTTTTTTTACGAGGCAGCCGTGTCGGAATAGAGATGGCAGCGGACGAAATGCGGCTTTTCGGCTGTCCCTGTGTTGACCTTGGGCGGCACAAGCTCCTTGCACTGCGGCATGGCCTCGGGACAGCGCGGGTGAAACGGGCAGCCGCCGGGTGGTTTCATGGGTGACGGCACGTCGCCGCCCAGCACAATGCGCTTCGACTTGCGCCTGACGTCCGGAACGGGAATCGCCGACATCAGCGCACGTGTATAAGGGTGCTTCGCGTCGCGGTACAGCTCGGCGCTCGAGGCAAATTCGACGAGGCGACCGAGATACATGACGCCCACATCGTCGCTGACGTGCTGAATCACGGCGAGATCGTGGGAAATGAACAAGAACGAGATGCCGTGCTCGCGCTGCAGGCGCGCAATGACATTGAGTACCTGTGACTGAACGGAGACGTCCAGCGCGGAGACCGGCTCGTCGGCAACAATGAAGCTCGGGTTCAGCGCGAGCGCGCGCGCAATGCCGATGCGCTGTCGCTGTCCTCCCGAGAACTCGTGCGGATAGCGCGACAGGACCTGTTTGCGCAGGCCGACGATGTCGAGCAGGTCGTGGACTTTGGCGCGCCGCTCGGCCGGGGTGCCGATACCGTGCACGTCGAGCGGCTCCCGGATCGTGTCGCCGATGAGGCGCCGAGGACTGAGCGATGCATAGGGATCCTGGTAGATAATCTGCATCTCGCGCCGCTTGGCCTTCAGCTCCTGTTTCGACAGGCCGACCAGGCTTTTACCGTTTAAGCGCACGTCGCCGCCGGTCGGCTCGGTCAGCCTCAACACCGCGCGACCCAGGGTCGATTTACCGCAGCCGGACTCTCCGACGAGGCCGAGCGTCCGTTTGCGCTGCAGTTCGAAACTGACGCCGTCGACAGCCCGGACATGGGCCTGGACCCGGTGAAACAGGCCGCCCCTGACCGGGAAGTGCTTCTCGAGATCGACGACTTCGAGCAGGGCTCGCGACATGAATCCGTCCTCAGTCCAGTGGGTGAAAGCAGGCCACGTCATTGTCCGACATGACGTCTGCATCGGTCTGCGGCCTCGCCATGCGGCACTCGTCGCTCACGCGCGAACAGCGGTCTGCAAAGCGGCATCCCGGCGGCAGGTGCAGCAGGTCCGGGACCATCCCCGGAATGATCGGAAGCTCCGCCAGCTTCTCTTCGCGCAGCTTCGGAATCGAGTCGAGCAGGCCGCGCGAATACGGGTGCTGCGGACGCTCGAACAGCGACTCGATATCCGCGCGCTCGATCACCTCGCCGCAGTACATGACGAGCGCACGCTGGCAGGTTTCGGCAACCACGCCGAGATCGTGGGTGATCAGGATGACCGACATGTGGAACTCGTCCTGCAGCTTCATGATCTGCTCGAGCACCTGCGCCTGCGTCGTCACGTCCAGCGCCGTCGTCGGTTCATCGGCAATCAGCAGTTTCGGGTTACAGGAAAGCGCCATCGCAATCATGACGCGCTGCCGCATGCCGCCCGACATCTCGTGCGGGTATTCGTCGATCCGTTTGTCCGGAACCGGGATACCGACTTTGGACAGCATCTCGATCGCATCGCTCCTGGCCTGCCGCCGTGTGAGCTTTCTGTGGCGGGTCAGCACGTCGACCATCTGCGTACCGACGGTCAGCACAGGATTCAGCGCCGTCATCGGCTCCTGGAAGATCATCGAAATCTCGTCACCGCGTAACAGCTGCATCTCGTCCTCTGACAGCTTGGTCAGGTCGCGTCCCTGCAACAGGATTTCGCCGCTGACAATGCGTCCCGGTGGGGACGGTATCAGGCGCAGCAGCGACAAGCCCGTTACGGTCTTGCCGCAGCCCGACTCACCAACGATGCCCACCGTCTCGTTCGGGTATACGTCGAAACTGACGCCATCGACCGCGCGCACCGGCCCGTACCGCGTCGAGAACTCGATGACCAGCCGACGGACACTGAGCAACGGTTGTGCACCGTGTGCGCTCACGACTCCGCCACCTTTTTCGGATCCAGCGCATCCTGCAGCGCGTCCGAGAACATGTTGAACGCCATGACTAGCACGAACAGGAACAGCGATGCCCAGGCGAAGTTGTTGAAAAACCCTGCAAGCACCTCGATCGTCGATTCGGAGATCATGAGGCCCCAGCTGACGCCGTCCTGCACGCCGAGACCCAGGAAACTGAGGATGACCTCGGACTTGATCGCCGCAACGAACACGATGGTCGCCTGCACAAGCAGGATGTGAAAGGTATTCGGCACGATGTGGCGGAAGATAATGGTGGCCTGCGGCACGCCGATGGCGCGCGACGCCTCGACGAACTCGAAATTGCGCAGCTTGATGACCTCGCCGCGAACCAGCCGCCCCGTCGTCGTCCAGAAGGTCGACACCATAGCGACGTGCATCGCCCACGGATTGCCCTGCAGCGCGAAAGCAACAGCCGCAACGAACAGGTAGAACGGTATCGAGTCGAGCACACCCTTCAACCAGAGGATAATCGAGTCGATCCACGTACCGCTGAAGAAACCGGCCACGGCGCCGAGGATCGCGCCGATCAGTGTCGACAATATCGCGACGATCAGGCCGATCTCGAACGCCGTTTTGGTGCTGTAGAGACTGCGTTGGAAAATGTCCTGGCCGATGATATTGGTCCCGAACCAGTGCTCGGAACTCATGCCGCCCCACTTCGGCCCTTCGACGTCACTCCACTCGGTTCCCCAGATGCCGAACCAGACACCGAGGGCCGCAACGAAATAGACCATCACGATACCGAAACCGAGCATGCCGGCGCGGTCGCGGCTGAACTTGTAAAAAGCCTTGCCCCATATGGACTCGTGATGCTCGTCTGCGCCCGTCGCCGACATTTCCTTGCCGGCTGGAAGTGGTGCCATTGTGCCGTTCGCCGCGCTCATTTCAGCGACACCCGGGGGTCCACGGCCCGGTACATGATGTCGGTAAGCAGCAGCGTGATGACGAACAGCACGGCGGTGAGCCCGACCACGGCTTTAAGCACCGGCTGATCGCCCGTCGTGATCGCATCGAAGGTGACCTTGCCGACGCCGGGAATGCCGAAATAACTCTCGATCAGCAGGCTGCCGCTGACGATAACCAGCGGAATCGAGAACATGATGCGCGTGATGATCGGTATCGCCGAGTTCTTCAGGATGTGTTTATAGAGGAGCTTCCCGGGCCGGATGCCGAACGCGCGTGCCGTGCGTACGTGATCGCGCGTCATCTCCTCGACGATGACGGCCCGATAGAATCGGGTGTTGTAGCCGAGCGCGACGAACACCGATGCCAGGGTCGGCACCGTAACGTACATGACGTAGTCGTGAAAGCTGTGGACGTTCCAGCCGCGCACCGGAAACAGGTTGAGCCCGTAACTCGACGACAGCAGGATCTGGAACGCGATGATCACGATCAGGAAACTGATGCTCATGCCGACCACGGAAAAGCCCATGATGGCCTTGTCGATCCAGCCGCTGCGGTGATAGGCGGCCACCAACGCCAGCAGCACGCCAAGCAAATTGCCAAGTATGAATCCCGGTGTCACCAGGGCCAGCGAAATTGGAATGGAGCGACCGAGCATCGAAATCACGGGCTCGCCGGTCGAGTCGGAGAGACCGAAGTCGAGCGTCGCCAGTTCGGCCAGGTATTCAGCGTAACGGACGAGGAACGGCCGGTCGTAGCCGAGCTCCTTGCGAACCTCCGCGATTTGCTCCGGCGTGGGATTCTTGCCGAGCATCTCGAAAGTGAGATCGGGCCCGAAATACACCATGAGCAGGAAGCTCACGAACGTCACGCCCAGGATCAGCGGGATACCGCCGACGAGCTTGCGAATGGCGAACTTCAGGATGTCCATCGCTCAATCGCCTCCGTCGACGGTATCGACAAACCGCAGAAAGTATCCGCCCACGATCTCGCGGTCCGGCAGCGCGATGATGTTCTTGTGCCACAGGTAAATACGCGTTCGCGCAAGTCCCGATATCACCACGCA
>JAAUYE010026333.1_pt1 | contig 11192 bp, 8 predicted proteins | sample 7278081 | NCBI WGS metagenome assembly JAAUYE01 (sample SAMN14350131, study PRJNA611818) | marine sediment metagenome | isolation source: surface marine sediment (0.6m) | place: French Polynesia: Moorea | collected 2018-08
GGAGATAAAAAAAGCGGCGTTGCTCGCGGCGTTGCTGTTCTCGGCCCTGTGCCATGCCGGCGACCTGCAGGCGCGCGAAATCGATCTCGAGCTGAACGGCAAAACCTATCGGATCGAGCTTGCGCTGTCCTCGGCCGAGCGGCGGCTGGGGCTCATGTACCGCGAGCGCCTCGCGGCCGACGCGGGCATGCTGCTCGTATACCGCTATAGCGGCGATCACCGGATCTGGATGAAAAACGTGAAAATCCCGCTGCGGGTCTACTGGATCAACGCTGCTTTCGAGGTCGTCGACGCACAGCGCCTGGAGCCCTGCAGCGAAGATCCTTGCCCGGTTTTTTCGGCACGGCGCGAATCGCGTTTCGTGCTGGAGCTGAGCGACGATGCGCATGATCTGCGGCCGGGGGATGTGATTAAAGGGCTCGAAGGCCTCTAGGCGATACGCCGCCGGTAAAACCACAGCCAGCTGTGCGCGATCAGCGCCAGCGCGATCAATGGCAAAACCGCGTAATTCACCAGCTGCCAGCCGAGCCAGTGCAGCAGCGCGCCGGCGCTGAACGATGACAGGGCCGCGGCCGAGAACACGACAAAATCGTTGAACGCCTGCGCCTTGGGGCTTTCCGCTGCTGCGTAGGTTTCGGTCAACAGGCTGGTGCCGCCGATAAACATGAAGTTCCAGCCGACGCCGAGCAGCAGCAGCGCGCTCCAGAAATGCCAGATCGAAGCACCGGCGAAATTGAAACCGATACACAGCACCATCAGTACGACGCCGGTCATGATAATGCGCTGCGCGCCGAAACGATTGATCAGGTGCCCGGTAAAAAACGACGGGACGAACATCCCGAGCACATGCCATTGAATCACGAAGGCGACGTCGCCGAAGGCATGCTGCTCGTGGGTCATCGCAAGCGGCGTGGCGGTCATCAGCAAAACCATGACGCTGTAACCGATCGCGGCGCTCGTTACGGCGACGATAAAGGCCGGCTGCGCGGCAATGGCGAGCATTGGCCGCGTGGTCTGGCGCAGCTCGGGCGGTGCGGGCCGGGGCAGTTTCATGCAAATGAAATTTATCCCGTTCAGGCTGTAGAGCACGAAAATGGACACGATCGTGCCGAGATAAGTGATCGAGAACACGTCCTTGCTCAGGTTCGCCAGGTTCGGGCCAACTACGGCCGCGAGCACGCCGCCGGCGAGCACGTAGCTGATCGCGGTATTTTTCTTGTCGGCCGGGCTGACCTCGGTAGCGGCGAAGCGGAAATAATTACCGAAGCCGGTATAGATTCCGGTGCCGATACTGCCGAGGCAAAACAGTACAAAAGAGCCCTGGTAAATCCCGAGGATGCCGCAGGCCGCGCCAGCGAGTCCCAGCGCGGTGGCGATGAGAAACCCGGTCTTGCGCCCCAGGCGCCCCATGAGGATCGAAGCCGGGATCGTGGTCGACATGACCGCGACGAATTGTAGCGCCAGCGGCAGGGTCGCCAGGGCCTTGTTGGTCGCGAGAGCGCTGCCGATGATTGCCGCCGAGGTCACCATCAGCGAGTTGACCGACATCATGATGGCGTGCGCCAGCGCCAGCAGAAAAACGTTTCGGTTCACAGGATGAACCAGAGCGTAGCGGGGATCACCAGCACGCTGCCAAGGTTTCCGACCAGCACGATCGACGCGACCCGATGCGGCTCCTGGCCGTAGCGTTCGGCAACCATGAAGTTCAGCACCGCCGGCGGCAGCACGCTGAACAGGATTAGCAGCGCCTGCTGTTCCGCCGGCAGCGGCAGCAGATGGATCAGGGGCAGGGCGATCAGCAGCCCGCTGAGCGGGCACAGAATGGCGCTGACGAGACTGATTTGCCAGTCGCGAAAATCGATCGCGATCATGCGCACGCCAAGGGAAAACAGCATCAGCGGAATCGAGATCAGCCCGAGCATGTGGATCGGCTGGCGCAGCGTTTCCGGCAATTCGATGCCGCTAACCGATACCCCGATGCCCAGTATCGTTGCGACAATCATCGGGTTGGTGAATACGGTGCGAAAAGTCCAGCGCTGCGTGATCATTTGCTGGCCAACCGAAAAATGCAGAAAATTCGAGATCGCGAGCAGCAGGATCGCGGCCGGCAAGATGTGCTCGCCGAATGTCAGCGCGGCCAGCGGCAGCCCCATGTTGCCGCAATTGTTGAACATCATCGGCGGCACCAGCGTTTTCCACTGGTAACCCAGCGCCCGGGCCACCGGCCAGGCCAGGATGCCGGAGCCGAGCACCACCGCAACGCAGCCGAGTGACAGGAAGAGGTAATCGCCCAGCGCATAATCGCTGGCCGACATGTAGTCGAAAATCAGCGCCGGGGTGAAGATATCCATATTGATGCGGTTTCCCGACGACATGTCGGTGTCGTGGCGATAGCGCGCGTAGAGGTAACCGACCGCAACGATACTGAATACCGGTACGATGATCGCAATAATGCGATAAATGAGGTCTGCCTGAGACATCAGGTGCTAGAACTGCAGGGTCAGGTCCTTGTGTACCGCGAGACAGCTGGCGATAGCCTCGGCCTGCTCGTCGCTGAGGCGCTCCTGCATACGCATACCGATGGTCATCTTGATCGCATCGTTATAGGTGTCGAGTTCGGGCAGGAGTTCGGCGCTGGCGCGCTGGCGCCACTCGATTTCGGCGCGCAGGGTTGCGGCACTCTGCGTGACCTGTTCGATCGCTTTTTCCTTGTCCGGGCTGTTGCCGCGCAGCGCGCGTTTGGCGCGCGACAGCGGTGACTTGATGCGATGAGTTTCGGTCAGCGAATCGATGTCGAACTCGAGCGCCTTGATCGCCTCGAGGCCCTCCGCGGGAGACAGGCTGCGAATCGATTCGAGCAGCGGATCGTAGCGGTCCTGCAGCGCGGCGACCTGCTCGGTCTCGGTTAACATCCTGCGCATGATGCGGATCAGGTCGTAACTGTCGTCGACGTTTTGCCGGTACTTGCGGCGGGCCGTGGTCTCGGCCCTGGACAGCTGTTTGAATTCGGCGTACCGGGATTCGAACTCCGCGGGTACGCTGGCGGCGAGAGTATCGCGCTCGGCCTCTAGCCCGGCGATACGCGCATTGATGCGGTTCAGCGCCTCTTCATCGACCGGTTCCTCGAACTTGATCCGCTGGCCTTCGTCGGTGAGTTCCCTGATATCGCGCTCGAGCCGGCGCACGTCGCGCTGAATCCGCCGGGTTTCGACGTGAAGCGGCCGGTATCCCGGTGCATAATTGCCGACCGCGGTCTCCGCCTTGCGGATATCCTCGATCATCGTAAACGCGGCGCCGGCCTGGCGGTAGCTTTCGTTCAGGCGCTCCTGGTATTCGTCCGGCAGGTAGGCGATGTTGGCGGTCTTGATGCGTTCGATCGCGGCCTCTATCGTGCCGCGTTCATTGTCGTAAACCACGAACTGGTAGTCCTCGAGGCATTCCTGCAGTTTCGGGTTGCTCGGCGGCGGCGCGGTTTCGGAACTGAGCTGGGTCTTGTTGGGCAGGTAGTTGACCAGGCTCGGGTACAGCCCCGCGATGACCAGGCCGGCCAGCTGCAGCAGGATAAACACCGAGGCGCCCTTGTAGATTTGCAAGGTTCGCACCTCTTTCGGTGCGACCCCGCGCAGATAAAATAGCGAGAACCCGAACGGCGGCGTCAGGAACGAGGTCTGGATGTTCAATCCCACCATGACGCCGAACCAGACCGCGGTGACGTTGGCGCTCGGATCGGCGAGCAGAATCGGCGCGACGATCGGCACCACGACCACCGCGATTTCGAGAAAGTCGAGGAAAAAACCGAGAAAGAAGATCACCGCCATGACCACGATAAACTGGGTCCAGAAGCCGCCGGGCAGGGCGGTTAAATGCTCCTTGACCAGTTCCTCGCCGCCGAAGCCGCGAAACGCCGATGTCAGCATCGCCGCGCCGAGCAGGATGATGAATACCATCGACGTGGTCTTGGCGGTATCCATCATGACGCTGCGCAGCGTATCGTCGATCTTGAACGCGCGCCAGGTGGCCCAGCCGATCGCGTAAATCAGCACCAGCACCGCGAGCGTCGCGAGGCCGACGCCGAATGCGTCGAAGCCGGTCTGGATGTTCTTGATATTGAGGTTGAAGATGTTCAGCAGTATGACCAGCGCCACGATCGATCCGATCGCAAGGATGGCGGGGTAGTAGGCGTTTTTCTTGCCTTCCATCAGGCGGTAACTGCCCATCATCATCGCGCCGATGGCGCCAATGGCGCCGGCCTGGTTGACCGTCGCCACGCCGAGAATAATCGATCCGAGCACGATGAAAATGAGCGTCAGCGGCGGCACCAGCGCCAGCAGTACGCGGATCACGAACTTGCGGTCGTACTCACCCTCGAACGGTACCGGCGGCGCGTTGGCGGGTTTGATCAGGGCCGAAACCAGGATATAGAGCATGTACAGCCCGACCAGGATAAGCCCGGGAACGAACGCGCCCATGAACATATCGCCCGCGCTGGCGGTGACGACGTCGAAATCGCCCGGCATCGAAAATTCGCCGGTGGCTTCCTTGTACTGGGCCTTGCGCGCGGTCGCGGCCTGGTCGGCGGCGTTGGACAGCTGGTCCGCCAGTATGATCAGTACGATCGATGGCGGGATGATCTGGCCGAGCGTGCCGGATGCGCATATGGTGCCGCAGGCAAGCGGCTTGGAGTAATTGTTGCGCAGCATCGCCGGCAGCGAGATCAGCCCCATCGCGATCACGGTGGCGCCGACGATACCGGTGGTGGCGGCGAGCAGGGCGCCGACGAAAACCACCGAAATACCGAGACCGCCGGGGATCGGGCCGAACAGCTGCGCCATCGCCACCAGCAAATCCTCGGCGATGCGCGAGCGCTGCAGCATGATGCCCATGAAAATGAACAACGGGATCGCGATCAGCGTGTCGCGTTCGACCACCCAGTACAAACTTCGGTAATTGGTGACCCCGGCGCTGAGCCACTGGTTGGGCCCGCCGAGAACGAAGTAGGCGTCCGGGTTACCCTCGAACAGCCAGCCGCAGAGCGCGGCGATAGCGATCGACAGCACCGCCGAGCCCGGCAGCGCGAAGGCCACCGGGTAACCCGAGCTGAGCGCGAACACCATCAGCACTACCAGCAGGACCAGGAAATACAATTCCATGATTAGTGGCCGCCTTCGACCACGGCTTTTTTATCACCGGAAATCAGCTGGTAGTAGGTCATGTGTTCTTCTTCGTGCTTGCCGCGCTCGAGCAACTGGCCGATGTTGTACAGCAGGTAGCTGACGAACTGGATCAGCATGGTTACCGCGAACACGATCAAAAATGCCGCCATCAGGTACTTCACGTACATGCCGTAGCCGCTTTGCGAAACTTCGAAACTGAGCAGCGGGCTGTTGATGCTGTTGCCGCGGCCGCCCATGCCCTGCATCAGGATGACCCAGCAGATCGGCATGCCGAGCAGGAGGCAGCCGATGGTATCGAAGGCCGCCTTTTTACGCCGGCGAAAGCCCGCGTAGAGTACATCGACGCGAACGTGGCCTTCCTCGACCAGGGTGTGAGCGCTGGCGAACAGGAACAGCGCGGCGTACCAGAAGCGCACCAGGTCGCCCATGTAGGCCTGCTCGTAGGAAAAGACGAAACGGGTGATGACGATCAAAAACTCGGCGAGCACGCACATCAGCGCCAGCCAGGTGAAACTGATGTTCTTCCACCTGAGCGCGAAGAAAATCGATACGAATACCAGCGGGTAGTGCACCCAGGTGCCGCGGAAGATCGAGCGGCCGAGCTGGTTGGTAAGCGATTCGCCGACGACGTACTCGAGCAGGTTTTCCACCCGCAGGAAAGAGATCAGCATGTCGACGAAGCCGATCAGCAATACCGACCAGAACGAAACCCGCACGATGAAGGCGGAAAGCCTGGCGAAACGGATACTGTCGTCCTCGAGCGTCCGTGACGAGGAAGTCCTGATCGCGTAGCCGATACTCGCCAGGATTACGGCCAGGTAAACCAGCAGCTGGGTCCAGGCCTGCCCGAGCCTGCCGTCCCCCAGTTCGCTGACCTCGAGCCCGAACCAGCCGTAGTGCAGGGCGAGCCCGAAGGTCCCCGGCAGCTCCTGCCAGAAGACGAGGTAATTATTGATCAAATAGAGAAAAACCGCGCTGACCATCGCGTAGGCGAAGGCACGCGTAGCTGGCGGGGCGTATTTATCGACCATGGCGCGGAGGCAAAGGCACGGCAGAAAAACGGAGCCTTGCGACTCCGTTTTCTGCCGTTTTTACCGGCCGGATTACAGTCCGAGCACGCGGTTGCGCTGGGCAACGTAGGCCTGGTCCGAAATCTTGGCCCAGGAACCTACCTCCGTGCGCGACTTGAGGAAGCTCTCGTGAATTTTCTTCGCCAGCGGACTGTGCTGCTGTACTTCTTCGTAAACTTCTGCCGCGGCATCGCCAAACGCGTCATAAATGTCGTCGCTGAAGCTGCGCAGTTTCACGCCCTGGTCCTGGATCAGGCTTGCCAGCGAGGCGCCGTTCTTGGCGTTGTATTCGGACATCATTACCGAGTTTTCCATTTCCGCAGCGGCGGTGATGATCAGCTGGTCGCTCTTGCTCAGGCCGTCCCACCATTTCTTGTTCATGCCGACCGCGAGCATCGAGCCCGGCTCGTGCATACCCGGGTAGTAATAAAACTTGGCAGCCTCGTAGAATTTCATAAAGCTGTCGTTCCACGGTCCCACCCATTCGGTCGCGTCGACCGCGCCGGAAACGAGGTTTTCATAGATCTGACCGCCGGGCAGCGATACCGGCGAAGCGCCGAGCTTGGCCAGTACGTCGCCGCCGAGGCCGGGGATACGCATCTTGAGGCCCTTGAAGTCCGAAGCGGAGCGCATTTCCTTGCGGAACCAGCCGCCCATCTGCACCCCGGTGTTGCCGCAGGGCAGGCACTTGAGGCCGTAACCGGCAGCCAGCTCGTCCCACAGGGCCTGTCCGCCGCCGAACTGGATCCAGGCGTTACATTCGGTGTAGGTCATGCCGAAGGGGACGCCGGTGAAGTAAGCCCAGCCCGGGTGCTTGCCTTTCCAGTAGTAGTCGGCAGCGTGGTACATCTGCGCATTGCCGGACGCGACCTCGTCAAAAGAATCGAAGGCTTTTACGCGTTCGCCCGCGGCGAAATAGTTGACCTTGATGCGGCCATCGGTCATGGCGGTGAGCCGCTCGGCGAAGCGCTGGGCGCCGGTACCGAGACCGGGGAAATCGCGCGGCCAGGTGGACACCATGGTAATTTCCATTCGCCCTTGCGCGATTGCGGGTGCCGATACTGCGCCTGCCCCGGTTGCGAGTGCGGCGGCGACGCCACCTTTGAGTACATCACGACGTTTCATTGCTGGTTATCTCCGTTATTTTGGATATATTGCTTGGATGTTTTTATAGTGGTCGGGAGTCTTGAACACGGACCCCGTCATACAACGCCGTCATTCTGGGCTTTCTACTGCGACATTTCAAGTTTTAACGCCAACCCGTGCGGCCGCGCCGGATTCGCCCTGGTGCGCCTTGAGCGTTTTCCAGGCCGCGCGGGCTTCGGCGTTCGGCGCGGCAAAATTGGCGCGCAGAAATGATGCCGGAATACTGTCCGGGGTCAGCACCGCGTCGGGATGCCCTTTTGGAAACACCGCGCTGCGATTGAAAAAAAGGTAACCGCGCAGCGGCGCGTTGCCGGTTAGCAGGCGCAACGACGTCAGCTGATTTTCGAGCTCGAACAGCGGGTTGGCGAATTTGAAGCTTTTCTGCCCGATGACCTGGGTCCATTCGGATATGCGCTCGGCGCAGTAAATGTTACCGCCGAAGGGCTTGTACGAAATCACCAGGATCGCGTCGTCGGTCAGCGCCAGGCGGTCGATACTGTGAAAACCGTCGAGGCCATCGGCGCAATTGAGGTCGCGTATCTGCTCGCCGCCGATCTGGTCGAGGCAGCGCTGGATTTGCCACTCCCGCAGCCGCTCGAGCAGGCGGCGGCGGTTGACGATCAGGATCAACAGCAGCGCGATGACCATGATGGCGATGGCGACGGCCTCAGAGGTGAGGCTGACCGAATTGAGAAACTGGTTGAAATCCATGTGTAGTAAGAATATCCGATCTTCGGCACAATGCCATCGGCAATTGCCATCGTCAATGTCAAAAATTACACTGGACAGCGCTTGCCAGGGAGTCGACCAGCCATGACCACACCGCGCCTTAACGTAAAGCAGCTATTCGATCGCGAAAGCTGTACCTATACCTATTTATTAATCGATCCGGATACCGGCGAGGGCGCGATCATCGACGCGGTGCTGGAAACCTTCGATCGCGACATGCAGATTATCAACGAGCTCGGCGTGGAGCTGCTGTACGCGATCGAAACCCATGCGCATGCCGACCATATCACCTCGGCCGGCAAGATCCGCGAGATAACCGGCGCCAAGCTGGTTTACGGCGAGATTTCGGGCATCGAGGCCATCGATATCCCGCTTAAGGATGGCGACAGCATTCCGCTGGGGCATTATCAAATTACCGCGATATCGACTCCCGGGCACACCAACGGCTGCACCAGTTATTTTTGCGACGGCAAGCTGTTCAGCGGCGATACGCTGTTGATCCGCGGCTGCGGCCGCACCGATTTCCAGCATGGCGACCCGGGCCAGCTCTACGACAGCATCATGCAAAAGCTGTTCGTGCTCAGCGACGACACCATCGTCTACCCGGCGCACGATTACAACGGGCGCACGTCGTCGACCATCGGTGAGGAAAAAACCTGGAATCCACGCCTCGGCGGCGGCCGCCCGCGCCAGGAGTTCGTCGACCTGATGAACAATCTCAATCTCGACATGCCCAAGCGCATCCACGAGGCGGTGCCCGCCAACATGAGCGTCGGCATCAGTTTCGACGCCAAGCGCTATTTACTGCGCGATTTCGATATGAATGACTTGCACGAAGTCTGGCAGGACCTGCCTCCCAACACCCTGATCATGGACAATCGGACGCCGAAGGAATTTGCCCGGGGGCACGTCCCCGGCAGCCGTAATATCCCGATGGGCACCGAAAATGCGCATGTCGACGAGTTGAAACAGTATGACCAGATATACCTGTATTGCCGTTCCGGGAGGCGCGCGCAAACCTCGACCACGAACCTGAATTTCCAGGGTTTGAACCGGATAACCTGCATCAGCCATAGCGGCATGCCCGACTGGGAGAAGGCCGGCTACCCGGTCGAAAAATAGCTGGAGACCCGACTCGGAGTAAAAACTCGAAGAGTTTTTACTCCGAGTCGATATTACTTCGAGGCGGTGAGCGGATTAAATTGCGAGGCAATTTAATCCGAGAATGGGCTCAGAGCAAAAATGCCGGACAGGGAAGAGACTGTGCCGCAGATCGCGGCGGCATTTTGGGTCTGAGCCCGTTTGCCTTGACGGTTTAGCCGGTTTTGGAGATCACCATGTAGGCGTGGACGTAATCCATGCCGTGACCTTCGGGATTGTCGCGCACCATGCCGCGGTAAGTGGCGTAATAATCCTCGATAATCTGCCGCCGCTGGTCGAGCGGGCGCTCGGCCGACAGCCCGCTGAAGTAAATGCTCTCGTTCCAGGTGCGTATCGTCGGGATATACTCCTCGGCGAAACGTTCGGCGTCGCCGTGCTGGGCGAAGGATTCGGCGAAGGGACAGCTGACCACCCGTGTATCGATGTGATCGAGGCGCAGGCCGGCCTGGTAAACCGCCTCTCCGGGATCGACCAGCGGCGCGCTGAATTCTTCCACCGTGTTGTAATACTGGGGCAGCGTCATGTTCTCGTATTCTTCACGGCTGATCCGTCCCTGGTCGACGAAATCGAGCCAGATCCGGTTGAAGGTATCGAACATGTTGATGCCGCCGGTATTGCCCAGGTAGCGCCCCTGTTCGTCGCGGCCGAAGTTGATCAGTACCAGCTTGCCGCCGGGCTTCAGCTCGGTGGCGCGGTGCAGCAGGATCTGGCGCCAGTCGCGGTGCGCCTGCTCGCGAAACCGCTGCAGTTCCTCGCCCTCGGCGCCGACCGCCTGCACGTGATTCGAAATATTGCAGACCCGGGTGCTCATCCAGTGCATCGCGGTGGCGGAAAAGCCGATATCGACCGAATTCGCCGGCATGATCTGCCGGTAAAAAGTCGTGCCCGACACCAGCGGAAACACGTTGTCGCGCGAGTCGAGATAGGTTTCGAAGGGCCCGAGGCCGTAGACATTGGCGATCAGCGCGTTGAAGTCGTTGCGCGGCTGATCGGAATAAACGATCGAGATCGGCGCCCCGGGCGCACGTTCCCTGACCGCATCGATCGCGTTTCTGACCATTTCCAGCGAGGTACCGGCGTCGGCGGTGCCCATGTCGGACAGGGTGAAGCCGCTCGCGATGCTGTCCTGGTCGAGCGTATTGATCGCATCGACCACGAGCGGCGTCGCCGCGTCGATAACGTGTTTGGCGCCCAGCGTCGCCAGCGAATAAACGCCGCCGCCGCTCATCGTAATGCCTTCGGAATGTCCCCTCGCTGTCATGCCTGCCCCCCGTCGTCGGCCCCGGTCATTTTTAACACCAATTGTGCCATATTGCGCGCGCCGTTACCGGCGCCGAGATTGGCGCGCACCCGGGCGAGCCCGTCGATTACCCGCTGGCGATAGGCGTCATCGTCGAGCAGGCGAAAGATTTCGTCGCCGATGTTTTGCGGCCGCGCCGCGTCCTGCACGAATTCCCGCACCACCGCGTCGCCGGCGACGATGTTGGCGAGACCGATATGCGGGATGGTAATCAGGCGGCTCATGATCAGGTAGGACAGCGCGGACATGCGGTAGACAATACACATGGGTACGCCGAGCAGCGCGATTTCGAGGGTGACCGTGCCGGAGCAGGTGACGATCGCGTCGCAGCAGCCGATCGTCGGGTAAACCCCGCCGCGGCAGAGTTCGATATCGAGCCCGCTGGCTTCGACCTCGTGGTTTATCGCATCGAAGTCCAGCGTCGACGCGACCGGCAGCAGGAATTTGAGCGCCGGGTCGGTTGCCAGCATGTGTCTCGCGCTGTCGAGCATCAGCGGCAGCAGGCGCGAAATTTCGCTTTGCCGGCTGCCGGGGAAGAGGCCGATGACGCGGGTTTCGGGATCGATTCCCCGCGCCTCGCGCAGCTGTTCGCGAGGCTGCTCGAGCCCAACC
>JAAUYE010181193.1_pt1 | contig 11192 bp, 8 predicted proteins | sample 7278081 | NCBI WGS metagenome assembly JAAUYE01 (sample SAMN14350131, study PRJNA611818) | marine sediment metagenome | isolation source: surface marine sediment (0.6m) | place: French Polynesia: Moorea | collected 2018-08
GCCCTGTTTATGCGGCTGTCAACACAAACAGCCACACGCTGGCTCACCGGACTCGTTCATCTATCACTCTTTTTCGCCCTGGTTACGGAATGGACAGGTTATCGCAATCTTGCCCAAAGCCTTGCGGTAGGGGTACTTGGTTCACTGATGGCTTTGGGTACCACACTGCTTCTAAGCAAATTGTTCCGCGAGCTCTATAACAACCTGGATTATGGTCGTCATCCCTGGAATCGCCGTCTGCGACAGGCAATGGGGCTTGGCCCGGATGATAGTATGCCCGGACTATTCTGGTTGCGCCTGATCACCGTTGTCACCTTATGGCTACTGTTCGGTTATGTCATGCTGCAGGCCTGGGATGTTTCAGACACGATTATTCTGAGCATTCAAACTTCCCTCACCCAGGGCTTCACCATTTGGTCATTGCAAATTATTCCGGCCCGTTTTGCCAGCGCCATCATTACGATTGCGGTCATTGTTACCGTCGGTGGTTGGTTCCGTAAACGCATGGAGTCTTCCTGGTTGAAGCATACGCGTCTCGATCGCGGCGCCCGCGAAGCCATGGTAAAGATCACCGGCTATGCAGTGATTACGATTGCGATTATCGCCGGCCTGAGCGTCGCCGGCTTTAACTTTCAAAGCATTGCGATCATTGCCGGCGCCCTCTCAGTCGGTATTGGTTTTGGCTTACAGAACATCGTTAACAACTTCATTTCCGGCTTAATCCTGCTGTTTGAGCGTCCCATCAAAACAGGCGACTGGATAGTGGTGGGGAATACCGAAGGCTATGTTAAACGGATTCGTATTCGCTCTACCGAGATCCAGACTTTCGATCGTGCCGATGTTATCGTCCCCAATTCTGAACTCATTGCCAGCCAGGTTACCAACTGGATGTTGCATGATACCCGCGGTCGAGCCCGCATCCCGGTGGGGGTGGCCTACGGCACCAATACCCAGAAAGTCAAAGAGGTTCTGGAAAAAGTTGCTGCCGAACACTCCAGCATTGTTACCGATGGTTCCTCACCAAAACCAAGAGTGCTGTTTCGCGGCTTTGGTGACAGCTCCCTGGATTTTGAACTCCGTTGCCATATCAAGGATATTGATGAACGTCTCGTCGTGATCAGCGATCTGAATTTCGCAATCGATGCCGCCTTTCGTGAAAACGGTATTGTTATTCCTTTCCCGCAACGCGATGTGCATATTCAAAACAAACCTGATCAGAAAAATCCACCCATACCCGATGAGGGTGAGTGAATCGAATTACCTGGCAAAGTGTTGCAATGTGTAAGATAAAACGACATTTATTGCCACTCACTCTGTGCCTGTTACCATTCATCGTATCTGCCCAACCATCCCTGCCAAGGTACAGCGAGGTCTATGATCCTGGCCGGGACCCTTTTGCCGATGGCCGAGCTGCCCTCAAGCTGGCACAGGCAACAAACCGGCGTGTCCTGATTGAGGTCGGGGGCGACTGGTGTCGCTGGTGTCATGTACTGAATAAATTTCTGGAAGAAAATAAGGATATTCGTGAACAACTACATCGACACTTTGTCATATTAAAAGTAAATGTCAGCGAAGCAAACGATAACGCGGAGTTTATGGCGGGTTTTCCAAAACCTCTCGGCTATCCTCATATGTACATTACGGAAGCCGATGGCCGGATTATCTACTCCAAGGACACGGCCGAATTACTGGAAAATTCGCGTTACTCCGTCCAACGTTTTCAACAATTTATCGATAAATGGAAATTGCCATGAATCGGAACGAGTCACACAAGCATAACCCTAAGGCCTGGCACATTTTTGCGAAAGCCTTTGCCAACTGGCAGGCTAATCCCGTTACCCGCCGGCGTTTTCTGCAGCGCGTGAGTGCCTTTTCCGCCGGTATGTTATTACCGCTCAGCACTCGCGCAAAACCACAAGCTGCCAGCACAACCCTCCCCCGAGAAGCACCATGGCCAACCATCGCCGCCGTGCAGGAACACCTGTTCCCGACCGAGGCCGATAGTCCGGGAGCTGGCGATATCAATGCCACTGGATACCTGAAAACCCTGCTTGATGATTCAGCACATGATCAGGATGAACGAAACTTTATCCTTAATGGCCCGAACTGGTTGAATGAGCTGGCAATAACGGATTACCGGGAATCCTTTACGCAATTGAACGAAACTCAGCGTGAACAACTTATGCAACGCATTGCGCGTAGTGAAGCCGGGGAAAACTGGTTATCGCTGCTGTTGCTTTATATTTTTGAGGCCCTCTTGAGCTCTCCGGTTTACGGCGGCAATCCCGATGGTATTGGTTGGCGCTGGCTGGAACACAACCCCGGCTTTCCCCATCCGTCATCAAATAACATTTACTCGAAGCTGTCACGACGATGAGCATGGACTACGATGTCTGCATTATTGGCAGTGGGGCGGGCGGTAGTCCCGTGGCCCTGAGTCTGGCACAGGCAGGTTACTCCGTGCTGGTGTTGGAAAAAGGCCCCTGGTTTAGCGAACAGGATTTCAGTAAAGATGAACTGGCCTGTTGCCGACGCAGCACCTATACCCCTTCCCTCACCGACGAACAGCATGTTATCGAAGAAAAATACAATAATGGTAACTGGGTTGCCACGCCGACAGTCGAATCCGGCTGGGATTTCTGGAATGGCAATTGTGTAGGTGGTTCCTCGAATTTTATGAGCGGTTTTTTCTACCGTCTCAAGCCGGTTGATTTTCGTTTGCACTCGGAGTTTGGTGCTATCGCCGGCGCCAACGTGGTGGACTGGCCCATCAGTTATGAGGATCTGGAACCCTATTACACTCAAGTTGAACAGATCGTGGGTATATCGGGCCGCATCGTAAAACACCCGCAACAGGAACCCCGCTCGACACCTGCATTACCCTACCCACCACTGGCGGAAAATATTATCTCAAGCTGGATCGATTCCGCTTGTCAGAAACTCGGCTACCATTCCCTGCCGACACCCCGTGCCATTCTGTCGCAACCGGCAATGGCTCGAAACAGTTGTTCCTATTCTATTTACTGTGGTAGTTACGGTTGCAGCACCGGCGCCAAGGGCAGTGCGCGTGCAGCCTTGCTGGATCACGCGGTTAAAACCGGGCGTTGCCAGATTCAGCCTCATGCCAAGGTGTATCGTTTAATCAGTAACAACAAGGGTAAGGTGATTGCCGCTGATTACTACGATGAACACAACCAGACGCAGCGAATCAAGGCAAAAATCTTTGTGGTCGCCTGTCAGGCAATCGAAACATCACGCTTGCTGTTAAGTTCCCCCGGCCCGCAACACCCACATGGACTGGGTAATAATCATCAGCAAGTCGGACGTAATTTATTATTTTCCGCCGGCGGCATTGGGCAGGGCACTTTTAATTACGCCAGGCTTGATCCACAGCAAGCCGCAGTGTTGAAAGTCCGGGGCCCGTTCGTCAATCGCGGCCTGCAGGACTGGTACACCATTGACGATAAAAAGCTCGGCCGTCTCAAGGGAGGCACCATCGACTTCCTGTTCCGTCACCCCAACGCCATCGCCCGCGCCAATAGCCAAAAGTGGGATGACAATGACAAGTTGATCTGGGGCAAGCCACTGAAACGAAAACTGAAGGCCTACTTTACCGATGCCCGTTACCTGCAATTCGAAGTCTTTTGCGATTGGTTGCCCACTGACAACTGCTTTGTCAGCCTTGATAACACGGTAAAAGATAAATGGGGTTCGCCGGTGGCAAAAGTACGGGTGGGCTACCATCCGCATGATCTGAAAGTCGGCCGTTATCTGGCGGACAAAGCCAAAACCGTATTACATACCATGGGGGCTGAGGACATCTATGCCAGTGTCAGTGGCGATCCCCCCCAGAACCTGATGGCCGGTGGCTGTCGGTTTGGTCGCGATCCCGCCACATCCGTACTGGATCCCGAGTGCCGCGTGCATGATGCCGAAAACCTGTTTATCACCGACGGCAGTTTTATGCCCACCGGTGGCAGTGTCCCCTATACCTGGACTATCTATGCCAATGCCTTTCGCGTCGCCGATAAAATCATTGACCAGCTGGGAGGACGTCTTCACCCCACCTCATAATTGCGCCTCACTTGATTGGACGCATGTTGTATAAAACTGTCATCGCGTATTGAAAGCTCGGGCCGCTGTATTAGGCTATGTTTAGGATAAGGAAACCCTGAGCATCCAGTTCACTCTTATGTCATACATTGGCTTGTTACCCAGAACGGACTTCGATTCCCTGATCGCTGCCTTGAAAGCTAGCGGCGCGCAATGTCTGGGTCCTACGCTGCGCGATCATGCCATTGTGTATGCCCCTCTAAGTACATCAGCCGAACTGCCGCAGGGAGTTCATGACCAGCAAGCCCCGGGAAGTTACCGGCTAAGCAAGACCAATGACGCTCGCTGGTTCGCCTGGGCCAACGGGCCCCAGGCCCTCAAGCCACTACTCTTTTCGCCCCAGGAACCGCTCTGGCAGGTGGAACGGGAAATGGATGGCGGGCTGGTGTTTCATACGCAGGTCCCCGAGGTTCACCTGACCGCCGTTATCGGAGTGCGAGCCTGCGATCTTGCCGCCATGGCCCTGCAGGACCAACACTTTATCAGTGGTGACAATATTGACCAGGCCTATGCCAGTCGGCGTCAGCAGCTCATCATTGTCGCGGTCAATTGCACCCACCCGGCATCAACCTGCTTTTGTCATGCCACCGGAGATGGCCCCGTTATTCAAGATCATTACGACATTTTACTGGATGAACTGGATGACGGTTTCGCAATCCAAACCGGCAGTAGCAGGGGTGAAGCGATTGTTGCACAACTGAGATTACATGCCTTGACGCCCCAGCACCATCAACAAATTCAAGCGGCGCATGACGCGGCTGTCGAGCACCAGTCCAGATATCTACCTGCAACGGACATTGCTGCGTTGTTATTACAACACCAGCAGGCCGAACACTGGCAGAACATCGGCGACAGATGTCTGGCCTGTGGCAACTGCACCTCTGTCTGTCCTACCTGTTTTTGTCACCATACCATCGAGCAACCCGAGCTGGATGGCAAGATCACTACCCGTCTACGCCAGTGGGATTCCTGTTTTAGTCAGGACCACAGCTATATTCACGGCATAACACTGCGACCGGATAGTGCGTCACGTTATCGCCAATGGTTAACACACAAGTTTGCTACCTGGATTGCGCAATATGGCAGAAGCGGCTGTGTTGGTTGTGGCCGTTGTATCAGCTGGTGCCCGGTGGAAATTGATGTTACCGAAGAACTACATCACTTTGCCCAGGTGGCTGACCATGCATGACTGCCAGACGCCATGGGAAGCCATTGTGGTCAGTCGCACCCAGGAATCACCGACTGTCGTCTCCCTGGGATTGCAGTTTACCGATGTGGAACAGGCCAACGCCTTTCACTTCCACCCCGGCCAGTTCAATATGTTGTACTTGTTTGGAATCGGTGAAGTGCCGATCTCAATCGTTTCTGATCCACAACACCGTGACGAGTTTATTCACACTATTCGTGCCGTGGGACGAGTGACACGCAAACTGGCACAACTGCAACCCGGCGATTACCTGGGGGTACGAGGTCCCTTTGGTCATGGTTGGCCGCTTGAAGCCGCACGAGGTAAAGACATCCTTTTAGCAACAGGCGGTCTTGGCTGTGCTCCCTCGGTCTCCGTAATCAACTACATCATGCAACGACGGGAGCAATATGGTCATTTAACCATCATTCAGGGTGTAAAACACATGGATGACCTGATCTGGCGGGATCGCTATGAGGCATGGATGCAACTACCAGACACCCAGGTATTGTTGGCAGCCGACGTGGCCGGGTCGAGCTGGACCTGGCACGTTGGCCTGGTCACTGATCTTTTATCCCAGGTAGAAATGGATGTCAGTCAGGCGACCATCATGCTGTGCGGCCCGGAGCCCATGATGCTCGCCGCGGTGCAGAAATTACTCGAAAAAGGCGCCGACAGTTCACGGATGTGGCTCAGTATGGAACGTAATATGCAATGCGCGGTAGGACTTTGCGGACATTGCCAGTATGGCGCGGATTTTATCTGTCATGATGGTCCGGTATTGGCGTACGAGCAGCTAAAAGACCGGCTGGGGAAAAAGGGATACTGACATGCCAAGCGAAAAAACCAGACCCCGCATTGCGGTGCACAAATTCAGTTCCTGTGACGGCTGCCAACTGGCCTTCCTTAACCTGGGTGAAGACTTGCTGAAGTTGAACCAGCTTGTGGATATCGTTCACTTTGCCGAGGCCGGTATGCTGGATGAAACCGCCCGTGTTGACATTGCCTTGGTTGAAGGCAGTATTTCCACCACCAAAGATATTCAGCGCATTCGTCGGATTCGCGAACAGAGTCGTTACCTGATTACTATCGGCGCCTGCGCCACGGCCGGCGGACTGCAGTCCCTGCGCAACCTGGCAACCAATAATGACTGGCTAGCGGCAGTTTATCCAACCGTGGACTATATTGACTCGTTGGACCATGTCACGCCCATCAGTGCCCAGGTGCGTGTGGATTTTGAACTCTGGGGTTGCCCCATCAATCAAACTCAGCTTGTGACTCTGATCCGGGCCTTGTTGTGGAATACTTTGCCGGATATGGAACAGAACAAACTTTGCCTGGAATGCAAACGCCAGCAACATGTCTGCGTTATGGTGACAGAGGGAATCGCCTGTATGGGGCCGGTCACCCGCAATGGCTGCGGCGCACTTTGTCCCTCGGTAGGTCGAGGCTGTTACGGTTGTTATGGACCCGGGGAAAGGCCCAATACTAACGCACTGGGGCAAAGGTTCGAAGGTCTGGGCTTATTGCCCGCGCAGATTGCCAATCAATTTCTCGCAATTAACAGTCAGGCGGAATCATTCAAGCTTGCCGGTAAAGACTGGAAGGACAAAATGTGAGTCAGAGCCGCAACATTAACATTCATGTTCCTGTCCTGACCCGGGTTGAGGGGGAAGGTGCCCTGCAGTTACAGATCACGAATGGCGTAATTGAGGATTTACAGTTACGCATCTATGAACCGCCAAGGTTATTTGAAAAACTGCTCGAGGACCGGGAACCGAATGAAGTCATCGACATGGTGGCGCGTATCTGTGGTATTTGTCCCGTCGCCTATCAAATGACCGCAGTACAGGCATTTGAATCACTGTTTGATATCAGCGTCAGTCCCTGGGTGAAAGCGATGCGTCGGGTATTTTATTGTGGCGAGTGGCTGCAGAGCCATGCGCTGCATATACATATCCTCGCTGCGCCGGACTTTCTTGGATACAACAATATCATCGAAATGGCCAAAGACCATGCTGGCATAGTCCGCCGAGGACTTCGCTTGCAAGCCCTTGGGAATGATCTGATCGCTCTGTTTGGTGCCCGTTCTGTCCACCCGGTCGGCGTGCAGGTCGGCGGCTTTTATCATGCTCCCGATGCAAACGACGTCAGCGCCTTACTGGCACACTTGCAGACCGCCAAGCAGGATGCCGAGGAACTGGTTGCCTGGACAACGTCCCTGCCCTTTCCGAAAAACCAGCAGGACTTCGTTTCCGTTTGCCTGCGTCATTCGACTGAATACCCAATGAATACAGGGCGCATTGTTTCAAGTGCAGGATTGAATATCGACAGCAGTGATTACCTGGATCATATTCGCGAGCAACAGGTACCGCATTCCACCGCCTTGCATGCCTCGTTGCAGGACAAACCTTATCTTGTCGGACCATTGGCACGCATTAACCTTAACAGTGATCACTTACCAACTGAGTTGCAATCCGTACTCAAAGCCGGTGGAATTACATTTCCAAGTCAGAATATGTTTCACAGCATTGTCGCGCGCGCCGCGGAAATCTGGCTTGCCATCGATGAAGCATCACGCTTATTAGAAGACTACATCAAACCAGCACAGCCAGCTGTTAGTTGGCGGCCCTCTGCAGGCAGCGGCATTGCCGCTACCGAAGCTCCACGTGGCCTGTTGTGGCACCAGTACCAGGTTGATGACGATGGCTCTATTCAAAACGCCCGCATCATTCCGCCTACCAGTCAGAACCAGGCACGCATCGAAGAAGATCTTCGTAACTCTCTACAGACATTCGGATTGGATCAGGACGATGACGCACTGCGCCTGCACGGTGAAACCGTGATTCGCAATTACGATCCCTGCATTTCCTGCGCCACCCATTTCCTGAAACTGGACATAAAACGAAACTAGAGTATGGCGTTACAACCAGATATTCGGGTTATTGGTATTGGATCACATCATGGTGCTGATTCAGCTGGTTGGGTCGCCTGTGAAATATTACAAACGCAATTCACATCACGGCACATAGACTGGCAATTATGTCGAACTCCTGCACAGTTACCTGAATTGCTGGCCAATTGCCACAATGTAATCATCATCGATGCAGTTTTAAGTGATCGTCCCGCGGGCCGAGTGATCACACTGCCCTGGCGTGAACAACAAGAGAACTATGCTTCACCCTGTTCGAGTCATGGTCTGGGTGTTCTGCAAGCACTTGAACTTGCAGCGACGCTGAGGCAGTTACCCGCACATACCTACATCCTGGGTATCACTGTTGAACCGCATCAAACGGATGCAACCCTGCTCGTCAGCAGGGCATTGCCCCAACTTAAACAGCGACTCACAGAAATTCAAGACACGCTTGCTGCAAGCTGAAACCATTAAGCTCAACAATGAGTGATAGGGCTAGCAACTCAATAACGCCAATGACAAGTTCAGAATTGACTATTGATGAAGCAACACTGCAATCGCCTCATGCAACGAATGTCAATGATGTGATGGCGGCAGTTCAGGCCTCACCACATGGTTTAAGTCATAACGAAGCCGCTAAACGACTTACCCACTACGGTCGTAATACCCTCCCCCGTTCGAAACCGCCCGGTGTTGCAAAGGTTTTTCTACACCAGTTTATGAGTCCTTTAATTTATGTCCTGGTGGCAGCTGCGCTGTTGTCATTGTTAATCCAGGAATGGTCCGATGCCGGCTTTATCACAGCGGTGTTGGTCATCAACGCCATCATCGGCACTATTCAGGAATATTCAGCGCAACAGGCCGCCGAGGCCTTGCAACAACTGGTCACGACCCGCTGTCGGGTATTACGGCAAGGTGATAGCTATGAACTGAATGCTGAAGAACTTGTGCCGGGTGACATAGTGTTACTTGAATCGGGTGACCGAGTGCCGGCGGATATTCGTCTTATTGGTTGCCTTGATCTTGAAACCGATGAGTCCCTGCTCACCGGCGAATCCACTGCGGTATTGAAAAACGATGCAACTGTTCTGAATGTCGAAACGATACTGGGTGATCGCAGTAATATGGTGTTTGCCGGTTCCCTGGTCGCACGGGGCCGTGGCCGCGGTGTCGTGGTTCACACCGGTCTTGCAACCGAACTGGGTCGTATTGCGGCGGCTGTCCTGACCCGGCTGCAGCCAAAGGCACCCTTGTTACTTCGCATGGAACGGTTTACCCACCGGGTCGCGATCGTGGTAGGGCTTGCGGCGATAGTCATGGCAGGTGTTGCCCTCAGCCGCGGCATGCCGCTGACGGAAATCTTTCTGTTGGCGGTTGCCCTCGCCATCTCCGCCATTCCCGAAGGCTTACCGGTTGCCTTGACGGTAGCACTGGCCATCGGTATTCGTCGCATGGCAAAACGTAACGTGATAGTGCGTCGTCTGGTTGCAGTGGAAGCGCTCGGTTCATGCACATTTATTGCCACCGATAAAACCGGCACCCTCACGGTCAATGAACTCACCGTCAAGCGCCTGGCTTTTCCCTACCTGGATGACTGGGAGATCAGTGGCGAAGGAATGATTCCGGAAGGGACTTTTATTACCCCGTCAGGTTCACCCTCACTGGAAGAAGAGAAACTTTTATCACGCCTGTGCCAGGCGGCGGTTTTGACCAATGATGGCTTTCTTGGGCACCGCAATAATGAATGGGTCCATCATGGTGATGCAGTCGATGTGGCTCTGCTGGTCATGGCCCACAAGGCGAACATTATCAAAGCCGAAATCATTAACAGCTTTCCGGAACTTGCCACGATTCCGTTTGAATCCGAGCGCCTGTTTTCTGCCAGCCTGAATCGACAAGATGGCAAGTCATGTGCCTTTGTCAAAGGCGCACTGGAACGCGTCTTACCCATGTGCAGCAGAATGATGGCGGCCGGGTCTGATCAAGTTCTGGATCAGGCACATCTCGAGGCCCGCGCGCAACAACTGGCCAGTGACGGATACCGTGTGCTTGCCCTGGCGGCCGGTGAGATTCACCTGGGGCCGAATGAAGTCTATTCCGAAGAGCACTTGCAGGATCTGACCTTGCTGGGGTTAGTTGGCATGATCGATCCTCTGCGTCCCGAGGCCAAACCGGCCGTTGCCAATTGTCGCCACGCGGGTATCGAAGTTGCCATGGTCACCGGGGATCATCCCGCGACCGCGTTTGCGATTGCCCGCGATCTCGGTCTGGCTGAGGAACGGGAAGAGATCGTCACCGGCACGGAACTCCGCCAGGCAACCGATCATGCCGAATTTGATCACCTGACTCAGCATGCTCACGTGTTTGCCCGGGTTGAACCACAGCAAAAACTGGACATTGTGCAATCCCTGCAACGCCACGGTCATTTCGTCGCGGTGAGCGGAGATGGTGCCAATGATGCGCCGGCGCTGCGTGCCGCCCAGGTCGGGGTTGCTATGGGTAAAAGTGGAACCGATGTGGCACGCGAAACCGCCGAGTTGATCATCACCGATGATAATTTCAATTCCATGGTCGCCGGCGTGGAGGAAGGTCGTATCGCCTATGCCAATGTACGTAAGGTTATCTTCCTCCTCGTCTCAACCGGCGCTGCAGAGATCGTGCTGTTTACCCTGGCCTTGTTGACGGGACTACCTTTACCCCTCCTTGCGGTACAGCTACTCTGGCTTAACCTGGTCACCAACGGGATTCAGCACATTGTCTTGGCGTCTGAGCCGGGAGAAGGCGATGAACTAAATCGGCCGCCCCGCTCTCCTCGAGAACCTATCTTTAACCGCTTGATGGTCGAACGCGTCGTAGTGTCCGCCCTGGTAATAGGGGTTGTGGCCTTTTTGTTATTTCAGTTCTTGCTGCAACAAGGCTACAGAATCGACGAAGCTCGCAATGGCACCCTGTTGCTGATGGTTCTGTTCGAGAATATCC
>JAAUYE010190816.1_pt1 | contig 11181 bp, 10 predicted proteins | sample 7278081 | NCBI WGS metagenome assembly JAAUYE01 (sample SAMN14350131, study PRJNA611818) | marine sediment metagenome | isolation source: surface marine sediment (0.6m) | place: French Polynesia: Moorea | collected 2018-08
CATGCCCAGGATCGCCGCGGCGGCGCGCGCGGCCGCGTCGGGCATGTCGGCCGGCTTGATGCCCCCGACCTTGCCGCGCTTGCCGGTCGGGACCTGCGCCTTGACCACGACAGGGCCAAGCCGTGCGGCGATCTCGGCCACGGTTGCGGCGTCTTGTGCGACGGCGCCCTTGGGGATCGCGATGCCGGCCTCGGCCAGCAGGGGCTTGGCGGCGTGCTCCTCGAAGTTCATCGCGCTACTTGCCGTACTTGGCCCAGTAGGGGCCGAACAGCTCGTCCTCGCCGGGCTTGTCCTCGGGGATCGTGGTGACCAGGTGGGTCAGGTTGACGAAATGGCGCCAGTTCAGGTTCTCGCTGATCGAGTTGCCGGCCCAGGTGCCGCAGCCCATGGACAGGGTGAAGTTGAGGCCGTTGTCGAAGCCGCCGCCGTTGCCGAAGGTGTGGGCCTGGTTGACCAGCACGCGCACCACCTTGAGCTCCTCGGCCAGGCGCCGGGCGTGGTCCGGCTCGGCGGTGTGAATGCCGCAGGAATGGCCGATGCCCTGGTAGTCGAGGATTTCTGCGACCTTGGCCACGGCGGCGTCGAAGTCGGGCACGCGGTAGACCGTGAGCACCAGCGACAGCTTCTCGCCGGACAGCGGGAAGCCCTTGCCGATGCCGCTCTCCTCGACCATGAAGAAGCGTGCGCCCTGGGCCGCCTCGGGCAGGTCGAAGGCTTCGGCCAGGACCGGCGCGTCCTTGGCGATCAGGTGGCGGTTCAGCTTGCCGTCCTGCCACAGGGTCGCGATGACCCGCTGCTTCTCTTCGGCGCTCGCAAGGTAGCCGCCCGCCGCCTCGAGGGCCGCGATGGCCTGGTCGAAGACCCTGTCGAGCACGACGATCGAGTTCTCCGACGAGCATGAGGTCGCGTTGTCGAAGCACTTCGAGGCGGCGATCTTGACCGCCGCGTCGGCGAAGTCGGCGGTCTGGTCGATGATGACCGGGACGTTGCCGGCGCCCACTCCGATGGCCGGCGTGCCGCTCGAGTAAGCACGGCGCACGTTGTTCTGCGAGCCGGTGACCACCACGAAGTCGGCCGCCTCCATCAGCGCCTGAGTCAGGCCCTTGCTGGCGGGCTGCGGCAGGACCTGCACCAGGTCGGCTGGCAGGCCGATCTTCACCAGCTCGTCGCGGGCCAGCTCGACCGCCCGGGCCGAGGTCGACCAGCCGGCGGGCGAGGGGGCGATGATCACGGCGTTGCCGCCCTTGAGCGCCATCATGGCCTTGTTGATCGGCGTTGCCGCCGGGTTGGTCGAGGGGCAGACCGCGGCCACGACGCCGACCGGCTTGGCATAGATCACCAGGCCGCGCGCCGGGTCCTGCTCGATCACGCCGGTGCTCCTGACGCGCAGCAGGTCGCGCAGCGTGCCGAAGGTCTTGCGCGTGTTCTTGGTGATCTTGTCGGCAACGTTGCCCAGGCCCGTGTCCGCGACCGCCGTCTCGGCCAGCGCGCGGGCGTTCTCAGGCTTGTAGAGCGACCAGGCGAGCGCCGTGACCGCCTCGTCCACGCGCTCCTGATCAGCGTGCTCCAGGGCCGACATGGCCGCCCGGCCACGGTCGACCAGCTCGGCCACGACGGCACGCTCGTCGGTCGGAGCCGTCCCGGATTCCACTTTAGAAAACATGTCAGCTACCTCGGACAAATTTCTGGCGAACACAAAGAAATCAAGCTCGGGATCGGGGCTTCAGGGGCCGTTCTTGTGGAGGTCATTCCGGTGCCTCATGCCTTGGCGGTTTCGTCGTCGACCGAGGCGCGCGTGCCGCGGAATGTCTTGAAGACGTTGACGGCGACGGTCAGCGCGCCGGCCGCGATCAGCAGGGCCGCGATCGGCCGGCTCATGAAGGTGACCGGATCATAATGCACCATCTGCATGGCCTGGGCGAAGTTCTGCTCGCCGATCTTGCCGAGGATGAGGCCGAGCACGATGCCGGCCACCGAGTAGCCGGAGCGGCGCAGGAAGAAGGCGATGATCCCGGCGGCGAACATGACCAGCACGTCGAGCGCCAGCCCGCGCACCGCGTAGGCCCCGACCGAGCCGAACAGCAGGATCGCCGGAGCCAGGAAGTGGAAGGGAACGCGCAGCAGGTGGACGACCGTCTTGGTCTGCAGCCAGCCCAGGAAGAAGATCGAGATGTTGGCGAAGAACATGGCCGAGAAGACCACCCAGACCAGATCCTTGCTGTTGATGAAGACCAGCGGACCGGCCTCGATGCCGTGGATCTGGAAGACGCCGACCATCATGGCCGTCAGCGCCCCGCCGGGCAGGCCGAGCGCCAGAAGCGGGATCATGGCCGCGCCGGTCGCCGCGTTGTTGGCGGTCTCCGAGGAGACCACGCCCTCCAGCTGACCGGTGCCGAACTTCTCCGGCGTCTTCGACCAGCGCACCGCCTCGTTGTAGCCCATGAAGGCCGCCAGCACCGCGCCGATGCCCGGCAGGATGCCGGCGAAGAAGCCGATCGCCACCGAGCGTACGACGGCGATCTTGAGCTTCCAGAACTCGAGGAAGCTCGGGAAGTCGAGGTTTACCTTGGGCGCCTTGTACTCGCCGCGCACCCGCTTCTCGAGCTGCACGAAGACCTCGGATACGGCGAAGAAGCCCAGGATGGTCGGGATGAAGTGGATGCCGGCCAGAAGGTAGGTGAAGCCGAAGTCGTAGCGCTTGAGCCCGCCCACCGGGTCCAGACCAACCGTCGCGATCATCAGGCCGAGCAGCACCGAGAGCCAGCCCTTCCAGAGCGTCGAGGCGCCGACCGAGGAGGCGACCGCCAGGCCGAAGAACACCAGGGCGAAGATCTCGGGCGGGCCGAGCGCGCTGATCGCCCAGTCGGCGATCGTCGAGGTCGCCGACATCATCAAGAGCGCCGAGCAGGTGCCGCCGAAGGCCGAGCAGAGCACGGCCGCCCCGACCGCCTTGCCGGCCTGGCCCTTGCGGGTCATGGGATAGCCGTCGAAGGCGGTGGGCGCGTTTTCGGGCGCGCCGGGTATGTTGAACAGGATCGCCGTGATCGCGCCGCCGAACACCCCCGCGCAATAGATCACGGAATAGAGCATGATCGCGTCGCTGGCGCTCAGGTTGCCGGAGAACGGCAGGATGATCGCCGCCAGGGTGAGCATGGAGATGCCCGGCACGGCGCCGAACAGCATGCCGCCGAGCAGGCCGCCCGCGAAGATCAGGACGCTGGTCGGATTGCCGAACAGCGTGAGCGTGCCTTGGATGAAGTCTTCCATCTGCGCTTGCCCCGGCTCGTCAGGATTTGCCAGCGGTCATTTGATCAGCACCAGGAGCCAGTTGCTGAAGTCGTAGAACGGCCGGACATAGCCGATGGGCAGGCCGATGTAGAGCAGCCGGGTGAACACCGTCAGCAGGAAGGCGTAAAGCAACAACGGCACTGCGATCAGCCAGGGCAGCCGCCGCTCGCCGTTCAGCCAGAGATAGGCGACGATGAAGATCGGCGTGGTGAAGTAGAACCCGCTCACGTCGAGCAGCGCCGCGTAGAGCACCGGCAGCCCCAGCACGGCCGAGATGCGCAGGGTGTCCTCGATCCTGCGCTGGGGCACCGCTTCGGCCATCTGCACGGCGCCCTTGCGGCCGTCGCGCATCGACTGGACGACCTGGCACACCGCGGCGACGGCGATCAGCAGGATGACCGCGCGCGGCCAGCCCGACGCGCCGAAGCGGTAGATCTCGATGTCGCGGTTGAAATCGAAGCTGAAGGCGAAGGCCAACACCGCGAAGCCGAACCAGAAGCCCGCCTCGATGATCTGGCCGCGCGATAACCTGCCCATGCTCAACACGTCCCCCGCGGCTCGGGGCCCGGCGGACAAGACCTCTCCCGCCGGGCCGCCGAATTAAGATCCGCCGTAAAGCAATGGCCCGATCTACTTGATCAGGCCCATCTCCTTGTAGACGGCCTTGTAACCCTCTGCTGTCTGATTGATCAGCTCGATGGCGCCCGCGGTGTCGCGGAAGCTATCGATCAGGTCCATGAACTTGGACTTGTTGTAGGCTTGATAGCTCGGCTGGAAATAGGCCTTCTGGAAGGCCCACTGCAGCCACTTCAAGCGGTCCTCGGGGACCCCCTTCTTGACGTAGAAGCCGCGGAATCGCATCAGCGGCTCGAAGGGCAGCCCGACGTCGCCCATGGCCGGCACATCGGCAAAGGCCGCCGGCCGCTCCTTGAGCAGGGTCAGGATCGGCTTGAAGTCGCCGCTGTCCAGGAAGCCGCGCACGTCGCCCGGCTGCTCGAACAGCGCGTCGACTTGGCCGCCCTTGAGCGCGCCGTAGCGTGGTCCGCCCTTGTCGAAGCTGATCTGCTGCAGGTCGAAGCCGAAGTGGTCCATGACCAGCTTCAGGTTCACCCGCTCCATCGAGCCCTCGCGAGAGACGTTGGCGATCGTCGCCTTGCCGTCCTGCGCCTTGGCCCAGGCGACGAAGGTCGCCCAATCGCTGAAACGCTCCTCGTTGGCGCGGATGTAGATCTGGCTGAAGGTGATCTGCGAGATCACCAGAGGCACCAGGTCGACCGCGGGGTTGACGCTGCTCGCTCCGGAGACGTAGGCGCTGGTGGCGTCGTCGATGTGCTCGAGCACGGTATAGCCGTCGGGCGGTACCGCCATGTAGTTGCCCAGGCCGACGATGCCGCTGCCGCCCGGCTTGTAATCGGGGTTGACGCCGACGCCGGTCAGCTCGGTGAAGGCCTGCGCCATGGCGCGCGCGACCTGGCCGGAGCCGCCGCCCGGGCCGTACGGCACGATCATGGTCAGCGGTCGCTCCGGAAAGCCGCCCGGCTTCTCCATGCTGGCCGGCAATGTGTCCTCGGCCGCCAGGGCCGGCAATGCCACGACGGCGCCGAGCAGTGCGCCGGCGAACAGTCTTCCGATGTGTCGTCTGGTGGCCATCAAGTCCTCCCTTGCTTCCTAGCTTATTGTCCGCCTGTTGTACCCCGGCGGTAAGCCGAACTTAACCTGTTCCGCGGCCTTTGTCCCCCGTTTCATCCCGGCCGGCTGGCTGCTTCCGTCCAGATCAATAAACGAAAGCCGCAAGACGGCGCCACATGCTGAACGGCTGGTTCGTCAGCTGACCTAAGGCTCTCTGCGTCGCATCCCGGGAAGAACGAGGCCGAGCAGCAGGCCGGCGAGGAAGCCGCCGATATGTGCCCGCCAGGCGATCTCGGCTCCGGCCAAGAGATCGCCGAGGCCGAGTCCGGCGACGATCAGGTTGAGCCCCATGATGATCGCGATGAACTCGAGCGCGCGGCGTCTGCCGGCGGGCAGGCCGGCGCGGAACATGATCGGTATCGCCGCGGCCATCATGCCGTAGACCGCACCCGAGGCGCCGATGACGAAAACCGGCCGGGTGTAATCGGCGGTCAGCTCCGCCAGGGCGCCGGCCGCCGCCGCGGCGGCAAAGACGATGAAGAAGCGCGCGCTGCCCAAGCGGCGCTCGACCGCACTGCCGAAGGCGAGCAGCAGGCCGGCGTTGAGCAGCAGGTGCTTGATGTCGGCGTGCAGGAACGCATGGCCGAGCAGCGGCAGGAAATCCAGGGCCGAAAGCGCAGGCCCGTCGGCGGCGAAGTGCGCCAGAAAGCGGGCCGGTATGAAGGCAAAGGTCAGGAGCGCGGTCTCCTGCCATGCCGGGCTGGCCAGGACGAACAGCAGATGAAACAGCACCAGCGCGCCGCATGTGAAGAGGGTGCCGGGCGGCGCATTGAAGATCGGCTGCCTGGGCGACATTACCTCCCGCGGCGCTTGGCTCACAGGCGGGTTACCCGATCGGGGTCGACCCCGAGCGCGCGCTGACAGAACGCCACGGCCTCGGCCTCCGCGGCCGAAGCGGTGTCGTGCTTGTCGCCGAACTGCAATCGGCTGCCGTCGCGCCAAAGGGACCAGAGGTGGTCGGTGCTGCCGTCGGGGTTGGTCCAGCGCTCGATCATGACCTCGATCATGCTTGGTCTTCCGCCCTTGCCGTCGATGTTGCCCGCCCTCCGAAAAGCGCGGAAATCTATTCGTAAATTAGGACTCTGTAAGGAAATAGGAGCTAAGCTGATGCTTCCAAGGGTTAACAACCCGTGGCCCTTGGGCCTCCTTTGCGTGTTAGGGCCCCGCCTTTCCTTCCCTGGGCGGGGCCCTTTTCGCGAGACGCCGGAACCCGGACGCGGAGATGCGTGCTGGCCATTGCGGCGAATGGCGGCGTGAGCCTAAGTTAGCCCGTCCGGCACATGCCGCATGCCGAAAACGACGGACCTCTGACAGCGATGAACGACAATCCATACGACATACTGAAGGCCTACAAGAGCCAGGACTTTCTCAGCAGCGCCGAGGCCCGGCCCCTGCGCATTCTGGCCGAGTACCTCGAGCCGCGCGCACGCTTCGAGCGCTACCACATCGACGACACGATCGTGTTCTTCGGATCCTCCAGGATCGTATCGCGGGAGGTGGCCGAGGCGGAGCTGGAGGCCGCGAAGAAGACGGGTGAAGGTCTGGCCGCGGCCGAGGTGCGCTACGAGCTCTCGGCCTACTACGAGGCGACCCGCGAGCTTGCCAGCCGACTCACCGAGTGGTCAAAGGGGCTCGATCAGACGGAACGCCGCTTCGTCGTATGCAGCGGCGGCGGCCCGGGCATCATGCAAGCGGCCAACCAGGGCGCGTCCGAGGCCAAGGGGGTGAACGTCGGGCTCAGCATATCGCTGCCCTTCGAGCAGATGGGCAATTCCTTCATCACCCGCGAGCTGAGCTTCGCCTTCCATTATTTCTTCATGCGCAAGTTCTGGTTTGCCTACCTGGCCAAGGCGGTGGTCGTCATGCCGGGCGGTTTCGGCACGCTGGACGAGCTGTTCGAGCTGCTCACCCTGGTGCAGACCGAGAAGATCAGAAAGCACATGCCGATCGTCCTGTTCGGCAGCAAGTACTGGGCGGAGGTCATCAACCTCGAGGCGCTGGAGCGTTACGGCACGATCTCGCCGGGCGACACCGAGCTGTTCTTTCGCACCGATTCGGTCGACGAAGCCTTCGAGTACGTGACCGAGCAATTGAGCCAGTACGCCTTGGCCAGCCCGGGCGCCACGCTCTAGCATCCGCGCCGGTCGACCCTATCTGTATCACCGTTGGCCACGGGCCGGATGCGGTTGGACGGGAGGGGAGGAAGGAGATGCTGACGAAGGGTTTCAAGGACCTGCTGGCCGAAGCCAACGCGGTGGTCGACGTGATCGCCGTGCATGACGCGGTCGACTTGCACGGCGGCGACAAGGTCGTCTTCGTCGACGTCCGGGAGCCGGAGGAGCGCGCCAGGGGCACGATCCCGAACTCGGTGCACGCGCCGCGCGGCTTCATCGAGTTCATTGCCGATCCCGCCGGTCCGATGCACAATCCCGCCTTCGCCTCGGGCAAGAAGCTGGTCCTGTTCTGCGGCACGGGCGCGCGCTCGGCCATGGCCGCAAAGACCTTGATGGAGATGGGCTTCGGCGATGTCGCCAACATGGCCGGCGGCTTCCAGGCCTGGACCCGGGCCGGCGGCGCGGTGGCCCGCTGATCGCGCGGGCCGGGAAGAGCCTCGACCCGACGCGCGTGAACGAGGTGAGTTCGAACCACACCAATGCCGCCATCCAAGCCCCACGGTGACATTCCTGGACTGCTGGCTGAAGCCGCCCGCTTGGGGCAGTCCGGACGGCTTCCGGAGGCCGCGGCGCGCTGCGAGCAGGTGCTCGCCACCGCGCCCGACAACGTCGAGGCGCTTCATTTGTTGGGTTTGGTGGCCCTGCAGAGCGGACGGCCGGAAGACGCGCTCCGGCGGTTCCAGGCCGCGACGAAGATCGACGGGCGCTTCGGGCCGGCTTACAACCACGCCGGCGTCGCGCTGTTTGCCCTGGGCCGCCTGGACGAGGGCATCGCCAGCTATCGCCAAGCCGTCAGCTGCGCGCCCAACGATCCCAACGCGCATCACAACCTGGGTGTGGCTCTGCTGCGGGCGCGCGAGCATCACGAGGCTATAGCCGTGCTGGAGAAGGCCCTGGAGCTGGCGCCGGGCAACGTCGAGGCCCTGAATACGCTGGGCAACGCTCTCCGGGACCTGGGCGAGCTCGACGAGGCGGCCGCGCGCTATCAGAAGGCGGCCGAGCTGGCGCCCGGTCGGCCGCGGACCTGGAACAATCTGGGCGTGCTGTCCCATCGCATGGGCGCGCACGAGCGCGCCATCGGCTACTACGCCAAGGCCTTGCAGCTGGCTCCGGACTACGCGGAGGCCCACAACAACCTGGGCGCCGTCTATCTGGACCAGGAACGCGCGAAGGAGGCGAGGGCCAGCTTTCAGCGGGCGCTCGAGGTCAATCCGGATTTCGCCGAGGCGCACATCAACTTGGGCGACCTGTCATCCCGCTTGGGGCGCCCCGAGGACTCGGTCGACCATTACCGCCGCGTGGTCGACGGCGCCCTGGGAAGCCCCGGCAACGTCGCCTCGGCGCTCGACGGACTGGTCTGGACCCTGCGCCGGCTGTGCCGCTGGGGGGATTTGCCTGGGCTGACCCGCGACTTGGTGGCCCTGGCCGAAGATCCGGAGCGGATCGCTGAGTCGGCCAAGCTGTCGCCCTTCCGCTCGCTCTCGCTGCCGCTCTCGCCGGGCGCCCAGAGGCGGATTGCCGAACGCCACGCGCGCGCCATTCGCCGCGGCCCGTCCCCGCCACCGGCGGACCGGACGGACGAGGCCGACCGGCGCTTGCGGATCGGTTACATGTCGGCGGATTTCCGCGACCACCCGGTCGGCCATCTTATCGCCGGCCTGTTTTCGCGCCACGACCGCCGGGCCGTCGAGGTGGTCGCCTATGCCATCGGCCCGCGCGACGAGAGCGCCTGGCGCAAGCGCATCATGAACGGCGCCGACCGGTTCCGCGACCTGCGCGATGCCGGCAGCGACGAGGTCGCCGAGCGGATCGCGGCCGACGGCATCGACATACTGGTCGACCTGATGGGCTATACCGAGCACGCACGGCCCGAGGTCCTGGCCCTGCGGCCGGCGCCGGTTCAGATCAACTGGCTCGGCTTTCCCGGCACCATGGGCGCGCCCTTCGTCGACTACCTGATGGCCGATCCCGTCATCATCCCGGAGGACGCAGCGGCGGATTACAGCGAGGCGGTGATCCGGTTGCCGCATTGCTATCAGGTCAACGACCGCGACCAGGAAATCGCCTTGAACGCACCCTCGCGGGCGGACTGCGGCCTGGCGGAGGCCGGCTTCGTGTTCTGCTGCTTCAACAACGCTTACAAGATCGAGCCGGCCCTGTTCGATGTCTGGATGCGTTTGCTGGCCGCGGTACCTGGCAGTGCGCTCTGGCTGTTCAAGGGCGATGGCGAGGTCGAGACCAACCTGCGCCGTGAGGCCGAGGCGCGCGGCGTCGACGGGGCGCGCCTCGTGTTCGCCGAGCGCCTGACGAAGCCTCTGCACCTCGCGCGGCACGTTCACGCCGATCTGTTCCTCGACACCTTCCCCTATAATGCTCACACGACGGCGAGCGACGCCCTGTGGTGCGGCCTGCCGGTCGTCACCCGACCGGGCCGGACCTTCGCCTCGAGGGTGGCGGCCAGCCTCGTGACCGCGATCGGCGTGCCCGAGCTGATCACCCCCGACCTCGAGGCCTATGAGGCTCTGGCCTTGAAGCTGGCCACCGACGGCGAGGCGCTCGGCGCGGTTCGGGCCAAGCTCCGGGCCAACCGGCTGAAAGCGCCTCTGTTCGACACGGAGCTCTTCGCGCGCCACCTCGAACGGGCCTACGCCCTGGTCTGGCAGCGGCACCGCGACGGCCTGCCGCCCGCAGCGGTCAAGGTGTCGCGATAGCGGTGTGAGGCGCTGAATCCGACCCCAATCGCGCGATTGATCTGCGTCACGGACGCGCAAGGCCAAGTGGGATAGGCTTGAGCTTCACGCGAGCCGCCTCGGGAGAAGGGAGGTGGCGATGACAAGACGTGTCGCAGCCCGGCTGATCGTGCTGGCAGTGGTTCTGCTGATCCGGCCGCAGGCAGCCCTCGGTCAGCAGTGCGACAAGCCGTTCACGGAGATCTTCCAGGACGTCTCGCCCGCCGTCGTCTTCATCACCGCGCTCTCGGTCAACCCCTTCAGGTTGCGGGACCGAATGCACGCCGGCGTCGGCGCCGGTTTCATCGTCGACGCCGAGGGCCATGTTCTGACCAACTCCCACGTGGTCTACGGCAGCAGTGCGATAACCGTCACCCTGAGCAACGGTCGAAGCCTGCCCGCCGAGCTGCTGGGCGCAGATCCCATCCTGGACCTGGCCGTGCTGAAGATGCCGGACGTGGTCAGGGTCTTCCTTGGAGACTTCCCCACGGTGACGCTGGGCGAGTCCGATGCCCTGGAAGTCGGCGAGGAGGTGATCGCCGTCGGCAACTCCTTCGGGCTGATGCAGACCGTGACGCGCGGCATTGTGTCCGGCCTGAACCGGGTCCTGCCGCAGTCGCCGATGAGCTGGATGCTGCCGTTCATTCAGACCGATGCGGCGGTCAACCCGGGCAACTCGGGTGGGCCGCTGGTCGACCGCTGCGGTCGGGTGGTCGGGATCAATACGCTGGCTGCCCCGGAGGCCGAGAACATCGGCTTCGCCGTGCCCATCAACATCGCCAAGGAGGTCCTTCCGCAGCTGATCGAGCAGGGCCGCGTCATCCGCCCCTGGCATGGCATCTTCGGCAAGGTGGTCGGCGGCGAGCTGCGTACGCTGCTCAAGTTTCCCCTGGTCGACGGCTTCCTGGTCGAGACGATCGAGCCGGGCAGTCCGGCCGAGAAGATCGGGTTGAGGGGCGGCACCCTGCCGCTGCGCATCGGGCCGGAAGAGTACCTGCTGGGCGGCGACATCATCACCAAGGTCAACGGCGAGCCGCTCGGCGACATGGGGACCGTGGTCCGGGTGGTCCGGTCCCTGAAGGTGGGGGATACCGTCAAGCTCGAATACTACCGCGAGGGCGAGACCCGTTCCGCCGAGGTCGTCCTGCCGGAGCGGCCGGTCCTGCCCGGCGACCTGCCCCCGGTCGAGCGGCAGCCGCGTTCTCCCTTGGGCGGCGCGCCCTAGGCCTGGCAAGCGCGTCACCGGGTGCCGCGCTTGCGGTGACCGGCGCGTGCGACGCTGCCCGCGGCGGTCTTCTCAC
>JAAUYE010167253.1_pt1 | contig 11177 bp, 8 predicted proteins | sample 7278081 | NCBI WGS metagenome assembly JAAUYE01 (sample SAMN14350131, study PRJNA611818) | marine sediment metagenome | isolation source: surface marine sediment (0.6m) | place: French Polynesia: Moorea | collected 2018-08
AGCAGCTTGAGCTGTTTGCTGACGCCCGGCTGCGATGTGTACAGCCGCTCCGCGGCGGCTGTGATGTTCAGCCCGTTGTCGACGATCGCCAGCAGGTATTTGAGTTGTTGTAATTTCATTCGAGCGACCGCAATGCCTGCAATTTCAAGACTATGACCATGGTTATTCGGGTTCGTTTCCGAAATCACCGCAAATAACGCATTTGTCTAAGATTTTTCGATGCGCCCGAAAAATCGCCGGATTCCTGCCCGGAATGCGCCCGCCCCCGGGTTTCATATAACAGCAGGTCATAAGGATCAAGGCAACGGGTTGGTCGCGCTGGTGAGGAAATCGCGGCTATTTCTGCTATACACAGGACAGCCACTGACAACAAGGATCCACAGAATGATCTACGACAACATCCTGCAGACGATCGGCAACACCCCGGTCGTGCGCCTGAACCGGATGGGCCCGGACAACGTGGAGATCTACGTCAAGATCGAGTCATTCAATCCGATGGCCTCGGTCAAGGATCGCCCCGCCTTCGCCATCATCAACGACGCCAGGGAATCGGGCGAGCTACAGCCGGGACAGACGGTGGTCGAGGCGACGTCGGGCAATACCGGTATCGCGCTGGCGATGGTTTGCGCCGCTACCGGGCATCCGTTCGTTGCGACGATGGCGGACTCGTTTTCCGTCGAGCGGCGCAAGATCATGCGCGGCCTCGGTGCCCGGGTCATCCTGACGCCCGCCGCGGACCGCGGCTCGGGCATGGTGCGGCGAGCGGAGGAACTCGCGGCGGAACACGGCTGGTTCCTGGCGCGGCAGTTCGAAAACCCGTCCAACCCCGAGTACCACGCCAGCACCACCGGGCCGGAGATCCTGCGCGACTTCGCGGGACGGCGCCTGGACTTCTGGGTCACGGGCTACGGCACCGGCGGTACGATGTCGGGTGCCGGGCGAACCATCAAGGCCGCGCGACCCGAGGTAACGATCGTGGCGACCGAGCCCGCGGGTGCGGCGCTGCTGAAGGGCGACGAATGGAACCCGCACAAGATCCAGGGCTGGACGCCGGATTTCATTCCCGACGTGCTGGACCGCGACATCTTCGACGAGCTAATGGCCGTCAGCGACGAGCGGGCGATCGAGGTCGCGCGTGAGGTGGCCGCACAGGAGGGCATCTTCTGCGGTATTTCGGCTGGCGCCACGCTGGCGACGGCACTCGACATCGCGGAGAAGGCGTCCGACGGTTCGGTCATCCTCGCGATGCTGCCCGACACGGGGGAACGCTACCTGTCGACGCCGTTGTTCGAGGGGATCGAGGAAGGGTCCGACGACGCGTGGCTCGCCGCGCTCTGAAGGCGGTCAGTTCCGAAAATTTGCCAATCGACCCAGATATGGTGTGCGGCACCGGTTTTTCGCCCGTAATGGACTGAAAGCACAGAAAAAAATAGTTTCTGCTGAGACCTGAATCACAGCCTGTCGCGGCGCGTGCTGGCATGGTAGGTGACCCTGAACGCGACGGAAGCTGCCGTGTCAGCAGACATTCACAGCCTCACGACAAGAAGGAATCTCGGCAAGGCGGCGGACCTGCTGCAGTCGCTCGTGCCGCGCGCGCAGTGCTTCTGCTTCTATAACCTCGACCGAAACTGCATCTGGAGCAGCGACGGCGCGGACGATTACGAGGTCAACGACTTCGTCGCCGAACTGCCCGCCGAGCTGCTGCTCGGCGACCATCCCGAGGCGGAGTTCCTGCGCCGCACGCTGAAGTCCGGGCGGACGCTGCTGGTGCTGCCGGTACTCGTCGACGACGGTGAGGCACTGGGCTTCCTGGTCCTGGTCTTCTCGCGCAATGCCGGCAAGTCGTCATGGTTCAATCCGAGCCTGCTCAGCGACATCCTCGCACCCGCGGTAGGTGTCATCGCCGAAGGACTGAGCGTCGAACAGGAGCTCAGGGAGGCGGTCGAACAGGGCAAGGACGTGGAGCACGAGCTCAAGCTGGTCTACGAAGTCGACGAGAAAATTCACGGCCAGTCGCGCAGCCACGCCGGCCTTGCACAGCTCGTCGGCCAGAGCGGCCGCTTTCTCGGTATCGCGTACAGCGTGTTGTTGATGCCCGCGAAGCGCATCCGTATCAGCGCGACCCATTCGAGCTGGAAGGACGTTCATCGCAAGGCTGTCGATCGCTACCTGATCAATCACCTGTTGCCGAAACTGGAGGGCAAGCGCGCACCAGTCGTGTTCGAGATACCCGCCGTCGAGGGCGGCGAGACCATCGCGGACAAGGGTTACCAGGTCTTGCTCTGTCCCGTCATGGACCGGCAGGGCAACGTCGAAGGCATGCTCGCACTGCTCGGCCGGGTGAGCGGGGAGCCGTTCACCACGGCGCACCGCCGCTTCATGTCCCATATCGTGCGCAAGGTCGAATACGTCATCGAGAAGTCCTTCGACGCGATGACCGGCCTGATGAACCGTTCCGGCTTCGAAGCGCAGCTGCATGAAGCGTGGAAGACGCTCGGCGCCGGGGACGACGCGCACCAAATCATCTATTTCGATCTCGATAATCTCCAGCTTGTGAACGACACGTTCGGGCGCCGGGCCGGCGACGAGGTCATCATGCGCTTCGCGCGCCTGCTCGACGAGGACCTGCCGCGCAGCGCCGTACTGTCGCGCCTGACCGGCGACGACTTCTGCATCCTGTTGACGCAGGCGGACGCCGAGCAGGGACTCGCGCTCGCACACCAGGTCCGCGAGAAAGGCCAGTCGCTGCGTTATCTCGAGGGCGACAGGTCGCTGCAGATCACCATCAGCATCGGCGTCGCCGAGTTCAGCCGGCGCTCCGGCGATGAAGGCGCGGCGCTGACCGCGGCTCGAATGGCCTGTGAGGCCGCCAAAGACCACGGTCGCGACCGCATCGAGGTCTATGACGACAAGAACCACAGCATCATCCGGCGCCACGACGACATGCAGCTCGTGGCGCAGATTCAGCAGACCCTCGACGCGGACGGTTTCGCGTTGCTGGCCCAGCCCATCGAGAGCCTGTCTGGCAAGCCGGACGTGCCGCGCTACGAGATACTGTTGCGCATGAAGGACGACGCGGGCAGCGCCGTACCCACATCCGCGTTTTTCTCCGCCGCGGAGCGCTACCAGCTGATGCCACAGGTCGACCGCTGGGTCGTCTCCAAGGCGCTCGCGAGCCTGTCGCAGCATCCCGACGTCGTGCGCGACGCCGGCGCGATTTTTTCCGTGAATCTCTCGGGACAGTCGCTGTCGGACGACGACATCCTCGAATTCATCGAGCAGGAGATCGAGGCAGCGGGCGTGCCCGCGGCGTCGCTCGGCTTCGAGGTGACGGAATCCGCGGCCGTGTCCAACCTCGCGAAAGCCCAGCAGTTCATCACCGCGCTCCGCGAGCACGGTTGCGGCATCGCGCTGGACGACTTCGGCGCCGGCCTAAGTTCCTTCGCCTACCTCAAGAACTTCGCGGTCGACATCCTGAAGATCGACGGTGGCTTCATCCGCGATATTACGGAGAACCGCATCTCGGAATCGATGGTTGCCGCTATTACCCAGGTTGCGAAGGTCATGGAGCTGGAGACCGTGGCGGAATACGTCGAGAACGAGAAGACGCGCAAGCTCGTCGCGGAACTCGGCGTCAACTATGCGCAGGGCCACTCGGTGGGCAAGCCGCTGCCGCTCGAAGACGTGCTCGCAGAACTGTCCGCGCGGGTCGAGAAGTCGACGGCCTGATTCAGAACACGCCGGACTCGAGGCCGGCCGCCATGGTCATGCCCAGTTCCTCGCACTCGGCCAGGCGGGATTTGTCGAACTCACCGGCGATCAGCACCGGCGCCTGAACCTCCCGCACCGACAGTCCCTTCAGGATCCGTTGCAGGCTCGTGATTGCGCCACTGCCGTCATTGCCGGCGCGCACGAACAGCGCATACGGGCGGCCGTCGAGCCGGTCCACGCACGCGTAGAAGCTCCGGTCGAGGAAATACTTCATCGCGCCGCTCATGTAACCGAAATTTTCCGGGGTGCCGAGGATGAAGGCGTCGCACCACAGCAGGTCGTCGGCGTCGGCCTCGAGTGCGCTGCAGACCCGAACCTCGACGTTCTCGATGGCCGGGTTGCGCGCCCCCCGGATCACCGCCTCCGCCATTTGCGAGGTCGTGCCCGATTGCGAGTGGTAAACGATCAGCAGGTGCTTCTTGTTCGGCATGGTCGTTCGCATGGCTCCCGGGACCGACAGTGTATCGCGGCCCCTGCCACAACTCGCTAGACTGCGGCCGATGGCTATCGACGAAGACAGGCTGCGTCGGCTCCCGGAAGCGCTGCGACCGATCGTTGCCCTCTGGTTCGACAGGCTGGAGGAGGCGCACGGCGCCGTTGACCTGCCCGTTGATAGCGCGGACCTCCTGCTGCGCGTCGTCGCCGTGAGCGAATTCGCAGCGGGCGTGCTGCTCAGGGACTGGGACTTCTGGCGGGACCGGCTGGACGAACTCTCGTCGCCAGCCGATCCGCGGACGCTGCGTGCGTTTGCCGACGAGGGGGGCGGCAGCGAGGCGAGCGCCGACCAGGTGAAATCGCAGCTGCGACGGTTCAGGCATCACTACATGCTCGGCGTGCTGTGGCGGGAGGTCGCAGGCACGGCGACGCTCGCCGAGACGCTCGGCGAATTATCCGACCTGGCCGACCAGATGCTTGCTGCCGCCGGCCGTTACGCCGAGAGACAACTCGAGACGCGGTACGGCCGTTTCAGGGACGGCGGCGGCAACCTGGTTCCGCTCGTTATTCTGGCGATGGGCAAGCTGGGCGGCGGCGAACTGAATTTTTCGTCCGACATCGACATCGTGTTCCTGTACCCGGAGGACGGGGAAAGCGACGGCCCGCGCAAGCTGGGCGGGCAGCAGTACTTCACGCGCCTTTCGCAGGCGATCGTCGCGCTGCTCGACGAGCGGACCGCCGACGGGTTCGTGTTCCGGGTCGACACGCGATTGCGGCCGTTCGGTGACAGCGGGCCGCCGGTCACCAGCTTCGCGGCGCTGGAATCCTACCTGCTGCAACACGGGCGCGACTGGGAACGATACGCGTACATCAAGGCGCGCATCGCCGGACGGTCGCCGCCGCCCGACGTGGCGGCCGAACTCTTCGATCAGCTCGTCGTGCCGTTCGTGTATCGCCGCTACCTCGACTACGGCGTGTTTGAATCCTTGCGCGAGATGCACGCGCTGATCGCCGCAGAGGTCAAGCGTCGCGACCTCGCGGATAACGTCAAGCTCGGTCCCGGCGGCATCCGTGAGATCGAGTTCATCGTGCAGTCCATGCAGCTCGTCCGCGGCGGCAACCGGGACGCGCTGCGAGAGCCGTCCCTGCTGCGCGTGCTGCCGGCCCTGGCCGGCGGCCGCGGGCTCGACCGGGACACCGTCACGCGGCTCCACGACGCCTACGTGTTCCTGCGGCGCGTCGAGAACTTTATCCAGGCGATGCGCGACCAGCAGATGCACGACCTGCCCGGCGACCCGGTCGACCGCGAGCGGCTGCGCGTCGCGATGGGCTACCCGGACTGGGCATCGCTTGCGAGGGACCTCGACGAGCACCGCGGCAACGTGACGCGGGAGTTCGAGGCAATCGCGTTTCGCGACGGTGGCGACGATTCCGACAGCGAGCTCGAGCGGCGCTTCGAGAACCTTTGGAACGGTGGCGCAGCCGCCGAGCGCTGGGAGCAGGCGTTTGCCGGTCACGAAAATGCGGCTGGGCTCGCCGCAGCGCTGGCGGCGTTCCAGCACGCGCCGTCGACCCTGAAGATCGACGCGATCTCCCGCGAACGCCTGCAGCGTTTCATGCCGCGCCTGCTTGCGCTCGTGGTCCAGTGTCGCGAACCCCTGCTCGCGCTCGACAGGACGCTGTCGGTGATCAACCGCATTCTTCGTCGCAGCGCCTACCTGTCGCTGTTGAACGAGAACCAGCTCGCGATGCGCCGTCTCGTGCAGCTCTGCGAGAAGAGTTCCTACGTCGCCGCGCAGATCGCGCGCTACCCGGTCCTGCTCGACGAGCTGCTCGAGCCGCGCATCGAGACCGAGCGCATCGAGAAGTCCGAATTCGAAGCCGAGATCGCGCACCGTTTCGCGCACCTCGAGGCCTCTGACAGCGAAGCCCGCATGGAGGCGCTGGCGCAGTTCCAGCGTGCCAACCTGTTCCGCGTCGCCGTCGCCGATTTCAGCGGCTCGCTGCCGATCATGAAGGTTAGCGACAGTCTCACCTTCCTCGCGGAGGCCGTGGTCGACTTCGCGCTCGAGTCCGCCTGGCGCGACCTGACCGACCGGCACGGCGCACCTCATTACGAGATCGACGGCGAGCGGCGCGCCGCCGGCTTCGGCGTCATCGGCTATGGCAAGCTTGGCGGCCTCGAGCTGTCCTACGGGTCTGACCTCGACCTCGTGTTCCTGCACGACTCCCGGGGCAGCCGGCAGGTGACCGACGGCGACAAGCCGCTCGACAACGCGATGTTCTTCGGGCGCCTCGTCAGGCGGCTGGTGCACTTCCTGACGACGCAGACCAGTTCGGGAGCGATGTACGAGATCGATACTCGCCTGCGGCCGGAAGGCCGCAAAGGCGTCCTGGTCACGAGCACCGATGCGCTGGAGCGTTACCAGGCGGAGCACGCCTGGACATGGGAACACCAGGCGCTGCTACGCGCGCGCCCCGTCGCCGGCAGCCCCACGGTGGCCGGGGACTTCGAGCGCATTCGTGCACAGACGCTGATGTCCCGGGTCAGGCTCGACTCGCTGCGCGAGGACGTCGTCGAAATGCGCACGCGCATGCGCAAGGAACTCGACCGCAGCGAGGCCGGGCGCTTCGACCTCAAGCACGGCCGCGGCGGCATCGGCGACATCGAGTTCATCGTCCAGTACCTGGTCCTGCGCCACGCCGCGCGCTACCCGGCGGTGATCCGTTACAGCGACAACATCCGCCAGGTTGCGGCGCTGGCGTCGGTGGGGCTGCTCGACGTACAGACGGCCGCCCGGCTGCAGGCGACGTACCGCGAATTCCGGCGGCGCCTGCACCACCTCAGCCTCAACGACCGGCCGCCGTTCGTCGGGGACGACGAGCTCACGGACGAACGGGGATTCGTCGCCGCCGTCTGGAAGCAGCACCTCGGCCCGCAAGGGCCGTAGCCCGGGGCAACGGCGACAGCGTATAATTGCGCCACCTTCAACCAGCGCAGCGGATTCTCAAGTGACAGCGAGAGCAGGCACCGTCGACCAGAACCTGATAGCCGCGAACGCGGAGCATCGCTACACGGTGCGGCAAAAAGACCTGCCGCTGTCGTGCCCGATGCCCGGCATGTACCTGTGGAATTCGCACCCCAAGGTATTCCTGCCGGTCGAGGAGACGGGCGAGGCGACGTGCCCTTATTGCGGCGCGCATTACCAGCTCGAGCAGGACGACTGATCGGGGCCGGCGGGGAAGCACCATGTACGTAGTGACCGGCGGCGCCGGCTTCATCGGCAGTAATCTCGTCCGCACCCTGATCGATCGCGGCTACGATGAGGTCGTCGTCGTCGACGATCTCGAGGACGGCCACAAGTTCGTCAACATCGCGGACCAGCCGATCGCCGACTATCTCGACAAGGACGAATTCATCGAGCGCCTGGAAACTGAACGGGCTTTCCGCGATGCGGTGACCGCGATCCTGCACCAGGGCGCGTGCTCCGAGACGACCGAGTGGGACGGCCGTTACATGATGCGCAACAACTACGGCTACTCGCAGCGTCTCCTGCACGTCTGCCTGGACAGGAAGATCCCGTACATCTATGCGTCGTCCGCCGCGGTTTACGGTGCGTCGCAAGCTTTCGCGGAGCACCCGGACAACGAGTTGCCGTTGAACGTATACGGCTATTCGAAACTGCAGTTCGATCGCTACGTACGGCGCGTCGCGGCGGCCCCGTCGAGCCAGGTCGTGGGCCTGCGTTACTTCAACGTCTACGGTCCGCGGGAGCAGCACAAGGGCTCGATGGCCAGCGTCGCGTTCCACTTCAACAACCAGGTCATCGCCGACGACGAGGCGCGCCTGTTCGAGGGTTCGGGCGGCTACGGCGACGGCGAGCAGCTGCGCGATTTCGTGTACGTCGACGATGTCTGCGACGTGAACCTGTGGTTCCTCGATAATCCCGGCGTGTCCGGCGTGTTCAATACCGGCACGGGTAAGGCGCAGTCGTTCAACGACGTCGCCAACGCCGTGATCGGCTGGCACGGCCGCGGCCGCATCCGCTACATACCCTTTCCCGCGCACCTCGAAGGCGCGTACCAGAGCTATACGCAGGCCGATCTTGCAGCGCTTCGCGACGCGGGCTGCGACGTCGAGTTTCGCCCCGTCGAAGTCGGCGTAAAAGACTACCTGGACCAGCTGTCCGGCTGAGCCGATGACGCCACCCGCTACGCTGATCGTCGGACCGTCCTGGGTCGGCGACATGGTGATGGCGCAGGCCCTGTTCATCCTCCTCAAACGGCGCGCGCCCGCCACGCCGATCGACGTGCTGGCACCCGGCTGGTCGTTGCCGATCGTTGCGCGCATGCCGGAGGTTCGCCGCGGCATCGCCGCGGAGACCGGGCACGGCGAGTTAGGACTCGGCAAGCGCCGGCGCATCGGCTACACGCTGCGCGCCGAGGGTTACGACCACGCCATCGTCTTGCCGCGCTCGCTGAAGTCCGCGCTTATCCCGTGGTTCGCGCGCATACCCAGGCGCACCGGTTTTCGCGGCGAGTCCCGCTATGGCCTGATCAACGACATGCGGCCGTTCGACAAAGCGGTCCTCGATCAGACGGTGAAGCGATTTGTCGCGCTCGGCCTCCAGCCGGAGGAGCCGCTGGCCGAGGTCCCTTTTCCGGCGCTCTCGGTCGACCCGGAGAATCAGGCAGCCACGATCGCGTCGCTCGGTGTGGCGACGGAGAAGCCCGTGGTCGCCCTGATGCCGGGCGCCGAATACGGGCCGGCGAAATGCTGGCCCATCGAGTACTTTGCGGAGCTGGCCTCGTTGCTGGCGAGCGACGGCTTCGACACCTGGGTGCTGGGCTCCGACAAGGATGCAGCGGCGGGCGAGCAGATCGCGGCGGCGGGCGCCGCGCACAACCTCTGCGGCCGCACTTCGCTCGAAGACGTCATCGACCTGCTGGGTTACGCGGAGCAGGCGGTGAGCAACGACTCGGGCCTGATGCACATCGCGGCCGCCGTCGGCAGCCACGTGCACGGCATTTACGGCTCCTCTTCGCCCGGCTTCACGCCGCCGCTCACGGACGCGCGCGACATCCACTGGCTCGATCTCGACTGCAGCCCCTGCTTCGAGCGGACCTGCCCGCTCGGCCACCTGCGCTGCCTCCGCGACCTGGACGTGCAGCGCCTGCGCGCGGCGGTTATCGAGGCCCATCGTCGCAAAAAAGGCGGCTAAAGGTCGCTAAAAGCCCTCAAATTCGCCGTATTCGTAGAAAGGCCCTCCAAAGCCGGTTTCAGCGCGGCTGCATGGGCCGAAAAAATAATGTTGAGAAAAACCAATTAAAACCCTTTAAAAGCGACTATCTTCGTCTAACGGTCAGGAAAAGGCAGGTAAGCGCGTCCATCAAGGGGCACAGCGCCGGGTTCTCGCCTGCCAGTCGCCGGCAGGCGTGGTTTGAAACTTCCGAGACAGGGCCAAAGTGGGCGTTAAAATCGACAAAAAGTGGATAAAAAGCGCCGAAAATCGTTCAAAATCGAAAAAAAGAATGTTTCGGGTCGGCCGCCGAACGATGCCGTCACTACACCCGAAGATGCGATAAAAATCGCCGAAAAGAGAATAAAAGTCGGCTAATTCGCGTAAAAATCGTCGAATCTGCTTACGACATCGTTGACCGTGATCAGCTCCATCGCGTCGGGATGTCGCACCCGCTGCCCCCACCGGACATCGGCGACGCGCCTGCCGAGATAGCGTTCGACGGCCTCCGGGTAGCGGTTCACGCACAGGTCCCGTGACAGGTAGGGCCCGGTGCGGTCGGGGTTCGACGTGGCGTACAGGCCGACGACGGGCGTGCCCGCCGCGGTGGCCATGTGCGCCGGGCCGGAGTCGGGGCACAGTACGACGTCCGCGGCGGCGATCAGCGCAAAAAGTTGCTTCAGCGTCGTGCGGCCGACGAGATTCGTCGCGCCGGTCTCGCGGGCAATGGCGTCGGCATAATCGCTTTCCAGTGACGAGCGACCGCCCGTGATCACGACCTTCGCCTGCAGCCGTTCGCGCAGGTGCCGCGTCACCGAGACGAAACGCTCGACCGGCCAGTTCCTGAAATTGCGGCTGCGCTGGCTGCTGCAGGGACTGATGAGTACGGTCCGCGCGGCACAGTGCTGTGCGGCGAAGTCATGCTCGGCCTGGCCGACCGGGACGTCCCAGCGAAGCTCCGTCGGCTGTGCCCCGACGTAACGCGCGAAGCCCATCATCGCCTCCAGCGCATGTTCGCCCTTTGCGGCAGGAATGCGTCGGTCCGTGAACAGCCACTGGAAATCCCTGGCGCGCGCCTTGTCGAAGCCGATCCGGACCTCAGCGGGGATTGCACGGCAGAGCAGGTTGGCGCGCATCGATGCGTGCATGCAGAGCGCCGCGTCGAAGCGTTTACCAGCAAGTTGCGATCTCACCTCGCGATAGGCGCCCGCGCCTTTGGATTTATCGAAGGTGATAAACTCGATGTCGCGGATGCCGCCCATCAGCATCGCCTCGGTCTTGCCGATGACCCAGGTGATGCGGGCGTCGGGCCAGTTATCCTGAAGATTGCGTATGACCGCGAGCGCGTGGCAGGTGTCGCCGATCGCGGAAAGCCGAAGGACGCAGATGTTTTCGGGCGCAGAGTTGGCGAACGAGTGAGACAAGTCGATAACAAGGGACGGAAACGTTGACCGAAACCGTCGAGAAGACCGCGACCGGCGCCATCCTATACGATAAGGCCATCATCAACCAGATTTCCGAAGACCGCTTTGACGCGGCGGGCTGGCTGCATTCGGAACCTCTGAAAGGCTCGCACGGCTCGGGCGGGCGCGGCAATACGATGTACGTCGGCAACGTGCCGCGGCAGTTCGTGCTGCGGCACTTCATGCGCGGCGGCCTGGTCGGCAAGCTGATCCGCGATCGTTACTTTTTTACCGGCGAAGACAGCACGCGTTCCTTCGTCGAATGGCG
>JAAUYE010195894.1_pt1 | contig 11176 bp, 13 predicted proteins | sample 7278081 | NCBI WGS metagenome assembly JAAUYE01 (sample SAMN14350131, study PRJNA611818) | marine sediment metagenome | isolation source: surface marine sediment (0.6m) | place: French Polynesia: Moorea | collected 2018-08
CGAGGAAGCTGACGCCGTCCGGAGTGACCAGTTTCGGATTCGACAGCGCAGGGATTCCGTCTCGCGGCGGCCCGCCATGCAGAATCTCGGCGCGTGGAATAATCGAATTGGAAAGATCGAAACCGTTATCAGACCCCGCCGAAGCGGCGAAACCGTAAACCAGTAAACCGCCCAGCAAAGTAAATAACGCCAGTAGTCTGGTCTTCTTAAAGACGATGAATCGCATGTTGACCTCCAGCTCCGTATTTTTTGGTTTGATTGCGAGGCGGCGAATAAATTCATTCTTTTTTCTCGGGAGCGTGCGCCAGGATTGGCGGCTTGACTCGTTTGTCCATTCTATTTAGTCTGCGGCCTTCGAATAATTCTATAAAATTCCTTGAGGAGCAGCCATGAAAGCCAGAGCCGCGGTCGCGTGGGAACCTAAAAAACCCCTTGAAATTGTCGAAGTCGAAGTCGCCGGCCCGAAGCAGGGCGAAGTTCTGCTGAAGGTGCATGCGACAGGGGTATGTCACACCGATGCCTTTACCCTGTCGGGTGAAGACCCCGAGGGTGCGTTTCCGGCGATTCTGGGCCACGAAGGGGGTTGCGAGGTACTCGAATGCGGTCCCGGGGTCACGACCCTGCAACCCGGCGACCACGTGATTCCGCTGTATATCCCCGAATGCGGCGAGTCGAGCTGCCCCTACTGAAGTTCGAGCAAGAACAATCTCTGTCAATCGATCGCGGGCACCGTGTGGACCGGATTCATGCCTGACGGCACGCGCCGTTTTTCTCATAACGGCACGGATCTTTACCACTACATGGGTTGCTCGACGTTTGCCGAGTATACCGTGGTGCCGGAGATTGCGCTGGCCAAGATCAACAAGGCCGCGCCGCTCGACAAGGCCTGCCTGCTGGGCTGCGGCGTCACCACCGGCATCGGTGCGGTGATGAATACCGCGAAGGTCGAGCCCGGCTCCTCGGTCGCGGTGTTTGGTCTCGGCACCGTCGGCCTGTCGGCGATCCAGGGCGCGGTGATGGCCGGCGCCGAAAGGATCCTGGCGGTCGATATCAATCCCGACAAGTGGGATATGGCGCAGGCGCTCGGCGCGACCGATTTCGTCAATCCCAAAGAGGTCGACGGATCGCTGCCGGAGTATATCCAGGAAATGACGGGTGGCGGCGTCGATTATTCCTTCGAATGTATCGGCAACGTCAACGTCATGCGCGATGCGCTCGAATGCACCCACATGGGCTGGGGCACCTCGACCATCATCGGCGTTGCCGGCGCCGGCGAGGAGATCAGCACGCGCCCGTTCAACCTGGTGGTTGGACGACGCTGGATCGGCACCGCTTTTGGCGGTGTCAAGGGCCGCAGCGAACTGCCGGGCATGGTCGATCAGTACATGGATGGCAAGATCGAGCTCGACAAGCTGGTCACGCACACCATGCCGCTGGAGGAAATCAATACTGCCTTCGACCTGATGCACGAAGGCAAGAGCATCAAATCCGTCATTCTTTTCTAGCAGATCGCGATGAAAGAGATCGAAAGCATCAAGGAAAGCGGTGGTTATCTGAACCGCTATACCCACTCGTCGAGCAGCTGTAACTGCGAGATGACGTTCTCGGTCTACTTGCCGCCACAGGCTCGGCAGGAAAAGGTTCCGGCGCTGTACTGGTTGTCGGGCTTGACCTGTACCGACGACAATGCGCGCACCAAGGGCGGGTTCCAGCGCTTTGCCGCCAAACACGGTATCGCCATCGTGTTTCCCGACACCAGCCCGCGCGGCGACGACGTCGCCGACGAGCCGGAGCGCTACGACCTGGGGCAGGCTGCGGGTTTTTATGTCAACGCGACGCAGGATCCATGGAAGCCGCACTACCAGATGTTCGACTACGTAACCTGCGAGCTACCTGCGCTGCTCGAGGCCAACCTGCCGCTGTTGCCCGGGGTCAAATCGATCACCGGGCACTCGATGGGTGGTCACGGTGCCCTGATCTGCGCGCTCAGGCTGCCGGATGCGTTTCGCTCGGTATCGGCGTTCGCGCCGATCTCGAACCCGGTGTTGTGTGGCTGGGGACAAGGCTGTTTCGGCGCCTATCTGGGCGACGATACGTCGACCTGGGAAGCTTACGATGCGACCTGCCTGGTCAAGGCCGGTGCGCGCGTGGGCGACATCCTGATCGACCAGGGCGAAGCGGACGAATTCCTGCACGAGGGTCAGCTATTGCCGGATAATTTCCAGGCGGCCTGCGACGCCGCGGATCAACCCTGCACCATCCGTATGCAGCCGGGCTACGATCACAGTTACCACTTCATCGCGAGCTTCATCGAGGACCACTTCGACTACCACGCGAAATTCCTGAAGTAACCGTCGTCCCCGCGCTCCGAGTCATCCCCGCGCTCCGAGTCATCCCCGCGCTCCGAGTCATCCCCGCGCTCCGAGTCATCCCCGCGCTCCGAGTCATCCCCGCGAAAGCGGGGATCTCTAAAAAACACGCATTGCCGCCGGCATTCTCCCGCGCCGTGCGCCAGGACGCTTATAAACTGCGGCACAATCACTAAATCCCGACTATTGCGAGGACGACGTCTTGTCCGGCTAACTGCCCTTACGTGTTACCGCGATGCCAAGCAATATCATTGCCAGAGAAATTAGCGTCTGCAGGTTGATGGCGTCGGCGAAATAGAGTCCGCTCCAGATGACGCCGAACAACGGCACCAGGTAGCCCACCTGCGACATGAACACCGCGCCGTTCGCGCGAATGATAAAAAAGCGCAGCGTGAACGCCAGCGCGGTGCCGATCACGCCCAGGTATACCAGCGCGATGACGGACGAACCGTTGACCTCGGCCGGTAACGGGTTTTCGAGCAGAAAGGCCAGCGGAATCATGTACAGGCAGGCGCTTGCCATGGTGACCGCGGAAGTCGAAATCATCGGCAGGTGGGTCAGGCGCCGCGAAATTACCGATGACGTCGCGTAGCTGCAGCCGGCCGCCATCACCGCGAGTTGCCCCGGGAGGTTTCCCGTGCCGGATTCGATCAGGTCCCAGACGACCAGCACCATGACCCCGACGAAACCGATGCTGACACCGATCACCCGCGGCGTATTAATGCGCTCGTCCTCGCTGGTAAAGTGTGACAGCAGCAGTGAAACGAATGTGCCCATCGCTACCAACAGCGCGGACTCGGCACTACTGATGGATTGCTGGCCCCAGCTGATCAGGAAAAAAGGCACCGCGCTGTTGAGAAAGCCTACGATAAAGATCAGTCGCCAGTTGCGTAATCCCGTCGGCAGTTTCTGACCGATGAGTAAGGCGATGCCGATTAAAACCGCGGCGCCCAGCGTGACCCTCCATGTCGCAATACTGATCGGCCCGAAGTCCTGCAGCGCGATCGAGATAAACAGGAAGGCGCCACCCCAGACAGCGCCGACGAAGATCAACCTGGCGATGTCGAACAGGGTGGGTTGCCTGATAGCGTGTAACATGCCCGCAGTTTAATCGGTGATACCGCCAATAACGACATATGCCGTTAGAAACAATAGTGACAAGGCTGATATTCGCCAACAGATTGAGTAAACTCAAGGTTCCTGCAGTGACGAATAGGTTCCATGCCCGATTTTGACGCCAAGAAAGTAGCCGAGATTCACGAACACCTGCATAGCCATCTACCCTCCGAGTCGGCGCTGCGCGTCAAGGCGCTGGAAACGCTGCTGGTCGATAAGGGCCTGGTCAATCCGCAGACCATCGACGCCTGGATCGAGGCCTACACCGAGCAAATCGGCCCGAAACGGGGCGCCAGGGTAGTGGCAAAAGCCTGGAGCGATCCCGATTACAGGCAGCGCCTGCTGGACGATGCACCTGCCGCGATCGATGAACTGGGCTATCTCGGCAAGGCGACCGCGCATCTCAAGGTGGTCGAGAATAGCGACACGGTGCACAACCTCGTAGTGTGCACGCTTTGTTCCTGTTACCCGTTCTCGATTCTCGGTATCGCTCCCGCATGGTACAAGGCCGCCGCTTATCGCTCACGCGCGGTGCGCGACCCGCGCGGCGTGCTTGCTGAATTCGGCGTCGATATCGGCGAAGACGTCGAAATCCGCGTCTGGGACAGCACCGCGGAATTGCGCTACCTGGTCATGCCGCAGCGACCTGCCGGCACCGAAGGCATGAGCGAAGACGAACTCGCCGAACTGGTAACGCGTAACTCGATGATCGGTACCGATCGCGATCTCGGCGTGGGATAAGCACGTGGACGGAATTCATGATCTCGGTGGCAAGCAGGGGTACGGCCCGATCGAAGTCGACGACGAGGGCGGTCCATTCCACGAGGACTGGGAAGGTCGCGAATGGGGTATAGCGCAATGCGCGCGAACCCCGGGAATCACCATCGACTGGTGGCGCCACTGCCGCGAACTGATCATGCCGGTCGATTATCTCGGGCGGCCGTATTTCGATTCCTGGGCGCAAACCGATTTCTCGACCTATATCGAGGCCGGCTTGATGACGCTCGAAGAAATTGCCGCCGTCATATCCCGGGAGACCGATCGCGAGCACGGCGAACCGCCGGCTGCAATGACGCTGCAGCAGGTGCTACAGGAAGACCATGACCATGCGTTTCGTTTCGACGGCGAAATCGAAGCGGCCCCGGTGTTCAGCGTGGGTCAGCGGGTGGTCACGGCGAGACACGGTCACGCCGGCCATACCCGCCTGCCGCAGTATGCGCGCGGGCGCAGCGGCACCATCCAGGCCTATAACGGTGCACACGTGTTCCCCGACCTGTCGGCGCGGGGCACCGAAGTCCACCAGCACTGCTACAACGTCGTGTTTGCCGCATCCGAACTCTGGCCCGAAGCCAGCGGCAGCAAGGACAAGGTGTGCCTGGATCTCTGGGAAAGTTACCTGAGCGAGGCCTGATCCTGGACGAATCCGAAGCAAAGGCACTTAAACCGCTGGCCGCCGTAGACGGTCAACCGGCTTTCGAAGAGGCATGGCAGGCGGAAGTTCTCGCGATCGCCGATACCCTGGTGCAAAACGGCATGTTCAGCGCCAGCGCCTGGTCCGATACCCTCGGTGCGGCGCTCGAGGAGGCCGCGATCGCCGGAGCCGTCGATAACCAGGAGACCTATTATCGTTGTGCCCTGCAGGCGCTTGAAACCCTGGTGGCGAGCAATAGCGAAATCGACCGACAGTCCATGGCGGGAAAACGCAGGGACTGGGAGCAGGCGTATCTGTCAACGCCCCACGGTAAACCGGTCAACCTGAAAACAGAATGACGGTGCCTAATCGCCATGCGGCGGCGCAGGTATATCCCGGCCCTGAATATTGCCCTCGAACAAATCTTTCGTTTCATTAATCGCCGATACCATATGATCTCCAAAGGCGAGGACCCCGGCGGTGCACCTTCTGTCCGGATGCAACTGAATCCGCAAGCCGAGCTTGTGCGAGGCGGATTTGTGAACTCCTATTGCTGGGTGCGTAAGCGGGAGTGTTGCACGATCACAACCGTCAATAACGGTGCCAGCAGCCCGATCAGCGCCACCGTGATCAGCAACCAGCCGAGTTCGCTGTAATCGGCCGCGGTCTTGACCACGTCGGTAACGCGATCGCGCACTTCGCGTGTCACCGTGTAAATTTCGTTGAGGTACTTCGTGCCCAGGCTGGCGGCCGATAGCGCGAGGTTGGTGAACGATGCCATCACCGCGAAAAAAGTGGCCTTCAGGTGGGGCGGCGCGTTTTTCGCGATCCAGGCCAGCATCGGGATCATCGAGATCTGGCCCAGCGGCGATTCGATCAGGGTGTCGATGAGCGCGATAAAGCGCGCGTCGACCACGCCGCCGGTGCGCGCCGCGGTCCACTCGTGCAAACCGTAGTAAAGCCCGATGTTCGGCAACGACAGGATTGCGGCGGCAATCGTCAGCACGACGATGACGAAAGCGATGGAGCGCTTCGCCATCATCGGCCGCAGCACCACCATCCCGATCAGCGTCAGCAGCGAGGCAATCAACGACAGCACCGAAAGAAACTGCTGATCGAAGCCGAGAACGTCGATTTCGAACCAGGCGGCACCGGGCCCAGGCAGGGGCGTGGCACGAAATACGAAGATGATGACCGCCGTGCCGACCAGCATGTTGCGCATGTCCGGCTCCAGCTCGAGCAGCAGGCGGTACATCAGGAACAGGATAATCGACATCGAGCCGATGAAGATAATCTCCTGCGCCAGCGGTACCTGGCTGACGCCCATGGTTACTGTGAACACGGCAAACACCAGGCTGCCACCGAGTATCCACCAGTTGGCGTGGGTCTCGCCGGTCGGCGCGAACAGCAGCTTGTCGATGGCCGCGTGGTCCTGGCCCTGCTCACGCATTCGCTGCGCGCGTCTGCGTAATATGATACCGCCAAGGATAACGCCCGAAATCGACAGCACCGGAATAACCAGTGCCATCAGGTAAATATCGGCATAAATCGCGACCTTCATCTCCTCCGACATGTCTTCGACGCCGCTGAACATCGTGATGTTCAGCGCGGCAACGGCCGCCAGGCCGAAGATGATGGCGAAACGTCCCAGGGTCTGCATCGTGGTGTGCATGATCTTGATTTCGCTCTCGGGATAGGGGTCGCCGTGTTCGGTGATGGTCGGCACGGCCTCGACCGTCATCGCATCCGCGACCACGTCCTGCACCACGTAACCGGTCGGTGCCAGGATTGTGGCGATGACGAACCAGGCTTCGGGCTTCAGGATTTCAGCCATGGCCTGGGTATGCGCGATGATGCCGTACATGATCAGGATGCTTGCGGTAATCAGGCAGGCGCCGATGTAAACCAGCAGCGCCTTGCGGCGCCAGATCAGGTCGACCAGGTGCCCCAGCGGCATTTTCAGGGTCCAGGGTATCCCCGCCCAGAAGGCCAGGCCGGCGAGAAATGCGGCGGACAGGTCGAGATACTCCTTGATGAAAAAGGTACCGACGATCGCAGTCAGGCCCTGCACGCCGGCGGCCAGGTATATCATCAGCGGCGGCAGGTAGGACCAGCGAAACTGGCGCCCGAGATCGAGAAAGGTGTTGTCGAACCAGCGCCAAACCGGGTTCCTGGTCATGAATTCTCACCTGTAGATTGAACGATAGAACCTATTATCACATGCTGAAAACCCGACGCAAATCAATAAAAAGGCGGTCACTGGCGCTAAAGTTGGGCTATTGGATTACCGGGTAGTTGATCTATGTTTGGCCCTTACGTACATAATATCGACCCGATATTCGCCGAGCTGGGCGGTTTCTACCTTTGGTGGTATGGCGCGAGCTACACGTTAGGATTTCTTGCGGGATATTTCTGGTTACGTGCCAATCGCAAGACACTCGACTTCTCCGATGGCGATGTCTACAAACTAACCATTTATATTGCCCTCGGCGTGCTCCTTGGCGGTCGCGCGGTCGAAGTCATATTTTACGAATGGCCTTACTATAGCGAACATCTGTGGCATATTCCGGCCATCTGGCTGGGGGGGATGTCGACGCATGGCATACTCCTGGGCTCGACCCTCGCCGTCATCCTCTTTTGCCACCTGAACCAGCGCAGTTTTCTCGAGGTTGCCGACGTCCTGGCGATCGCCGCCGCATTTATCATGGGCTTTGGGCGCCTCGGCAACTTCATCGACGGTCAAATCGTTGGCAGCCTTACCGAGGTGCCCTGGGGCGTCAAGTTCCCCGATCTCGAGGGTTTCCGGCATCCCGTCGTGCTCTACGACGGGTTCAAAAACCTGCTGCTGGTACCGCTTTTGCTGTTAATCAGGCGCACCCGACCGCCGACAGGGGTGCTGGTAGCACATTTCATTCTGTGGTATGGATTCCTGAGGTTTTTTGTCGATTTTTTCCGCGAGTATCGCAGCAGCATGTTCGGCCTGCCGCCGGGACAGGAATTTAACATGTTGATGACGCTGATCGGTATCGGCATGCTGATCTGGCTTTATCGCAGGGCCCGCCCCGCAGATGCGGCAGAAAGGCCGCCTGGAGTCGAGGGCAGGGTCGCGACCGGGTCGGAGAAAGGGGTCTGGTTAAAACGGATAGTTTTCGTCCTGCTGTTGGTTTTACCGACCATAATTCCTAGCGACTGGACCCAGGACGTGCCGGCGCGTTACGGTGCCCGCCACCCGGGTATGACGCATTCCGCTATCTATCCGCCGATACGGAACTGAGTGCGGCGTCCAGGATCGGTCATTCCGTTGTCTCGGGCTGTGGTTGTAGTTTGATCTCGCCAGGCTTTGGTTTTATGCCAATACCTGGTGAACATCAGTCATGTTCAAACCGTGCAGGGCAGCCGCATCTGCGGGCACTTGACCGGACGCTGCGCCTGTTTCCACCACTGAGGATTGCTCGCCTGGGCCACGATTTCATTGTGGTCGCGGTACTCCTGCTGCTCGATGAATCCCCATGATTTGGCCCTGGCCGCGTGTACGAACAGGCTCCAGCATTCGGTGTTTTCGGGAATGTTGATGCGGTGGAATACCTCGCCCGAAATAAAATTCAAGCGCCCGGGCCGCAGCCAGCGTTGCTGCAGCGCGTTACCGGCACCGGCGCCCAGCATGCGGGTTTCCTGGTAGGAGCCGCATAGCACCAGCGACAGGGCGTTCTTCCAGGGGTGGTTATGCAGCCCGCGACCCGGGTCGCTCGCGACGAAGCGGTGCAGATAGACCTGGTAACCAAACGGCAGGCGCAGCAAATGGTAACGCTCGAGGTAAGGTTGTTGATCCGGGCCGTCGATCACGCGACAGCGGCAATAGGCGGATAGCTTGTACAGCAGACGGTTGACCAGGGACATGGGCGACTCCAGGAAATTAGTCGTGCTATTATCGGGTTATTAGTAGCTCATTAGATGAGCCATACAGGAATATCAATGGACCGAACCGAACGTTTTCACCTGATCGACCAGATGCTGACTAACCAGCGTGTGGTCACGCGCGCGCAATTTCTCGATGTGCTCGAGGTATCACCGGCGACTTTCAAGCGTGATCTCGAATACCTGCGCGATCGCCTGATGGCGCCCATCGTCTGGGACCGCGAGCGGCGTGGCTACTGTTACGAACAGAGCGAGGACGGCGCGCAGTTCCAGCTGCCGGGGCTGTGGTTCAACACCAGCGAAATTCAGGCCTTACTGAGCATGGACGCCCTGCTGGAGAACCTGCAGCCCGGAGTGCTTTCCAGTCATATCGAACCGTTGCGCTCGCGCATTCGCATGCTGCTCGACGAGGGCGATCACAGCGTCGACGAGATCTCGCGCCGCATTCGTATCGTGCCGCTCGCGGCGAAGAGCTACCGCAGCGAAAACTTCCAGACCCTGTGCCAGGCATTGCTGTCGCGTAAATGTGTCGACATGACGTATTACAGTCGGCCCACCGATAGCAGCAGCGAGCGCCGGGTCTCGCCGCAACGCCTGATCTATTACCGCGATAACTGGTATCTCGACGCCTGGTGCCACCTGCGCCAGGGATTGCGCAGCTTTTCGATCGATGCGATCCAGGCGCTTGCGATTAGCGCGGAGCCGGCGCTCGAGGTCGATGAGGCGGCGCTCAACCGCGAGCTCGAGAGCGGCTACGGGATATTTTCGGGCGCCAGCACGCGCCGGGCGGTGCTGCGCTTCAGCCCGCAGCTGGCGCGCTGGGTATCGCGCGAAACCTGGCATCCGGAGCAGACCAGCGTCTACGATGCCGAGGGTTTTTACCTTCTGCGGGTGCCCTACAGCCAGGATACCGAGCTGGTCATGGATATCCTCAAACACGGCCCCGAGGTCGAGGTGCTGGAACCGCCCGAGCTGCGGGAAAAGGTCAGGCGCCGTATCGACGCGATGCGGAATCTATACGCGCAAAACTGAAAGCGTTACCAGAGCGAGATTTCGATATTGTCGAGCAGCCGCGTCTGACCCAGGGCCGCGGTCACGAGGATGACCAGGTCGCGGTCTTCGGAAGTCGCCGGTAACAGGGTTTCGGCATTGCAGATCTTGAAGTAATCGGTGTTGAGGCCGGCGGCATCGAGATTTTTGATCGCATCTTGTTCCAGGGTGCTGAAATCCCGCTCTCCCTGGTCGATGCTTGCCGCGGTTTGCTGCAACTGTCGATAGATCCCGGCGGCGGTCTTCTTCTGCGCCGCGTCGAGATACTGGTTGCGCGAGCTGATGGCCAGGCCCGAGGCGTCACGCGTGGTTTCCTGGCCGATGATCTGGACCTCGAGATTGAAGTCTTCCACCATCTTGCTGATCACGCGGTATTGCTGGTAGTCCTTCTTGCCGAACACCGAGACATCGGGCCTGACGATGTTGAACAGTTTCAATACCACGGTCGCGACGCCGGTGAAATGGCCCGGGCGGTGCGCGCCTTCGTAGTGTTCCGTCAGGTCGGTGACCTGCACCTGGCTGATCTTGTCGAGCCCGTCGGGATAGAGTTCCGACGCCGTGGGCAGGTAGACCAGGTCGCAGCCGATTGCCTCGAGCTGCGCGAGATCGGCTTCCAGACTGCGTGGGTAATGATCCCAGTCCTCGTTCGGCCCGAACTGCATCGGGTTGACGAAAATGCTGCAAATGGTTCGATCGCTCAGCGACTGCCCCTTTTCGATCAATGACATGTGCCCGGCGTGCAGGTTGCCCATGGTCGGAATGAACGCGATCGACTGGCCGTGATCCTTCCAGTGCTGCACGTATTGCCGCAGTTCGATAACGCTGGTGGCCTGGTACATGGATCGGTTCTCAGGAAAAAACGTGCGACTGGTCCGGGAACTGGCGGCGCTTAACCTCGCTGACGTAGCGCTTGACCGCAGCCTGGATGCTCGACTGGCCCTGCATGAAGTTCTTGGAAAACTTGGGCTTCTTGCCGGCGGTGACGTTGAGCACGTCCTGCAGCACCAGAATCTGGCCGTCGACGTCGACGCCCGCGCCGATGCCGATCACCGGGATTTCAAGCGCCTCCGTGATCTCGGCGGCGAGGCTGGCCGGCACGCATTCCAGCAGCAGCAGGTCGGTGCCGGCAGCTTCGAGATCCTTCGCGGTGGCCAGCATTTCATCTGCCGCGCTCCTGGCTTTGCCCTGGACGCGGTAGCCACCCATCTTGTGCACCATTTGCGGCTGCAGCCCGAGATGCGAGCAGCTCGCGATGCCGAATTTGGCCAGGGTTTCGACCGTTTTCAGCTGGGTCTGGCCGCCCTCGAGCTTGACC
>JAAUYE010131679.1_pt1 | contig 11169 bp, 19 predicted proteins | sample 7278081 | NCBI WGS metagenome assembly JAAUYE01 (sample SAMN14350131, study PRJNA611818) | marine sediment metagenome | isolation source: surface marine sediment (0.6m) | place: French Polynesia: Moorea | collected 2018-08
AACCGAATATATGAGCTAACGCTAAATAAGCGAATAGTAAATAAAGGCGATGAATATATCTGGTTTAAGTTTTATTCAATAAAAAACGAATATTTTAATATTTACAATGAAAAAGGGCATTTAATATTTAGATGTCTCATGAAAGATATTTTTGATAGCTATAAATTAAATTTATAACATATAAAAAAATTAAATTTCTAAAATGAATTAGCAGGATTTAAAATTTAGCCATGAATTTAGAAAATACAAACATCGAAAATGCTTTTCGCAGTTTTATAAAAAACGCTCTGGCTTTCTTGTCACCAGAACAACGACAAGAGGCCTATCAGCGTTTAATTGATATTCTCATAGAATTACAGGAGTCATCAGAATGACTGGCAATTTAGAAGATAATTTACATATCTGGAATGAAGTTAGCGCAACAGATCCAGCATATACAAAAGGCTTTAGTGCGCCAGGCGGCAATTCAGGAACAGCGATTAATGCTACTTACATGATTATGAAGGCCACTGAGTTATGGGGGCCGATTGGCGGCAAATGGGGTTATTCAATAACAGAAGAGCGCTTTGATACAGGCGCACCAGTTTACAATGAAACCGGCGAAACGCTAGGCCATGAAATGACACACACATTACGCTTGGCATTTTGGGTTAAAGATGGTGAAGAAAAGCGAGAAATAGAACATTTCGGCCATACACCATATATTTATTATTCAAAACGTAGCAATCGATTTATTACTGATGGCGAAGCTCCAAAAAAATCACTCACTGATGCCATTAAAAAATGCCTGTCAATGTTCGGATTTAGCGCAGACATTTTCATGGGTTTATATGATGACGTTAATTATCTAGCTGAAATTAAAGCCGCGTTTGATGTTGAAAAATCAGACAACGCCGCAGAAGAAACAATTAAAAAGCGTCAAGAATATGACGAATGGAAAGAAAAACATTTAGAGTTCATTGCTACCGCAACAAATATGAATGAGCTTGAACTGATCTTTAAATCATGCGTTAGAAAAGCAAATCACCATGATGACAAAAATGGTGCATTGGCATTCACTAAAGCAAAAGATGCGAGAAAAAAAGAACTTGAGCAAAAGAAAGGTGATAAATGAGCAATTTATATCAATTAACCGGCCAAATGAAAGAGCTTGAAAAGCTTGCTGATGTTGATCCAGAAATAGGTATTGCTGTTAAAGATACAATGGAAGCTTTAGAAGGAGAATTCAACGAAAAAGCTCAAGCATTGGCAACAGTTGTATTAAATGTCGATGGAAATATTGACATGATCGATGCTGAAATAAAGCGGCTTCAAGAAAAGAAAAAACAAATTCAAACGCGCAAAAAATCAATGCATGACTATTTACGTGAAAACATGGAAGCCGCTAGCATCAAAAAAATATCCTGTCCACTTTTTACAATAACGCTTGCGATGGGTCGTGAATCTGTGGTTATCGATGAAGAATCAGAAATACCAGATGATTATGTAAGTGTTGAAACAATTATAAAGCCTGATAAAAAGAAAATAGCTGCTGATATAAAAGAAGGTTCAGAAGTTCCTGGCGCGCATGTTGAGCATGGACAATCATCAATCAGAATAAAATAGGTGATCTATGAGCTTAGTTGAAATAGTAAGCAAACACCGCAAGGCATTGCCACAGGATCGCGTAGAATGGCCAGTAAATCACCAGCAATCGATTGTTATTATCTTTCAGGGAAAAATGGCTACACTCAGGGAATGGGCTGGAGCAATGGACATAGCTCACACATCGCTAAGGCGAAGAGTTAAGGAAATGCCACTAGAGGATGCTATGGACAAGACAATTAAGCTCAAATGCACGCGGCGAGTTAAGCCTAAAGATACTCGCCACTGGTCGGACAAAATCAGATTTTTACAGGAACCTGGATCACTGATATGAATATTTTTACAAATCAACGCTTTACAAACGAATCACAGCGCCAATACAACAAGCGCAGACAGAAAACAAAGGAATATATCGAAAGAAAAAAGCATGGGCGTATGTTGTGGCCAGCTAGTCAAGGGACATATATTAGAGCCAAACATGGCGAACTAAAATGATTAAGTTATTAATTGCTGCATTTGCAACATTTATGATTTTATTGTGCTTTGTTGCTTCGGGTGCTGAATTTTGGACAATGTAACAAATATATGTATTGGTGTATCAATATTACTTGGGGGGATAGCGATTAGTTTTATCTATAATCTATTAAAGCTTATTTTTTAATAAGGAGTTTCTATGAAAAAGGTCATATTTTTAATGTTGTTGTCATTTAATATCCAGGCGAGTGATTTTGACGTTTATCTGTTTGGCGGATTCTTCGCTTATAACGACGATAGAACGAAATATGATTATAACGGATTATCCCCAAATGGTTATTTTGGCGTAAAGGTAAAATACAAAATGACGAACCGTCTTAGCCTAGATGGCGGTTTAAAGCATGAATCAAGCACTGGCTATCGAGAGCATGGCGAAGGCTTTAACGGAGTTTTTACAGAATTAAATCTGAAAATCAACTAAGAGGAAAATATGAAAATTAATTTAGATACACCGCTTATCGGTTTAGATGGAAAACCATTAACCAACGAAGGCAAAGAAATAATCGCAAGAGATATTATTACTAATGCCCTAATGAATCAGCCACCAGGCGAGCAACCAAACGGCGAGGATTCATTTAAACGCTATAAATTAGCTGAATCAATGCTAGGAAAAGAAGTTGATCTAACGCCAGAAGAAATTGCCATGATCAAAGATCGAATAGGGAAACAATACACACCCATTATTGTAGGGCCGATTTATAAAATACTTAACGGCTAATCCAGAACTTTGGCATGGGTTAAACCCCATGTCTTAAATTAAACAATATTAGTAATAATTCCTTTGGTTACTGTCACCGTTTTTCCATCGACTGTTGTAAATGTACCGCTGACACCATTAGTGCCATTAATTTGTAAATTATTAGAATTTATATTAACAATACCAGTTGGATTGCCTACTCTAAAGCTATTAAGAGATTCATCATATCCCCAGATATCCCTTAAGTTTGTCCAGTCGTATGCTCCAATATCACCATCAATAGCTCCTCCATAGAATCCTGAAGTATGTGCAGCTCCAGTCCATCTAATTGAACGCTGCCCACTAGTAATATCAAATGTTACATTACCAGTGGAATCAGCAGTAACAACTTTAGATGCTTCGACTATCCCTACAGTAGTAATATCGCAGCGGTTTAAGTCGGCTGGATCTGCATCAAGCAAACGCTTCCAACGCGCACCGTCTGTTCCGACAATAATTTTGTCGCCATCGTCTGGGCTTGTGGTGTCTGTTTTGTCTAGCGTGAATTCCCCGCCGGTCGCTCTGTCAGTTACTAGACACGTTGTACCATCTGAGAGTTCAGCGCTAATAATAGCGCGTAATACCGTATAATCAGCGCGAACCATGCCTGATGATGCAAATAGAGCTTGTAGATATTGAGATGCACCGACTTCTTCAGGATTATTGCTTGGAACAATACCAGAATCACCTAATAGAGCTTGTTGAAAGCCAAAAATATCATTAAGGACATCAGCGACATAGGGTGTGCCAGTATTATCACCTGGTACAGTTACATCCTGAGCGCCGCCGTAGGGATACTCTGCACTTGGCGTTGTTGTTTGTGTTGGAAATTTAGCGCTTGGATTAATTGCCATTTTATCGCCCTATAAAATATATTTATCTAATTCTAACCCATTAATTGACACATTCAACGCATTTTATTTATTTCTAAATAACTGAACACCAAAATAAAAACCCATCACAGCAAGGAATGCCATACCTAGCTGAAAATGAGCTGCAATATCGATAATTGCCTTAACAACTTCATATTTTCCAGCAATTGCGAATCCAATAGCAACAGAACTCCAAAATAGAGTAAATCCTGTAATTCCCCAGGCTAGATAACGACGAGTTATACTTCTAACACTGTTTTCGCTAGTTGTTGCCTTAACAAGCTCTAAATGCGCCTCAACAGCCTTTGCGTGCATTTCTGCCTTTTCCTGGTTAGTAAAGTCCTTTCCGTCTATCCAGTTTCCAATGCCAGTCAAGGATTTATCGACAATCCCTAATGTTTTATCTGCCGTTTTTGATCCGCCGAATAACCAACTAATCATAACTCACCCTAATTAAACCATGATTTTATCTGATCAAGCGCTTTATCTAGCTTAGTGCCTAGCAGAATTGCTAGTGATACTACTAATATTTTAATTGTTTCCAGTAAATATTTAATTAATCCCTTATTAGTTTGATCATGAATCGCTGTGCTGTCGCCATTCCTTTTAATAGCTTCATTAACCTTTTTATCAAATTCATGCTGATCAACAATCCTGCCTATTCGTCCTATTTCGTTCCTTAATGCTTTTAATTCGTTCTTGATTTCGTCTGCAGGCTCGGTCATGAGCGATTGCGCCTATCAATCCCATGCCAAACAATATCATGATAGCGCCTAGCACATAACCCATGAAGCATACCCCTAAACGATAATATAAGCTGTAAAACAATAAATACGCTCATAATCGTTGCGTAATCATATTTGTATATGACTTCAGAGTTAAATAATGGGGAAAATATTAATAATGCATGATAAATTGAAATCATCCCTGATATTTTAGCTAACATTGTTCCACCCAAATGAAGGAAAAGCGCAACAAAGATTAGATTAAACATCAATTTATAAGCATCGAACCAAATCCCGTCATAAACGCCCGAAGCCAGTATAATTTCATCTATCCCTATAGTTAGCACAAACTCCGCAACTAGCAATAGGTTAATTTCCTTATATTGGCTTAATTTTGGCGTAAATAACGCAAAAATAACAGCTAGCAAAACTGCCAGATATTCAAGCGGAATCATGATCTTGTCCGTTTCTTCTTAGGATAAGGCTTTGATCGTGGTGGCTTAGGTGCTGGCTTTGGTCTGCGTGTACCGGCCATTTTAACCTCCAATTTCCTGTTTAAACTTATCCCATTCAAATTTAGGGCCTGGATCTATCTTTCTACCTGGCGATAAATCGGAATGTCTTTGAATGTCAGTTATATTATAAAGCGACATCCAGTGCTTGACTAGCTCAACACCAGCCGCCCATTGATCTGGAGCAACCCATTTTTGCGTAGTAATGGCTTTAATAAATGTGCCGTAATCGTGCTCGCCTTCAACTAAAAACTCGATACCCAATGAATTTTTGTTAAATCCTCTTGCATGATACGCGCCTTTATCCGTATTTCGACAAATCATCACATCGCCGTTAGGATGAATAAGCGCATGGGCAGAATAGCCTAAATGTTCAAGCCATTTATGAGCAAAAAACATTTCGCCGTTATTGTTAATAATTTCACCCATTGCATGGATAACAATTAAATTAGGGCTATTAGTCTCGCCGCCATCCTTTAACGGATATTCGATAATATTCAATTAATTGCCTTGCAATAGCGTAAATGGCACAGATAGGGCAGATCCTAAAAATGCAATATGAGTTGTCCCTTTTATGGCCCCTAGCTCTTGCACCCCATCACCTACAGCATAAGGAATGCTCTTTGCTGCGTTTGCCTCAGCATCTACAGCAGAAGGGCCGAAGCCAATTCTAACGGTTTCAGCCGCATCAGTGACTTTGACTAACACTTTAGAAACACCAGGATCAATCGGTAAACTGGCAACTGTTGTTGAAGCCACTTGATCACCGTTATAGATCAAAGGTCTAAAGCTTTTATCAGTAAAAGCCACGCCATTTTTGCCTAATTGCGGCACATCTTGCGCCCCTGTTTCAAAATCTTCTAATAAATTTAAATTGCTGTCTGGCATAAGTCACCTATTTAGTAAAAGCTATCTAATAACGCAAGCGCGGCTTACTTCCATGTTTTAGCGGGTATTCAATGATATTCACTATAGATTATCCGCTATAACATCACCGAATATTCTCATTCCAGACGCCGCCAGATGAACATCAAGACCGGTTCCATCTAATGTGCCTTTGTACAAGTCAGACCCCAAATCCTCAGTTTCTTTGCCTAATCCACCAAATACATCGATTATTTTTACTGATCCGGTACGGGCCGGATATGTCGAATCCCACCAAGCAGGTAATGTGTCTATTTGCTCTCTAAATCTCTCCGCTGTTGCAGCATATCCTACATAATTGGCATTATTCTGAACACCTCGCATTGGAATGATATTAAGCAAATAAGTTTCTTCTACTTCCGTTTCGGAATAGATGCCTTCGCCCATAATTTCTTCAATAATAGATTTATAAGCAGCTAAGAAATCAGCGCTTGATATAATTGCAACATCTACACTATAAAACGCATCATTCACACCGCCATGAATTAAGACTTTATTAGGCTTGTCTGCAATCACAGTTGAGACAAAATCTTGCAAGTGAAGTGCGCCCGTGTCGTAAATACGATGACCTGAATTTTCGGATATTTCAATATTTACATCCATGCCTATCTTATTGAATTTTCTCTGAATTCTGAAACGTGCTGAAACATCACCAGCCGTTGCCGCTGAAATAACCTCATCGTCAAAAATAGAATCACTTAAAACACCAATTTGGCGATTAGGATAGTTAGTGCTAAAAGAAGGAGCTTTATTCGCTATTTGCAAATTTCTCATCCAGTGATTTAAAACAAAACGACCAGCTATGCCACGAGCCGAGCCAATATAAAAGTTATCCCAGATATTTACCCAATCTTCAGCGTTTCTTGAATCAATGGCATTAATAATCAAGCCATCAACCGCCACCCATTGATAACCACCCTTCCAGCCAATATTCACAGTCACAAAACGGCTCTTGCCTGGCGTGTAAACCTTGGCCTGAGCTGCGGCCCTTATAATATGATTTCTAAAATCTTTATTGCAAAATTCTGTAGCTATATCAGTTGGAACGGTACACCTTATGCCATCTGAAATTGAATTTCCCAAGATAGTTAATGCGGTTGTTGGGCCGCTTGTTGCCAAAGACGTTAATGCTGCTTCATTTGCAGCTACTGTATCGCCATAAGAGCCACGAGCCGGATCATCAACGCACACCCAATCACGCTCGATTTCAATTGAAATCTGACCTTCATTCTCGATACCATCCAGCACGGCGCCCATAGTCGTGAATCGATAACACTTATCTACTCCAGAAGAATCGGCGCCCTTCATACCTAAAACTGGATCATGAATAACTGATGTTCCGCCGCCAATTTGCGTTACAAATGACCATGCCGAATTATTGACTGATGTAATTTCAGAGGTAAGCGGGTCTTTGAATACGACACTTGGATCATTCGAACCGTATGGGAGAAAGCCTACATTAGACATCGCTGCGCCCTATCTGTGCATAAATAACCGAAGCCTGTACAGCGCCTTCATTCAGGAAACGAAAACCTCTACAGGGTGTATTCATCAAAAATGGGCCGACATTTGTGCTTGTCCCAGTAACAATGGTTCTTGCTACAACACCCAAATCAATAAATGGATGATCAGCCGCAATCCAATTAACACCATCCAAAGTAATTTGAACAGTGACATTGCCAGCGGTATTATAAAATATTACCCCTTTATAAAGATCGTGATTTGTTAATTCACCAAAAATTGTATTATCTAGCGCATCCCCCGCTTGTGCTGAACTAGGATCATAGCGATCTTCAGGCCATGTCCCATAGCTCCATATTGAATTATTGGAAAGCTCGCTTTTTCTAGAGCCAGCATTATCAATAATTACCCAGCCAATCGTTAATCCGCGATATTCATATTTGTTTCCGGTGTCAGTTTCTATTAATTTACTACCAATTTCATCGACTTCTGGTTTAGCATCAGTTGACAATAATGTAATAATTCTTCCGGGCTGAGAACTAGAAACAGTCATTTTTTTTACCCTTTTTACTCAAATTTAGTAAAAGCTATCTAATAACGCAAGCGCGGCTGTTATTTCTGGCCTGGTAGCGAAAGACATTTCGACCGTGAACGATGGCATAATAATAACTACTCGATTTCGCCTTTGATAATAAACGTCGATATTATCTACAACCATTTTAACAGATTGGTTATTATCGTCGATATATTCAACTAATCGCTTTGTGTCAACTTGTGCAAATGTGGCCATTATGCTCCCTCCGTGACAATGATTAGATCATAAACCGCTGACACGCGAGCTGTTCCCACATCAACCTCTGCCCTCACTTCTATGTCAGTTTTAGGCGGTATTTTTGAAGGTAATTTAAAGAAATAATCATAGCTATTATCTTTAATATCGATGTGATGAATCATTTTGAACACACCAGGATTTGTTCTAGCCCAGAAACTAAGCTCTAATGCCTTAGCATCTGACACGGTTGTTTTACCAAATACAACAAAGCCCTCAGAATTGTTATTGCGTGTTGTATAAACGGAATTAGTATCAATTTCGTTTGATATGCCGCCAGTTTTCTGAATAGATGACCGAATATCCACTAAATTATTGGGCTTGCCGCCAGTTGTTGGGCCGTTCACATAAACCCAGATATTACCCAGGGTTTGCGTGGTTGTATTATTTATCACATGATTAACGCGCAACAATGGCGTTGGCAACGCTACCCTGGTCTGACCGTTTAATGTCACCACCTGAACAACAGGCTCATAGTTAATATCTAAGCCAATAATGGTTATATCGTGAACGTCAGCCGCATTTTCACTTGAAATAGAGTCAATATCTGCAACAGTGCTATAAGCTTGAAGCAAACCCGTCTCATTGCCGATAGTTGCTATCGATGTGCCTATTGATTCATCTTTAGCGGCAATATTTATCGCTGCATGATTGCGTACGTTACCTTTTGAAACATCAAGATAAAAATCTGAAACGCCTGGGTGTGTAATTAAAAAACGTGGTGGCATGATCGTTCCTTACGCTAATATTGAGCCAGTTAAAAAGCTGAATTCTAATTGCATATCCCTCGTCCCTGTTGCTAAATTTGCAATTTCCATCACATAACTTTGATTTGGTTGTAATTCGATATTAGAGCCACGGCTACCTTGAGCAACTTGATTATTGCTATTGTTGCCTGATAATAATGATGCGTCATATTTTACTGTGCCAGCTAATGTTTTTGTTACGCTCTCAAAAAGCTCGCCTGTAAATGGCTCATTATCTACCCAATTGGTATCCGTTACTGCTACCCCAGTCCCGCCCGTAAAAGTCGCGCCTTCTTCAATTGTAATACGTGTTTCACCTGCCTCGCTTTGCAGGTTAATCGTATTAAACTGTGTACGGCCTGAGCCAGTGGTAAGCCCTAAAAACAAGCTAGTTCCAGATGTAACAGGTAATATTTGAGTATTTCCATAATAGACACGAGTATCGTCTAAATCCCAAATCTCCCCCAATACACTCAATCCCGCCGCTTTTGTTTGCACCCATTTACCGCCATTTTCAGGCTCGCCGCCGGTATAAATGAAACTGTTACCCGTATCTTGCTCGATAAATATCGTCATTGCCTCAATTTGTTCGCCTAACGGTTTAATGTCAGTCGATAAGCCGTGGATTATCCTTTGTCTTTCTCTGGGTAGCGATGATTTAATCATTTTTAATCCTTATTGCAGTTTGGCTATCCACCAAACAACCTCTATAGTTTGAGCTAGTGCATCATCGTTTCTGCCAACTATGCCAATGGAATCATCGCCAACAGCATTAACCGCCGTAAAGGCCGCTGCGCCTAATGGTGCTTGCACTAATATTTCTCTTTCGCCAGAAACTAATCTACCCGCTCTCATATAACACACTATGTTTCTTTCGTTAATTGTTCCAGCGACACTAGCACCAAACATTACTTTTTCATTTTGCCCTATTGTGCCTAAACCATGCGCCACCGTATTAGAAAAAATAGCACCAGCGGCTACAGCTGAAAAGGATAGTGTACCAGACGCAATGATCGGAACTGTCTTTGTTCCAGATGTTATAGCTGTAACAGGAATATCTACCGTTCCAGCATTATTACCAAGTATTAAATTATTAGCAGATATATCGTATTTCCATGCGTCCCTTGCGTTGGTTAAATCTCGCAAACCAACATCGCCAGAAGTTTCACCCCTAAATGCCGCGCTTCCATTTGAATTTAAAAAATTAAATCTAAACTCCAGAGTATTAGTGATTGCGGATATATAACCACTGGCATCAGTAATAACTGCTTTGTTCGGCTCAATAGTCCCAAACGCAGCTACATCCAATACAGCATATTTATTAAAGTCTGCTGAAACGTCATCAAATGAGGTTGTGCCTATAACTGTCGTGCCAGCACCGTCAACGCCCGTTAAAACAAGTTCAGCCTGTACTGCGTTTGCTGGTGCGGTGACAGAAATAATATAACCCGTCCAGGTTAATGGATTTGCCGCGCCCTCATTCAATACATCAGTAGTTGAAATAACGCTGCTTGATGCGTCATACCAGACAACCTGAACTTTGTTTAATGTGTCGACTGCGCTCGATTCATACGAAAAACGAATGTCTAGTTTGTCATTTTCAAGGACATTAAATTTTTCTAATGTTGTCGCTGTGCCGCCGCCTGTCGCGTCTGTACTGGTAAATTTAAGAGATTTAAGGCCATGAGCTGAATTTAATCCATCAAGCTGAATAAATCCGTTAGCGCCTGGTTGCAAAGTCCAATTATCGGGGATACCAGAAAATTGCGAATCATTCTCAAAGCTGCCATTTGGAATCAATACGCCTTCATTGACGTTGACTTCAGCCGTTTCATTAGCAAACGGTACATAATAAACTTGCTGACCAAGATTATCTAAAACCTTTACTGAAACTGTATCACCAACCAAAATTACAACGGGTGATCCTTGATAGAGAACAACGCCGCCAGCGCCTGTTAATAATGGCTGCTGTGATGGCGGAATATTAACCCTTACGCCATTTTCCTGAACAGCGACCACATTAACGCGATTTGCTAAAATCTCTGGATCTGTATCAGGTACGCCCACATAAACGGAGCCATTGAAAACCGGACGACCTCGCGTTGGATCGGGGAAGTATTCTATATCTAAACTTAGTGGAGCTTCAGCCATTTAAATCACCTTTTGATTTTGGTTTATGGTGTTCTTTTTAAAATATCTTCCATTGCTTTGAAGCGTGTTTCATCAGTAACGCCGGTAGCTTTTTC
>JAAUYE010129421.1_pt1 | contig 11136 bp, 10 predicted proteins | sample 7278081 | NCBI WGS metagenome assembly JAAUYE01 (sample SAMN14350131, study PRJNA611818) | marine sediment metagenome | isolation source: surface marine sediment (0.6m) | place: French Polynesia: Moorea | collected 2018-08
AAGCCCGGTACCTCGGCAACGCGTTCAAGCGGGCGCACGCGCTGTACGCGAAGCGGCTCAAGGATCCGGCGCAGCGCAATGCCGCGCTCGACCGCCTGATCCCGGATGTCGACGGTGACGGGGTTGCCCGCGCCGACGTCATCATCGAAGCCATATTCGAGAATATCGACGCCAAGCACGCAATCTACCGGGATATCGAGCCACGCATGAAACCCGGCGCGGTGCTTGCGACCAATACGTCGAGTATTCCGCTGGAAACGCTTGCGACCGCGCTCGAACAGCCGCAAAGACTGGTCGGAATTCATTTCTTCAACCCGGTGGCAATGATGCCGCTGGTCGAGATCGTGCGCGCCGAAGACTCGTCGCCTGAAATGGTGCAAAACGCGATCGCGTTCACCCAGCATATCGGCAAGCTGCCGCTGCCGGTCAAAAGTTCTCCCGGGTTTCTCGTCAACCGTATCCTGATGCCTTACCTGGTCGAGGCATTTTTAATGTTCGACGAGGGCGTGGCCGCCGAAGCCATCGACAAGGCGGCAACTGATTTCGGCATGCCGATGGGGCCGGTGGAGCTTGCCGACACGGTTGGCCTCGACATCTGCCAGTCGGTTGCGGAAAACCTGTCGCAGGCTTTCGGCATCGAATTGCCGACCGGGTTGAAGCGTTACGTCGACAACAAGCATCTGGGCAAAAAATCCGGCCGCGGATTTTACAAGTACAAAAACGGCAAGCCGGTCAAGGATCGGGACGCCGACCTCGGCGATCAGAAAACGATCCAGAACCGGTTGATTTTCCGCTTCCTCAACGAGGCGGTCGCCTGTCTGCAGGAAGGCATCGTCGATGACCGTGACCTGCTCGATGCCGGTATTATTTTCGGTACCGGATTCGCGCCGTTCCGCGGCGGTCCGCTCAACCACGCCATGCAGGAAGGCGCCGCCGCGATTCGGCAGAGCATGCAGGATTACGCGCAAAAATACGGCGAGCGTTTCGAACCGGTCGAAGGCTGGGCACCGCTGGAAAGCGAAACCGCCGATCAGCCGGGGTAAAGATCGGGCAGGGCCTGCAGCGCGCGCCCGCCACCAACGCCGCCTGTCCCACGCCGGGAGCGCAGCAGGCGCCACAGCCTTTCGCCACGCCAGTTCTGCCGGCGCGGCGAATAAAGCGCCGCATCGAGACGGCGCAGTTCGTCGCCGAGCGCGGGATCGCCGATGAGTATTTCAATTTGGTGCAGGCCGCGAAGGCCGTGCTCGCCCGTACTCAACCCGACCCATTCGAGCAGCAGGCGCCGCGCCGCGGACGCGTCACCGTTGCGGCAGGCCCGTTCGAGGCCGGTTTTTACCTGCCGTCGGCGGCGCCGATGCGCCAGGTAGCGCCGGCCTCGGGACCACAGGCCGGACTTCGACAGCCACCAGAATAAACCGAGAGCGGCCGCGAGCAGCGGGAGCGCGAGTAATCGAGCCGGCCGCGGCAGGAAATCATCTCTCGAACCGATGGACGAAATCGGCGTTACCGAGCCTGCCAACGGCGCAGCGGCCACCTCGACGACCTCGCCGTCGAGCCGGGCCGACATTTGACGCTCGCTATCGACATTCCACCAGCTCAGATCGATGCCTGGAATTTCGATGCTGCCAGCCCGCGGCAGGATCACGACATAACGCTGCTCGAGCCTGCCGACGAGGTCCGATCCGTCGAATTCGTTGCTGCGGCGTGCGCTATCCGGATAAATCCGGACCTCCTCGCGGTCGGATGCAAGCAAATCATCGGGCAGCGCCTCGGCCGGCACGCCGACAGCGGTTATACGCAGGGTAAAGTCGACGGCCGCGCCGGCCTCGAGCGGCTGCGCCGGCCGCTGCCATTGCCTCGACAGGGTCAAGCGGCGCGCGGGCAGCCAGTATGTACCGCTGTAACCCGCCGGTCGGTCGCGCACATCAAGTTCGAGCCGGGCGCTTTGGCGGTAAATCGATCTCTGCCGCCGCAGCAAATTGTCCCGGGTCAGTATGATACCGTCCCAGGTGGCTGCCCCGAGCTGTAGCGGACCGGCAGCCTCAGGCACCAGCGCGGTTACCTTTTCCAGCACCTCGAATTCGTCGCCGTCGCGCTGAACACGATAGCGGCGGATTGCGTTATTGCCGAACTGCGCGGCTGCGTCTGCTTCGGGTTCGCCAAGCCTGCCGTCGCTGATCGGGGTGTTGAAGAAAAGCCTCGTTTTGAGCAGAACCTGCTGACCGGGATAGGGTTTGACGGGGGCGGACTCGACCTCGATAAAAACCCGCTGATTGGCGAGCATATCTGCGTCGGCAGGCAGCACTTCCAGCTGCTGCGCCCTGCTCTGCCGCTCACCAATTCTGATCGACGGCACCGTCAGGATTCCGCTGCGCCGCGGCTGCAGGCGCAGGCGCCACTGCATGCGATGATAAATTTCGCCGCCGTCGTTGACGCGCATGATTCTCGAATTCGTTTCGAGCAACCTGAAATCGCGCTCCAGCTCCGTGGTGTCGAGCGCATACAGCGACGGTATCTTGTTGTCGTATTCGAGCACCAGCTCGGTAACGTCTCCGGCAAATATCCGTGCCGGATTCAGATAGGCGTTATCGCCGTGACTTTGAGCGCTCACAAGCAAGGTGCAAACAAAGACCGCGAGACGGAAAACGGCTGATTTACCGATCATCTGGACTGACGCCTCTGGCGCTGGTAGTCACGCAAAAACTTGCGCTCGAACAAATCCGCCGAGGTTGTCGGCAGGGTTTCAATCCAGCGATCGAAAACCCGTTGCGCGGACTCGGGGTCGATACCGTCGCGCAATGGAAATCGATCCGGGGCCTGCTCGCTGCCGTCGAACTGCTCGAACGGATCGAAGTTACCCGATTGCAGCGATGCGCCGAATCCCGGGCCGGGCTGCTGCTGATCGGCCGGGTTGACGAGCTCCTGGCCGACGACACCGATGCGGCCCGGGTTCGACAGCTGCTCTATCGGGTCGGGCGTGTCGCCATCGGCAACCGATTCGCCGCCATCTCCGGCGCCGGCGGTGTGCGCCTGCTCCAGGTACAGCCTGACCAGGCGCCGATTGAAACGCGCCGCGGCCAGCTCCGGGTCGAGATCGATTGCGCGCGTATAAGCCGCGATCGCCTCGTCGTAGCGCTCGAGCTGGACCAGGCTGTTGCCGCGGTTGTACAGGGCCGGTGCGCTATCGACCAGGCTGAATTGCGCCAGCGCCTCGGCGAACCTGCCCCGTCGATAATCCGCGGCGCCTTGCAGCATCGGCGCGCTGGATAGTTTAGCGGCGGCGGCAAAATCGCCATCGACGTAAGCCGTGTAGGCGCGCTGTTCGCGATGTTGCCACGGGGAAGCGGGATCGGCGGCGCTGGCCGGTTCTCCAGTCGGCAGGCAAATAGCGGCCAACAGCACACAGATCAGGTTCTTGCGGAACAGGATCAACGCCGCCGGCAACAGCAGCCATACCAGCCAGTAGCCCTCGTCGGCAATTTGCTGCGGCCGCCCCGCTTCGCTGTCACTTTCGACCAGGGTCGCGGCCTCGACCCGGGTTTGCAGCAACAGATCACGGCCGGAAGACTGCTGCAGCGGAATCATGACACCGTTACCCGCCATCGCAACCCGCTCCAGCGCCGCGTAATCGGTGCTGGCGAGCAGGTAGCGCCCGCTGGCGTCACGCAGCAAGCCGCCATCGTCCCCGACCAGCGGGCCGCCGGCCCTGCTGCCGACGGCCATGATCGACACCTGGTGACTCTCGTCGCGGGCCCTGGCGGCAGCGGCGACCGCGGCCGTCATCTCGCCGCCGCCGGCGGTCAGGACAATGATCTGCCCCTGGCCGAAGACAGAGGCGGACAAGAGGTCGCGTGCAACGTCGATGGCGAGATCGAGCCGCGAGCCGTCGACCGGCATAATCTTGGGCTCGAGCGCATCGAGAAAGGCAAGCAGGGTTTTGACGTCGCGCGACAGCGGCGCAACCTTGAACGCGGCGCCGGCAAAGACTACCAGGCCGGTTTCGCCCTCGAACCGGGCCGCGATGATTTCCCTTGCCGCGGCAACCGCCTGCGCGTGGCGGTTGGGCTTGATGTCCTCGACCAGCATCGCGCGCGACAGGTCGAGCGCAATTATTCGCGCGCTCGCCGATTCCATGAGCGGTCCGCTTTGCGCCCGCCAGCCGGGCCCGCTGGCGGCCAAAATGCCGAGGGTAAAAACGACCAGTAGCGGCCACAGCACCCGTGATCTGGCCGCGCCGGCCGCAGCTGGTGCAGCCATGCGTTCGAGCAGCACGGGATCGCACATCCGGCGCCAGGTGGAATCACGGCGGTGACGCGTGGCGTAAACCCAGGCGACCAGCCATAGCGGCGGCAACAGCCATAGCCAGCCCGGGTTCGCCAGCTGCAAGGTATCCGCCGCGCTCACGGTGAAATCCTGCGGCCGCTTTGAATAATTGTAAACAGCAGCGGCGGCAACAGCGCCAGCAGCCCCAGCAGCAGCGGCCACGGGTATAACTCCTGGCGCGGGCGATGCGACTGGTACAAATGCTCTACCGGTTCCAGCCGGTCCAGCGCGCGGTAAATGTCCTCCAGCCGCCGCGTATTCGTCGCACGGAAATACTGGCCGCCGGTTAACGCGGCGATTCTTTTCAGCACCGGCTCGTTGAGCGCAATCCCGGTAGGTACGCTTTGCGCGCCATATATTTTTTGCAAGGCTTCGAGATCGCTGCCGACGCCGATGGTGTAAATGGTCAATCCCTGCCGGGCTGCCGCCGCCGCGGCCAGCACCGGGTCTTCGAATCCCGCGGTGTTGCTGCCGTCGGTAACCAGGATCATGACCTTGTGCCGCGTGGACTGTTCGTGCATCGCCTTGAGGCCGATGCCGATCGCGTCGCCAATCGCGGTGTGGCGCCCGGCGAGCCCGCTGCTGACGTCGCCTAACAGCTCGCCGAGGGTGTCGAGATCAAACGTAAGCGGGACGTAGTTATAGGCGTTGCTGCCGAACAGGATCAAGCCGAGGCGGTCACCGTCCCTGCGTTCGATGAATTTTTGCACGACGATCTTGAGCACGTCGAGGCGGCTGGTCGCGCGCCCGTCGATGGTCATGTCGGTCTCGCTCATGCTGCCCGAAATATCCACCGCCAGCATCAGGTCGCGTCCGCTGACGCTGCGCGATACCGCATCGCCAAGCCAGACAGGGCGGCTCGCGGCAATAATCAGCGCAATCCAGAATACCCACAGGCAGGCACCGCGCCAGCGCGCAGCTCGGGCGAGCCTGGTGGCCGTTGCATCGAATTCGCGCACGATCAGCGGCACGGCAATCGCGGTTTCGTCGAGTTCGGCGGCCGCCAGCAGCCCGCGCGCAAGCAGCGGCAGGGGCAATAGCAACAGCGCCCAGGGCCATTCCAGTCCCGGCATTAGCCGCTCCCCGGCCCCAGCAGACGTGGCTGCACCGCCGCGAGCCAGCGATCACACAAGGCCAGCAGCTGCTGCGGATCGGCCGACGCTTGCGGGCGGTAAAGGGCGCCGCCAAAAACCTTGCCACAGCCGTCGCTGAAACTGCGGTCGCCGAGACTGGAATCCAGAAATCTCAGCCAGTCGGCACCCGTTTTCGCGGCGAGTTTCTGCTCCGGATAAGCCAGCATCGCGATGCGCTTGAGCCAACGGGCCAGTTCCTGCGCCAGGCGGCGGCTGTCTGGTTGCCTGGCATAAGCCGCGCGAATGCCCGCGAGCTCTTCGCGCGCGAGCACGGCGAGACGCCTCGAGCGTTGCCGTTTACGCAACCCGAGCAGCAGCATCAGACCGGCGCCCAGCAGCGCCAGCAGGATTAACTGCGCGTTGCCCGGTAACCACCAGGCGGGTTCGGGCGGTGCGCCGATGTCTTTCAACGCCAGCAGTAATTCCTCGCGGGTCATGCGGCGCCCAGTTTTTGCATGATCTGGCTCCCGACATCGCGATTGCAGCTGATCGGAAACAGCGGTATCGCCAGCGAAGAAGCGAGGGTTTCGATGCGGCCGCGGTGCCGTGACTGCAGGTCTTCGAGCAGCGCCTTGCCACCCGGCATATCCAGCGACAGGCGGCGATTCCCGATAACCAGAGGGTAATGGCCGCGCGGCCAGGGCCCGGTTTCGGTATCGTCGTGAATCCAGAACAGGTTGATATCGTTGTGCTCGGCCAGCGTCGAAACGATTTCGCGCGAGCTGTCGTCGAGGCCGATAAAGTCGCTGATCAGCGCGATGATCGACCCCGGTCTGACCACCCGTTTCAATTCGCGCAGCAAAAAGTTCAGCCTGTTTTCCGCACCGGCGGCGGGCTGCTCGATACGGCTGGCCTCGGCCAGGTGATGAAACAGGCCGAGCAGCCCCGAGCGGGTCTTGCCCGGCCTGATTTCGTGATGTGATTCGGGCGTCGCAACCAGGCCGCCGATGCGGTCTCCGGCATAACTGGCGAGCCAGCCGACGTAGGCCGCCACGATGGCCGCGGCGCGGGTCTTGTAGGCGTAACCCGTGCCGTAATACATCGACGGCGACAGGTCGAGCGCGAGCAGGAAACGGCGCTCTTTTTCCTCGGCGAAGATCTTGGTATGGGCCTCGCCGGTGCGTGCCATGACCCGCCAGTCCATCGTGCGCATGTCGTCGCCGGCGACGTAGGCGCGCGTTTCCTCGTATTCCATGCCGCGGCCCCGGCTGCGCGTATCGCGCGCGCCCGAGCGATAGCTGGCGCGGCGCCTGATGGCGGCAAGGGTCAGCCCCGCCAGGTGCCCGCGGATCTTGATCAGCTCCTCGGCGTCGATGCTGATTCCGGGAATCCTGTCAGCGCCGGCAGGCATCGATCAGACCACCGGAACCAGGGTCAGCAGGCGGTCGATCACGGCATCGACGCCGATACCGTCGGCTTCGGCCTGGTAGGTCAGCAAGACGCGGTGGCGCATAATCTCGTGCGCGAGCTGCTGTACGTCTTCGGGTGACACGTAATCCCTGCCGTCGAGCCAGGCCAGCGCGCGCGAACATCGATCGAACGCCAGGGTCGCGCGCGGGCTGGCGCCGTACTGGATCCATCCGGCCAGGTCGGTGTCGTAAAGCTGCGGGTTACGGCTGGCGTTGACCAGCTGTGCCATGTACTGCTGTACCGATTCGGCAACGTAGAGATCCAGTACCTGGCGTCGCGCGTCGAACAGGGTTTGCTGGCTCAGCGGCAAACCGGCGGGTAAATCCAGCGCGCCGATATCGCGCAAAGCCTCGCGCCTGACCTGTTGCATGATCCGGACCTCGGACTCGACCTCGGGATAATCGATCAGGACCTTCAGCAAAAAACGGTCCAGCTGCGACTCCGGCAGCGGGTAAGTGCCCTCCTGCTCGATCGGGTTTTGCGTCGCCATGACGAAATAAAGCTCGGGCAGCTGATAGGTTTTTTTACCGACCGTAATCTGACGCTCTTCCATGGCTTCGAGCAGTGCCGACTGCACCTTGGCCGGCGCCCGGTTGATTTCATCGGCAACGATGACGTGATGAAACAGCGGGCCCTGCTGGAAGCTGAAGCTGCTGTCGTGGGGATGATAAACCTCGGTGCCGGTCAGGTCGGCGGGCAGCAGGTCCGGGGTAAACTGGATGCGCTGAAAGTCGCCTTCGATACCGCTGGCGAGCGTCTTGACCGCGCGGGTCTTGGCCAGCCCCGGCGGTCCTTCGACCAGGATATGCCCATCGGCCAGCAGCGCCACCAGCATCCTCGACAGCAGCCGCTGCTGACCGAATATGCGCGAATTCATATAACCGGCGAGCTTGAGCAGCTGCTCGGTCAAGGCGTTGATTTCTGATTCGGACATAAGCGGAACCGGTTTTGCAGGATGCGGTTCCGCCCTGAGGCCGTTAACTGCCGCGGTGGTGGCGGAACGGCTCCAGCATAAACACCCGGCGGTTTATTTTCCAGTCCGTCGCTAGTCGAGACGAAACAGGCGGTTGGCGTTGGCAAAGGTGGCCGCGGCGATTTCATCCACGGACTCGCCGCGAATTTCGGCGAGCTTTTCCGCGACCAGCCTGACCCGGCCGGGATGGTTGGGCTTGCCGCGGAATGGTGCCGGCGACAGCCAGGGCGAATCGGTCTCGATCAACAGTCGCTCCAGCGGTATTTTTGCCGCCATGTCGCGTACGTTTTGCGCCTGGTTGAAGGTTACGATGCCCGAGATGGAGATATAAAAATCGAGCTCGATCGCGGCCCGCGCCATTTCCCAGCTTTCGGTGAAGCAGTGTAAAACGCCGCCGACGTCCGCGGCCCCGTGTTCGCGCAGTATCCCGAGCGTATCGTCACGCGCGTCGCGGGTATGCACCACCAGCGGCAGGCCGCATTCGCGCGCGGCTTCGACATGCGTCACGAAACGGCGGCGCTGCCAGTCGAGGTCGCCGGACATGTGAAAATAATCGAGGCCGGTTTCGCCGATGGCAACGACCTTTTCGCGCTCGGCCAGCCGGCAAAGCGATTCCACGTCGGGTTCGCCGACGTCTTCGTAATCCGGGTGCACGCCGGCGGTACAGTACACCTGTTCGCAATCGGCGATTCGCCGATACATCGGCTCGAAGGACTCCAGGGTGACGCCGATGCAGATCATGCGGGTGACGCCCTCGCCTTCGATGGTTTGCAGCAGGCGCGCGAAATCGTCATCGAAATCGGCGAGATCGATCCGATCGAGATGGCAATGCGAATCAAAGAATGTGGTCGAAGCTGAACTGCTCAATGCATTTATTCCCGCAAAGGCGCAAAGAGCGCAAAGGATATTCGGTATTTCCCGGGATTGGTAGCTTGCGCCGACCGGTTAGAAGCCTCGGAGAGGCAACCGGATTACATCGTATGCGTGGGCCTGTCGGCCTGCAGCGCGCCGGCCAGGAAGCCTTCGATCTTGTTGCGCGTGGTGCCGTTGTCCTGGCTGCTGAACTGCACGCCGATGCCTGCCGCCTTGTTGCTTTGCGCACCCTGCGGCGTAACCCAGATAATCTTGCCCGCTACCGGCAGGCGCTCCTTGTCATCCATCAGGCTCAACAGCATGAAAACCTCGTCACCGAGCGAGTACTGCTTGTTGGTCGGAATGAAAAGACCGCCATTCTTGACGTAGGGCATGTAGGCCGCGTACAGCGCGCTTTTATCCTTGATGTTGAGCGAGAGTATGCCCTGACTGCCTGGTGCACCCATTAGACCTGTCTCCGGGTAAGTATTTGTTTCAATGATATTAGCACGTCTTCGAGCTGAATTTGGAAATCGAGATTGTTTTCGTCACTGCGTAATTGATTCTGTGCGCGGAGTCTCAACTCGAAAAGCTGCCGCGCGCGGTCCGGATCGGCGCCGTCCACCGCTTCCCCGGCCGCGTTGACACCGGACGTCTGGTAGCAATAGGCATCCAGCGTCATCTGTATCAGCCGGCGTAAATAGTCGCCATCGAACTGCAGCAAATCCCGACACAGGCCGGAAACGCCGGAATCGCCGCGTAAAAATCCCGCGAAACGGCGTTTGAAATTATCCACCAGCGCGCCGTAATCCTGCCGCTTGAGCTCGAGCGCGAGCACCGGATCTCCGCTGGCGTAATCGAGGTAGATTTCCGCCTCGTCGGCGGCCATATCCTGCTGCTGCAACCATTCCCGCGCCTGCGCCGCATCGGGCCGATCGATCGACCAGGACTGGCAGCGGCTGCGGATCGTAACCGGCACGCGGCCCCGATTATGCGTTGCCAGAATGAGTAATACCCCCGCGGGCGGTTCTTCCAGGGTTTTCAACAGGGCGTTGGCGCTGGCCTGATTCATCGCTTCGGCCGGGTAAATCGCGGCAATCTTCAAACCGTCGAAATGGCGCGTCAAGGTTACTTCATGTATTAGGTTACGTATTTGCTCTATCTTTATGTTTTTACTTATTTTTTTTGTCTTTTCATCTTCGCTCAAACCGACCAGGCTGAAATCGGCATGGGTGCCGGAGAGTAGCATGCGGCAGGGTTTGCAGTCGCGGCAAACGTTTATATCCTCGGACCGTTCGCATAACAGCAGCATCGACAGGTAGCGGATGAAGGGGGTCATATCGGCATAACCGGCGCTGTCGATCAGTAGCGCGTGCGGCAGCCGCTTGACCGCGTTGAGCGCGATTGCACGCCGCAGCAGCGGCTCCTGCCAGGGCAGATAATCGGGAGCGGCCTCGTCCATCAGTTCGTCGCCGGGTCGATCTCGAGTTCGAGCGCGAAATGCCGGTTGACCAGATCGACGATGTCGGCGCTGACGCGGTCCATGTCCTGGTCGGCATCGACGACGCGGTAGCGTGCCTCGTCGGTTGCGGCTATTTGCAAAAACGCGCTGCGCACCCTGCCCTGGTAAGCGCTGCCCTTGCGTTCGAAGCGGTCTTCATCGCCGCCTCGTCGGCGCGCGCGTTCCAGTGCGATGGTTTCGGGTAAATCGAGAATGATCACCAGCGCCGGGGCAAAGTCGCCAACCGCGATCCGGTGTATGGCCTCGACCTGCTCGAGGCCGAGTTCGCCGGCGAGGCCCTGGAAGGCGCGGCTCGAATCCGCGTGGCGGTCGCTAATCACCCACTTGCCGGCGGCCAGCGCCGGCCACACGGTGTCGCGCAGATGCGCCCGGCGCGCGGCGTACATCAGCAGCAACTCGGTCATATCGTCCCACTTTTCCGGCGCACCGGTTACGAGCAGTTCGCGAATATCCTCGGCCGCCGGAGAGCCCCCGGGTTCGCGGGTCAGGATCGCATCCAGGCCCGCATTCGCCATCGAGGCAAGCAGGCGGCGGCTTTGTACACCTTTGCCGGAGCCGTCGACGCCGTCGATTACGATCATCTGGTTATGCGCTACAGGTTTGCTCACGAATAAATGCCGTTAATTTTTTTTCTTGCGCCCCTTTAACTGGTATCGGTTCACCGCGTCGTTGTGCTCTTCCAGCGTAGCCGAGAATTGATGCGTGCCGTCACCTTTGGAAACGAAATACAGCGCATCGGTTTGTGCCGGGTGCAGCGCCGCGCGTATCGAATCGAGACCGGGCAGCGCAATCGGCGTCGGCGTCAGCCCCGAGTGCAGGTAGGTATTATACGGCGTGTCCTTTTTTAAATCCCGGAAACGAATATCGCCGTCGAAGCTCTCGCCGAGGCCGTAAATAATCGTCGGATCGGTTTGCAGGCGCAT
>JAAUYE010182726.1_pt1 | contig 11122 bp, 7 predicted proteins | sample 7278081 | NCBI WGS metagenome assembly JAAUYE01 (sample SAMN14350131, study PRJNA611818) | marine sediment metagenome | isolation source: surface marine sediment (0.6m) | place: French Polynesia: Moorea | collected 2018-08
CATCACATGGACCACTTGCATCAAAAGCGCCCGACGACGGATCGTTGATTTAAAGTTTCGGATAACTCCTGCGACCGGACAGATTTTCAACGACAGCAATCACCGCACCGTATAGTGAATACTGACGGCTGTGGTTCGAGTCATGTTGTCTGCAGCTACCCGCAAGGCACGCGGATCCAATCATAGCCATGCGGCGGTTGACAGAAGTACTATCAGGGCTGCCAGCGCATGAAACAAGGCAGATGCGAGTATGCTTTGGGCGCGCTCGCGCACCATGCCTGCAGCGATGCCGAACCCGAATGCACCAAATATATTACCGAAAGTCCAGTGGGTAAACACTGCCGAGGCCGAATCGGTCGTAATCAGCTTCAGGTATCCGATGGCAACCGCATAAAGAAATGCCGAGCCAACGGTCGGCCACGAAAGAAACCAGCGGCTTTCGCAGTACTGGGTAGGTGAATTTTCGGTGAGAAGGCCCAGGGCAAGCCCTCGAAAAAGGAGTTCCAGCGACAGCGGAACCAGTAGAATAAACAGCACCGACTGTTCGAACAGGTTCATGCCCTCATGGTGAGTCAGCGGCATCCACACCCCGCCACCGTATCCGCAGATAAGAACGGCGGGCAACAGCCACCACCAGTCCTTTCCTCGCGGAAGGTCGATGCCGAATCGCCAGGATTTTCGATATTTGGGCAGGGTGACAACGATTGCGGTAAGCAGGAAGATGGACGCGGCATATCCAAAGGCCGGATTTTGCACAAGTCCACGGGAGGTGTCATCCATGAATATCAGCGACCAGATGAGGCGGCAGATTTCACCGGCTGCCACCACTGCGGCGCATATCAGGGCTGTTTTCGCCAGCCCGACGGCCTGTCCCTTGATATTCGGTTTCTGGAGGGCATCGCGACAGGCTCTGGCAATTGCCTGGGGACTGAGTTGGGTGCCCGTTCCCCGCGGCGATCCGCCAATGTCGGCCGACCCCCCCCAGCGGTTGGTTGCTTTTGCACAGCGCACGGCCGGATCGATGAGATTCAGTCTTTCATAGGCTGCATCCAGCGTCCAGGCCATGAATGGATCCATTCGGCGAATGGTGTACATGTTTTCCGATTTGCGCAGGGCCACCATGCCGAGACGGTTTCCGTAAAGATGTTGCAGCTGCGGTTCCAGTTCGTAAATACCGCTTTCTGCTTCCACCACCGCAACGATTCTGTCCTCGCTGATGTCAACACGGGCCAGTTCGGATACTCCCCGAAAGTCATTGAATTCCTGCGATTTATAGACAATGCGATCGATCTTGTGCAGAATGGCAGCCGTATATTCCAGGCCGTCGATTTCATCCCAGAGCCCTTCTTTTTTCAGCTGAATTTCATCTTTGCGCAAGTAATCGATCACCAGCTGGGCCCTGCGCAGCTGTTCGGCAGGAAAGGCGGTGAATTCCCTGAATTCGAGCCCCTGGGCGTCGATGGCCCCCTCCAGACGAACAAGTGCATAGAGAAACCGGATGTGCAACGGTTCTTTGCGGCTGATATTCAGGTGGTTGAAAATCAGCCAGATCGCCAGCATCGTATCCAGATCGGGTTCATTGGCAAAGACCTTCCATTCCCGGTCTCTCAGATCCCAACCCTTTAGAATCATCACCAGAATCTGTTCGCATGTGGCCAGGGTGAATGCCCGCACACAGCCTTCATGATGATCGAAGTTGTAGATTTTCTTTTCATTGTCCAGAAACGGTTCTCCCTGGGCGGCACCATCCAGGTAGATGGTGCCCGGGGCCGATCTTCTGGCTGCCGAGGCGGAGAAAGTCAGTCCGGCTTTGACGGTAACCGCGATGTTGGGTGTTTCCAGGCAGGTCAGTACGCGATCGTCTTCGACCGCTTTTACTGCATAGCGGGTCGGTGTTTCACCGGCGGCCGGGGGCTCTTTCTTTCTGCGCGTTTCGGTCCGATCCACCTGATCAGACATCACAAATCGTTGCTGCCCATTGGATGTGGGATGCTGCTTTGTGTGATTTTTCATGAGCGCAATCGCTTCCCCATGCGATACCGGTCTGCCGACGGCGCACTGTAACCAAGCAGCGTTCTAATGGAACAAGCCCACCAACGGTGGGCCAGAAGTGAACGCCACTCCGGTCTGCGGGTGCGCCAGTTTTTCATAGCAGGCAATAAATGACAGGTCAAGTTCGTCAGCCGAAAGCGAAATGCGAGGTTCGATTTTCCCATCGGAGGTTGCAAGCCAGCGCTGCGGACCGGCCGCACACAAGTACCCGGGCTGTCGCCGCCGTCCCTGCCGGGTAACATGCAGCGCCTCCCGTTCGCCGGCAGTCCCGGCTGCCCCTGCAGCACATGGTTCACACAGTTATTCGGAAGCGTTGATCATCGTTACCTGATCATTCAATGTCCAGAAATCGTACAGCCAGCCGATGCCGAACAGCCCTGCCGTCAACAGATAGAGAATGCCGGTGAACCATTTGCCCATGTATATCCGGTGCATACCCAGCCATCCGAGAAAAGTCAGCAGCACCCAGGCGATGTTGAAATCGATCGGCCCGGCTTGAAATCGCAGCGTAGCCTGTCGGCTCAATGTGGGGATCAGAAAGAGATCGATCAACCATCCGATCCCCAAAAGACCCAGGGTAAGAAACCAGATCGTGCCGGTTACCGGTTTGCCGAAGTAAAAACGATGGGATCCGGTAAATCCGAAGACCCAGAGCAGATAGCCGATTGCCGAACTGTGAGTGGAATTTCGCTGTTGCATTCCCTTACCTCCTTATACGCTGTTGGATACAAAGCGAAACGAACAGATCATGGTTTTGTGGCTGCCCTTGAGAAATTGCCCAGGGCTTTCCGAACCTTAGCCAGGACATCCTGGCAACCTTCCATATCGTGCCGATCGGCCAGATACTGCGGGTCGTTGGTTGTAAGCCAGACATCACCCCGTTCATCTTCCCAGATGAGCGCCTTCTGGGGCAGATCGATGGCCATGCTCTGGCTGCACTGCATCAGCGGAGCGCCGACCTTCGGATTTCCGAACACCACCAGTTGAGTCGGCCGCAGCGCGATGCCGACCCCTCTGGCGCCGGCACTGTGATCGATCCGGATGAAAACCCTCATGCCCTTTGTTTTCAAAATTTGTTCGAGTCGATCAGCGGTTTCATTGACGCTGTGGCTGCTTTTTACGTTGACGAGGCCGTTGTCGGCGGTAACGGTTGCAGGCAAAATAAAAACTATAAATATAAATAATATCAATAAGATGCGATTCATAGCGAGCCCTCCATAGGTTGACTGTTGAATGTCTGGTGAACAGCTGAAAGCTGGTGACCCGATGCAGGCTTGTCAATCCATATTCGTTTATCATCGTTCCCTTCGGCCTCGGACCTTATTATAAGGTTGTCCCGGCCACGGCGGGTTGCCAATAAACCTTGATTTGCGATCAGATACCGGATAATTTAACAATGCATGCCGATAACGGCTTTCACCGGAAGCTGACTGTCAGATGTTCTTCATACTGCCCTCAACCGAATCGTGCTGAGTTCTTTCTCGTCCCATACGCTTGCCGCAGCGCACAGTTTGATTCCTATCATCTGAACCTGCTGTTATCATCGCCCGCACCGTATTTATCATATAGGTGTGCAAACCGGCATCCGCGATGATCCATGTGGGAGGTGGCGCTTGTCTGAACTGGATCGGTTAAAAAAGGAAAACGAGCAGTTGCGGAAAGAAACATCTGCCTACCAGGCGCAGTGTGAGATTTTCGAAGATTTCATTTCCATGGCGCGGTCACCCGATGAGCCGGAATTCATCAAATCCACCCTGCGAAAGATCATCGAAATTTCTGAAAAACTCACCGGTGCGGAGCTGGGCAGTCTTTTTCTGCTGGACAGCGACGGGGTCGTTGTGGACAGTGTGTTGGCTCGGGGAGAGGTATCTCCGGAAATCCGGTCGGTGTTGATCGGATCGGTGTTCAAGAAAGGCCTGGCCGGTTGGGTGGTTCGCAACCAGACGGTCGGTCTGGTTGCCGATACCAAAGAAGATGAAAGGTGGCTGGTATTGCCCGATCAGCCGTACGCCATTCGATCGGCACTGGCCCTGCCCATTATCAGCGGTGAGATGGTGCTGGGGATTCTGACACTGATGCACTCCCGCCCGGGGCACTTCAAATGGGAGATGGCCGAGCTGATGAAACTGGCGGCCAACCAGCTTGCCCTGGTACTGGAGAATGCCTACCTATTTGCAAAACTGGACGATTCCTTCCAATCCCTGGGAACGGCGAAGAAAGAAATCGAGACATATTCCCAGGCCCTGGAAAAAGAGCTCGACAGGGGACACCGAATCCAGAAGGATTTCCTGCCTCGTGAGCTGCCCTCCCATCCCGCCTGGGAAGTCAGGGCGCACTTCGAGCCGGCCAGACAGGTCTCCGGTGATTTTTACGACATGTTTGCACTGCCGGAGGGTACATACGGCATCGCCATCGGCGACGTATGTGACAAGGGGGTTGGCTCCGCACTGTTTATGGCGCTCTTCAGAAGCCTGATTCGCATCTTTTCCGGCCAGACCGGCTTGAGCCGGTCCATGGCCGATCCTGACAGCCGACGGGTCGACAGATCGCCTGAAATGACTCCCCGAAACCGGACTGGCTCTGCGACCGCCCTGCACACGATTGTTCTGACCAACGACTACATCGCCCAGCAGCACCACCAGATGTGCATGTTTGCCACCCTGTTCTTCTGCGTTTTCGACCCTGACAGTGGAGACCTCTGGTATGTGAACGCCGGTCATGAGCCGGTTTTTGTTGTGGGCCCGGAGGGCATCAAGGAGGCTCTCCATCAAACGGGCCCGGCGGCTGGGTTGTTTGTGCAGATGAATTTCAGATACGAAAAAACCCGACTGCAGCAGGGGGACATGCTGTGTGCCTTTACGGACGGGGTTATCGATGCGCGCTCGGAGAGCGATGTGCGGTTTACCAAAGAAAAACTGATATCGCTGCTTTCGCAGCCGGCAGAGAGCGCTTCGGATTTGATTGAAAGAGTGAAATACCGGCTTGCGGAACATATCGGCAACACGCCCCTGGAAGACGACATCACCATGCTGATTCTGCAGCGCAAACATCTGCAATCGATTGCATCATGAAAGGAAGTCACCATGGACTTTGAACGCTACTACCTCGATTTGTTCGACATTCTGACCAAATCCTGTCAGAAAATCGCCTCGGGCAAATATGAACAGAAAGATTCCGAGCGGTTGTTTGAGCTGTCGAAAAAGGGTCGCTACCCGAGTTTTCTTGCCGATCTTGCCGAATCTTTCGGCATGATGCTGGTCAAATTCGAGGCCCGTGAATTTCAATTGAAGCAAACCATCGAAGAGCTGGAAACAGCCCAGGCCAGGCTGGAAGAATACTCCAAGAAGCTGAAAATCGAACTGGACGAGTGCCTGGAAAACAACGCTGAATCCCAGTAGGATGCGATCAGCGATTTAAATGTGGACAAGCAGGTCGGAAGGGGATAACCTGCAATCACCATAGAAAACTCAGGATCGGAAACACGGCACCGCATCGGACAGGCGGCAAGCGAGTTTCCTGTTCTCCAAACGCCCCTCAACCAGGTATTGTCAAAAATAACATGCTCGTCCGCTACCCGCTTTTGAACTGAGATTGAACCGCACGCCGCATTGAACTCTCCTTCACCGGCTCTATCCGGTCGATTACCAACGCCCAGAAAAGTATGTGTGATACCCTGTCGCCGGCCCTGCCGGAGAAAGGAGGTCGGGCAATGCGTTTTGCTACCAACCAACGAAACCATTGGATCAGTGCCGCTATATTGCTGGTTTGCTTGTGTCTGTCGTGCACAGCGGGAGCTGCCGAACCAGTTGTGATCGGCATTCCACACTCGGAAGCATATCCGTACGCAGAGATGATGAAAAATTCATTTGCCATGGCCGCCGAACGGATCAATGCCGCAGGCGGTATCATGGGAAGGCCCGTAAAGTTGGTCTATGCCGATGACCAGGGGAAAAAGCAGCCCGGTGAGGCGGCCATCCGGCAACTGGTAAAAAAGGACAAGGTCGTTATGATCGTCGGTGCCTACCAGAGCAGCAACACGCTTTTTATGGCGATGACGGCCGAGCGTCTGAACGTTCCCTTCCTGGTGTGCACCGCTGCGGATGATCGCGTGACCCAGCGAAAATTACAAAATGTTTTTCGACTCAATCCCCCTGCCCGGGATTATGCTGCCGGACTGCAGCGATTTTTTCTGGACGTCGTCAGACCCGGTTCCATGGCCATCGTATATGAGAACAGTCCTTACGGGACCGGTGGAGCGATGCAGATGATGTGGTTTTGCCGGGAGCATGACATCGATCTGCGTGCGATCGTACCGTATCACAAAGAAAAGGCCAGAAAGGAGTCCATCGGCAAAGCCTACTTCAAGCGACTGCTGGCACCGATCGCGGCGAAGCCGCCGGATGTGATTTACATGGTTTCTTATTTGAACGATGCGGCCCTGCTGGTGAAATTGATCGATGAGATGAAAATCGATTCATTGCTGTCTGGTGGCGCGGGCGGATTCACCCACCAGAAATTTTTAGACAAGTCCGGTAAAAAAGGTGAATATCTGGTTACCGCCGCCCTCTGGTGCCCCCAGCTGCGATATGCGGGCGCCAGGGAATATTACGAAGACTACATCGGCAGATACGTGGTTCCGCCGGACTACCACGGTGCCGAAGCCTATTCGGCCCTGCTCGTGGCGGCCGACGCCCTGAAGCGTGCTAGTTCATTGGAAGCCGCGGATGTGCGTGCCGCACTGCAATCCAGCCGGCTGATGACACCCTTTGGGCCGGTCGAATTCGGCGCGTACGACAAGTTCGAGCGCCAGAACCGGGTGCCCACCATGGTGCTGCAGGTGATCGGCGGCAAATTCGAATGCATCTGGCCACCACCGCATGCGTCGGCCCGATTTGTTCCGCTTGCCGGCCGCAGATAGCAAGAGAATCCAAGCCAGCTTGAAGCGACTGAACGGCAATTTCTGTTCGGCTGCCGTATATCCGGGACGCGGCGCGCGCACCGCGATGAGACAAGAGGCCTGGCTAGACTGCTTGCGGTCTCATTGAGCACCCGCAACCACCGGCAACCGAAGGACACCGATCCGCCTTTCTCTTCCCGCCTCATTCACAGACGCAGTGGCACGGCGCTGTTTACGGTCAGCGTCACCGCTCCGAAGTCCTCGTCCACCTTTCCGGTGAGCACGTACGGCCGGTGGCGGTCGAGCATGTAACAAAACCGGCGGTAGGCCGCCGGGAAAAAGGTCGTCTCCACCAGACCGGTTTCGTCTTCGAAGGTCAGAAACTCCATGGGATCGCCGTGTTTGGTGCTGACCACCTTTCCGGTGATCAGCAGGCCTGCCGTGCGCACGGTTTTACCGGTGTGGCGGTGAAGCTCGACGGCCTTGACGATTCCCTTTTTCTCCAGACTTTCAGTAAACAGGGTCATCGGGTGGCGGGCGCATAAAAACCCCAGGGCAGCGTACTCTCGGCGCAGGCGTTCGCGCGGCTGCTCCGGGGGCAATGCCGGCCGATCGATTTCCAGACCCGGGCTTCCGGCGAACAGGTCGGCCGGTTGCCCGCGACCGGCGCGGCCGTGCCGCCAGCGGGACAGCTCCCACAGAAGGGTGGAGCGGGACTGTCCCGGTTGGAGGCGGTCGAAGGCACCGGCATGAATCAACGTGCGTGCCTCCGGCTCTTCCGGGCGGACACGTTCGAGGACGTCTGCCAGATCGCTGTAGGGACTGGTTTTGCGGCATTCGACGAGGCGCTGCTGGGTGGCCGCACTCAGCCCGGCGACCGACAGCAGACCCACCCGCAGGGCATCCCTGCAGCCTTTCCAGCGCACCTCGCTGTCGTTGACATCCGGCGGCAGTACCTGCAAACCCATCCGGCGGGCTTCGGATACGTAAGCGAAGGTGCTGTAGAATCCGCCCCGGTTGCTGATAACCGCCGCCATGAACTCGGCGGGGAAATGGGTCTTGAGATAGGCGCTCTGGAAGGAGACGCGCGCGAAACTGGCGCTGTGCGGCTTGCAGAAGGAATAACCCGCAAAGCTCATCATCATCTCCCAGATATTTTCTGTTTTCTCATCCGCCACTCCCTGCTGACGGGCGCCTTCGACAAAGCGCCGGCGATAGTCCGCCAGCTTGCGGGCTTTGTCTTTTTTGGAGAGGACCTTGCGCAGTCCGTCGGCCTCGGCATGGTCGAATCCGGCGATGGCCATGGCCGTTTTGGAGACATCTTCCTGGTAGACCATGATTCCGTAGGTGTCATCCAGAACGTCGGTCAGAAGGGGGTGAATCGGTTTCCACCGGCCGCCGTGCAGTCGGCGGATGTACTCACGGATAAACGCATTGGCCGCCGGGCGGATGATGCTGCTGTGAATGACGATGTGCTCGAAATCGCCCACCCGGGACTTTTGCTGCAGCAGCCTGGTCGCCGGGCTTTCGATGTAAAAGCAGCCCATGGTCTGCCCGGCCGCCACGGTCTGTTGGGTCGACCGGTCGTCTTCCGGCTCCCAGGCGCCTTCGTCCAGGCGGTCGCCGTTGGCCTTCAGGTTGGCGATCGCATCCCGGATGACACCGAGGCTGCGGTTGCCCAGCAGGTCGATTTTTACCAGCCCGGCCTCTTCGGTGGCGTCCTTTTCCCATTGGATGATGGGAACCCCCTTGGGGGCCGGTTCGACGGGGACGTATTCGTCGATGGGGTTGGGAGTGATCACCACGCCGCCCACGTGAACCGATATGTAGCGCGGCAGTCCGATGATCCGCTGGGCCAGACGGATAATTTCCGGCCAAGGCTCCGGGAAATCGAGCTGCTGCAACTCCGGCAGCTGCCGCAAGCGGTGCAGCAGGTCGTCGTCTTCGGTGGCCGCTTTCCAGAACCAGGGCAGGCGCTTGGAGACCTGGCCGATTTCCCGGTCGCCGAGCCCGTACACCTTGGCCGTTTCGCGGATGGCCATCCGGGGCCGGAAGGCCACATGGTTGCAGACCATGGCCGCATGGCCGGCGTACTGGGTCAGGACCGAATCGAGCACCGTGTCGCGTTCGTCCCAGGCAAAGTCGACGTCGATGTCCGGCGGATCCTTGCGACCCGGGTTGAGGAAACGTTCGAAGTAAAGGTTGTGTTTGACGGGACACACGTTGGTGATGCCCATACAGTAGGCCACCAGCGATGCCGCGCCACTGCCGCGGCCGCAGATGCGCGGGCTGCGGTCGACAATGTCCTGCACCACCAGAAAATAGGAGCAAAACCCCATCTGCCGGATGACCCGCAGCTCGTGCTCCAGGCGCTCGACGACGGTTTCAGGCAGGTCGTCTCCGTAGCGCCGGCGGGCGCCCCGGTAGGCAGACCGGCGCAGGAGCACCGAGGCGGTGTGACCGGAGGACTCGATCCAGGGACGCAGCACCAGGCCGTTGCGCGGTCCACTGAAGCAAAGCCTTTCGGCGATCTCACCGGTGGCGCGGATGGCCTCCGGCCAGATATCGAAGCGCTGCCGGTACTCATCCGGCGAAGCCAGCCAGGCCCCGGGCGGAGCCGTGTCGGAAGAACGCAGCCGGGATAAATCGGTATTGCCGTCGATGGCTCGCAGCAGGCGGTGTACCTTTTCGTCGGACGGTTCCAGGAAAAAGCTGCCGGGCACGGCCACCGCCGGCACGCCGAGGCGGCGGGCGAATTTGCGCAGTTGCAAAGAAGCGCTGCCGGGTCTGCGCGGCAGTGCGGCGGCGACCGTTACACCGGCCGTATGGCCGACTTCCAGGATCCCGGGGCTGCCGGTCAGCACCACCAGTCCCTCGGGCTGCTCGGCGATGGCGGTCTGCAGGTGAAAGGGGGTTTTTTCCGCAAACCGGCGACGGGTGATGAGCCGGCAAAGATTGCGATAGCCCGCCGCGTTTTCCACCAGAGCTATCGCCCGTTCGCCGGAGGCGGGATCGGTCAGTTCGGCGCCGACGATCGGGTCGATTCCTTCGGCTTCGCATCCCGCCAGGAAAGGCCACAGGCCGTAGAGGTTGTCGGTGTCTGTCAACGCCAGCCGTCGATAGCCCAGCCGGCGGGCTGCCGCACAGATCCTCCGGGGCGAACGCGTGCCCCACATCAGCGAGTAGTAGGATCGGACGACCAGAGGTACCATGACCGGTTCACACCTTTTGGGAGTCGGTTGACCATTGCTTCGGACCAGCGTTAGGCGGCCAGCGTGCGGCCGGTTTGAATCGCGTCCGAGCCAAAGCGCCGGCGGACAGCGTCAAGGGCGGTAATCAAATCTTCACGGCGCCGGCGGTTTTCTTCGGCTGCGGCAAAAAGCTCCCGCTGGGCCGGCGGGTACGCCAGACGGTCGGCCGTCAGCCGCAGGTTCCGCACCCGGATCCGGCGGGTGCATGCCCGCTGAAAGGCGCGGCGGGCGGCGGCATACAAAAGAAAATCATTGGCGGTGGCCGGCCGCAGGGCCGCTTGACGGATGATCCGGCCGCCGTCAGAGTAGTCGATGGTTACGGCGACCCGCCGGGCGTTCATCCGTCTGCGGCGCAGCTCGTATGCCGCATCCGCCACGAGGCGGTACAGGGCACTTTCGGCTGTGGCCGTGTCGTTGGTGTCGTTGCCGAAGGTGTGCTCAACCCGAACCACCGGCGGCTTCTGGCCCACCGGCAGAACCGGTGACGGGTCGATGCCGCGCACCGCTTCGTACAGGTGCCGGCTGCGTTTGACGAATATCACTTCCAGCTGGGCAGCGGACAACCTGCCCACCTGACCGGCGCAGGTCAGGTTGAATTCCTGCAGACGGTGCAGATCACCGTTCTCGATACCGGGGATCAGGTGGACAGGCAGGGGGGCGAGGAAATCGGCTTCCGCGCCCGGATCGACGATCGACTCCCCGTTCGGCTTGACGGTCCGCGAGGCCACCTTGGCGACCAGCTTGTTGGAGGCCACCGACCATATGGGGTCAAAGCCCATCTCGCCGCGTACGGTGCGGCGAATGCGCCAGGCAAGGTCCGGCGGCGGCCCGAACAGACGGTCTGTTCCGGTGACATCGATAAACAGGTGCCCGTTGTGATCGGTCATTTCGATCAGCGGCGAATAGGGCAGGGCATGTTTCA
>JAAUYE010175985.1_pt1 | contig 11106 bp, 8 predicted proteins | sample 7278081 | NCBI WGS metagenome assembly JAAUYE01 (sample SAMN14350131, study PRJNA611818) | marine sediment metagenome | isolation source: surface marine sediment (0.6m) | place: French Polynesia: Moorea | collected 2018-08
CGGCAGCATGCCCTTGCCCCTGATGATATCGGCGGCGCGTTCGGCGAGCATGATCGTCGGCGAGTTGAGGTTGCCGTTGGTGATGGTCGGGAAAATCGACGAATCGACCACGCGCAGAGCCTCGATACCGCGCACGCGGGTTTCGGAATCGACCACCGCCCTGTCGTCTTCGCCCATGCGGCAGGCGCAGGAGGGGTGATAGGCCGACTCGACCGCGCCGCGCACGAAGGCGTCGATTTCATCGTCGCTTTGCACGCCTTCTCCGGGCTGGATCTCGGGGCCGCGGTAGGCATCCATCGCCGGCTGACCGATGATTTCACGCGTCAGCCGCACGCAGGCGCGAAACGCCTCGATGTCCTCCTCGTGCTGCAGGTAATTGAAAATGATTTCCGGCTTGTCCTGCACGCTCGGGGTGCGCAGCCTGACGGTGCCGCGGCTGCGCGGCTTGTTGTGCCCGACGTGCACCTGGAAGCCGTGGCCGTCGAAAGCAGCGTTGCCGTCGTATCGCATCGCACCCGGCAGAAAGTGATACTGGATGTCGGGCCACTTGATACCGGCTTTGGAACGGATAAACGCGCAGGACTCGAAGTGGTTCGTCGCACCGAGACCCTTTTTGGTCAGGAGCCAGCGGCTGCCGATCAGGAATTTTCGCCAGGGATTGAGCTCGGCGTTGAGCGTGATCGATTTATGACAACGAAACTGGAAATAAAACTCGAGGTGGTCCTGCAGGTTTTCTCCGACCCCGGGTAAATCGTGAATCACCTCGATCCCGGCCTGCTGCAGCACCGCGCCCGGTCCGATACCGGAGAGTTGCAGTAAATGCGGCGAGGCAATCGGCCCCGCGCTCAGAATGACTTCGCGATTTGCGCCCAGGATTTGCTTGCCGCCGTCACGAACGAACTCGACGCCGGTGGCGCGTTTGCCCTCGAGCAGGATACGCTGGCTGAGTGCACCGGTGATGACTTTCAGATTGGGGCGATCCAGCGCCGGTTTCAGGTAGGCGTTAGCGGTCGACCAGCGCACGCCGTCTTTAACCGTCATGTGCATCGGCCCGAAGCCCTCCTGCTGACGGCCGTTGTAATCCGCGGTCTTCATGTACCCGGCCTGCACACCGGCCTCGATGAAGGCGCGATACAGCGGGTTGTACATGTTATTGCCGTTATTCACCGCCAGCGGCCCGTCCTGCGCGCGATAATCGTCGCTACCGAAAGCCCAGTTGTCGGCTTTCCTGAAATAAGGCAGGCAATGACGGTATCCCCAGTCCCGCGCACCCTGGTTCTCCCACTCGTCGAAATCCTGTGCGTGTCCGCGCACGTATACCATGCCGTTGATCGAGGAGGATCCACCCAGCACCTTGCCGCGCGGACAATGCATGCGCCGGTTATCGAGATAAGGCTCCGGTTCCGATTCGTAAAACCAGTTGTACTTCTTCATGTTCATCGGGATCGACAGCGCGGTCGGCATCTGGATAAAGATGCTGCTGTCGCTGCCGCCGAACTCGAGCAACGCAACCGTGGTGTCCGGGTCCGCGCTGAGGCGGTTGGCGAGCACGCAACCGGCCGAGCCGGCGCCGACGATGATGTAATCGAATTTCTCGGTCATGAAAACACCTGTTGTAAAGACCTGATTTCAATGGCAAATACCGAGCGTGTAAGAAGTCGTTCCCGCGCACGCGGCGATCCGACATATCAGAATCTCGCGATATCCGCTTTCTAGCTGTCTCAAGATCCCCGCTTGCGCGGGGATGACTCAATTAGGTAACTGCCATTGAGGTTCGATCTTATTATTTCTTGCGCAGCTTGTCGCCAAGGATTTACCACCTGACACATTGAGTCCGGCAAGCCGACATGCTCATGCGCAAATTGGAACCGGGACGATGAAAACGCTTGATTTGATACAATATGTCGATTATCGTCGACAAATGGACATATCTGTTGCATCAAAGGCGCTCGGCGCGCTATCACAGGAATCCCGGCTCAGGGCTTTCAGGTTGCTGGTACGCAGTGGCATTGAGGGCATGGCCGCCGGGCGTATTGCCGATGCGCTGGGTATTCCGCACAACACGCTGTCGACGCACCTGTCGACGCTGGTCAACGCCGGACTGGTCAACTCGAGACGCGAGAGCCGATCGATCATTTACAGCATCGACTTCGAGGGCACTCGCGCGCTGCTCACTTTCCTGATGGAAAAATGCTGCCAGGGCAGTCCCGAGGTATGCCTGCCGGTGCTGGAAAGCCTGCTGCCACGCTGCTGTGACTCAACCAAACCCAGTGGAGTAAATTCATGAAACGTCTACACGTCAATATTTCGGTATCGGATCTCGATTCATCGGTCGGTTTTTATCGCTCATTGTTCGATGCGGAGCCTACCGTGCTGAAGGAGGATTACGCCAAGTGGATGCTGGACGATCCGCGCGTCAACTTTGCCATTACCACCCGGGGCGAGCGCAAGGGTCTCGACCATCTCGGCATCCAGGTCGAAAACCACGGCGAACTCGATGAAGTCTATTCGCGCCTGAAGACCGCCGGCGCGCCGGTCATCGAGGAAGGCGCGACCACCTGCTGCTACGCCAACTCGGAGAAAAGCTGGATCTTCGATCCTGACAGCATTGCCTGGGAAACCTTTCTGACGCTCGGTGAGAGCCCGGTTTACGGCACCGATATCGTCAAGAATGCCAACCCCGATTCGGCCTGCTGCGGCCGGCCCGAACCCGGGGCCGCGAAATCGGGTTCCAGCTGCTGCTAGCAATACCCCGACTCGATAAACCAGAAGTGGAAGCGAAACAATAATGGGCAGTTTCGAACGTTACCTGTCACTGTGGGTGGCACTATGCATCGCGGCCGGCGTGGGCGGCGGCCTGATACTGCCGCAACTCTTCCAGCTGGTTGCGGGCATCGAGTACGCCAGCGTCAACCTGGTGGTCGCGGTGCTCATCTGGATCATGATTTACCCGATGATGGTCAACGTCGACTTCGCCTCGATCAAGGATGTCGGCAAGAAGCCACGCGGCCTGTGTATCACGCTGGTAGTCAACTGGCTGATCAAGCCCTTTACCATGGCGGCACTCGGCGTGCTGTTCTTCGAGTATGTTTTTGCCGGGCTGGTCGATCCGCAAACCGGCCGGGAATACATCGCCGGCATGATCCTGCTGGGAGTCGCCCCCTGCACCGCGATGGTGTTCGTCTGGAGTCAGCTGGTGCGCGGCGATGCCAATTACACGCTGGTGCAGGTCTCCATCAACGACATCATCATGGTGTTCGCGTTCGCGCCGATCGCGGCTTTGCTGCTCGGCGTGACCGATATCGTGGTGCCCTGGGAGACGCTGCTGCTGTCGGTCATACTATACGTGGTGATCCCGCTCGCAGCGGGTTACATGACGCGCAAGATGCTGGACAACACGGGCAACCACGAGCACATCGCGGATTTCACCGCGAAGATCAAGCCCTTCTCGGTCATGGGGTTGCTGGCGACCGTGGTACTGCTATTCGGATTCCAGGCGCAGACCATCATCGACAAACCGATGGTCATCGTGCTGATCGCGATCCCGCTGCTAATCCAGAGTTACGCCATCTTTGCCGTCGCCTACGGCTGGGCCTACCTGTGGCGCGTACCGTTCGACACCGCGGCGCCGGCCGCGCTGATCGGCACCTCCAATTTCTTCGAACTCGCGGTGGCCGTCGCGATTAGCCTGTTCGGCCTGAACTCGGGCGCCGCGCTCGCCACCGTCGTCGGCGTGCTGGTCGAAGTACCTGTCATGCTGTCGCTGGTGGCCTTTGCCAACCGCACCCGGCCCCATTTTGCGCAGACCTGAAATCACCGGCTCCGGGTACCGGCAAAAAAACCCGCACCCGGGGCGCAGGCGAATAACGGAGTTGTGGTTCTCTGGCCGATGTAGGTTCAGTAAAAGAAAATTGCGGATTCCTCGGGAGATCCCGGATATTCGCTGCGCGAATTCCGGGATGACAACAAGGCCAGCGTGTGATTCACACGCTGGCCTTGTTGTCAGCTCCAGGGAAAGGGGCTGTTCGATACCGGGTGCAGTCTGCCCTCGGCATAGCGCGAAAAGCGGAACGGCTCGAGCAGCGAACTCTTCTGACCGCAAAGCTCCTCGGCAACCAGCTTGCCCACACCGAGCATTTTGTAGCCGTGGTTGGAGTCGGCGATCAGGTAGCAGTTTTCGCGGAACACGTCGAATACCGGGAAACTGTCCGGGGTAAACGAGCCGATACCGCCCGACGGTTCGTTCTTGTAATACTCGAACTGACCTTCGAAACGTTTCTGGCAGTGCGCCAGCGCCGAGGTCCACATGTGCGCGAAATCCTCGCCGACCACGAAATCGGGTGAATCGACGCCGTAGGGATCGACCGCGACATCGTCCGGGTCGGTATCGATGGCATAAGGCGCGGCGCCACCCTGGATGCCGCCGAAGTGAAAGTCGGGCTTGTAGTAGATACCCCACATCTGGTCCGTGATCAGGCTGCCGTCGAAATCCGAGTACAGTGGCTCGTTGCTGTCGACGTGGATCACCGGCGGGAACTTGCCATCGTTGGTTTTCTGCAGCTCCGGATCGACGCCGAGGGTGCCTTCCTGCAGCGACCAGTAAATCCACATCGGCACGTTGTCGTGCATGGTACCGTCGGCGCCCTTGATGCTGATAGTCTTCGGCAGCTCGAGCATGTCCCACACGGTCTTGGCCCAGGGTCCCGCGCCGATGACCACCTGGTCGCAGGCGATCTCGCCCTTGTCGGTTTCCACCGCCCGCACCGCGCCGCCCGCCGAATCGCTCTTGAAGCCGGTGACGGTGCAGCCGGTCAGGATACGAACGCCCTCGTTTTCCGCCCTGGTCGCAAGCGCGTACATCGCCTTGGTGTTATTCGCGTAGCCGCCGCGTTTTTCGTGCAGCACCGAAGTGATGCCTTTGGCCTGCCAGTCGTGGAACAGGGTCTTCATGTATTCCGCGGATTCCTTTTCGCCCTCGATAAAGGTCGACTCGTAACCGATTTCCTTTTGCTGGCGCGCGATGCTGGCGACGTCTTCATGCATGCTTTCCGGGCTAATCTGCATGTAGCCGACCGGGTGATAGCTATAACCCTCCGGATCGGTCTCCCAGACGCTGACGCTATGCGCCATCAGTTCGCGCATTGCCGGCTGGAAGTAATTGTTGCGTACCACGCCACAGGCGATGCCGGACGCGCCCGCGGCAATGCCGCCCTTGTCGACCACGAGGATATCGCGCCCGTCACCTTTGCCCTGCGCCTTGAGCTGTTGCGCCAGGTGGTAAGCGGTACTGAGACCGTGTATGCCCGCACCGATGACCAGATACTTTACATGAGAAGGAATCGCCATTGATCAATCCGCCTTGTTCTGTGTTTTACCAGGCGGGGTACCGTTTAAGGTCCTACCCCGCGTGAAGATGCAAGAGAATATCGGAAACCGCGCGCCTGGCGCCGAACTAGAACGACCTAAGAAAAGACAATTACGACATGCCGTTGGCGCGGCATCGAGTCGCCCCGAAGGACGCTAGGCCGGCGCTTCGACGGCGTTTCGGATGCGCGCCACCGCCTGTTCGACGCGACTGCGAGGGCAACCGAAATTTAGTCGCATGAAATCATCGTCGCCAAAATCGCGCCCCGGCGACATGCCGACGCCCGCGTTTTCGAAGAACGCCATCGGGTCTGCGAGCCCGAGCGCGGAGACATCGATCCAGGCCAGGTAGGTAGCCTCGACCGGCCCCATGCGCAAACCGGGAATACGGTTGATCGCGTCGATCAGGTAATCCCGGTTGCCAGCCAGGTAAGCGCACTGCTGGCGCACCCACTCGTCGCCGAACTCGTAGGCCGCCTCGGCCGCGGCCAGGCCCATGACATTGACGTGCGGCACGATATAGGGGCTAACCTTCATCTGCGCGCGCAATTCCGGCTGTCGCACGATCGCGAAGGCGCAGCCGAGCCCGGCCAGGTTGAAGGTCTTGCTCGGCGCCATCAGGGTGATACTGCGCTGCTCGATTTCAGGACCCAGCGACGCAATCGGGATATGTTTTTTGTCCGGGTCGAGAATCAGGTCGCAATGAATCTCGTCCGAGCACAGCAGCATGTCCCGCTCGACGATAATCTCGGCGAGGCGACGTAATTCGCTTTCGCGGTAAATCGCGCCGCCCGGGTTTTGCGGATTGCACAGCAGCAATAACTGACCCGGACGCGTGGGTTGTTGCTCGAGCCAGTCCAGGTCGATAACCATGCGCTCCTCGTGCATGCACATCGGCACCGGCAGGCCGACTTGCGCGTTCATCTGCGGCGTCTTGACGAACGGCGGGTAAATGATCGCGGGGCGAAAGACTTCGTCGCCGGGCTTACCGGTGGCGCGACAGGCAAGGAACAGCGCGCCGACGATACCGGGCAGAAACACCAGCCAGTCGGGATCGATCTGCCACTGGTACAGCCGCTGCATGCGCTCGACCAGCACCTCGATCAGGTGCTGCGGCGTATGCCCGTAACCGAACACCGGATGATCGGCGCGGCGATGCAGCGCCTGCTGGATTTCAGGCAATACCGCGAAATCGGTGTCCGCCACCCACATCGGTAAAATATCGCGGCCACGGTACTTTTCCCACTTGGCGCTGGTGGCATTGCTGCGATCGATCAGTCGATCGAAATCGTAAATTTCGCTCATGTATGCCCGTCGTCTGGTTCTAGCGGCGATCATATTCGAAGCCATAACCGCATCCAAGCTTTTTGCTATCTAGCTCGCCTTACTTACATGCCCGCCGAGATTCACATCAAATTCCTCGCCTGCCGCGCCACAGGTAATCAGAGTCGACCGCCATTAGGGATTGACCTGTCTCGACACAGTTGCGATGCTCTGCGCATGAAAGCCGAATACGACTACATCATCCTCGGTGCCGGCTCGGCCGGCTGCGTGCTCGCGAATCGCCTCAGCGAGAGTGGTGAATACTCGGTGCTGGTGGTCGAAGCAGGCGGCATGGATCGCAAGCTGATGATCCACGTTCCCGCCGGCGTGCATAGCGTTTACAAGGACCCGTCGATCAACTGGAACTACGAAACCGAGGACGAGGCCGAACTCGATCAGCGCAAGGTCGAGCTGCCGCGCGGCAAGGTATTGGGCGGCTCCTCGTCGATTAATGCGATGGTCTACATGCGCGGACACCCGCTGGATTACGACCGCTGGAACGACGAACTCGGCCTCGAAGGCTGGAGTTACGCCGATTGCCTGCCCTATTTCAAAGCGGGTGAAACTTCCGAGCGTGGCGCCAGCGAATGGCGCGGCGACAGCGGGCCGCTCGGCGTCGCCCGCGCCAAACTGGAGAATCCGCTGTTCGACGCCTTCCTGACTGCCGGTGAAACCTCCAAGCAGGGCAGATCCGACGATCTCAACGGTTACCAACCCGAGGGCCTGGCGCGGCTCGACAGCACCATCCGTGACGGCCGCCGCTGCAGCGCCGCGGTGGCGCATCTAAAGCCCGCACTGACGCGCCCCAACCTGGAACTGGTAACCCACGCCCTGGTCGAGCAAGTCCTGCTGGATAACCACCGCGCTACCGGCGTCCGCTTCCAGCACCAGGACAAGGTGCAGGTAATTCGTGCCCGGCGCGAGGTGATCCTGTCCTGCGGCGCGATCAAGTCGCCGCAGGTGCTGATGCTGTCGGGCATAGGGCCGGCGGCAGAGCTCGAGAAGCACGGCATCCCGCTGCGTCACGAAATGCCCGCGGTCGGGCAAAACCTGCAGGACCATCTGAAAATTCACTGCACCTGGCGCTGCACCCAACCGATCACCTATCACCGCGTCAACCGGCCATGGAACAAAATGAAGATCGGTATGCGCTGGTTGACCAGCAAGGACGGATTCGCCGCGTCCAACATCTGGGAAGCCGGGGGATTGATTCGAGGTAACGACAGCGTCGAGTATCCCAACCTGCAGTATCACTTCGCACCGATTTCAGCGAAGTACCATGGTCGTAAAATCGTCCTGTCGCAGGGTTTCACGCTGCAGGTAGACCAGTTGCGACCCGCGAGTTCGGGCCATATCGCGCTTACCTCGGCCAATCCGCTGGACCGGCCGGCGGCGCATTTCAATTACCTGTCCGAGGTGCAGGATTTGCGCGAACTGGTGGAGGGTTTTCACAAGATCAACCAGTTGATCATGCAGCCGGCGTTTATCGCTTTTCGCGGCGAACGCGTCGACCCGATGCCCGAGGTTAAAGCAGAATCCGATATCGAAGACTGGATACGCGCTACCGCGTCAACCGATTATCATCCCAGCTGCAGTTGCCGCATGGGCAAGGACGAAAACTCGGTGGTCGACGCCGAAATGAAAGTACACGGCCTGGAAGGATTACGCGTGGTCGACGCCTCGGTGATGCCGGCTATCGTCAGCGGCAACCTGAACGCGCCGACGCAGATGATCGCGGCGCGCGCGGCCGATTTCATTCTCGGGAAGACGCCGTTACCCCCGGAACACGCTCGCTTTCACTTTCAGTGAACGACAGGCAGCGCCAATTCCGGCTTTCCCGAACTAAGAACCAGTCACTTTGATACGAACTAAAGAGGTTTCGCCATGAAACAGAAACTACACAAGGAGCTGCAGGCGCTACTCGATTTTTATCGCAAGCAGCGTCAAGATCCGCCCCCGGAGTTCACTCACGGCGGCGGGGTTATCAATAATCCCAGCTTTTTCACGGTGAGCGATTTACAGCGTCATCTCAACAACCCGCTGCTGCGGCCGGAGTGGGCGCACGTCAATCTCGATGGCAAACGCGTCGAGCTCGAAAAGAACTGCTTTTATAAAACCGTGCAGGGACGCAAGCTCGATTTCATGGACAAGGAAACCCTGAACAGCTCGATCAACCAGGGCGCTGCGGTGGTGCTCGAGGGCATCGATATCCTCGACGCCGGCGTCAACGAGTTCGTCGCCCGGCTCGACGAATCCCTGCCCTGCGTCATGGCCAATAGCGTGGTGTTCTTTTCCCAGCAGAACAACGAGGCCTATGAAGGTCACTGCGATGCCGACGACGTGCTGGTCGTGCAACTGGCCGGCAAGAAAACCTGGCAATTGTTCAAACCGCAGCAGCGACGCTACGCCGGTATCCAGAACCAGGACGACCAGCAGCTGGGGCCGGTGATGCACGAAATCAGCATGCGCCCCGGGGATGCCCTGTACGTGCGAGCCGGCGTGCCACATCGTTGCATTACCAGCGCCCCGTTCAGCATGCACATGGCCTTCGACCTGGTCGATAATACGCCGACGACAGACGAGATCTCGAGCGAGGCCAGCAACCAGTACAAACACGCCTGCGAACTACCCTACGAGCCGCCAGCCAAAGTTGTAGAGCGTTATATTTCCATCCTCAAGTCGGAAGATTTTCAGCAGGCGCTGGTGGAAGCCACCGAGTACAAACGCGGCGAAATTGCCAATTTCCGCCGAACGCTGGGCCGCTCGTCTGCGGTCAGAAGCCTGAATAAATTCAGCTAGCCTAGAGGTATCGGCCCGGATTACAGGCGTCAGGTGAAAACGGCTGCGGCTTACCCTCGACGAAGTTGGCAATCAGCACGCCGCTGATTGGTCCCATTGTCAGTCCCATGTGCGAATGCGCAAACGCCAGCCACAGGTTACGGTGGCGCGGCGCCGGCCCGATTATCGGCAGCGTATCCGGCACCGTCGGGCGCCGGCCCATCCAGGGTTCACGCAACAATTCCTGGTCTATGGCAATCGCCTCGCGCACTCGCGGCATGACGCGCGCGACCTGGCGCGGGTCGGGCCGGGCCTCGCGCCGCGTGAGGTTGCTGCCCGTGGTGACGCGCAGCCCCATTTCCATCGGCGACATAACGTAACCGGCATCGACATCGAAGATCGGTCGCGACAGACCGCTACCCGGCGCCGGGCTTACGACGGTGTGATAACCACGCTCGATTGCGAGCGGGTTGGTATAGCCGAGCTGACCGATTATCTCGGGCGTCCAGGCACCCATGCAAACCACCAGTCTTGCAACGTTCTCCAATCCCCGGTCGGTCGTCAGGTCCCAGCCGTCTGCCGCCGGACGCAGGGCCCTGATCCCGGCGCGCTGAACCTGACCGCCTGCGTCGACAAACATTTTTGCGTAAGCCTTACAGAGTTTCTCGGGATTTCGAATCGAAACCGACTCGTCGATCAGGACACCCTGGACGAAGATGCGCCTGAGGTCCGGTTCGAGCTGCCCAACCTCGTCCGGATCGAGCAAGCTATGGTTGACGCCGCATTGTTGCAACAGCTCACGTTCCAGTCGATCACGCGCAAAGGTCGCGCGGTCGCGATAGAGCTTCAGGCCGCCACCTGAATTTAGCAGGGGTTGCAGCCCCGCGGCTTCGATCCATTGCCGGTGCAGATCGATCGACGCCTGCGTCAGCAGGCTCATCGCTTCGCCGTCGACGAGATAGGTTCGCCGCCGGCAGCGCTGCAGGAAACGCGTCAACCACGGCAGCAGTGACAACAGGTGCGGGTAATGCATCAGGAAATCGGTATCCAGATTGAGCAGCAGGCGATGCAGCCGCGGCAACAGCGCCGGGTCGGCCAGCGGCGTAATGTTGCTGTAGCTCAGAATACCCGCATTGCCGGAGGAGGTTTCCTCACCGGGACCGCGGCGATCGATCAGCGTCACCTGGAAGCCGCGTCGCTGCAGTTCGAGCGCACAGCTAATGCCGACGATGCCGGCGCCGAGTACGGAAACGGATCGATTCATGGCTAGCCCTTGCGTTCGGTGGCAATTTGCGAACGATGGCTGCGGGGCGAACTGCCAAAGTGCTTGCGATAACAGGCGGTAAAATAGGACTGGGTTTCGAAACCGGTTGCGATCGAAATATCGATCACGCTGCGATTGGTGTTCAGTAACAGCTGCTTGGCGTGCGCCAGCCGCAGCGACAGGTAGTACTGGCTCGGCGTGACGTTGCGATACTTGTGGAACAGTCGTTCTATCTGGCGCAGCGACAGGTTGCACTGCTGCGCGATCGCCGGTAACGCGAGGGGCACCTCGATGTTGTTTTCCATCAGGTCGATGACATCGATCAATTTCGGTGCGCTCATCGCCAGGTCGATACGATCGGCCATCTGCTGCGAATC
>JAAUYE010151723.1_pt1 | contig 11101 bp, 9 predicted proteins | sample 7278081 | NCBI WGS metagenome assembly JAAUYE01 (sample SAMN14350131, study PRJNA611818) | marine sediment metagenome | isolation source: surface marine sediment (0.6m) | place: French Polynesia: Moorea | collected 2018-08
ACAAAGTGGGGCTACCGCGCCGCTCTCCATCCGACCCTGCGCCACGCGGGGATAACAAAAGGAGGATACCCAACGCTGACGACAACCGCTGGGGTAGCAGTTGATAATTACCATTGATAACCATCTCCGTTTGACGGATATCCCCTCCCGGCTGAAGGATCTGCTGATCGACAGGCTGCAGTTTCCAAATCCCAAATATCTCGAAAACAGACGCATGGGTAGATGGAATCGGGGAGTACCGAGACAGCTGCGCTATTATCACCGGCTGCGAGGTGATGCGCTGATCATCCCCCGGGGCTACATCCGGCAGTTGATCGATTTGTGCCGTCGGCAGGGGATCCAGTTTACCATCGACGATCGGCGTCGCAGCCTGCCACCGGTCGATGTTACTTTCCGCGGCAGCCTGGAACCCTTCGAGCGACAGGCGGTCGACGACATGCGGCGCAAGGAGTTCGGCACCCTCTGTTCACCGACCGGATCCGGCAAGACCGTCATGGCACTGTACCTGGTGGCCCAGCGGCAGCAGCCAGCGCTGGTGGTGGTCCACACAAAAGATCTGGCCCAGCAATGGGTAGACCGAATCGGTCTTTTTTTAGGCCTGCGCCCCGAACAAATCGGCGCCATCGGGGGCGGGAAAAAACGGATCGGCGAAAAAATCACTGTAGCCCTGGTCCAGTCACTGTATAAATGTGCCGATGAAGTAGCGTCACAGATCGGACATCTTGTGGTTGACGAATGCCACCGGACACCGAGTCGCACATTCACCGAGGCCGTTGCCGAATTTGATTCGCGATTCATGCTCGGCCTTTCGGCAACCCCTTATCGCAGAGACAAGCTGTCCCGCTTGATTTTTTGGCACCTGGGCGATGTACACCACCAGGTGGATAAAGACCAGCTGGTGGAATCCGGCAATGTGCTGCCGGCTGAAGTCATTTTCCGCGAAACCGGCTTCAGGCCGTATTTCGATCCGGTTAACGAATACAGTAAAATGCTCTCCGAGCTGACCGCCGATGACACGCGAAACCGCCTGATCGCATCGGATGTGGCGGGCGAAGTCGAGCGCAGCAGTGGCGTCTGCCTGGTGCTTTCAGATCGCAAAAAGCACTGCGAAACCCTGCACGCCCTGCTGACCTTCCGGCACAAGGTCGCCGCAGAACTGCTCACCGGTGATCTGAACATCGAGCAACGCCAGAAAGCGGTGGAGCGCATCCGCCAGGGGAAATCCAGGGTGCTGATCGCCACCGGACAGTTGATCGGGGAAGGTTTCGACTGCCGCGATCTGACGACATTGTTTCTGGCCACACCGGTGCGCTTCAGCGGCAGGGTCATTCAATACCTGGGACGCATCCTGCGGCCTGCGCCGGGGAAGGCCTCTGCACGTGTTTTCGACTACATCGACATCCACGTACAGCCGCTGGTCAAAGCCGCCAAGGCACGCAAGAAGGTTTATAAAAACTAGGTCGCCCGGCATTGACAAATACACATCCGGCACCATGTAATGAAATGACATTTCATCAGATCCATACCATGGAGGAACGAATATGAAGCTGGCAATCATCGGTCTAGGCCGCATGGGCATGAACATGGCGCGACGCCTGATGCAGGGGGGACACGATGTGGTGGCCTTCAACCGCAGTCCCGACAAAACAGATCAACTGGCAGCCGAAGGGGCCCAGGGCGCATACTCTCTTGAAGAACTCGTGGCCAAACTGACTGCACCGCGGATCCTCTGGTTGATGCTGCCGGCCGGCAGTGTGGTCGATGAGCACATCACTCGATTGACGGAACTGCTGAGCGCCGGAGATATCATCGTCGAAGGTGGCAACTCCTATTACAAAGATGATATCCGTCGTGCAAAGGAATTGGAGCCAACCGGCATCCACTACCTGGACGCCGGTGTCAGCGGCGGCATCTGGGGTCTGAAGGTCGGGTACTGTACGATGATCGGCGGCAACCGGGACGTATTCGAGACCCTGGAGCCCATTTTCCAATCACTGGCTCCGCCAGAAGGGTACCTGTACTGCGGAGAAACCGGAGCGGGACACTTCGTAAAAATGGTCCACAACGGCATCGAATACGCAATGATGCAGGCTTACGGAGAGGGCTTCGAAATACTCGAGAACTCCCGCTACGCCCCTTCGTTCAATTATGCCGACATTTCGCATCTGTGGAACCAGGGCAGCGTGATCCGCTCCTGGCTGCTGGAACTGGCAGAGGAGGCCTTTCGCAAGGAAGAAAAACTATCGGATATCCACGGTTTCGTTCAAGATTCCGGTGAAGGGCGCTGGACCGTTCTGCAGGCCATCGAAACCGCAGTTCCGGCCGAAGTCATCACCCTGTCACTTATGCGGCGGTTTCGCAGCCGACAGCAGGACCCGTTTGCCGAGAGAGTTCTGGCGGCCCTGCGCCGGGAATTCGGCGGTCACGCCGTAGCGGAGAAAAAATAATACGTCCACCATAACTGCAAAGATCACACCGACAGCCCGCCGTGGGCAGGGCGTGTTTTCAGCGTTTCTGGAAGCCTGCTTGGTGTCGAGACCGTCGGGAGACTGATATGACCGATAAAACAAAACAAGACGGTCAGTCGCTGGTTACCATCCACACCGGTGAATCGCCGATTCCCCTGGATGAATGCGCCGCCCTTGAGCGCAGCGATCCGTGCATGATGGTCATTTTCGGCGCCACCGGCGATCTCACGGCAAGAAAGCTGATCCCCGCCCTGTTCAATCTTTACCGAAACAAGGGACTGCCGAAATCATTTGCCATCGTCGGTTGCGGACGAACACAGCTGGACGACCTGCAGTTTCGTTCCCACCTGGAGGCTGATCTGCCGCTGAGCAACGGAGCGGATCGAGAACTGTGGAACATCTTCTGCAATCAGCTTTACTACCAGCCGGTCAGTTACGAAGATCAGAAAACCTACATCGCTCTGGCCGAGCGCATTGCATCTTTGGACCGCCGCCACCACACCGGTGGCAGGAAAATTTTCTATCTGGCACTTCCCCCTTCCCTGTACCAACCCGTAGCACGGATGATCGGTGAGGCCGGCCTGAGCCGCGAACAGGATGGCAGCTGGGCGAGGCTCGTGGTGGAAAAGCCCTTTGGCAGAGATTTGAAAACGGCTGAAGAGCTGGATCGCAATCTGCACCGCCATTTCAAGGAACACCAGGTTTTTCGCATCGACCACTACCTGGCAAAGGAAACGGTGCAAAACGTGTTGATGTTTCGCTTTGCCAATGCCATTTTCGAGCCGCTCTGGAATCGACGCTACATCGATTCTGTAGAAATCATGGCTACAGAGACTCTGGGCATCGAGCATCGCAGCGGATACTACGAGCAGGCCGGTGTTCTGCGGGACATGTTTCAAAACCACATGCTCCAACTGCTTGCGCTTACCGCCATGGAGCCGCCGTCGCGCTTTGAAGCCGACTGGGTCCGCGATGAACGCGTCAAGGTGTTTCGCTCCCTGCGGGCTTTCCCTGCAGAATCACTGGCAGGTTCGCTGGTGCTTGGCCAGTACAGTGCCGGTATGGTCGACGGCAAACCGGCGGTGGCTTACCGCCAGGAAAAAGGCGTGCGCTCGGACTCCATTATACCCACCTATGCGAAGATGAAGGTGTTTGTAGACAACTGGCGCTGGCAGGGGGTGCCGTTTTACCTGACTTCCGGCAAGCGTCTTGCGGAAAAAATCACCCGTATCACCATTCACTTCAAAAAAGTACCCCACTCGATGTTCCGCCCGGCACTGGGAGAGTCCATCCATCCCAACCGCCTGATACTCGGTATTTATCCGGAAGAGCAAATTATATTGACGTTCCAGACCAAAACACCGGGAACCCGCGTATGCCTTCGTCCGGTGACAATGGATTTCCATTACCAGCCGGAGGGCAATACCGTGATACAGGATGCCTATGAAAAAGTGCTGGTCGACTGCATGCTGGGTGACCAGATGCTTTTTTGGCGTCAGGATGCCGTAGAGCTGTGCTGGGCTTTTCTGACGCCGATTCTCAATGCGTGCGATGTCTGCGACAACCCGGAATCGCTGCTGCATTTCTATGAAGCAGGCAGCTGGGGACCGGCGGCGGCCGAAAAACTGGCGGCACCATAACAGTGGACAAACCGGCAGCGGCCCTGTATGGAATCAAAAACCGTGGATGATGAAACAGCTGCAATGGACATCTCTGTCAAATGAAGTGAGGGGGAACCGATGACTGAAAATCTCGATGAACTGTGCGTAAACACGATCCGTATGCTGGCGGCCGACGGCGTCGAAAAAGCAAAATCCGGTCATCCCGGAATGCCGATGGGAGCGGCCGCAATGGCCTATATACTCTGGACACGGTTTTTGCGTCACAATCCGGCCAATCCCGAATGGCCCGATCGGGACCGATTCGTATTGTCGGCCGGCCACGGCTCCATGCTGCTCTACAGTCTGCTGCACCTGACCGGCTACGACCTGTCTCTAGAAGAACTGCAACATTTTCGTCAGTGGCAGAGCAAGACGCCGGGACACCCGGAATACGGCCTGACGCCCGGGGTGGAGACCACCACCGGCCCCCTGGGGCAGGGGTTCGCCAACGGTGTTGGCATGGCCATCGCCGAACGTTTCCTGGCTGCAAGGTTCAATCGTCCCGGATTCGATCTCATCGACCATTATACCTACGGCATCGTCAGCGACGGAGACCTTATGGAGGGCGTTTCGCACGAGGCCGCATCTCTGGCGGGACACCTCGGCCTGGGCAAACTGATTTATCTTTACGACGACAATCATATCTCCATCGAGGGCGACACGGACATCACTTTTACCGAAGACCGCCTGGCACGCTTTAAAGCCTATGGGTGGCACGTTGAACAGGTGAACGACGGCAACGACCTGCCGGCGATCGAAGCGGCCCTCTCATCCGCCAAACAGGAAACTGCCCGGCCTTCCATCATTTCCGTTCGCACCCACATCGGCTACGGCAGCCCCAACAAGCAGGATACGGCCGGTGTGCACGGCGAACCGCTGGGACCGGAGGAAACCAAGCTGACCAAACAGAACCTTAACTGGCCGCAGCAACCGTCGTTTCATCTGCCGGATGAAGCCGTAGCCCGGTTTCGACAGGCCCTGGAAACCGGCACCAAGCTGGAGCGGGAATGGCAGGAAAGCTTCAACAAATATCGCGATGAACACCCCGATCTTGCCGCCGCCTGTCAGCAGTGGATATCCGGGCAGCTGCCGGACGGATGGAACCGGGATATTCCGATTTTTGACGCCGATCCCAAAGGGATGGCAACGCGCGTTGCTTCGGGCACGGTCTTGAATGCCGTGGCGGCCAACGTGCCGAACTTGATCGGCGGTTCGGCGGACCTGGCACCGTCCAATAAAACCATCATCAACGGTGAAACGGATATGCAGGCGAAGCAGTTCGAAGGTCGCACCATGCGATTCGGGGTACGGGAGCATGCCATGGGATCGATCCTCAATGGCATGGCCCTGCATGGTGGGCTGCGTCCCTATGGCGGGACATTTCTGGTCTTCTCCGATTATATGCGCCCGGCAATCCGACTGGCAGCGCTCATGAATCTGCCGGTGATCTATGTGTTCACACACGACAGCATCGGCCTGGGAGAAGACGGTCCCACTCACCAGCCCATCGAACATCTCGCCGCACTGAGGGCGATTCCGAATCTAACCGTCATCCGTCCGGCGGATGCCAACGAAACGGCAGAGGCCTGGAAGGCGGCGCTTTCCAACACAAGCGGCCCGACAGCCCTATCGCTTACCCGGCAGGGACTGCCGACACTGGATCGCAACATGCTGGCTGCAGCAGACGGCTTGCACCACGGTGGATATATTCTCAAGGATCCCGAGTCCGAACCTGCCAGGGTTATATTGATTGCCAGTGGCTCCGAGGTCGACATTGCACTGCATGCAGCCTCGCTTCTATCAGAACGCAACATCGCCGTCCGGGTGGTAAGCATGCCCTGCTGGGAGTTGTTCGATGCCCAACCGGATGACTACCGGCGAAAGGTTTTGCCGCCTGACATACCGGTGCGGGTGGCGCTGGAAGCCGGCAGCCGGCAGGGGTGGTCCCGATATGTAGGTTCGGCCGGTACGGTGATTGGACTCGATCATTTTGGCGCCTCCGCGCCCTACGGCGAACTGTATCAACAATTCGGCATCACGGCAGACAATGTCGTGGAAAAAGCGCTGGCGCTGCTGGCTTGAACCAATTCCGGGATCCGAATCGAGTTGACAAACCGCTGATGATTTACGAGGTCGCTGGGGCGTTCAACCGGAAGCCAGCCCGACGGTTACTGGGATATACATACCGACGAATTCGAAAGGTCAGGTGTTTGAAATGGTGGAAACCACCATTGTCGACAGCGCCTCTGAACTGGCGATAGAAGGGGCGCAAGTATTCTGTGACACTGCCCGGGAGGCCGTTGCCGCCCGAGGCCGGTTTGCGGTGGCGATTTCCGGCGGATCAACACCCCGTGCCATGCACCGGCTGCTCACAACGAAACCATATCGATCCGACATCCCTTGGCCGCACGTGCACCTGTTCTGGGTGGACGAGCGACTGGTGCCCGCGGAAGATCCGGCCAGCAACTTCGGCACGGCCCGACGGGACCTACTCGATCAAGCGCCCATACCGCCCGGACATGTTCATCCGATGACCCTGACCGGCACACCGGCATCCGCAGCAGCGGCGTATCAAAAGTCCCTTGAGGATTTCTTCCTGGAAACCGAAGACGGTTTTCCTGTTTTTGACCTGATCATCCTGGGAATCGGTACGGACGGTCACACCGCTTCGATATTTCCGGCAGACAGCAGTGCGCTCGAAACGCGGTCCTGGGTGGTGGCGGTTAAGGGCGGCATACCGAATGTCCATCGGCTCACCCTGAGTGCGCCGGTTTTGAACCATGCCAGGAACATCGTCTTTCTGGTGGCCGGCAGTGACAAGGCCGGGGTAGTGAAAACAGCTTTGACCGATGCCACCGCCGGGCTGCCGGCCGGCCGAATTCAGCCGGCAAACGGCCGGCTGCGCTGGATTCTGGACCGGTCGGCTGCCGCCCGGCTTTCGCAATAATTCCGCACGTTCGACCTCCGACCGGATTGGCAATCCAACCGGTACGCCCAAACAGGTTTACAATCGCAAAAGAGTGTTTACGTTCCAACATCTCGTAAAGCGATGATGGTAACAGCAACCGGCGGGCGGCAGCGCCAGCCGGGGGAGGAGGAATATCAATGAGTGAATCTAAAACCGGCTTCGCCACCAGGGCAATTCACGCCGGTCACACACCGGATGCCGTAACAAAAGCCCGGGCGGTCCCGCTCTACCAGACGACTTCGTATACCTTTGACGATTCCCAACATGCGGCCGATCTGTTCGGCCTTCGTAAATTCGGCAATATCTACACCCGTATCATGAATCCTACCACGGCCGCTCTGGAAGAGCGGATAGCGGCGCTGGAGGGAGGAGCTGCGGCCCTGGCTGTTGCCTCCGGACAGGCAGCCGAAACACTGACCCTTCTCACTCTGGCACACAGCGGTGATGAGATCGTTGCTTCCACAGATCTATACGGCGGCACGGTGAGCCTGTTTACGCACACCTTCAAACACCTGGGCATCAACGTCAATTATGTTGCACCAGATGACATGGGTGCGTGGGAAAAAGCGGTCACGGACAAAACCAAGGCGTTTTTTGTCGAGACTCTCGGCAATCCCAAATTGGAAATCATCGACCTGGAAGCCATTGCCACTATCGGCAGACGGCATGGCATTCCTCTGGTAGTGGATAATACGGTCACGACTCCCTATCTGCAGCGCCCCTTTGAATTCGGTGCGGCAATAGTGGTTCATTCGGCCACAAAGTTTATCGGCGGACACGGTACATCCATCGGGGGCTTGATCGTCGATTCGGGCAACTTCGACTGGGAAGGGTCCGGCCGGTTTCCCCGCTTTGTGGATCCGGAGCCGGCATATCACGGGCTGCGATTTGTGGAGACGTTCGGCAACCTGGCGTTCATTCTAAGGGCGCGGGTCCTCGGACTTCGAGATATGGGTGCGGCCATGAGCCCGTTTAATTCCTGGCTGTTTCTGCAGGGCCTGGAGACCCTCCACCTGCGAATGGCGCGTCATTCGGAAAACAGCCTGAAGGTCGCTCGATTCCTCCAGGATCACAAATGCGTCACCTGGGTCCGCCATCCCGGCCTGGAGTCCTCTCCGACCTATCATCTCAAAGATAAATATCTGCCGGACGGCCAGGGCGCACTGGTGGGATTCGGTATCAGCGGAGGCAAGGAATCAGCCGTTCGCTTCATTGAAAGCCTGCAGATATTCAGCCACCTGGCCAATATCGGTGACTCGAAAAGCCTGGTGATCCATCCGGCGACCACCACCCACGAACAACTCACCGAGGAGGAGCAACGGGCTGCCGGCGTGACGCCCGATTTCGTTCGGCTCAGCGTGGGGATCGAAGATATCGACGACATCATCGCCGACCTGGACCAGGCACTCAACAATGCCGTGACGTGCTGAGCCGCCAACTCTAATCGGTGCAACACCGCGCACCGCTGAAGGCCGCAAATGGGTTCGGAAAGCGATGTGCCCCGGAGGCAAGGATATGATCCAGGCGGTCATCTTTGACCTGGACGGTACACTGGTCCAATCAGAACACCTCAAGGCCCAGTCCTATGCCGTAGCGGTAGCCGAACTGAGTCAGGGAAATATCGGCGACCAGGACGTTGTCGACGCCTATCGGGAAGTTGCCGGATCCTCCCGACAGGAGGTCGCCCAATTCTTACTGAAGCGTTTCAACCTGGAACAGGCCGCCGGCAACCGCATGGACGCCTACCACGTGCGTACAGCCTGGCAGGCATTCGTACAGATCCGAATGCGGCTATACGCAACCATGCTCAACGATCCCCTGCTGATCGTAAAACACCGCTGTCCATACAGCCTGGACCTGTTGATATGGGCCAGGGAAGCGCATTTGAAAACCGGCCTGGCCACATCTGCCAACTGCAGTCAGGCCAACCGCGTGCTGCAGGTACTGGACATCACCGAAGAATTCGATTTCGTTGCCACCATCGACGACATCAACCGCAGCAAACCCGATCCGGAAGTATACCGTCTGATGGCTCACGAGCTGGGTATCCTACCGGAAGCCGGCCTGGTCATCGAGGATTCACCGGCCGGTGTGCAGGCAGCCCTTGCAGCCGGGATGGGCTGTATCGCGGCGACATCGGATTTCACCGCTGCCGGCCTGCGATCCAGCGGTTTGTTGCCCGAACGCTGGATCGTCGACGAACGATCCGGATTGAAGCTCGCCGTGAAGGACTACATGAAAACGCAGGAATCCTAACATTCAGATGCACACAAGGAGTTGATTATGAATATAAACCGATCATGGATCCTTCTGCCGCTTTCGATATGGTTGGTTTTCAGCGGCTGTGCCGCTCCGCGCATTACCCTGGTAACCGGGGATTCGGTGCCCCTGCGCGAAATTACGCTGGAGGGGACCGAAAAGGAAAAGGTAGTGGTTATTCCGGTCAGGGGAAAAATCGATGATGCTCCCAAGCCGGGGCTTTTTCAAGAAAAGCCGAGCATGCTTCAGGAGTTTGTTGCCCAGTTGCGCAAAGCCGAACGGGACGATCAGGTCCGAGCGATCCTGCTGAAAATCGATTCTCCGGGAGGATCGGTAACGGCCAGTGACCTGCTTTACCACGAAATAGCCGCGTTCAAAAACCGAACCGGCAAGCAGGTTGTCGCCGTTTTGATGAATGTAGCAGCCTCCGGGGGCTACTACATGGCGCTGCCCGCCGATCACATCATTGCCCATCCGACCACCCTTACCGGATCGGTGGGGGTCATATTTTTACAGCCGAAGGTAACCGGCCTGATGGAAAAAATCGGCGTCGGAGTGGATGTCAGTAAATCAGGAAAAAACAAAGACATGGGGTCACCTTTTCGCAAGACAACCCCGGGTGAAAAGATCATGTTCCAGGAATTGACCGATCGTCTCGCAAATCGATTTCTGGACCTGGTTCGGCAACATAGAAAACTGGATAAACAGGCCCTGGCCGAAGTGGCGACCGCCAGGATCTATCTGGCCGACGAAGCATTGGAACGCAAACTCGTCGACCAGGTGGGATACCTGAATGATGCTGTTGAAAAAGCCAGAAATATTGCCGGGCTTTCGCCCGAATCGCGGGTTGTTGTATACCGGCGATCGGAATATCCTAACGATACTGTCTATAACACGCGCACCAGTTGGGAAGGCGGACAGGGGGTATCGCTTGTCGATCTGGACTTGCCGGCCTCGATGAGCGACATGCAGGCAGGCTTCTACTACCTGTGGCCCGCAGCGGCCGGACAATAACGACGTAACAACGACCGGCAACCCAAGCGATGTCAGCCAGCTTGACAGGCGCGCTGGCAATATGAAACCAACCAAGGAGGACACAATGGCCAAGAAGGACAAGCAGGAACGAAGAAAAAAGGTCATCGAAGTGCTGAACAAGGCCAGAGCGATGGAACTGCAGGCCATCATCCAGTACATGAACCAGCACTACAATCTGGATGACAAGGACTACGGTGAACTCGCCGCAAAAGTCAAGCTCATCGCCATTGACGAAATGCGCCATGCAGAGGCGTTTGCGGAGAGAGTAAAGGAACTGGGCGGCGAGCCGATCACCGAACCGGATGGAGACATCATAAAGGGACAGAAAGTGGAGACGGTATTCTCCTTCGATGCGGACCAGGAAGATCATGCCATCGACGCTTACAACCAGTTTCTCCTGGTCTGTCGTGAGAACGGTGACAGCGTCAGCATGAAGCTGTTCGAAGAGATTATCGATGATGAACAAACGCACTTCAATTACTTCGACAGTGTCGGCGAGCACATCAAGGATCTCGGCGCCACCTACCTGGCAAAAATTGCAGGGACTTCGTCTTCGACCGGTTTGACTCCCAAGGGCTTCGCCGTAAATCCTGATGGAGAATAACACCCTATAGGCAGGACATCCGGGGAGATTACGATGAGCGTCACAATGGCGGCAGTGATGGATCGGATCGACGGTGAGATTCGGGTGAAGATCGAAGAATTTTCTC
>JAAUYE010167273.1_pt1 | contig 11101 bp, 10 predicted proteins | sample 7278081 | NCBI WGS metagenome assembly JAAUYE01 (sample SAMN14350131, study PRJNA611818) | marine sediment metagenome | isolation source: surface marine sediment (0.6m) | place: French Polynesia: Moorea | collected 2018-08
GGTACGTTTCAGTGGCTCTTTTCTTTGTAGCTGGGGTCGTAATTCGTCGAGATAAGTTTTTACATGGGCTTGCCAGGAATAATGTTGATGTACACCTTCCAAACCATTTGCGGAAAATTCTTGCCACTTTGTTCTATCCTTGAGCACCTTTAGTAAAGCCTGACCCATAGCTTTACTGTCGAGAGGATCAATGAGTAAACCATTGTAACAATGCCCAATTATGTCTTGTGGGCCACCATCCTCGGTTGCCACGATGGGCAAACCGCTGGCAGCGGCTTCGATCAAGGTCAAGCCAAATGGTTCGGTCAGGGCAGGATTGATAAATACCCCAGTGGAAGCAGCGGCAAGGCGGTATAACAGCGGCACATCGTCTGAAGAATGATTTTTCGGATAAGCTACCTTGCCATAAAGATCATATTGATCAATTGACAACAGAATGTCAGATAAAACATTACGTGCACCACTTTCCATTTCCCGAATGTCATAACGATTGCCAGCAACGATGACCAGGTTTGCCATGGCCTGCAGTTCATTCGATTCACCATAGGCTTCGATCAGAGTGGCAATGTTTTTTCGTTCATCCGGGCGGGAAAGTGCCAGGATCATAGGTTTATCAGGTTGTTGGAGAAAGCGATAAAGTTGCTGGGTAATTGCTTCATCAGTTTCACTGCCGGTGGGTGTGTGAAAACGTTGCAGATCAGTGCCTGGAGGAATTACCCGCATTAACTCAGGCTGGTAGTGATCATAGAGTCCGTATTGTTCTTCAATTTCATTTTGGGTGCTGGCTATAACAAGTTCTGCGGTCGCCAGTGTATCTTCCTCTGCTTCAATGCGCCGCGCCATGTTATAGCGGGTTTCGATTTGATTGCGCTTGATACCCGAAGCCAGGAGACGTCGTCGTTTTACACGGCCAAGAGAATGACCGGTATGTATAAGGGGGATGCCCAGGAGGTTGGCAAGTCGTACCCCAACATACCCGGCATCGGCGTAATGGCTATGGATAACGTCGGGGGTGTGACCTAGTTCGCGTATATAAGCAAGTGCATTATCTGCGAAAGTATCGAGATAATCCCAAAGTTCTTCCTTGGGCAGATAGGCCTCGGGCCCCGCATCGAGACGAATGATCTGTGCTTTATCTGATATGGGTTCATAAACTTGCGCGTAGTCTTTGCTGACATCCGGATCAATTATGCGGCGTGTGAGCAAGTCAACGCGTTCGACATCATTGCGCTCTGCGAGGGAACGCGCAAGTTCAACAACATACTTGGTTTGGCCGCCGGTATCGGCATCTCGCCCAAGTTCCAGATTGTGAGATCGTATAAGTCCATGGACACTGATCAAGATAATGCTAAAGCGACTTTTTACAGTTTTATTATGTGACATAATTGGTTAATAGCAGTAAACCTCTATAAAACCAGCTTGTTATTTATAAATCCCATTACTTCTGGCAAAGTAAAGTATACATAGACCAGCAGTACTGACATTAAGATTATATATGGAATAACTGAATCATCGTAAAAAGGGCGTTGCTGCGCGTGAAACAGGCGGAGTTTATGCCATTTTTTCTCAGAAGCAGTCAGGTCCTTCTCAGGCATAATTACGTGATAACGGTAGTTGAATAGCGATATAGTGACGAATAATAAATGGATCGAGTTAAATCCGAAGATTTATAATTACCTTAACATAAAACTATTCTTTAAGTAAGCGCTGAACTATTTTCTCTGTTTCATCATTGTTTTTATTCAGTTCTTCAGTTGGAGTCCAGGACATATCCATTTGTAGTTGAAAGGAGCCGAGAAAAGTATGAGGTGGAGAACCGCCCCATTCTGTTGGTGACAACATAGAGAAATAATTTTTGCCATTTGGCTTCTGATACAAGTAATAGATTTTTCCTGGTTGGCGTTTGAAGTTGCACTGTGCTCGATGCAAATGCTGATCACGTTGCGTTTGTTCTAGCACTTTGCGAGCTTCATCTTGCAGTGCTTTAATCTGGTCGGCAATCAGTCGTAATTTACCGCTCGCGTGGGAGGCCAGTGTATCATTTGCCTGACTGATCTCCTCCGCCAGGTTTACCAGCTCAAAGGATGGTGCCATACGGCTGACAGGATAGGGAGCACTATGGTCTGCACCTTGATGTTGTTGTGGATTACCTTTGGAAGGTTTTTTCTGGTTCATTTTTCTGAACGAGATGCTTATTCAGGTTGACTGCAGATAATTATAGGTGGTGTGAGAGAAACTTGTGCATGGTTTGTCGTGCTTGATAATAAGATTGTATCGATATTGCAATTTTATCTGATAGACAAAAGGGCGGGCATTACATACCCGCCCAGATGTTGAAGGCTTGATATTTAGAGTCCCAGCTTTTCCTTGATCAGGTCGATAACCGCATCACTCGATGTCGCATTACTCGTAACCAGCAGACCTTCCTTGTCATAGAAACCAATCAAGGGGGCGGTTTTGTCATTGTAGGTCTCGAGCCGGTGACTGATGGCTTCTTCGGTTTCATCTTCACGTTGGACCACCGGGCTGCCACATTTATCACACACCCCTTCCTGCTTCGGCGGGTTACTTTTTACGTTATAAATGGCCTGGCAATCGGTATTGGAGCAGGTTCGGCGGGTGGTAAGCCGATCCAGAATTACGTCACGTGGCACATCAATGTTGACGGCCATATCCAATTCAATCTTCAGTTTAGCCAGCAGGTCCTTGAGCGCCTCGGCTTGCGGAATGGTGCGAGGAAAGCCATCTAACAGAAAACCTTTTTCACAATCCGGTTCCTGCAATCGTTTTTCCATGATGCCCATGATCAATTCATCGGGAACCAGATCGCCGGCTTTCATGAAGGCTTCGGCCTGTTTGCCGAGTTCAGTACCGGCTTGTACTGCACCGCGCAAAATATCACCCGTGGAAATTTGTACCGAGCCATCCAGGGCGGTGAGCATCTTGGCTACGGTGCCTTTACCGGCACCGGGTGCACCTAACAGAATCAATTTCATTGAAGAATACCTCTGTGGTTAATAGAAATCTTGGCCGGGAAAATGTGTATGACAGCCGGCTTGGATGCGGCATTGTGCCGATTGCGACCCTTGGAATCAATTTATAAACGCTGTTTAAGCATGCAGAGAAAAAACTAATCTGATTATGATTCGAGCGAAATGACTTATTGAATTGCATCAACGTGGGATTGAAACTCGCGCACGGCATCCTGCAGGTGCTGGGTTAACAAGCTTGTAGCCGGACCCACCTGCTCCGGGTGGGCATAAGAAAGGTACAAATGGGTCGAATAGGTTTGTCCTTGCGTGAGAGGTAGCGGCTTGAGTTGGCCGGACTCCAGATGTGTCAAAATACGATGCCGCGGTAACCAGGCAAAGCCCAGGCCATGGATCACGGTAGACAAAGCTCGCTCAATGCTCGAGACCGTCCAACGATGCGCTGATTCGAGCCAGCCATGATCGGCTACCTGGTATTGACCGGAATCACGAATCACGATTTGCATTTCGCGTCGCAGATCATTGAACCCCAGTAGTTTGTTGTGTTTGTGCAGCGGGTGATTGGGGTGGGCGACAGCTACGAATTCAATTTCCATGAGTTCATCAGCCAGCACAGTATCCGGAAGTCCGGCACTGATGACGAGGTCGGCTGAACCCTCACGAAGCGCGTCCATGGCGCCCGAGAGGACTACTTCCTGCATTAATACCCTTGTACCCCGGTCATGGGGGGCGAATGCCTGTAAAGCGGCCATCAATATTTCCGTGGGAAAAGCCGCGTCTACGACCAGACGAATTTCAGCTTCCCAGCCCGCTTTTAATTCCTGTGCCAGGGTTTCCAGCGCATCCGCGTCTCGCAGCAATTGACGTGCCCGTCGCAATACGACTTCCCCGGCCTCGGTGAGCACTCCGCGTCGCCCCTCAATGCGCAGGACGGACATTCCCAGATTGTCTTGCAGACGCTGCACAGCATAGCTCACCGCGGATTGGCTACGATGCAGGTAGTTGGCGGCCTGGGCAAATCCACCCTGTTCGACCACCGCCAGCAGTGTTCGCCACTGATCGAGACTGACACGGGGATGTTTCATGTTGGCAAATATATCAATTTTATTGATTAATTGAAGCAGTTCTTTGTACTTTTTTATCACAAAAATAGGGTCAATACTTATGCCACTGTAATTCATTCGAGGATAGACGCATGGAGAAATACACAAATCTCGTGGGACGCATTCTACTGGCACATATTTTTTTACTTGCCGGGATTAACAAAATCACCGGTTATAGTGGCACCCAGGGTTACATGGAGGCCATGGGTGTACCCGGCATGCTGTTGCCGCTGGTGATTTTGCTGGAAATCGGGGCAGCAATTGCGCTCATTATTGGCTGGCAAACCCGCTGGGCAGCATATGCGCTGGCCCTGTTCAGCATAGTAACGGCATTAATTTTTCACAGTAACCTGTCAGATCAGATTCAAATGATACTGTTTATGAAGAACTGGGCGCTGGCTGGTGGGCTTTTGGTACTCGCGGCCAACGGTGCAGGGGCATTCAGCCTGGAACAGCGCGTCTAATCGTAGTAACACCACGGTGTGGGCAGACTGCCCACACTTTCTTTTTCAGCTTCGGAGCAAGGCAATGAGCTTGATGGTAAAGGGCAAGTTACAGGACAACTGGTACGAGGTCGAAACGAAGTCGGGCGAGTTCATACGTCAGGACTCCCAATTCCGGAATTGGATAACCCCCAGTGGTCAACCCGGGCCAACGGGTGAAGGCGGTTTTGTGGCCGAACCGGGGCGCTATCATTTATATGTTTCATACGCCTGCCCCTGGGCTCATCGGACTTTGATTTTTCGGAAGTTAAAAAAGCTGGAAGACATCATCACGGTTAATGTCGTGCACCCCCACATGGGACCGCAGGGCTGGGATTTTGGCGAATATCCTGATGCCACCGGCGACAACCTTTACAGCTTTAAATACCTGCATGAGGCTTATGTGCTTGCTCAGCCTGACTATAGCGGCATAGTCACAGTACCGGTTCTCTGGGATAAACAGCGTCAAACCATTGTTAACAATGAGTCCTCCGAAATCATTCGCATGTTAAATCAGGCGTTTGATAATTGGGGTAATGCGGATATTGATTTCTATCCTGCACATTTACAGGCAGAGATCGATGCGATCAACTCACTGGTGTATGACAATATCAACAACGGCGTATACCGGGTGGGATTTGCCCGCGAACAGGCCATCTATGAGCAGGCTTTTGATGCCCTGTTCGCGACGCTGGATGAACTCGAGGTGCGTTTGGCAACCCAGCGTTATCTGGTAGGAGGGCAAATTACCGAAGCAGACTGGCGTCTGTTTGTGACCTTGATTCGTTTTGACCCGGTTTACGTGGGGCACTTCAAGTGTAATCTGCGCCGCATCGCCGACTATCCGAATCTGTCAAATTACCTACGCGAGTTATATCAGTGGCCTGGCATTGCTGAAACGGTCAACCTCGCACATATCAAACAACATTATTATTACAGTCATGCCGACATCAACCCCACTCGTATCGTGCCGAAAGGCCCGGAATTGGATCTCGCAACAGCACATGACCGGGATCGGTTGAGTCTGGACATTTAGTCCGCTTTTGATGCGGGTTTGCTGTAGCTGATGCGATCCGGCGCGACCGCTCCGGCGGAAAGAATAAATGTCATGGCTTCATCCATACTCCAGTCAGTGGAGATCAAATCCTCCAAGGGGACTATTTCCATATAACCGGAAGTCGGATTGGGTGTTGTTGGCACATACACCGCCGCCAAAGCTTGGTCCGTGTCTTCGTCTTTCATCATTTTGGTCACGAAGCCGACAGTGCGCATTCCCGGATTGGGGAAGGCGATAAGCACGACGCGCTGCACATTTTCCGGCTTACTTTTTAACACACCAATCAGTTTACTAACGGCGCCATACACAGTCTGGACGACTGGAATACGCTGCATGAGCTTATCCACCAGACTGAGAATACGTTCACCAATGACCTTTGAGGCTATCCAACCCAGAAGATACAGGGCGAACAGGGTTAATAAAATGGCGAGAATCGACTGGAACCAGGGGGCTACCAGCCACTCCGCCATCGTTGGGCTGTGCTGTTGCAGGGTTTTGGATACGGCCATGGCCCAGGGTAGGCCCAGACTCGATAGTTGAACAAAAAAGAATTTGAAAACCAGCCATGTAATCCACAGAGGAATGACCGACAGGATGCCGGTCAGCAAATAGCGTTGTGCATTTCTCATCATATTAACAATATCAGCATTTCGTAATATTAATTAACTCCGCCAACATCATAACATTCATGCTCATGATAATGAGGCCAAAAGATTTCAATCGACAAGCATGAGTAAAGAGATTAATTCCTTGCGTGGTTATTGGGTATTCACAGTTGTTAAGCAAATTTCTAGTAATGTAGCTTAAGTTGTTGTAAATCGTTATTCGCTTGAGTTGCAACTTGCTACGGTTTTAATTGACAGAAAAACTGCTTGCCAGTTACTACGGGATGCGATACGTTTTGTTGGAAATTATTAAGCCTGACCTTATCAAATCCTTATATTTATAAACATCACGTGCAAGTGTGTATCCTGGGAGAATGAATCGGTCGTAGTGGGATTCCTCATTTTCAACCCGAACAGGATGTTCGAGGGTTTGAGCGAATGCAATGGGGGAGATTAAGTTTTTCTATTCCTGTGATGTAATAATTAATAATGACATAGCAGAGCGAGGAATAGCATTGAGTCTTGCTCATGGGGGAGGAGCGAGTGATAGATGTGTCTGATTCAAATGAGTCGACGGGGCTTCAGCAGACGACTGAAGAAAAGGAAACTGCCCCCGCAATTTCTGCTGCTAGCCAGCGGATCCTGTTGATTCTCGATGAGCTGAAAACCAGCCGTGCAGGGGGGATCGTCTATCAGCAAATTGAGCGCATCCTGAAGGAATCGGAACAGGAGCATGCCGAGCGTGACCAGGTGTTTCGTTACTGGTTATCCAGTTTGCTTGATGCGTATTCGCTGCATTTAAAACAGGATACCCCTCTGTATGTTCAAACCCGGCTGATTCAAAAACAATTACAAAGTCCCCTGGCGCTTACCGAGTTTAAGTCCCTGCGTCGTTACATCGACATGTACACCATGCATAGCACGCGGTTACCACAGTATGATCACGATGTACTGCAACAAGCTATTCAACCGCTGCTGGCCTATTACGCAACCAATAACGATTCATCCTCTGAACCAAAAGCCAATACAGTTTCCGAATCTGCTAATAAAAATACACCGCAAGCAACGTTAGCAGAGGCCGAGGACAACGATTTGCTCTCGTCGGATGATCCGGAAATGGAGCGGAAGCTTGCCTCCACCTATCGCCGTTATCTGAATACCCAGCAACAGAATGCCGAAAAGGTACAACAAATGCTGGCACAGAGGATTCAGGAAACAATCGAGGAAAACAGACAATTTGGTAGCATGTTGGATAGTGTCAGTAATGGATTGCAGGAAGCGGAAAACATGCAGGATGTGCAGATGTTACGTAAATGTTTGTTGGAGGATGTTGGTTCATTATCGCAAACCCATCATACGCTGATCGACAAGCTGAGTGAGACAAAAAGTTATCTGCGCATGATTGAGACAGATAGCCGCAAGCTTAGTGATGAGTTGGCGCGTGTCAGAATGTTGAGTATGACAGATGAATTGACTGAGCTGCCAAATCGGCGTGCTTTTATGCGCAGACTGGAAGACGAGGTGGGCCGTACCAAACGTTATGGATTTCGCCTGGTACTGGTGATGCTAGATCTGGATTTCTTCAAAACCGTTAACGATCGTTTTGGTCATGCGGGTGGCGATGCTGTGTTGCGTACATATGCCAATGATGTCCTCACTGTATTTCGGCAACACGATATGGTGGCTCGTTATGGCGGCGAGGAGTTTGCCGTATTATTACCCAATACTGACGAACACGGGGCGCAAGCTGCTTTGCACAAGGTGCGCCGTCAGGTTGCCGAAACTCGCTGTGTTTTTGAGGAAGATGTTATTGATTTGCCAACATTTTCGGCTGGCATGACGATGTATGTGAATGGCGATACACCGGCGAATCTGATTCAGCGTGCTGACGATGCGTTGTATACTGCTAAACGGCTTGGTCGCAATCGGATTGAAGTGAAACATGGTTTAGCTTCGAATAATAAGCCGGTAAAGTTTGAGGCAGCGGCAAACGAGGGAAATAATAATTAGTGGTTACCTTAAGTGCTGCATCTTGATGCGAGAGGTCAGTGCTATTGAGTGAAATCACCGTTTACCGGGTTAGGAACAACCAGAGCTAACTATTTTTCCTGGGGAAATTCTTTTCCACATTGCCAACATAATTCAAAATTGGCTGGATTACGTTCCCCACAGTTTCGACAAAATCGCCACTCCATCTCGGTTGGAGTGGCTTCATATTTACAAATAATCTTTTCTGCAAGCGCTGTATCGCGTTCATCTTCCAGCCAGATTTGCGGATAAGCCTGTTCAAAAGGAATTTCTCCGCTTGCCCCCTGGGCGTAGTTATTGAGAATCCGGGCAGCAATGCCTGCCTGCTCAAGCAAGTTAAGCAGCAGGTGGGCTTCAGGAAGATTGCTGGCAGAATATATTTTTATCATCTAACCGCCATGCGAACCACAAAGCGAATCGTCTGACCTGAATATTTCCGAAGGATGGATAAAAACTTAATGAACCGGTAGCTTTTTGCGTAGTTCATCTCGATCAAACCACCATTCATCCTGTACCAGCACATCAATGACGGTGGCCAAACGGGGTAAGAATTCTGCTGGATCCTTGAGGTGTAATTTTTCCATCCAGGCATCAAGTTCAGCCTGAGTACTCACATTGCTATGACGCTTGGCAACCTGTCCCAGTATATTTTGTGTCAGGAACGTAAGGCTGTGATGTTTGTCCTCAGGTGCCCGAATATCAGCAATATAGTGAGCGGTTATGGCAGCTACCGCAGCACCGTCTGAATCATCCGGTGTTTCATCGATAATATGCTGCAACATGGCAATTGTCGTGTCTGCATGAACAGGAAAGGTGACCGCCAGCCAGACACCCTGACCCAGTGCTGCCAGTGAAGCCGGTTGTTCGGTTTGAAACAAAACATTATAAGCTTCGACTGCTTCTTGCCAGTGCTCGGTAGCAAAGAATAGCTCAAGCGTTTCGCGTGCCGTGCTCCAGGCCTGTTCTTTTCTATCCAGGGCCAACAGGGTTTCTGCGATATCCAGTTGAATATGAGCACGATCTAACCGACTGGCACTTGCAGGTAATTCTTGCAAGTGTTGCTGGTATAGACGTAACTGTTTTTCCAATGACTGAGGATCTGTTTCAACTGCTTTCAGTTCCGTTCCCAACATGTGTGGATCGTGTTCGTTATTACTCATGCGTGCTCCGGTTACGATTGCCTGGAAATGACAGTGCGCTATTATATTGGCGCCGTCATGGGAATAACAGAGGGCTCTGGTTATAAAAATGTTGTTCTAAATAATACAAACCTTGCCTGGATCTTATTCAGGCGGCCTTATCCCTGTACTAAACAAGGTTTCTACATTCAGCCATAAGCCCTCATCAGTGATTAGGGATTGTATTTCGGCAAGGTGTTCAAGTCTAAAACGCCCCTGCGATTTGGCATCCAATTGCTCTAGATAAGCTCTGAAACCACTACTGTAGATGATTTCCCACCAGTCATCCGGGCTATTCAAATGATAACCAAGCTGTTCTTTTATCACTTGTATTTCTGTAAAACCCGCCGCTTCGAGCAGTTCCTTGCATTCCTGTTCCGTGGTCAATCGCATCCAGTTTTCTGTTGATATCTCGACCCCAAAATTGACCATACGCTGGCGAAATAATTCAGCAAGCGGTTGAAAGGCGCTGTCAGAGAAGGTCGTAAACATGACGCGTCCACCGGGTTTTAACACATGCCGCCAGTTAATTAAGCCGGTCAACATGCTGGGTAGAAAGAAAATTCCAAATGAACAAATGACATAATCAAAATAGCGACTTTTAAATTCAAGCGACTCAGCATCCATGAGGTGAAAGTCTATGTTAGAAAGTCCGGCGTGGTGCAAATTGGCCATGGCCTTATTTAACATGTTTTCTGCCAGGTCAATGGCCTGGACCCGGCCTTGTGGACCCAGTGCCTGTGCAGCGGCGAGGGCAACGACACCGGTACCCGTAGCGACATCAAGAATCTTGGCATTCGGAATGGGGCGCAGGTGGCTGATTAGTCGATCTGCACAAAACGGAAAAAAACGCATTGAGGGGTTGTCGTAGTTTTCGGCTACCTGGTCAAAAACTGCGATAATGTTTTTTTTGTCCTGGTCTTTCATGCTTTATTGAAGCGATCGCTAATAAAAAACAGGATTATCCGCTATATTTCATTCGATAACAAAATGTTTTTCCGAGCAAAATCCAGCTTGGTGTCGGAACACAAAGCATTCTTTGTTGTCAGAAAAATTCAAGAATAACCAAGAATATCAACAGCCGTTCTCCTATCCTCATTAAGGAGTATGCCATGCAACTCACGGAGATGCCGGAAATACTGCTTACAGCCTTGCAAGTCATGTCGGCGTTATTTATTTTTGTAGTCGGCACTATTGTCCTGGTAATCGTTATTACCTTTATCCTGGATATCAGTCAGACCAAACAGGCAATTCGTCGTAATTATCCCGTCATTGGTCGTTTTCGTTATTTGTTTGAAAAGCTGGGTGAATTCTTTCGCCAGTATTTCTTTGCCATGGATCGGGAAGAATTACCATTTAATCGTGCCCAGCGAACCTGGGTGTACCGTGCGGCCAAGGATCTGAATAATACCCGTGCCTTCGGTTCAACGCGTGATCTATCAGTAGTGGGGACAGTCTTGTTTGTTAATTGTCCCTTCCCAACCCTGGATGAAGATGCCGCTCAGCTCCAACCCATAACCATAGGTACTGACTGCAAATATCCTTATACCACTACCTCGCTGATAAATATTTCAGGAATGAGTTATGGCGCAATATCACGACCGGCAGTACTGGCACTATCACGTGGGGCACATCTGGCCGGTTGTTGGATGAATACC
>JAAUYE010080056.1_pt1 | contig 11097 bp, 7 predicted proteins | sample 7278081 | NCBI WGS metagenome assembly JAAUYE01 (sample SAMN14350131, study PRJNA611818) | marine sediment metagenome | isolation source: surface marine sediment (0.6m) | place: French Polynesia: Moorea | collected 2018-08
CACCTGCCCGTTGGTCCACTGCCAGTCGCACGCCTCCAGGAAGGACGGCACCCAGCCCACGCCGCTCTCCACCGACACCAGGTTGAGCTTCGGATGGCGGTGGCAGATGCCGCCGAAGATCAGGTCGGCGATGCAGTTCATGTTCTGCATGAAGATCGTGGACGAGGCCCGGCCGAAGTTGGCCTTGATGCCGATGTTGGCCGTGTCGTTCATCAGGTCGTCGAAGCCGCCCGAGCCGATGTGGAAGCTGATGGGGAGGCCCGTCTCCTCGACGACGCTCCAGAAGGGCTCCCAGTGCTTGTCGGCCAGGCGAGGCTGACCGAAGGCCTGGGGCTCGGAGCAGGCCAGGATCGACTTGTGCCCGAGGTCCACGGCGCGCTTCACCTCGTCGACCGCGGCCTGCACGTCCCAGAACGGCATGGCGGCCACCGGCACCAGCCGCCGCGGGTCCTCGCTGCACCACTCGGCCAGGAAGTCGTTGTAGGCCTGCACGCACTCGAGCATGAGCTCCGGCTCCTTCAGCGCCAGGAAGCCGCCCGAGCCGAAGCCGCCCACGTTCGGGTAGAGGACCTGCGCCCAGATGCCCTCGGAGTCCATGTACTCGAGGCGGGCCTTGGCGTCGTAGGAGCTCCTCGGGATGTCGTCGTAGCCGGAGCGGCTCTCGGGAAAGGACCCGTCGAAGCCGGCCGCCGTGACCCACCCCGGGCCGCCCACGAACTGGTCGCGGATGAACCACACGTCGCGGCCGTCCACCTGCTTCACGTGGGGCACGGCGTCGCCCCACTTGCTGGAGACGCGCGAGGTCCACACGTCGGCGGGCTCCGTGATGTGGGTATCGACGTCGATCGCCCGGTTCTTCGCCAGGATGCCCTCGGCCATGGTCGTCTCCTCCGATCGCTGCGGTCTCAGCCGCCCTCGTACCATATCGGGGCGGTCCAGAGCCGCTCCTGGATCGTAGTCGGTACGGCGGGGTCCGTGCACGCCGGCGGGCGTTCTCCCTCGGGGAGGCTCAGGCACTGGTGCTGGCTCCAGCGGCAGCTCGGGTTCTCGAGCACCCGCAGGTAGTAGACGGCGCGCCGCTCCGGATCGAAGTCGGGGTCGCGCCACACGGCGCAGAGCGAGTCCGCGCCCGGCCCCCGCGGCGTGCAGGTGTCGAGGTCGACGTCTGCGCCGTTGGGTCCGCCCGCCACGTCGTGCACCGCCTGGTGGAAGCGGCCCTCGTCGTCCACCCAGCCCTTCACCACCTGGGCCCGCTGGAGCAGGCCGCCGGGGTGGCCGGGCGCCCCCGGGTCGCGCAGGGCGGAGACCACGAACACCGGCGCCCCGGCGCCGCTCGGCCGCTCCGGGAGGTCGCCGCCCATGGGCACGCCCCCGGAGTAGCCGCGAGCCACCAGGTCGGGCTCACCGCACAGGTCCTCGGGATAGCCCCAGCCGCCGAAGAAGCGCGCCGTGAGGCGCGTGCCGCTGGTGCCGAAGGTCTCGCGACGCTGCATGGCGTCGAAGAGCGCGTCCCGCGAGTTCTCCTCGGCCCACACGCCCGCGAGGCCGCCCGGGCTGGCGGCCACGTTCGAGATCGCTGCGGCAGGCCCGGAGCCCTTCACCAGGCGCCGCTGCGGGTCGTCGTCGGCGACGCCCATCCAGCCGTCGTAGGAGTACTCCTCGGTGTCGCCGGGGTTGGCCATGTGGGCGTCCGTGGCGGCGATGATCCCCAGCTTGTACGGATTCACCCCGAGGCGCTCCTGCTGCCGGAGGCCCTCGATCAGCGCGGTGCGCACGTAGTCGAGACGCGACACGCAGCCCCGGCCGCCCAGGGCGCCCGTTCCGGTGCCCTCCCGGCAGTCCTCGGCATCCGCCGGCCGCCAGTCCTCGAAGTCGCAGAACTCGTCGCCGCCGCCCAGCACCTGGTAGAGGCCGTCGCGGCACTCCGAGTCGCCCTTGATCTGCGAGATCTCGACCAGCGGCTCCATGCGGGCCCGCAGCCGGGCCCGGGACCGCCGCTCCTCGAGCGGACGCTCCCCGTCGCTCGCCGCGAACATGCGTCCGTTGCTGAGATTCGAGTTGTGGGGGATGGTGAGCACGTCGCAGCCGCTGCCGGCCTCCGTGCACTGTTCCCGCAGCTTCTCCCAGAGGCCGTAGACGTCGGGCTCGTCCACCCAGGCGATCGGAGCCCGGGGCACCTTCGCGTTCCGGAAGACGACGTTGTGGTGCACCTTCGAGAGCCCGGGGGTGGCCGTGTACTCGTAGGCGTGGAAGGTGGTGAAGCGGCACGACGACGAACGGTCGTAGCCGCGCTCCGCGGCCTCGCCGATCTCCTCCCAGACGGTCCGCATGGCTCGTCGGCAGCGGTCGGCGCCCTCCCCGCAGAGCGTCGGGTGCCGGGCCGGGATCTCCCCCTCCACGTCCAGGGCCGTCGCGATGGCCGCCATCCGTTCCGGGAAGCTCGCCAGCAGATTCGCCGCCGAGACCGCCTCGCCGCGATAGGTGCGGCACTCGGCCGACGGGAAGAGCGGCGAATCGCGGCGCGTGCAGAGCGCCACCTCGCCGAGATAGGACGCGTGGTCGGTGAGCGCCGCGAAGTCGAGCGGCCGCTCGAGACGCCCCGTGCGCGCTCCGGGGAACGGGATCTCCTCGCCCTTCGCATAGCGGTAGGTGTCGTCGGGCGTGGCGCGGACGTCCCACATGTACGCGTCGAAGGAGAGCGCCGAGTGCACGTGCAGCTCGCCCCACCAGGCCCGGCGCAGCGGCTCGCGCGAGGCGCAGGGCTCGCGCTCCTCGCTGTAGGGACGGCCCGAAGGCGCCAGCGCCGCTTCCCGCGCCGCGGGCGCCTGGCCCGCAGGCGCAGCTTCCGGCGCGGAGTGCTCCTCGCTCGGAGGCGCAGCTTCCGGCGCGGCAGGCGCGGGTGTCGGCGGCTCGGCGTCCGAGCACGCCAGCAGGGCGAGCGCCGCCCAGAACGCGGCCGCCCGGGCTCCCCTTCCGCCGAAGACGCCTCCCCTTCCCAGCACGGCCGGCCCTCCCGCCGCACCATGGCACGGCGACCGGCCGCCGAGCAAGCGGGAGCCGCCGCACGAGCCCCGCCAACCCTCCTGTTCTACCGTGCCAACCAGCGACGGAGGCCCCATGGACGGCTCGAAGCCCGGCCCCGCGGCAACGCAGGGCAGCGTCATCGCCCGGCTCAACGAAGCCTTCGCCGCCATCGCGGGCTGGTCCTTCGATCACCGCTGGTGGGTGCTCGGGGCCTGCGTGGCGCTGCTGGCCGGCAGCCTGTTCGCGGCCTCGAAGGCCCGCATCGACAACAGCTACGAGGCCTACTTCGATCCGGCCGACCCGGCCTACACGGCCTACGAGCAGTACCGCGACGACTTCGGCTCGGACGAGGTCTCCTACATCCTCTACGAGGCGCCGGGCTTCGAGCATGGCCCCTGGGACCTCGAGGTGATGGGCAAGATCGTGCGGCTCACCGAGGCCCTCGAGGACGAGGTGCCCTTCGTCTACGAGGTCACCTCGCTGGCCAACGCGGAGCTCACCGAGGGCGTCGCCGACGGCATCGACATCCACGAGCTGCGCGACGACTTCCCCGAGACCCAGGAGGAGCTGCTGGCCCTCCGCGAGCGCTACCTCGCCAAGCCCATGCTGGTGGGCGGAATCCTGAGCGAGGACGCCCGCTGGGCGGCGATCATCGTAGAGATGGACCTCTCGAGCACCGACCCGCTCGAGGAGATCCGGCTCGACCCCGAGGGCGGGGACGCCCTCGACAACCTCTACCCCCAGGTGACCGACGCGAAGATCGAGGAGATCCTGGCGCGGCCCGAGTACGCCGACCTGCGCTTCTACCACTCGGGCGACGTGCCGATGAACGCCGCCTACAACAACATCATCGGCACCGAGAGCGGCACCCTCGACGCCATCGCGTCCCTGGTGATCGCAGCGCTGCTGCTCTTCTTCTTCCGCTCCTTCGTGGCCGTGATCGGTCCGCTCGCGGTGGTGCAGACGAGCATCCTGCTGACGGTCGCGTTCGTGGCGCTGCTCGGCTGGAAGCTCGACATGAGCTTCGGGATGGTGCCGACGCTGATCACGGCGCTCGGCGTCGCGCACTCGGTGCACATCCTCTCGGAGTTCCGCGCGCGCTTCACGGAGCTGCGCGACCGCCGCGAGGCGCTCGTGCAGACCCTCTACCTGGTGGGCGCGCCCTGCCTGCTCACGAGCCTCACCACGGCGGCCGGCTTCCTGTCGATGAGCTTCGTGCCCATCAAGAGCATCGCGCACATGGCCGCCTACAGCGCCTTCGGCGTGATCGCCGCCTTCTTCCTCAGCCTGACGCTGCTGATGGCGCTGCTCTCGTTCGGGAGCCGCACGCCGAGGCGCGCGCCCAGCGAGGCCGAGGCGCTCCGCGCCAAGGGCGGGCGGCTGATGCACGACGCGCTGCTGGCGATCGCGCGCTTCGACGTGCGCCACCGGGTCGCGATCCTGGTGGGCTTCGGGGCCCTCTTCGTCTTCTCGGCCGTCGGCGTGACCCGCCTGATCGTCGACTCGAACTGGCTCGACGACTTCTCCTACGACGTGCCGCTCAAGGCCGTGACCGAGACGATCGACGAGGTGATGGGCGGCGTCACCAACGTGATCTACCTCTTCGACGCCGGCGCACCCGATGCGGTGAAGGAGCCGGCCGTGCTGCGCGAGATGGAGCGGATCCAGACGCTGGCCGACGAGCAGGACTGGCTCGTGCGCAAGACCTACTCGATCGTCGACATCCTGAAGGACCTGAACCAGGCCTTCCACGAGGGCGACCCGGCCTGGCACCGCATCCCCGACAGCCGGGAGCTGGTGGCCCAGTACCTGCTGCTCTACGAGATGTCGGGCGGCGCGGAGGCCGAGGAGTACGTGTCCTCGGACTACAGCCGCGCCAGCCTGGAGCTCCGGCTGGCCCTCGCGCCCACGAGCCAAACGGCGGAGCTGGTGGAGCAGATCGACGCGGAGCTTCGCGAGAAGCCCGTCGAGAACGCCAGCGTGAGCCTCACGGGCATAGGCGCCCTGTGGCTCAAGCTCATGGACTACATCGTATCGAGCCAGATCCAGGGCTTCCTGATCGCCTTCGTCGTGATCGCGGCCATGATGTGCCTGCTCTTCCGCTCGCTCAAGACGGGGCTCATCTCGATGGTCCCGAACCTCTCTCCGGTGATCCTGACGCTCGGCCTGATGGGCTGGTTCGGCATTCCGCTCGACTACAACAAGCTGATGATCGCGGCCGTGGCCATCGGGATCGCGGTGGACGACACGATCCACCTGCTGTCGCGCTACCACTACGAGTTCCGCCGCTGCGGAGACTACCGGCAGGCCCTCGGCGAGGCGGTGGCGGACGTGGGACGGGCGCTCTTCATCACCTCCGCGGCCCTGGTCTGCGGCTTCCTGGTCTTCGTCTTCTCCGTGATGGACAGCACGGCCACCTTCGGGCTCCTGCTGGCCTGGACGATCGTCGTCGCCCTCGTGGCCGACTTCCTGCTCATGCCCGCCCTGGTGCTCACCTTCGAGCCCTTCGGTCCCGAGGGCTCGCGGGCACGCGCGGCCGAGGAGCCCGTCCTCGAAGCGGCCTGATATGCTGGGCCTCGACACCCCACGAGCGAGGCCCCCATGGCGAGTCCCGAGTTCGAGGAGCTGCGGAAGGTGCTGAAGCCGGGGCTGGCCGTGGCCAGCGACCCCAGCGAGCGCGTCCGCGAGAAGATGCACGCGATCCACCCCACGCAGCACGGCGCCGACGTCTCCATCGAGCGCCTCGAGCTCGGGGGCGTCGCCGCGGCCTGGATCTCCACGCCCCAGTCGGAGGAAGAGGACCGCGCCATGGTCTTCGTGCACGGCGGGGCCTTCGTCTCCACCGGCATCCCGCACTACGTCCCCTACGCGGAGCGGCTCTCGCGGGCCTGGAGAGCCCGCATGCTCGTCTTCGAGTATCGCTGGGCGCCGGAGCACCGCTTCCCCGCGGCGCTCGACGACACCGTCTCGGTGTACCGGGCCGCCCTCGAGAGCGGCCTCGCCCCCGACCGCACCGGCTTCGTGGGCGACTCGTGCGGCGGCGGCATCGCGCTCGCGGCGCTCTGCACCCTGCGCGACGCGGGGGACCCGCTGCCCGCCTGTCTGGTGGGTCTCACGCCGTGGTTCGACGCCGAGCAGGAGGGAGACTCCGCCCGGCGGCCGCGCGGCGTCGACCCCTACGTGAACCGCGACTGGATCCTCCGGCGCTTCGAGGACTACGCGGGGCCCGGCGGCGACCTGCGCGAGCCGCGGCTCTCGCCGATCCGCGCCGATCTCTCCGGCCTGCCCCCGTTGTTCCTCGGGGTCGGTCAGATCGACACCACCGCCGACGACTCCACGCGCCTGGCCGCGAACGCCGGACGCGACGGCGTGGCCGTGACCCTCGACGTGGCGCCCGAGATGATCCACGGCTTCCACGGCCTCTCGGGCCTCTTCCCGGAGGCCACCCAGGGCGTCGAGCGCGCGGGCGCCTTCGTGCGTCGGCACATCCCCTGAACACGGAAACCGGCGAGGAGCCCATGGACGTCTACGAAGCGCTCTACACCACCCGCGCCATGCGCCGCATGAAGCCCGACCCGATCCCGCTGGACGTACAGCAGCGCATCCTCGATGCCGCGATCCGCGCGCCCACGGGCGGCAACATGCAGACCTGGCGCTTCCTGCTGGTGGACGACCCGGCGCTCAAGGCAAGGATCGCCCCCCTCTATCGCGACGCCATCACGAAGCTCTGGGACACCTTCTACGCCGACCGCATCGCCGCGGCCCGGGCCGAGCCCGACTCCGCCGAGTCCAGGTCGCTGATGCGCATGATCGCCTCGGCCGATCACCTCGCGGACCACTTCGCAGAAGCGCCGCTGCTGCTCTTCGGCTTCGCCGGCCTGGGCGACACCACGGGTGGCTCGATCTTCCCGGCCGTCTGGAGCGCCATGCTGGCCGCCCGCGCCGAGGGCGTCGGCAGCTCGCTCACCCAGGTGCTCGGCATGCACCATGCGAAGGAGGTGAACGACATCCTGGGCGTGCCGGCGGACGAGCCCTGGCACTGTGCCTGCTGCGTGCCGATGGGCTACCCGCTGGGCCGCTGGGGCGTGGCTCCGCGCCGCCCGGTGCACGAGGTGGCCTCCCGCAACGGCTGGACGGGCCCGCTGGGCTTCGAGATCCCAGAGCCGCTCTGGCAGGGCTGAGGCCCGGCTCAGCTCGGCAGCTCCTCGGGCAGCTCCGGGGCCCACGGCGAGCCGTTGATGTGGGATCCACCGTCCACGAAGAGCGTGTTCCCGGTGAGGTAGCGGCAGTCCTCGCTGGCCAGGAAGCAGGCCACGGCGCCGATGTCCTGCTCGGGATCGCCCATGCGGCCCATGGGGTGCGCGGCCAGCAGGGCCTTCTCCATCTGCGGGTTCTTCGCCATCACCTCCCGGTAGCTCTCCGTGGCGGCGGCCGGGCAGATGATGTTGCAGCAGATGTTGTGGCGGGCCCACTCGCGGGCGGCGGTCCGCGTGAGCGCGCGCACCGCCTCCTTCGCCATGTTGTAGTGCACCGTGTACATGTGGGCGTTCACGCCGTTGAGCGAGCACATGTTGACGACGCGGCCCCACCGTTGGGCCTTCATGTACGGAAAGGCCGCCTTCATCGACCAGAAGTTCGACAGGAAGCCGAGGCGGAAGGCCCGCTCCATCTCCTCCGTGGTCTTCCACTCGACGCGGCCCATGGGCGGGCCGCTCCAGGCGTTGTTCACCAGCACGTGCACGGTGCCCCAGGTGCCCGCGGCCGTCTGCACCGCGGCCTCGACGTCTTCCTGGCTCGACACGTCGGTCTTCACGAACAGCGCCTCGGCGCCGAGGCCCTCGAGCTCCTTGGCGACCTTCTCGCCCGTCTCGGAGTTCCACTCCGCCACCAGGACCTTCGCCCCCTCCTTGGCGTAGCGACGCGCGATGCCCGCGCCGATGCCCTGCCCGGCTCCCGTGACGATCGCGACTTTGCCCTCGAGCTGACCCATGACGACCACCTCCTCCGGCCCGCCCCGCCGTGGGCCGATCGTACCCGAAACGGCCGCCGGAGCGGCCGGGGAACGCCGGGTCTCAGCGCTCGGGAAGGGCGAAGGCGACCAGCGCGTCGCCCGGACGGGTGCCGAGGAGCATGTGGCCGCCCGCAGCGATCACCACGAACTGGCGGCCGTCGGGCCGCAGCCGGTAGGTCATCGGCGTCGCGTGCCCGCTGGTCGGGAGTCGCCCCCGCCAGAGCTCCTCGCCCGTCTCCGTGGCGAAGGCGCGCAGGTAGGCGTCGGTCGTGGCGGCAATGAACGAGAGCCCGCTCGCCGTCGTGATCGGCCCGCCGAGGTTCGGCACGCCGATGTCGCCGAGCAGCCACCACACCGGGAAGGGCGCGAGGTCGCGCGCCGTGCCCAGCGGCACCTCCCAGCGCACGTCGCCCGTGGCGAGGTCGATGCCGAGCAGCGTGCCCCAGGGCGGAGGGTTGCAGGGCGCGCCGAGCGGCGAGAGGAGCGGCACGCGCTCGAGCGCGTAGGGCGTGCCCTCCTGGGGCTCGAAGCCGAACTTGGGCACGCCCGTCTCGGCGAAGCGCGCCTCGAAGTCGCGGCGCGGGATCAGCCGGATCAGCGTCGCCACCCGCTGCGTGTTGAGCACCAGCAGCTCGCGGCCGGGGTCGATCGAGAGGCTTCCCCAGTTCGCGCCGCCCACCATGCCCGGGTACTGCACGCTGCCCTGGGTGCTGGGCGGCGTGAAGATCCCCTCCGAGCGCAGCGACGCGATCGCCTCGCGGCAGCGGCCGCGGTCCCAGAAGGTGAAGCCGAAGGCCTCGTCGGCATCCAGGGTGGCAGGGTGCACCGGCGGCGGCTTCACCGGAAAGGGCTGGGTGTCCGACAGCACCTCGCCTTCCACGCCGCCGAGCGGCACGGGCCGCTCCTCCACCGGGAAGAGCGGCTCCCCGCTGCGGCGGTCGAGGAAGAAGATGTGGCCCATCTTCGTGGCCGCCGCCAGCGCCGGCACGCCCCCGTTGCCGTTCGGGAAGTCGAAGAGGACCGGCTGCGCGGGGACGTCGTAGTCCCAGACGTCGTGGTGGACGGTCTGGAAGCGCCACACCACCCGTCCCGTGTCCGCGTCGAGGGCCACCACCGAGCTCGAGTAGTAGTCGAGGCCCTCGCGCTGGCCGCCGTAGTAGTCGGGCGAGGTGTTGCCGGTGGGCACGAAGACGAGGTTGCGCTCCTCGTCCACCGACAGGATCGACCAGGCATTGGCGGTGCCGCGCCGATAGCCGTCGGCCCGGCCCCCGCTCTCGGCCGGCGGCACAGGGTCCCAGGCCCAGAGCAGCTCGCCCGTGCGGGCCGAGTAGGCGCGCACCACGCCTCCGGGCGCGTCGACCCGCCGGTTGTCGAGCACCATCGTCCCCGTCACGACGCGGTCGCCGATCACCGCCGGCGGCGAGGTCACGCCGTACTCCCCGGGCTGGGTCTCGCCGACGCCGGCCTTGAGGTCGACCGTGCCCGCCTCGCCGAAGTCCGCGCAGGGAAGCCCCGTGTCGGCGTCGAGTGCGATCAGCCGCGCGTCGAGGGTCCCGGTGAAGATGCGCCGCGCGCAGGCCGCGCCGGGAAGCGCGCGGGCGTCGGTCCAGGCGCTGACGCCCCGACAATTGAGCGTGTAGATGCCCTCGATGTCGGTCTGCGGATCGAAGCTCCAGCGCTCCTCCCCCGTCTCGGGGTCGAGGGCGATCACGCGGTTGAGCGGTGTGCACAGGTAGAGACTGTCGCCGAAGAGGATCGGCGTGTTCTGGAAGGTCGACGGCGCGAAGCTCGTGGTGCCGTCGAGCACGTCGCCGCTGTGGTAGGTCCAGGCCACCTCGAGCCGGTCGACGTTCTCGGGGGTGATCTGGGTGAGCGGCGAGTGGCGGCTGCCGCCCGGGTCGGCCGCGTAGACCGGCCAGCCGGCCACCGGCCCCGAGGTGTCCAGCGGCTCGCCGCCTCCGCAGCCCACGAGCGCTCCGAGAACGACCCATCCCCAGGCGGCCCGCCGCCTCGCTCCAACCCGCATGCCGGCTCCCTCCCGCTCCGGCCGCGCAGTCTAGACCGTCGCGACGCCTCCCGCGTCCTTCGCCGCGCCTCTCGCGTCCTTCGGCCCGGGCTGCGGTAGCGTCCGAGCCGGCGGCCGGAACGTGCCGCCGCGGAGGGAGAGCATGAGCCGCTTCGACGGCAAGGTCGCCATCGTGACGGGAGGCGCCTCGGGCATCGGCGCCGCCACACTGGCCCGCCTCGCGGCGGAGGGTGCTGCGGTGGTCTGCGCCGACATCGACGAGGCGCGGGGGAGCCGGGTCGCGAAGGAGCTCGCGGAGCAGGGAGCGAAGGCCCTGTTCCAGCCCTGCGACGTGGGCGAGCTCGCGCAGCTCGAGGCCTGCGTCGCCGCCACCGTCCGCGAGTACGGGGGGCTCGACCTCGTGATGAACAACGCCGTGTGGAGCTCCGGCGGGTGGGTGCACCAGCTCGACCCCGAGGGCTGGGACAGGAGCCTGCGGATCATGCTCACGGCCGTCTTCTACGGCTGCCGCGCCGCGATCCCGGCGCTCTTGGAGCGCGGCGGCGGCTCGATCGTGAACACGGCCTCGATCGAGGCCTTCGGCGGCGAGATGTTCGCGTCGCCCTACACCACGGCGAAGGCGGGTGTCGTGAACTTCACGCGCAACGTGGCCATCGAGTACGGGCGCAAGGGAATCCGCGCCAACTCGATCTGCCCCGGGGTGGTGGAGACCCCGCTCTACGAGGTCTTCGAGCAGGCCGCGGCGCGCAGCCGCCAGGAGGTGGAGGCGCTCCACGCCCTGAACCGCCTGATCCAGCCGGAGGAGGTCGCGGCCGCCGCGGCCTTCCTCTTCAGCGACGACGCCTCGGCGGTCACCGGCCACGCGCTGGTGGTGGACGCGGGCGCCACGGCCTTCCTCAACCTGTCGGGCCACACCCCCTTCGAGGGGTAGAGCGCCTTGCCCTGATCCGGCCTTCGCGCCTTCGGAGGTGGGTCGGGCGGGGCGAGGGGGGCTCCGGCTCATGGCTCGCCAGATCGCACGTCCGTCGGGGCCACG
>JAAUYE010031886.1_pt1 | contig 11095 bp, 11 predicted proteins | sample 7278081 | NCBI WGS metagenome assembly JAAUYE01 (sample SAMN14350131, study PRJNA611818) | marine sediment metagenome | isolation source: surface marine sediment (0.6m) | place: French Polynesia: Moorea | collected 2018-08
CGTCAACGAGCACTTCACGCGGCGCATCGTCGAGCTCAGCCACGCCGAGAGCGAGATGCTGCTCCGCTACCTCACCCGCTGGGCGGCGAACCCCCGCTTCGCGGTGCGCTACCGCTGGACCGAGGGCACGATCGCCATGTGGGACAACCGCTGCACCCAGCACTACGTGCTCGACGACTTCGAGGAGGAGCGGATCATCCAGCGCGTCACGGTGATGGGCGACGAGCCCGAGGCGGCACGACCCCCGCGCTGGGAGCCCTTCGTCGCGAGCGGCGCGCCCGGCGCCGCCGGGCGCCACGATCGGCAGCTCAAGGCCTTCCTCCCGGGCCGGGCGGCCTCGTGACCGCTCCGGCGCACCGCGCGTGCTGACCGCGCGGCGCAGCGGCGCCCTGCTCGCGGCCCTCGTGCTGCTGGCATCCGGCACGCCCGCGGCCGAGCCCGCCTGGCTCGGCCCGGCGCCCCGCGGCGAGGACGGTCGCTTTCGCAACCCGAGCGGCGATCTCTCGCACGGGAGCTTCGGCGTACGCTTCCCGTTCTTCCTGCGCCGCATCGTGGGGAGCTTCCGCAGCCGGCCGGGCGCGGCGGAGCGCGTGCCCAACGACGGCGCCTGGCTGCGCGAGAACGCGCGCCACAGCGAGCCCACGGTCACCTGGGTGGGTCACGCGACGCTGCTGGTGCAGATGGATCACGTCAGCTTCCTGACCGACCCCATCTGGTCCGACACGGCGAGTCCGGTCTCCTTCGCCGGGCCGCGTCGCTTCGTGCGGCCGGGCCTCGCGCTCGAGGACCTGCCGCCCATCGACTTCGTCGTCGTGTCGCACGCGCACTACGACCACCTCGACCTGCGGACCCTCGAGGCCCTCGCGGAGCGGGACCCCGCGACCGTCTTCCTGGTGCCGCTCGCGAACGGCGCGCTGCTCCGCAAGCGCGGCATCGGGAACGTCCAGGAGCTCGGCTGGGGCGAGACCAGCGAGATCGAAGGCGTCACGGTCTACTGCCTGCCGGCCCGGCACTGGAGCCAGCGCGGGCTGAACGACCAGAACACCCGGCTCTGGGCCTCCTGGGCGGTCACCGGGCCGGAGCGGCGCTTCTACTTCGCGGGAGACACGGGCTTCTTCGACGGCTTCGCGACCATCGCGGACGCCCTCGGCCCCTTCGACCTCGCCGCCGTACCGATCGGCGCCTACGAGCCGGTGGCGATGATGCGGGAGTCGCACCTGAACCCCGAGGAGGCGGTGCGGGCCGCTCTCGACCTCGACGCCCGGCGCGCGCTCGCCATGCACTTCGGCACCTTCGACCTGTCGGACGAGCCGCTCGACGAGCCGCCGCGCCGCTTCCGCGACGCGGGAGCCGCCACCCGGCTCGGCCACGACGGCGCCTGGGTCATGAAGATCGGCGAGACCCGCGGCTTCTGAGCAAGGAGTCCGGCGACAGCCGGACTCCGCGCAGCGAGCCGCAGGCGAGCGAAGCTCGAGAAGCAAGGAGTCCGGCTCGGGCCAGGCGCGTTACCCTCGCACCATGGCCGGAAGCGGTGTCCTGGCGGGTGGGCGCTGGGTCCACGCCGTGGAGGCGCGGCCGTGGGGCTGGCTCGCGGCCTTCGCGGCGCTGGCGGCGCTGATCGTCGGCGGAATGCTCGCGTGGTGGGCCGTCTTCGGCTTCTGGGACACGCTCTTCGATCCCCGCGAGCCCCTCGGCCTCTCCTACGACGGCCGCAACCACCTCACCCTCGCGGTGCTGCTCGCCTTCGTGGTGTCGGGCACGCTCTGGGTCCGGCGGGGCACGCTGCGCGACATCGTCCGTCTGGGCGAGCGGGCGGGGGTGCCCGCCGAAGAGATCGACGCGGCGCTTCGGCGCAACGCGAGCCTGCCCCCGCCGCTTCGCATCGCGGCCTTCGTCGTGGCCTTCGGCGTCGGCACCGTCATGATCCCGCTCACTTCGGGCGTCGGCTTCGGCTCGATGGCCGGCTGGGACCTCCATCACGTCTGGGCGGTCGCCAACAACCTCGCGATCTTCTACCTGGTGCTCGAGGGCGGCTGGCTCGCCGTCGAGGGCTGGCGGACCATCGACGACTACACGAAGCGGCACCTGTCGGTGGACCTGCTCGACCGCCAGGAGCTCGCGTCGCTCGGGCGGATCGGCGCACGCGCGGCGGTGCTGTGGCTCGGGGGCGGAACCATCGCTTCCACCCTCACCTGGGGCATGAACCACGCCGCTCCGCTGGTCGTGATCCTGGCGGCCCTGCTGGCCTTCGCGGCGCTCTCGCTGCTGCTTCCCGCGCAGCTGGGCCGCGAACGCCTGCGCGAGGCGAAGCGCGCGGAGCTCGAGCGGGTGCGGGCCCAGATCGCCCACGCGCGCGACTCGGTCTTCGCCGAGCCCGGCGCCCGGGCCGCCGAGCACGCCGCCGTGCTGCAGGGACTGCTGGCCTACGAGGCCCGCATCGAGTCGGTCCGCGAGTGGCCCTACGACACGCCCACCCTGGTGCGGCTGGGGCTGCTCGCCGTCGTCGCCGCGGGCTCCTGGGTCGGAGGCGCGCTGGTCGAGCGCGCCCTCAGCGCGGTGCTCGACGGCGCGCCGTAGGCCCCTCGCCCCCGCCGCGCAGCACGATGCGGTCGATGGCGATCGTCACCCGGTCGCCCACCGCGAGGCCCCGCGCGCCGTCGAGCGCGAGGTCCAGGCTGAAGGGCCCGAGGTCGGCGCGCAGCGGATCGGTCGACACCACCTCCCCGATCCCGCGGTAGCGCCAGCCCCACTCGCGCCGGAGCCCCTTCTCCCCGCGATCGCGGGCGGGATCGGCGGGGCCGCAGAGGTGCGCGATGGTCAGCACCTCGAGGCTCGCCCCCGCGAGCGGCCCGGGCCGGGCGGGCCGGTCGGCGGGGCTCAGCTCGTCGACCACGGCGAGGACACGGCCGTCGACCTCGACCTCGGCCTCGCCGCCGCGCCCCTCCGTCCGCATCAGAACGATCTCCATCAGCCGCCGGCGCGGCTCCCGGCGAAGTCGACGAAGATCGGCGACGACCAGGCTCGCTCCTCGACCTCGCCCAGGCAGTCGTCCTCCTCGGGAGTGCCCAGGCAGGCGACGCCGTCGGCGTCCACCGCGAGGCTCGGCTCCTCGATCGCGCGCACGTAGTAGACGGTGTCGCGGCCGGCGGCGGCGAAGTCGGCGTCCTCGAAGGTCACGCGACAGCCGGCGGGGTCGGGCTGGCAGGGCAGCACCTTCCACGGGTCCTCGATCAGCCCCGCCAGGGCCTCGCCCGGGCTCGCCTGGGGGCGGATGCGCACCACCTCGACGCGCGTGATCGTGCGGCGCCGGTCGGAGGGGTGGTAGCACTCGTCGCGGCAGAGATCGGCGAGCCGCGCCGGGCCGAGCGCCCGGGCCGAGAACTCGGGGCAGCCCGGATCCTGCTCGAAGGAGCCGAGAGCCCGCACCTGGAAGAGCGGAGCGCTCGCGGTCCGGACCTCCGAGCCCATCGGGAAGCGCTCGCCGGTGTCGGGATCGATCCGGTCGAACCAGAGCAGGATGCGCGGCCCGCTCGTGCCGTACACCTCGCGCCGCTGGAAGGCCTCCCAGATGGCGTCGCGGCTGCGGTCCTCGGCGTGCACGGCCGCCAGGCCGCCCGTCAGGAAGAAGGATGCCTGGCGCTCGGTCTCGAGCAGGCCGAAGAAGGCCGCAGCCGAGGTACTCGCGTCGAAGGGACGGGAGCGCGGCGCGGGCGAGCCGCCGCCGGCGTCGAAGAAAGAGAGCTTCTCGAAGTTGCCGAAGCGCATCTCGGTCATCGTGTCCCGCGCGAACTCCTTGTAGCCCGTCCCGGGCCGGGCCGAGTGCACGTCGCTCGCCGCCATGAAGCCGAAACGGAAGCGCAGGGGATCGCCGGGGCCGTCGAGGTTCGAGAGCGCCATCATGGCCTGTACCGAGCTCTTCGGCCGGTAGTTGAACGACGGCAGGAAGCAGTCGCGACACTGGCCCGAGTCGCCCCAGTCGGCGCCGGTGGAGCCCGGGACCGTCAGGAAGCCCGATACGTCGGCGGCGACGTAGTGGGCGCGCGCCTCGGCGGCACGCCCCTCGCACTCGGCGTCCGCCTCGCCCGCCTCGAGGCAACGCTCCCGGATGATCTCCCCCGCCCGCCAGCAGGAGGGCAGGTAGCCCGGCGTCGGCGCGGGGCACTCCGCGACGCCTCCCGGTCCGGCCTCCACGGAGCTCCAGGGGCGGAACTCCTCGGAGTTCCCGTGACCGGAGTAGACCTCCACCAGCCGCTGTCGCGCGGGGTCGTGCTGCTCGGCCGTGAGCTGCTTCTCCCAGCTCGAGCCCATGGGCGTGTAGTAGCCCCAGGTGGTGCCGTGAGGGATCACGATCGAGTCGAAGCCCCAGTCGTCGAGCTTCGCGAAGAGCTCGCCGGGGGTGGGCGCGGCCTCGAAGCAGTCGTCGGGAAGCTCGCGCACCGGAACGCCCTCGGGGCAGGGGGTGATCGAGGTCTGCTCCTTGATGTAGGCCACGAGGTCGTGCGCCCCCTGGCCCGTGCCCGCCAGGGCGAGCAGGCCCTGCGCCATCGTCGGCGGCACGGAGGCGGCGTCGGCTCCGCGCGGGAAGCCCGCGGCGATGGGCCGCGTCGGCACCTGGCCCTCGTCGAGGAGCTTGAAGATCACGTTCTTGTGTCCCCAGTGGTTCTCCGGAGTGGTGCCCACCTGGGTCCACTCCCAGCCGAGGAAGGGGATCACGTCCGGCGTGTCGCCAGTGCCCGCCACGGCGTCGCACTGGCGCATCGACTCGAGGGTCTCGCGCCAGCGGCGCGGCGTGAGCGCCAGCCCGTGGTCGTTGATCGACCAGAAGTCGAGGGCGGAGCAGTAGCGCGCGAAGTCGCAGGCGTCCGAGACGGGCCGGGCGCCGTCCCCCCCGTTCAGCGGCAGCGACATCAGGAAGGCGTCGGTCGAGAAGGTGCTGTGCACGTGGAGGTCGCCGAAGAGGATCTGCCGCGGCTCGGCCACGCCCGCCAGCCGGGCGGAGACGCCCTGCAAGCGGCTGCGCTCCGCCACGACCTCGGCCGGGATCGGCTCCGCGGTCGGCACCCCCTCGTGCCAGAGCTCGCCGAAGCGTCCCTGACCGGCGAGGAACACCAGGGCCACCAGGAGGCCCGCCGCCACGGCGAGCCCGATCAGGATGCGCAACGAGAAACCCTCCTTCAGGGATTCCGCGGACGGTTCGTCCACCGCTCGCGGCCGGGCTTCCGGTACCAGCCCGAGGCAGCCAGGGTGCCCCCGTCCACCGGAATCGTGTGGCCGGTGACGAAACGCGCTTCGTCCGAGGCCAGGAAGAGCACGACGGCCGCCGCATCCGCCGCTTCGCCGATGCGGCCCACCGGCACCCAGCTCGGCACGAGCGCGCGCTCCTCCTCGGAGAGCCAGCGTCCGTAGGGCGTCTGGGGCGTCTCGGTCACGTCGGGCGCGATGGCGTTGACCCGCACGCCGCGGCCGGCCACCTCGACGGCCAGGCTCTTCGTGAAGTGGCTCACCCCGGCCTTGAAGGCGCTGTAGACCGAGCACGCCGGGATGCCGCGGAAGGCCTCGACGGTCGACACGTTGACGATCGCGCCGGCGCCGCGCTCGAGCATGCCGGGCAGGAAGGCGCGGCTCATGCGGAGCACGTGGAGGAGGTTCACCGCGTAGAGGGCCTGCCAGTCCTCCTCCCCGCTCTCGACGAACAGACCCGCGGGCCGGTAGTCGCCCACGTTGTTCACGAGCACGTCGACGCGCCCGGCGCACCACTCGCCCAACGCCGCGGCCGTGGCCTCGACCGCCTCCGCCTCGCGCACGTCGCAGACCACCGCGCGGGCCTCGCCTCCCGCGGCGCCGATCTCGTCCACGACGGCCCGGGCGCGCTCGGCGTCGATCTCCGCCAGCAGCACGCGCGCGCCCTCGGCCGCGAGGAGCCGGCACACTCCGCCGCCGATTCCCGCGCCGCCGCCCGTCACCACGGCCACGCGGCCGGCGAGCCGGCCGGAAGCGTCCGCCACGGCTCCGGTCAGTTCCCGCGGTACTTGGGCTCGCGCTTCTCGGCGCGGGCCGCCTTCATCTCGGCGTAGTCGTGCGACGCGAAGGTCATCGACTGCGTCAGGGCCTCGTGGGCGATGCTCTCCCGGACCGCCGCGTCGCCGAGGCCCCGGAGCGTGCGGCGGAACATCTTCACCGTGAAGGCGGGAGCCGAGGCGATCTGCCGAGCCACCTCGAGCACCTTGTCGTCGAGCTCGTCGTCGGGGACCACGCGCGACACGACGCCGTGGCGCAGGGCCTCCTCGGCGTCCATCACGCGGCCGGTGAGCGCCAGGTCGGCCACCAGGCCGTGCCCCGCCATCTGGAAGAGCCGGGCCGTGCCGCCCGTGTCCGGCACGACGCCGTGGATGACCTCGGGGAGGCGCATCCGCGCGCTCTCGGCGGCGATGCGCATGTCGCAGAGCAGCGCGCGCTCGAAGGAGCCGCCGATCACCCAGCCCTTGAGCGCCACCACCACCGGGGCCGGCAGCGTGAAGAAGAGGTCGGCGCGGTTGTGGCCCTCGATGAACTCGAGGTCGCTCATGCCCTCCGGGCGGCCGCCGAGCTCCGTGAGGTCGCGCCCCGACGAGAAGGACTTCCCGTTGCCGCGCCACACCACGCAGTGCACGCCGTCGCGGTGGTGGAGCTCCTCCAGGATCTCCCACAGCCGCTCGTCCATGGCGTTGTTGGCGGCGTTGTGCTTGTCGGGCCGGTTGTTGGTGACGATGGCCACCGGCCCGTCGAACTCGAGGAGAACGCTTTCGCTGCTCAAGGGGATCTCCGTGGTCGTGCGGCTCAGCGGCCGCGGAACTGGGGGGCTCGCTTCTCGTGGAAGGCCTTCACGGCCTCGAGATAGTCGTCGGTCTGGGCGCTCTGCACCATCCGCTCCGCCTCGGCGTCGAGGCAGGACTGCAGGTCTTCGCGCTGGGCGCGATTCAGGTTGTCCTTCATCAGACGCAGCGCGATGGGCGGCCCGGCGGCGATGCGCTTGGCCAGGGCCAGGCTCTCCTTCTCGAGGTCGGCGTCGGGCACCACGCGGTTCACGATGCCGAGCCGCTCGCACTCCTCGGCGCTCACGCGGTCTCCGGTGAAGTAGAGCTCGCGGGCCTTCGCCGTGCCGACGAGCGCCGTCAGGAACCAGCTTCCGCCGTAGTCGCCCGTCAGGCCGAGGCGCGCGTAGGAGGTGGTGACGAAGGCGCTCGCCGCGGCGATGCGCAGGTCGCAGGAGAGCGCCAGCGAGAAGCCGGCCCCGGCGGCGGGCCCCGGCAGCGCCGCCACCACGGGCTTCTCGAGCCGGTGGATCGCGGCCGGCAGCGAGTGCTCGAAGCGGAGGATCCGCTTGCGCTCCTCGGGCGACGGGGGTCGGCCCTCGCGCTGCATGTTCTTGGTGTCGCCGCCGGCGCAGAAGGCCCCGCCGGCTCCGGTCAGCAGCAGGCAGCCCACCGCCGGGTCGGCGCCCAGGCGGGGCACCGTCCGCACCAGGGCCTCCTTGAGCTCCCAGGTGAGCGCATTGCGCGCCTCGGGGCGGTTGAGCGTGAGCACGGCCACGCGGTCCTCGAGGCGGCCCAGGAGCTGCTCCGAGCCGGTGTCGATGCTGCTTCCGCCCTCGCTCAAGCCGCGTCCTCCGCGGCCATAGACTATCATTCCGCCTCGCGATTCCGTCGGAGCGACGGCATTTTCCGCCCTCCCGCGAAACGGGCCCTCCCGCGAAACGGGCGACACGGGCGGAGCAGGAGAGGAGTCCGGGAATGGGTGTGCCCGAGCCCCCCGAGCTGGGGGCCTCCGCGCTGGTCAAGGGCTCGTTCGAGGGACAGTGCGTGGTCGTCACGGGCGGCGGCACGGGGCTCGGCAAGGCGATCGCCGTGGAGTTCGCCCGGCTCGGGGCCGCGCTCGGCATCGTGTCCCGCAAGGAGGAGCACCGGGCCGCGGGCGTGGCGGCCGTCGAGGCCGTGGGCAGCCGCGCCGTCGGCGTCGGGTGCGACATCCGCCAGGCCGACCAGGTGGCGGCGGCCTTCGACGCCGTCGAGGAGGCCTTCGGCCTGCCCTCGACGCTGGTGAACAACGCCGCCGGCAACTTCCCCGTGCCCGCCGAGGACATGAGCCCCAATGCCTGGCGCGCCGTGGTGTCGATCGTGCTCGACGGCACCTTCTTCTGCTCGCGGGAGTTCGCGCGCCGGCACATCGCCGCCGGCACGCCGGGCTCGATCCTCAACATCGGCGCGTCGTACGCGTGGACGGGCGGACCGGGCTTCGCCCACTCCGCCGCCGCCAAGGCGGGCGTGAAGAACATGACCGAGACGCTCGCCGTCGAGTGGGGGCCCTACGGCATCCGCGGGAACGGCCTCGTGCCCGGGCTCTTTCCGCACGAGGACGAGGTGGAGGCGATCAAGGGCGTCCCGGACCGCGGCCGGCAGGAGGACCGGCGCGCGCCGGCCGGGCGCGTCGGCCACCCGCGCGAGCTGGGCTGGGCCGCCACCTTCCTGGCCTCGCCCTTCGCCTCCTACGTGTCGGGCTGCACCATGGTGGTCGACGGGGCGAACTGGCAGCGGCGCGCGATGCTCCAGCCCGAGTTCACGCCGATCCGCGAGCAGCTCGGCCGCCCGCCCTTCGAGCCCTGAGCTGCGGTCGGGCGCGGGCCCGTCAGCCCGCGAGCACCTCGGCGGCGACGCGGTCCTCGAGCGTGCGCTTGTCCCACCAGGTGATCTCGAGCTGCTTGGCGCGGCGGAAGAAGAGCTGGACGTCGTACTCGACCGTGAAGCCGACCCCGCCCCAGACCTGCTGACACATCGCCGTGACGTCGCGGTAGGTCTGGCACGCGAAGAGCTTCGCCATGGGCGCGAGCTTGGCGACCGGCTTGCCCTCGGAACGCGCCCAGGCGGCCTCGTAGACGAGCGTCTTGCCGCCGTCGATCTTCGTGAGCGCGTCGGCGAGATAGTGCGAGATGGCCTGGAAGGCGCCGATGGGCTTCCCGAACTGCACGCGGTCCTTGGCGTACTGCACGGTGATCTCGAGCGCCTTCTCGGCCCCGCCCATGGCCTGCGCCGCGAGGAGGGTGACGCCGTCGAACATCACCTGCTCCCAGGTGCGCCAGCCGTTCCCGGCCCGGCCGACGCGGTCGGAGGCGGAGACCCGCACGCCGTCGAGGTCCACCTGGTACTGGGTGTCGGAGGCCAGGCTGCGCCGCTGCTCGAGCGAGACCCCGGCCGCCGCCGGGTCCACCAGGAAGAGGTCGATGTCCGTCTCGGCGTCGCCCGTGCGCGCCAGCACCACGAGCCGAGCGGCCGAGCTCGCGTAGGGCACGTGCCGCTTGCTGCCCGAGAGCCGGAAGCCGTCGCCGTCGGCCTCGGCCCGCAGCTGGACGCTCCTGGGGCCGAAGCCCGCCCCGGCCTCGTTCCAGGCCGGCGCGAGGATGGCCTCGCCCGAGGCGATCCGCGGCAGCCACTCGCTCCGCTGCTCGTCGCTGCCCGCGCGCTGGAGCACGCCGGCGCCCATGACGCAGCTCGCGAAGTGCGGCGTGGGGGCCAGGGCGCGTCCGAACTCCTCGTAGAGGATCACCGCGTCGAGGAGCGACTGCCCCTCTCCGCCGTGCTTCTCGGGCAGGAGGAGACCCAGCAGCCCGAGCTCCCCGAGCTGCTTCCACAGCTCCTCGGGGTAGCCGCGGGGATGGTCCTCCATGGCGCGCACCACCTCGACGGGGCAGTACTCGGCGCAGACCCCGCGCACCATCTCGCGGAGCATCTCCTGCTCTTCGCTCCAGTCGAGGTCCACGAGGCCGTGCTCTACGCGGCGGCCCGCGGCTTCCAGTCGTCGCCGCGCCGCTTCCAGGGGTTGTCGCCCTCGTGGGCGGGGATCGCCACGCGGGCCGTGCACACGGTGGTGACGCGTCCGCCCGCCGTCACCTGCAGCTCGAGCTCCGCCCAGGCGCAGCCGGTGTCGTCGGTGTCCACGCCCTTCACCGAGCCGCTGAACACCATGGGCTCGCCGGGGAACACGGAGTCCCTCATGCGGAAGCGGATCCAGCCCATGCGGCCGGTCGGGCCCGTCCAATCGGTGACGTAGCGCTCGAACCAGGCGGCCAGGTTCGGGGTGTTCATGAAGATGTCGCGCACGCCGTTGTTCTCGGTGGCGAACTTGTAGTCGTGGTGCTGGGGGCGCCAGTCGCGCGTGGCCATGGCGCCGAGCACCACCGTCACGGGCTCCACGTCGTGGGTGAGGCCCGGCAGCTCGTCGCCCGCCTGGATCTTCTCTGCCGTCAGTGTCGCCGCCATCACGCGTCCCTCCGATAGCCGAAGCCGGTGTAGCTCTCGGTGCCCACCCACTCGCCGCGCTGGTTCACGTACTCCACGTCGATGTCCCAGAAGCGGCCGGTGCCGAGCTTGGTCTTCTTCGGCGTGGAGACGTTGCGCAGCACCTGCCAGGTGCGCAGCCGGTCGCCGATGCGCACGGGCTCCCCGAAGGTGACGGTGTTGTCGCTCATCACCGCCTCGGGCAGCTCGAAGACCTCCTTCAGGTCGAAGTGCACCTGGAGGGGCAGGGCCTGCTTCGCCCGGTTCGGCGCCCAGTGGTGGGGCCGGAACCACACCGAGATCATGCTCGGCGGGGCGATGAATCCGTCGGTGATGTCGTTGGCGGCCTTCTCGTCCCAGAAGAGCGGATTGCCGTTCTGCACCGACGAGCAGCTCGTCAGTATGTAGCCGCGCTCGACGTCGAACTCGCCCTCGGTCTCGTAGCGTTTCTGGCCGATCCAGCTCTGGACCTCGGCCGGCAGGTCGGACATGTGCTCCCCCTCCCGCTCGGGGCTCAGGCGACGATGCCCTCGCCCCGCAGCCTATCGATCTCTTCCGCCGCGAAGCCCGCGGCCGCCAGCAGCTCCTCGGTGTCGGTGGCGGCCGCCGGCCGCACCGGCACGGTGTCCCCCGCCGGCTGCATGCCCGCGAGCACCGGCCCCACCTGGCGGAAGGCGCCCTCGCTTTCGCGGCGGGCCTCGCAGAAGGCGCCGCGCGCCGCGAACTGGGCGTCGGCGGCGAGCTCCGGGATGGTGTTCACCGGCGCCACGCAGGTGTCGTTCGGGGCC
>JAAUYE010002337.1_pt1 | contig 11088 bp, 8 predicted proteins | sample 7278081 | NCBI WGS metagenome assembly JAAUYE01 (sample SAMN14350131, study PRJNA611818) | marine sediment metagenome | isolation source: surface marine sediment (0.6m) | place: French Polynesia: Moorea | collected 2018-08
GAATCGCCGAAGCGACCGGAGCCAAAATCTTTCTCGTCCAGGACGGGAAGCTGCACACGCCGGAGCCAGATTGTTTCCTGGATGGCATCACCAGACGGACGGTGATCGCGCTCGCCAAGGACTGTGGCTACGAAGTGATCGAGCGTCCGATCATGCCCGAGGAGCTGACCCGGACGCAGGAGGTATTCATCACCGGCACCGCCGTCGAGGTCACGCCCGTGGCCGAGATCGACGACTACCGCTTTACGCCCGGCGAGATCACCAAGCGGCTTATGAAGGCCTACGACGCCTTGGTGCAGCAGCCGCAAGACAAGGCTGCCAGCGCGGCGTAAGCCGCAGCTCGCAGGTTGGCGTGCGCAGGGATGCGCCGATAGGCGCTGCAGTCAATGATTGGCCGGAATTGATCCGATGAGTGGAGCCTTCGTCAAGGAGCCTGATGGCGACGAGAGCTTCGGCGAGTTGCCGGATCTGCCGCTCAGCCCGCATCCGAACTACGTAACGCCAGCCGGCCTGGCGCAGCTCAAGGAGCGCCTGGCAGCCTTCGAGACGGAGCGGCAGGCGATTGCGGCCAAGTCCGAGGATCTCGCGTCCAGACCCGCGCTGGCCCGCCTTGGTCGAGAGATCCGCTATCTCGAGGCGCGCATTGCGTCCGCCATGCTCATGAACCCGGCCAATCAGCCGGCCGGCCGGGTTGGGTTCGGGGCGGTTGTTGCCGTGGTCGACGAGGATGACATACGCCACGAGTTCCAGATCGTCGGCGAGGACGAGGCCGAGCCGGAGGAGCGCAGGGTCAGTTGGGTGTCGCCGCTGGCCCGCGCTCTGCAAGACGCCGAGGTTGGCGACATCATCACTTGGCGCCGGCCCAGTGGCGATATGGAGCTCGAGGTCCTGGAAATCCGTTACCCTGCGACCTGATCGGCAGGCGTGCTACTCGGCAAGCTTCTGCTTGTCGGCCGCCCAGCGAGCCGCGGCGGCATCGTCGCTGTCCCTGGCCTCGACCCAGGCAGTGCCCGCCGGGCCCTCCTCCAGCTTCCAGAACGGCGCCTTGGTCTTCAACCAGTCGATCAAGAAGGCGCAGGCCTCGAGAGCTGCTTGGCGGTGGGCGCTGGCACAGGCGACCAGAACGATCCGGTCGCCCGGCTCCAGCCGCCCATAGCGGTGGATCACCAAGCTCGCCTCGAGCGGCCAGCGTGCCAACGCCTCGGCTTCTATGCGCTCCAGCATCTTCTCGGTCATGCCCGGGTAGTGCTCCAGGTTCATGGCCGCGACCGTCTGGTCGTTGGCCATGTCGCGCACGAGGCCGACGAAGACCGCAAGGCCGCCGACCTTGTGATTGCTCGCGGTGAGCGCGGCCAGCTCCTGGCCCAGGTCAAAGTCCTCCTGCTGAACCCGGATCATGGGCTTCAGCCGCCGGTCACCGGCGGGAAGAGTGCAACCTCGTCGCCAGCGCTGACCGGATGGTCGGGTTCAGCGTACTCTTGGTTGACGGCCACGCGCACAATCTGAAGATCGGCCAGGGCTTCGGCATAGCCCGGCCCGCGGCCCTTCAGCCAGCTGAGCAGATCGCCCACCGTGGCGACCTCCGCCGGAGGGTCGACCTCCTCCTCGGCGATGCCGGTCTTGGCCTTGAGCCAGGCGAAATAGAGCAATTTCATGACGAGACCTCGCTGAACGGCAGGAAATCGACCAGGGTGCCGGCCTGCAGATGGGTCAGCCCCTCCGGCAGCTCGACCAAGCCGTCGGATTCGACCAGCGACGACAGGATTCCGGCGCCCTCGCGCGGGAACTTGACGGCCCGCCAGCCACCCTTGCCGTCACTCTCGAGGCGGGCCCGCACCCATTCGCGCCGGTCCTTCTTCTTCCTGTGGTCGAAGGCGGCAATCACCTGGAAATGGTGCGGCCTAAGCTCGGTTCCACCCATCAGTTTGAGAATCATGGGTCGGACGATGTTGAGGAAGGTGATTACCACCGCCGCCGGGTTGCCCGGCAGACCGACAAAGGGGATTCGCCCGACTTGGCCGAGTGCGATCGGGCGGCCCGGCTTGATTGCCAGACGCCAGAGGTGGAGGTGGCCGAGCGCCTCGACCGCCTGCTTGACATGGTCCTCCTCGCCGACCGATACGCCACCCGAGGTGACAATCAAATCGTGGCCGCCGCGGGCCTCGTCGAGGGCCGCCTCCACGGCCGCGCGCCGGTCGGGCAGAATGCCCAGGTCGTCGACCCGGCAGCCCAGGCCGCCCAGAAGCGCGCCGACGGTATAGCGGTTGGAATCGTAGATGCAGCCGGCCTCGAGTCGGGTGCCCGGCTCGCGCAGTTCGTCCCCTGTCGAAAACAGGGCCGCGCGGAGCGGCCGCGAGACAAGCAACTGGCGCCGGCCGACCGCCGCGGCCTGCCCCAAGTCTTGCGCGCGCAGGCGTGCGCCCTTGGCGAGCACCACGCTGCCGGCGAGGATGTCTTCGCCTCGGGCGCGTCGGTTGGCGCCCCGCTTGATGCCCGGCGCGATGATCACGTCGTCGCCTTCGACCTGGCAGTCCTCCTGCATCATCACGGTGTCCGGGCCCTCGGGCATGCGCGCCCCGGTGAAGATGCGGATCGCCTCGCCGCGCCGCGCGTCCCGGCCGAGCGGATGACCGGCCGCTGCCCGTCCGGTCACGGGCAGACGGGTCTCGCGATGCGGCTCCAGGTCGTCGAAGAAGACCGCGAAGCCGTCGACCGCCGAGTTGTCGTGTCCTGGCACGTCGATTGACGCCGAGACGTCCTCGGCAAGGATCCGGCCAAGGCCATCCTGCAGTGCAACGCGCTCGGACTCTGTGACCGGACCGACCGTCTCGGCCAAGCGCGCCAAGGCCTCGGCCGTGGTCATCAAACGACCGCCATGCGCAAAACAGTCGTCGCTCAACTGCGCCACAGGAAACCTTTCCATGCAATCCGGCGAATGCCGCTATGCCATCGGCAGGCAGCGTGTCCAGCATGGACCGCGCACCCCCTTTGGACCTTAGCATAAGTCATGGCGCCGCCGCTAAGGCGGAAGTTGGCGTCAGTTTCCTCTGTCCGGGGCCGCGCCGCAGCTCAGTACTATATGGCTCTTTAATCTCGCTTCCACCTCTGGTAATAAATTATAAAGCCTAATAGAAGTGAGCTAGATTATTGGTGTGGTGCCGAGGTGGGAGCGCGAAGCGCTCCTGACCAGCGACGCTGATGGGCAGCGGCTGGCGGAGTAGGTCTACCCCAGGCAGAGTTTCGTTGCTCCCCAGCAGAATCGAACAGAGATCCGTGGCTGTGAGAATTGCGAAACGGTTAGTCGGGCACATCGAGCGGCTGGGCGGTGTCACCTCTGACTTAAAGCGGGTTCTCGGTGCTGCTGTTGTCTTGCTGTGGGGCTCGGTGGCGGCCTGGGCCCAGGGCGGGGACCAGTCTCACGTCGAGGAAGTCCTGGCCGTCACGCCCGGGAACTTTCCGCCGCAGTACGCCGTGGACGACGCCGGTAATGCCGTCGGCTTCGCGATCGACGCGATGAACGAGGTGGCCCGGCTGGCGAACATCCGTCTCACCTACCGCGTCCTCGACAATTGGCAGGCGGTACAAAACGAGTCGGATGCTGGGCGCGTAGACATTGTCCCGAACGTGGGTATCACGCCGGAACGTGCCACGCGGTGGGATTTCACGGATCCGATCGAAACTTTCTCGGTTTCGTTGTTTGCCCGGCGATCCAGTGACTTCGGGCGAGGGCTGCTGGACTTGGCGGGTCGGAAGATCGGGGTCGAGCGCACAAATGTGGCAAGGCGCCTCCTCGAGGACCGGCCGGACATAGAAGTCCTGCTCTTCGACACGGAGGAACGAGCGCTTTTCGAGCTTCTCGCGGGCCAGGTGGATGCCATTGCCGGGCCCTTGCCCGTTGTCTTAAAACTGTCGCGGGAAATTGGTGTCGAGGCCCGGATCGAGGCTGTCGGGGAACCGCTTGCCGAAATCAAGCGAGCCGTCGCCGTGTCAAAGGATCGTCCGGCCCTGTTCAATCGGGTGAATCGGGCTGTCTCCGAATTCGTGCATGGCCCCGCATACAAGCGGATCTATGCGAAATGGTACGGCCGCCCCGCGCCATTCTGGACCACTTCGCGGGTTGCTTGGGCGATGGGGGCGTTACTGGCGCTTTCCCTTGCAATGATGGGAGGCTGGCGCCAGTACTCGGTGCTCAGACTCAACCGCGACCTGCGCGAGAGCGGAGCGGCTTTGGCCAAGGCCCAAGCCCTGGCCCATGTTGGCAACTGGCGCAGGTCCATTGGGCGCGACGAACTGATCTCCAGCTCGCCCGAGTACGCCCGGATTCATGGCATCGGGCCGGACGAAATTCACGAGCTCATGAAGCGGCGGATGGAGCGCGTCATCCATCCTGATGATCGCGAGCAAATCGCCGAGATATCGAGAATGATCAATGAGCAGGGCTCCGATTACGACGTGGAGTACCGCATAGTTCGACCCAACGGCGAAGTGCGCTATGTCCTGGAAATTGGCGAGGCAGTATGGGACGCCGCAGGCCGACCGGTAGAAAGCGTCGGCACCCTACAAGACATCACGGAGCGTAAGCGCGCGGAGGAAGCGATCCGCAAAAGCGAGGCCAGCCTGGCCCAAGCGCAACGGATCGCCCGCCTCGGCAACTGGGAACTGGAGGTCGAGACGGACCAGCTGTTCTGGTCGGCCGAAACCTATCGCATCTTCGGTCTCGAGCCCCAAAGGCTCGAGACGCCCGTCGAGGGCTTCCTCGACATGGTGCATCCCGACGACCTTGATCGGGTTCGAAGAACCTGGCGCCGCGCGCTGAAGGATTGCCACCCCTATGACATCGTTCACCGCATTGTCCGTTCGGACGGGGCCGTGCGGGTCGTCCATCAGCAGTCAGAGACGACCTACGACGAAGGCGGCAAGCCAACGAGAGTGACCGGCACCTTGCAGGACATCACCGAGCGGAAGCGCGTGGAGGACGCGCTGCGCCACAGTGAAGAGCGCCTGGCAAGCATCACGGACAATCTCCCGGGCGGTGTGTACCGCCGGATGCTGCACACCGACGGGACGATATCCTATCCCTTCGTTAGTGCTGGATTCGGCGAGATCTACGGCATCGATCCGGAGAAGGCGATGTCGGACTCGGAGTATCTTTTCGAGGCCTTGCACCCCGAAGACCGCGCCCGCACTCTGGCCGCGATCAGGACTTCGGGTGAAACACTCGAGCTGTATGACCAGGAATACCGTTTGATCGGTCGGGACGGTGAGGTTACGTGGTGCCGTTCGATCGCGCAGCCGCGCCGCCTGGACGGCGGGGGAGTCGTTTGGGACGGGGTAGCTGTCGACATCACGGAACGCAAGCGCGCGGAGGAGACGGTCCGGCGCAGCGAAGAGCGATTCCGAGATTTCACCGAGACGGCTTCGGACTGGTTCTGGGAAATGGACGAGACCCTGCGTTACACCTACATCTCAGAGCGCTTCGAGGAGGTCACGGGCGTGCCGATCAAGGAGGTGATCGGCCTGACCCGCGAAGAGCTCTACAACCGCCACATGACTGCGCAGGAGAAAGGCGATCACGAGAAATGGCGAGCCCACTACGTCCTGATTGAAGGCCGGCAGGCCTACCGGAACATGGAGGTGACGTGGTGCTATCCGGACGGAACGGAAAGGACCTTCGCCCAGAGTGGTAAGCCGGTCTTTGACGAGACGGGCACCTTCCGTGGCTATCGAGGCACCGGTGTCGAGATAACGGATCGGAAGAAGGCGGAAGCCGCGCTGCGCGACAGCGAGGAACGCTTCCGGGGGCTTTTCGAGCAGGGCGCGGTCGGTATGGCCCACGCGTCGCCTGATGGTCGCGTCCTCCAGGTCAATCAAGCCCACAGCAGATTTACGGGCTACGCCAGTTCCGAGCTAATCGGCAAGCGCTTCGATCTGGTCGTGCATCCTAACGATCTACGAGAGGCAGCGGAACACCGGCGGACTGTGCTCGGCGGTGGGCCGGTGAACCCGATGCACGAGCGGCGCTACCGTCACAAGTCCGGCGAGGTGCGTTGGGGCCTCGCCGGGGTGGCTCCATTTCGTGATCAGGACGGTACGTTGAAGGGCTACATCGTCCAGGTGCAGGACATCACAGATCGCAAGCGCGCCGAGGAGGAGATCCACAAGCTCAACGCGGAACTCGAGCAGCGGGTCGAGGCGCGTACGGCCGCGCTTCGCGCCGCCCAGGAGGAGCTGGTGCGCAAGGAAAGGCTCGCCGCGCTCGGGCAGTTTACCGGCACGGTCGGCCACGAGTTGCGGAACCCGTTGGGTGCAATGCGGACTTCGCTGGCAGCGATTCAGAAGCTGGCGCGAGACGACGACGATATGCTCAAGAGATCGGTGGAGATTGTCGAGCGCAGCATCCTCCGCTGCGATAAGATCGTCGGCGAGTTGCTGGACTATTCCCGGGTCCGCGATCTGGTGGTAGAAGCCACGGCCCTCGATGGCTGGCTCGCAGAGCTGCTCGACGAATACGAGATTCCCCCGAGCGTCAAGCTGCGCCGGGACCTCCAGACCGGTGCTACGCCCGCCTTTGACCGGGACCGATTGCGCCGGGTGATGATCAATTTGCTCGACAACGCCTGCCAATCCATGACGGAGGACGATGATGGTACACCCGCAGGCCGAGATCACGTTCTGACCGTCGCAACACGACTGACTGACGGGCGGGTGGAGATCTCGGTCGGCGACAATGGCCCGGGTATTCCCTCCGATCAGGCGGACAGGATCTTTGAGCCCTTGTTCAGCACCAAGGCCTTTGGTTTCGGGCTGGGCCTTTCGGTCGTTAAGCAGGTGGTGGAGCAGCACGGGGGCGGGATTGAGGTCGACAGCAAGGCCGGACGCGGGACGCGCATGGTCGTGTCGCTGCCGCTGCTGGTGCCGCTTCAGAGAGTGGCGTCGTGAGACCCAAATCCACAGAACGAGGGGTTGCTGTGATCGCCAGTGAACCAAGCCGCGAGGACGTCAGCGCGAAGCGCCGCGTCCTGGTCGTCGACGACGATCGGGACTTTGCCGAAAGTCTGCGCAACTTTCTGGTGCTCGAAGGCTATGAAGTAGAAATGGCCTTCAGTGCCGAGCAAGCAGAGAGCGCAATCGGACGTTTCGATGCGCAGGTCGCAATTCTGGACTACCGGCTTGGGCCTGTGATCGGGCTGGACCTAGTCGCGCCACTCAAGCGTCGCCGGCCGGAGCTCATCTGTATTCTGGCAACGGCCTTCGGTGACATGGCCTCGGTAGTCAATGCATTGCGCAGTGGTATCTACGACTACTTCGCCAAGCCTCTCAACACGGATCAGCTCCTGGTAACGCTCGACCGCTGCTTTGAGCGGCTGCAGCTGGAACAGGACAAACGGGCAGCGGAAGCCGCGCTCAGCGAAGCGAGGCAAATGGAAGCGGTTGGACAGATCGCCGGCGGCGTCGCCCACCACTTCAACAATCTGCTGATGGTCATGCTGGGCAACGTCGAGCGCCTGAAGGTGCGTCTCGAGGATGACCCGGAGCAGGCCGAGCTAGCCGACAACCTCCTGCGGGCGATCGAACGCGCAGCGGAGATCAATCAGAGCCTGGTGACCTTCACGCGCCGCCAGGTACTGCGGCCCAAGATGGTCGACCTGAATGCCCTGCTGGCCGGCATGCTGGACGACATCCGCAAGGCTGCCGGCGAAGCCGTAGAAGTGCAGCTCGCCACCTCGCCTGATCTTTGGCCGGTATGGGCTGATGCTTCACAGTTCAGGTCCGTGTTGCTCAACTTGGCCCGAAATGGCAGGGATGCCATGCCGGGAGGCGGTCGTCTGGTCGTCTCGACCGCCAACTCAGACATTCGTCCTTCGAACGGAGCGCGCGAGCACGACCCTCCGCCCGGAGAATATGTAATGCTTGCGATCAGCGACAACGGCGTCGGAATGGCGCCGGAGGTCCTCGAACGGGCCTTCGAGCCCTTCTTCTCGGGAAAGGGTTTGGCCGAAAAGGTCGGCCTCGGGCTCAGCGTGGCCTACGGATTCGCCAAGCAATCCGGCGGTACCGTGACGATCAAAAGCGGCCAGGGCGAAGGCTCGACGGTAAGCATTTACCTGCCTAGGGCGCCCAGCCTAGAGCAGCAAGTCGGCGCAAGAGCGCATCAATAAGCCTAGTCTCAATACCGGCCTTCCGGGGAAGCGGGTCAGTCTTGAAGGCTGCAATGGTCGACGATGAAGGCGGCAATCCCCTCGACGTCGTCAAGCTCGAGCCGCGGCAGGTCGAGCTCAGGCAAGGGCGTGTCGCTCGCCACGGCCACGATCCTGGGATCGTCATGACACAGCAGTGGCCGCCCCAAGGCGGCGCGGTGTACCTCGAGCTTCTCGTAGTCCTCGCGCTTGAACCCCTCCACCAGCAACAGGTCCACTGGACTCATGCGACCCATTAAGTCACCGAGCGTCGCCTCCGGTTCGCCCCTCAAATCCCGCATCAGCGCCCAACGCCTAGCCGAGGCGACCATCACCTCGGTCGCCCCTGCGGCGCGGTGCTCGAAGGAGTCCTTGCCCGGCGTATCGACCTCGAAGCCATGGTGGGCGTGCTTCAGTGTCGAAACCGCCAGGCCACGTCCGACCAATGCCGGTATCAGCTTGGTGACCAGCGTCGTTTTGCCGCTGCCGCTCCAGCCGGCCAAGCCGAAGACCTTCATGACCGCACCATCGTTGCTCCAGGCTTCTGCACGTCCCACCGCGTTCGACAAGGATGTGTCGGTATAGGGGTCAAGCCAAGCGCGCCGCTACTCGGTAAGCATATGCTTGAGGCCACGCCGCAGGTAGTCGTAGCCAGTTACAAAGGTCAGCAGCGCCGCAACCCAGAGGCCGACCTCGCCGATCAGCTGGACCGGCAGGATGGCGGGTCCGGCATCGCCGACAATGAGGAACCCAAGAGCGACCATCTGAATCACCGTCTTCCATTTCGCCATTTTGCTCACCGGCATGGGCACCCGGATTTCCGCCAGATATTCGCGAAGGCCGGAGACAAGGATTTCGCGGCACAGAATCACCAGTGCCGGAAGTATGACCAGACCCTCGATGCCGCCACGGCCGACCAGCATCAGGATCACCGCGGCGACCAGCAGCTTGTCGGCGATCGGGTCGAGGAAGCGGCCGAGGGGCGATACCTCGTTGCGGTGCCTGGCCAGATAGCCGTCGAAATAGTCGGTAATGCCCGCAATGGCGAACAGGCCGCAGGCCAACCAGCGGGTGAGGTCGCCCGGGAAATAGAATAGCGCCACCAGCACCGGGATGATGACGATGCGCAGGAGTGTCAGCAGATTGGGCAGGCTGGTCAGCATGGCTTTCCGTGTCCGGCGCGCAGGTTCCTTGTAGCACAGGGGGAACGACGGGATACACCAAAGCGATCGGCTCGATCCGCCTAGATGGCCAGGATCACGCGTCGCCGTGGAAGTGGTCGTAGATCCGGCGCGCAACAGTCCGGCTGATGCCTTCCACCGCCTCGAGGTCTGCAAGCCCGGCCCGCCCGACGGCCTTGGCCGAGCCGAAATGGAGCAGTAGGGCCTTCTTGCGCGCCACCCCTATACCGGCGATCTCGTCCAGGGTCGATCGCAATCGGGACTTGCTCCGCCCCATACGATGGGAGCCGATAGCGAATCTGTGCGCTTCGTCACGCAGACGCTGTAGAAAGTAGAGTACTGGATCTCGCGGCCGAAGCAGCAGGGCCTGTTTGCCCGGCTGGAAGATCCGCTCCCGCCCGGCATTGCGATCGACCCCTTTGGCAATGGCGGCCACCGCGATATCCGACAATCCCAAGTCGGCCAGCAGTTCCAACGCGGCACCCAGTTGGGCGCGACCGCCATCAAGCAGGATCAAGTCGGGCCATTGATCGCTCTCGCGCTCGGGATCTTCCTTGAGCGCGCGCGACAGGCGGCGCTGCAGAACCTCGCGCATCATTGCGATATCGTCGCCCGGCGAGTAGCCCTGATCGGGCGGTGCCGTGCCGTGGGCCTGTCTAGCACCTTTGATCCGGAACTTACGGTAGGCGCCCTTTAGGAACCCGTCCCGGCCGGCGACGACCATGGCGCCATAGGCGTTGTTGCCCTGAATGTGGCTATTGTCGTAGATCTCGATCCGATCCGGCGCACTTTCCAAACCGAGGACAGCGGCCAGATCTTCCAGCAGTCTGCGCTGGGCGCTGCTCTCGGAAAGGCGCCGGGCCAGGGCTTCGCGGGCGTTGGCCAGCGCGCCCTTCACCAGCTTGCGCTTGGCGCCCCGCTGGGGCTGCAATAGGTGGACTCGGTGGCCGGCACGCTGGGTCAGGGCTTCGGCGAGCAGGGCCTGTTGGGCGAGCGGATGGCTGAGCAGGACCAGGCGGGGGGTCGGCTTGTTGTCGTAGAACTGAGCCACGAAGGCCTCGAGGACGCTTGGCGCATCGAGGTTCTTGTCGTGCGAGGGAAAATAGGCGCGGTTGCCGTAGTTGCGCCCTGCGCGGAAGAAAAACACCTGGACGCAAATCTGGCCAGCGTCGGCATGTGCCGCGATGACATCGGCGTCGTCGACGCCCTCGACGTTGATATCCTGATGCGACTGGATGTGGGCAAGGGCACGGATGCGGTTGCGATAGACTGCTGCAGACTCGAAGTCTAGTCGGTCCGAAGCCGCCTGCATGGCGGCTACGAGATTTTGCTGTACGGCCTGCGAGCCGCCGGCCAGGAAGTCCTTGGCCTGGTCGACCAGCAGCCGGTAGTCGTCACGGTCTATGCGCCCCACACAGGGCGCCGAGCAGCGTTTGATCTGGTACATCAGACAGGGCCGCGTCCGGCTGGCGAAGACAGCATCCGAACAGGACCGCAGCAGGAAGGCCTTCTCTAGCGCGGTTATGGTCCGGTTGACCGCGCCAGCCGAGGCAAAGGGCCCGAAGTACTCGCCGTCGCGCGTGTGAGCGCCGCGATGTTTGGTGATTTGGGGATGGTCATGGTTGCCGGCGATCAGAATGTAAGGAAAAGATTTGTCGTCACGCAGCAGAACGTTGTAGCGCGGCATCAGCCGCTTGATGAGATTGCTTTCGAGCAGCAGAGCTTCGACC
>JAAUYE010211849.1_pt1 | contig 11086 bp, 12 predicted proteins | sample 7278081 | NCBI WGS metagenome assembly JAAUYE01 (sample SAMN14350131, study PRJNA611818) | marine sediment metagenome | isolation source: surface marine sediment (0.6m) | place: French Polynesia: Moorea | collected 2018-08
AGGATCGCCTTGTCAGAATACCGCCTCCCTCAACAGCTGCGTCTAACGAATCTCGATGCGCCGGGTCATATTCAATCAGAAAGGCGGGGTCGGCAAATCGACCATTACCTGCAACCTCGCGGCGATCAGCGCCAGCCGCGGCCTGCGCACGCTGGTCATCGACCTCGATCGGCAGAGCAACTCGACGCATTACCTGCTGGGTCACAATCCCGATTCGCAGGAGCAGACGAGCTGGGGGCTGTTCGACCAGATCATCAATTTCAAGGCCAACCCGAAGCCGACGATCGAATTCACCCAGGCCACGCCGTTCGACAACCTGCGGGTACTGGCCGCGCATCCCGACCTCGGCGAAATGGAGTCGCGCCTCGAGGCGCGCTACAAGATCTACAAGCTGCGCGATGCGGTCGATCAATTGTTCGAGGCCGACGACATCGACGCGGTTTACATCGACACGCCGCCGTCGCTCAATTTTTACAGCCGCTCGGCGCTGATCGCCGGCAAAAGTTGCCTGGTGCCGTTCGACTGCGACCAGTTTTCGCGCAACGCGCTCTACACGCTGCTCGACAACCTGCGCGAGCTGCGCGAAGACCATAACCCGGAACTCGAACTCGAAGGCATCGTCATCAACCAGTACCAGGCGCGCTCGAAACTGCCGCGGCAAATCGTCGACGAGCTGCTGGCCGAGGATTTACCGGTGCTGCCCTGCTTCATCTCGCCGTCGGTCAAGGTGCGCGAATCCCACCAGTACAGCAAGCCGCTGCCTTACCTTGCGCCTAAGCACAAGCTGACGGGCGAATTCGTTGCGCTCTACGACCACCTTGATTCCGCGGCGCGGTAACAAAGACTCTATTAAAGTTAGCAACCGCGAAGCTTTGTTAACTGCGTCCAAGAACCGAACAACGGCCTAAATCGCCAAGATTCCCGCCTGCGCGGGAATGACGACTCTTAATTTCGGCCCGGCTTTCGTTGCGCTTTTATTCGGTGACACCCCGATACCACATCTATGACCGACAAGGGGTATTGTGTCCTCTAATTAGAAGCAGAATAATGGTGCTTTGTGCCAGGATTACGAGACCATGACCGATACCGTGCACCTTTTCGAACCGCTTAGTATTCGCGAGACCACGCTACCCAACCGCATCGCGGTGTCGCCGTTATGCCAGTATTCGGCCGTCGAAGGTCTCGCCCAGCCGTGGCATTTCGCCCACCTGAGCACCTTCGCCCGCGGCAAGGCCGGGCTGGTGTTCACCGAGGCTACCGCGGTCGAGGAACGCGGGCGCATCACGCCCGAATGTCTCGGCATCTGGACCGACGCGCAGGCCGAAGCGCTGCGCCCGATCGTCGAATTCATCGAGGAGATGGGCTGCGTCCCCGGCATGCAGCTGGCCCACGCCGGGCGCAAGGCGTCGACCCGCTCGCCGTTCGCGGTCAAGGGCGGCAGCCCGCTGTCGGCGGAGGATGCCGCCGAGGCCGGCGCTCCGTGGCAAACCGTGGCACCGTCGGCGCTGCCGGTGGCGGACGGCTGGCACCTGCCCGAGGCGCTCGACGCCGAAGGGCTGGCGCAGGTCCGGCAGGCTTTTGTCGACGCCGCGCGGCGCGCGATCGAAGTCGGCTTTCGCGTGCTCGAGCTGCACATGGCGCACGGCTACCTGCTGCACAGTTTCCTGTCGCCGCTCGGTAACCAGCGCGAGGACGAATACGGCGGCGATCTCGAAGGGCGCATGCGCTTTCCGCTCGAGGTTGCCGCGGCCGTGCGCGCGGCGATCCCTGACGGTTTACCGCTGTTCGCGCGCATTTCGGCGATCGACGGCCGCGAAGGCGGCTGGGAACTGGACGATTCGGTGCAGCTCTCGCGCCGGCTGGGCGAGGTCGGCGTCGACGTGATCGACTGTTCGTCCGGCGGCATCGGCGGCGCGCCGCGTTTCCGCAGCGACGATTCGGGCAAACCGCTGACCACCAGTTCGGCGCGTGAGCCCGGTTTCCAGGTGCCCTTTTCGCGCCGCATTCGCGAAGAGTCGGGCGTCGGCACGATGGCGGTAGGGGTGATCGTCGATCCGCGGCAGGCGGAAGAAATCGTCGCCAGCGGCGGCGCCGACCTGGTCGCGATCGGGCGTGAACTGATGTACGACCCGTTCTGGCCGCTGCATGCCGCGGAGGCCCTGGGCGTCGACCCTGACTACCAGATGTGGCCGAAACAATACGCCTGGGCGGTGGATCGGCGCGCGCAGATCAAGGCAATGAATCGTTAGCCCGGCCTCTTTTGCGGGGTATTCGCCGCAGATTGCCGCTACCGGCATCGAGCAACCTGTTCCCGGATAGCGCAGCACCGCTGGACGCTGCAGTGCAGCCGTATGATCTGGACAGCTGGCTGCCGCGTACCTGACACAGGCCGGATCGCCGTGCCGGAACCGATGTTCGGCCCGGCTTCCCGGAATATTCAGGAGGACTTGAAATGAAAACATTATCGTTTTGCCGTGTGACTCTCATGCTGGCGCTGCTGCTGCCGCTCTCGGCCTTCGCCCATCACGGCTGGAGCTGGACCACCGGCGGCAACATACAGCTCACCGGCGTAATCAAGGAGACCAAGCTCGGCAACCCGCATGGCATACTGGTCGTCGGCGTCAACGACGAACGCTGGACGGTGGAAGTCGGCCAGCCATGGCGCAACGAGCGCGCCGGGCTGAAGGACGGCGATCTGGCGCCCGGCACCGAGATCAAGGTCGAGGGCGAACCCTCGGCCAACGTTGAGGACCGGCTGCTGAAGGTCGAACGCCTGTGGATCGACGGCAATAAGTACGAGCTATACCCGCAGAGGAACTAACCTCGAATGGAAGCCGTCGCGGCCTCGCTCGAGGCGCTTGCGCTGGCGGAATGGCTGCGCTACTCGCGCTGGAGTTACGCGACGCTCAGCGCGGCCCACATTCTGGGCATCGCTTTACTGCTCGGCGGCGTACTGCCGCTGAGCCTGCGTCTGCTCGGGCTGTGGGCCACGGTCGATATCGGCCCGCTTTACCGGGTGCTGTCGCGGGTGGCCGCAACCGGGCTGTTTATCGCGGTCTCGAGCGGCTTCGTGCTGTTCGCGACGCGCGCCACCGAGTACGCCGCGCTCGACCTGTTCGCGGCCAAGCTGGCGCTGATCGGGGTCGGTATCGTGCTCGCTTCGGTCCATCATTTCGGCACCGACCCGGCGCGGATCTCCCGTTCGCGCCAGCGAATTGCCGGCGCCGTTTCGCTATTACTATGGCCGACGGTGCTGCTGTGCGGCCGGTTTCTGGCATTCGTGTAAGCTGAATGACTGCAGCGGCAGCTTCGAATCTGGTTACCCGGGCGCGGCCGTGTGCCGCCACCAAAGATGACGAATCCCGGAATCGAGTCACTGTCTCTGCGGCCACAGCCTGCACTGACCGACAAAGCTCTGGCGCATCTCGAGTCGATAGCGGCCCGAAAATGTGACGCAGCTCACAAAACGGGATCCGATCAAACGGCAAACTTCGGCTTCACAACGATTACAACAACGACATTGGCGATTAAATTCATTCACCTCGGCCCGGGGAGATCGCCATGCGTATTACACGAAAGTTTTATCCTCTTATTTTGCTCGTTCTGTGCCTGCCGCACACCGCCGGCGCTGCCGTAGTTCGTATAGACCAGGTCTGGCATACGCTCGATTTCGCTACCAGCGGCATGAGTGCGGAAACCACGGCGCTGGTCGATTCGGCGCTGCTCACCGGCATCGGTGACGAAGTCGCGCCCGTGCGCTACTTCAGCATGGCGACCTACACCAACGGCATCGGACAGAATTTCGTTATCGCCAACCTGCCCGATCCACGGCTGGACCAGGAGGGCAATATCGGCGCGAGCTTTTCCGATGGAGTCTTCGGGTTTCTCGGCGGTGTCAACCTGGGCGGCGCGGCGCGCATCCCACTGCTCAACGGCAACAACCTCGGCGCCAGCGCGGGCTCGATGAGTATTGCGTTGAACTTCAAGATCGGACCTGAACTCATCTGGCATTTCCCGGTTTCGGGCGAACGCAAATATTATCTGCAGTCGACGAACGTGCGCTATCCCCAGACTTCGCCCGTGCCCCTGCCTGGCGCGATCTGGTTATTCGCACCCGCCCTGCTCGGGCTGGGCTGGCTGCGCCGCCACAGTGGCAGGCGCGCCGCTGTAACTTCCTGAAGCGACTCCGGTCGTAACCGGCTCGTATCTGGATTACTTGCCAAAAAAGCACGATCGTTCTATTATTCGGCGCCATGAGCAAAGGCGACGACACTCACCAGGCGATTTTGCAAACCGGCCTCGATATGGCGAGCCGGGTCGGGCTGGAGCAGGTTACGATCGGCAACCTGGCGCGGGAGAGCGGGTTGTCGAAGAGCGGCCTGTACGCCCATTTCCAGGCCAAGGAAACGCTGCAAATCGAAATTCTTCAGCTGGCCGGGCAGATTTTCGCCGCATCGGTACTGGTGCCGGCACTGCGCAGCGCCAGCGGTATCGATCGCATCCGCCGCGTGGTCGAAAACTGGCGTGCGTGGAACGATAACCTCGCCGGCGGCTGCGTATTCGCTTCGGCCTGCAACGAATACAAGGATCGTCCCGGCCGCGTGCGCGATTTCGTATTGGCGCAGCAGCGCGAATGGCTGGCGTCGCTGCAGCGGCTGGCACAGTCGGCGATCGAAGCCGGCGATTTCCGCAGCGACATCGATACCGAACAGTTTGCCTACGAACTCTACGCCAACCTGCTTGGCTTCCACCTGTTCCAGGACATGCTCGACATGCCGGACGCGAAACAGCGTCAGGCAAAGTCACTGGAGCAATTGCTCGATAACTACCGCTAACCGGGGATTCCGCGATGCTGGATCACTATTTGAACACGGAAAAAAATAGCACGAGCGTGCTAAAGAAAGCGATGGGATACCTGTTACTCTTCCTGTTTCGTCTAGCCCCGGGCAAGGTCGGGCCGTGGCTGTTACGCCAGTTCTTTCGACCCGGGATCGCGATTCAGAGCGACGCGGAAAAAGCCGTCTGGGCCGCCGGCAATCCATTCGAGTTCGAATCCCACGGTCGAAATATCCAGGGCCGTTACTGGGGCGACGGACCCGGCGTATTGCTGGTGCACGGCTGGGACGGCCGCGGCAGCCAGTTTCACCGGCTGGTGGCGCCGATCGTCGCCGCGGGCTATCGCGCGATCGCATTCGATGCACCGGCGCACGGCGACTCCGACGGATTCGAAACCAGTTATTTCGAATACACCGACGCGGTGCGTCACCTGCTGCGCGGCGATGCCGGCATGCCGGTAGCGAAGATCGTCGCGCATTCATTCGGCGCGTCCGCGTCGATCAATGCAATCGACAAGGAAGGCTTATCGCCAGAGCTGCTGCTGATCGCGCCGGCGCTGCACCTCGAGGAATTCCTGCACCAGAGCTTTCAGCGCCACGGGATTCCGTTTGCGCTGTTTCGCGATCTCATCGGCCACCTCGAAGCCGCCTACGGTTACGACTTCCATCGCGACAACCCGAAGCGACTAATTCGTCGCCTGGAAATGCCGTTGGTGATTCTGCACGACGAACTCGACCGCACGGTACCGATCGAGCACAGCCAGGCCGAGGCGGAAAACAATCCGTGGATTTCACTGCAGCCGACGCGCGATCTCGGACATACGCGTATCCTGAAATCCGATACCGCGATCGCAGCGGTCAACGCTTACCTGCTGCGGCCGCTGCCCGAGGCAAGTTAGGCAGCGGCGGAAAGCAGCTCGTCCTCGCCCTTCACGTCCATGAAAAAGTCCCGCTGCAGGTAAAGCAGCGACGACACGTCGACCAGGTCGTGGGCAATTTTTATCGCGATGGCGCTGTCATTCATCAGCGAGGTCGCCATCTGGCTACTGATCAGGTTATCCCGCACCAGGTGATCGATGGTGCCATTTTGCAGCACGTCGTATTCCTCGACGTGGTCGCGCAGCTTCTGAATCTTGTCGAGGTATTTTTCATCCAGCCTGGTTTGCCGGGCCTTGCGCGAAAGGCGCAGAATTTTCAGTATCATGCGGCGTAAATTATTGTATTCGGCGCGGATGTGCTCATTGTCCGAATTCAGGTAATGATACATGTTGGCATGCAGCGGTTTGATCTCTTTTACGATCTCGACCATCATTCGATCGGCACGCAGAATGCTGCGTATCGCAACAATTTTCTCTTCATCGAGATCGAAGTGGCTTTGCAGCAGCGTAGCGTACTCGACGATCTTGCCGTAAATATTCTTGAATTTATTGTAATAAATCGCGTCCACGTCGAGTTCGAACAAGTTGATATTGGCGACGATCTGGCGCAGTTTTTTGTCCGATTCGATTTCTTTGCGATGCACATGCAAGCCGTGGGTAATTACCTTGTAGGCGGTTTTCTCGAAGAGTCTAAGAGACTCGTCGAGCAGCGCCTTAATTCCGGTCTGCGGATATCTGAGCGACGACTCGTCGAGGAAGTGCGGTTCCTCGATAATCAATTCCTTAGGCAAATCCTTGGGCACAATTCGTTTGACCGCACTCGCGATCAAGGGCACGAAGTTGACCAGCAGGGATGTGTTAACGATGTTGAAGGTCGTATGGAATAGCGACAGCGCGACCGGAATTGCAGAAGCCTGAACGAAAGGCGAAACACCTTCCACTCTCTCCACCGCGTAGCCAATACCGTTTATAAACGGCACGAAAAAAACCAGCATCCACGAGACGCCGAAAATATTGAAAATAAAATGCGCTCGAGCGGTACGTTTGGCACGATAGTTGGCGACAATGGCGGCAAGGTTGGCCGTAATCGTGGTGCCGATATTTTCTCCCAGCACCATCGCCGCTGCCATGTCGAACGGAATCCAGCCCTCGAAACACATGATGATGGTAATCGCCATGGTTGCGCTCGACGATTGAATAATAACCGTCAGCAGCGTGCCGATGAGCATGAACAGCAGAATCGAAAAGTAACCCTTGCTGGTGTAGTCACCGAGGAAAGCGAGCACCTCGGGGCTGGATTTAAGATCCGGCACCGAATCCTTCATGAATTGCAAACCGATGAACAGGATCGCGAAACCGACGATAAAAAATCCCCAGTGCCGCAGGTTTTTCTTCTTGCTGAAGCTGAACAAAAAACCGAGACCCACCAGCGGAATCGCGATCGCGGCCATGTTCACCTTGAAGCCGAGCAAGCTGATCAGCCAGGCGGTTACCGTGGTGCCGATATTGGCACCCATAATGACACCGATCGACTCGGCCAGCGACAGCAGCGACGCATTGGCAAAACTGACGACCATTAACGTGGTCGCTGAAGACGACTGGATTATCGACGTGATCGTGAATCCGGTGAGCACGGCAAAAAACCGGTTCGACGTGGCCGTTGCCAGAATGTTGCGCATGCGGTCGCCGGCGAGTTCCATCAACGCATCGCTCATGACCTTCATGCCGTAGAGAAACAGTCCCAACGAACCGAGAAGTGTCAGAAAATCGAAAAGATCGTAATCCACTGCACCCGTTTTTCTAGTTTATATGCACAGAACTCGATACAAGCCACAAGCCAACAGCGCCCCCGCCTGTATCCAAATTACACAAGTGAAATTTATACGCTTAATCAGGCTGCGGTTGATTGTCGTAGATCAATTAGCGGTATTACTCCTAACGGCACTGTTTGCGCGTGAATCGGATTCGTATCGCTCGAGTCAGATGTTTCCGCTCGATAAATCCAACAATATCGGAGATGTCCGGCAACCGCCGGCACCGCTGTTGAAGGCCCGGGACTCCAATGCCGAGAACGTAGCCGCGGTGGTCAACAATCCCGGTGTAATCGGGTATATCAGTCTGTCTTTTCTGAGCGCGGGTATTAAACCGCTCAGCGTCGATGGCGTCATGGGTTCCAGCCACAGTTTACGCGACGGTATCTATCCGGTTAGCTGACCCCTGTTTTTGCTTACCATCGGCTGGCCCGCGGGCCGGGTCCGGCAGTTGGTAAACTTTGTGCCCTCTATCGATACGGGGCAACAGATAGTCGCGGAAGCAAAATATATTCCTGTGCGTTGGAAAGCACAGCTCCGAACAAGCTTACGGAACGCTAAATCGTCCGTCTCACAACGGGCAATGAGTCTACAAGTCAGCCTGTCCCGGGTCAATTAGCCGCCACCGGGACTTTCATTCTCGGTGCAAACGGCTATCCTGAGCGCATGCGCGCAATCGTTATCAGGCACTACAAAACCCGCTTCAATGAAACCGGCCGCTTGATGGGCTGGGCAGACTCTCCGCGCGGACGCGACTGGAAGATCGATTTCGATTTTGTCGATTCGCGCCTGCGTGACCAGGGTATCGATTTCGATGCGGTTTATTCGAGCGATCTCGGACGATCGCGCCAGACCGCGAAGATTCATGCTAAAAATCTGGATATACCCGGTATTTTCGACACGCCGCAGTTGAACGAAATCAATTACGGCAAGCTGCAGAAAATGAAAAAAATGTGGATTCGCCGATTTTTCCCCCAGCACAAAACACGCGCTGACCTGGTTTACCCCAGCGGCGAGAGCTTCCACCAAATGCAACAGCGCAGTGTTGATTTCTTTTCATCGCTGGCGGCCTCGAATCCCGGGCAAACGATTTTAATCGTTACCCATGCGGGCGTGATTAGAGGATTGATCAGCCATTTCATCGGCCTCGATTTCGGAAATCACCTCGAACACAAGATTTCCTTCCGTTATATCGGCGATTTCCGGTTCGATGGCCCGGTTTTCACGCGTTACGAAGAACTGGGTAATCCTTCGGGATTTGTCGAGCAAAACGCAATCACCCTGCCTTTCATCGCCGGCAACAAGATCGGCTAGAGTGGAAGCGGCCTGGCACCCCGGGTGTTACGAAGGCTATTTACTCGCACGCTTCTTCGCTTCAGCCGTTACTTCGAATACTTCTTCCGGCGTGCTGTTGAAATCCTCGGCCAGGCGCCCGATGGTGTAACGCATGATTTCGGCGAAGGTTTTATCGCGGCTTTCATTCAGCGTAATGTGAATGTTGGTGCGGTCCGCCTCGGATAACAGATAAGATTGCAGCTGCCAGATTTCCTCGAAATGCGACATGTAGTGTTTGGCACCGCGATCGGGTACGTTGGTGCTGCGTTTTTTGATCCTTTGCTGCAGCTGTTTACGCTTGAGCAGGCCGAGCATCACGGGGATAACGATGGCATCGGTTTCGGCCTGCAGTTTTTCGATCAGGACGGGGTGCAGGTGCACGCCTTCGAGAACGAGCGATACGTGCTCCCGAGTGGCTCGCGCGATGACCGCTTCGATCGCCAGCGACAACAGATCAGCCTGCGCGCGGTAACCCTGTATCAACTGCTCCTCGGAGACCTTGTCCGAGGTGTCGCGAAGGTCGGGCAATCCTTGCCAGGCGGTAAAAGAAGACTGGTGCAATACCGGCGCCAGCTGCTCCGGCATCATTGTGCGCATGACTTCGCGCAGCATATCCGTCGACTGGCTGCGAACGATTTCGAGACGGCTGGCGAGAATATTCGCGGTTGAGCTTTTACCGCAGCCGGCAGTACCCCCGATCAGAAAAATGATTTCACGCCCCCTGCTCATAAAGTCGTGCCAGACTAGCCAGCGATGTGCAACTGCCGGTCCCAGTTCACTCGATTGACGCAGGTAGCGGTAAGTCAGCATCGACAGATGCGGCGCGGTAATGCTGCTGATATTACGTTTTAACAGGTGTTCCTGCATCGTTTGCACCACGATATCCGATTCGCGCGGCTTCAGGCCGATAGTTTCGAGGCTATGACGAAATTCCTGACGCGAAAACGCGGTGATCCGGCCATCACAGTGTTCGACCTGAACCGTCAATGGCATGTTTCGATTCTGGTAACGGCTGACAGCGTGATCCTTTTTTATCGATCGCAGGCGATCGACCACGATCTGCCCGAGCTCGTCCGTGGTGATTAACTCGGTATCGTCCAGGTCGTTGCGAATTTCCGAGGCAATATCCGATGCGGTGTCGAAATCGATACCCGAGTCCTGCAGGCTGCGGATGAGGATGCCGCGTAAAAATGGAGTTCGGGTTAAGTCTTCAGAGTCTTCGACTAGGGTTTTGGCCACGTGCCTCCTGTCTGACGGGGCTTAATTACCTTTGAATAATCCGGGATATTGTAAAGCCCAACGGCAGAGATGCAAACTAGTGTGAATTATTTACCAGGAACATGCCTGCCCGCGCTGAACAGGGTATCCGTAGTGGAAATGCAGGGTGGAAAAGGCTTTTGCACCGGTAACACACGGGCACGAAGCAAAATCGAAAAGCACCGAAATTCTTAGCTTTGCCAGGCGATGTAAAACATAACTCATTCGATGTTCACCGGCCTGCGAATAGCAACTCCCTCGATACGCCGGCTCGACGCCTTGATGATTTCCACTTCGAGGTCATCGATCAAGAACACCTCCTTTTCCCTGGGAATATACTCGACGTTCGCCAGCACCCAGAAGCTCACGGTGTCGGTGGGTTTTCCCGGCAGGTCGATCCCGAAGAACTCCTCGACTATACGCACCTCGGCGATGCCGTCGATACTGATTTCATCGTCGGAGATAACCACCATTTCGACCGGCTCGACGTCGGACTCATCGTAAATTTCGCCCAGGTATTTTTGCCCGGGAAGATACTTGACCTTCGACCATACTTGCGAACGGTCGCAGCATAAAGCGATGATGCCTGGTAACTGGCAAGACCCCTGGTCTGCGACAGGCATTCAATACTGGAGAACAGGGGTTTCGCAATCACGTGCTGCACCCCGGTTTCGACACATCATCCTGACAACAGAACAACAGACGTGGATCGCGGCGTCGAGATTTATCCTGCGCCCCGTTAGCTGTCAGCTGCCCCCGTCAAAGGCGCGTTGTTGTCGGTCAGATTTTCGCCCCCCGGTGGCTGGGCCGACTCATCGGGCGCCTCGGCCTCCTGGAATTCGAACAGCACCTTGACAATCTGGTGCCGGTCCATCTTAAGGACTTCGAGACGGGCGCCTTCGAGCTGAACCTGATCACCAACACTGGCAATGCGGCCAAGGCGATGGTTGATGAACCCTCCCAGGGTTAC
>JAAUYE010186846.1_pt1 | contig 11080 bp, 8 predicted proteins | sample 7278081 | NCBI WGS metagenome assembly JAAUYE01 (sample SAMN14350131, study PRJNA611818) | marine sediment metagenome | isolation source: surface marine sediment (0.6m) | place: French Polynesia: Moorea | collected 2018-08
ACATTAGAATCGAGACCACCTCTGACTAACTGTATCGGAGACATGCGTGTCGGATGCAGTTGACCGTGGTATCACGGTCACCGAAATGGCACTGATGGGCGAGTCCATCGACGTGTCGCCTGAAACCACGGCTGCGTTCGTCGGCCGTGCGCTTCGTGGCCCCCTGAACGAACCGGTTCTTGTGCGCGATTTTGGCGAGTTTCGCCGGAGCTTTGGGGATTCCTGGTCGCGTTCCAGTCTTGGTCCCGCGGTTCGCCAGTTCTTCGACCACGGCGGCCGTCAGCTCTATGTTGTGCGCGTGGCGAACAGTGCACGCGGTGCGATGCTTTGCCTGCCGGCGAGCGGGTCCGCGCTGGTACTGCGAGCGGTCGAGCCCGGCTCCACTGAGCGAATTCGCGCCGCGGTTGACTACGACGGCATCGACGCAGATGACGACCTACTTTTCAACCTGACGCTGCAGCGCATCGATCCTGCCAGTGGCCACGTAATTGACCAGGAGACATACCAACGCGCCAGCTACCGTGAAGAAGACGGCGCATTCATCGGTTCAAGCCTGCTAACTTCGTCACTTGCTCGCATCGAGCAACCGCACCCGATGCATCGGCCCGAGCCGACGCCCGTGTCCGGGCTAGCGTTGCAGCCCGGCTATGCGGAGAAAGTCCAGGATGGCGCCGACGGACATGAGCTGACCGATTACGATCTCGTGGGATCGCGGCGCGCCGGCACCGGCATTTTTGCGCTCGAGCCGCTGAGCCGTCTCGACCTGCTCTACCTGCCACCCCCCGGCAAGAATAGTGACCTGGGGCCGGCATCGTTACTGGCAGCGGAACTTTTTTGCCGTGAACGTGGCGCCATGCTGATCGTCGACCCTCAGTCGAGTTGGGTGACGCCTGCCAAGGCGATCGCCGGCGTACGGCGGCTGGGGCTCTCCAGCCCGAATGCCATGAGCTATTTCCCGCGCATGTACCGGCGCGGCGGAGAGGGAAGCGCGCGCGCCGTGGGTGGCGCAGTCGCGGGTTGTTTGTGTAAACAGGACAGAGCCGCGGGCGCAGCAACTGCCGATGCGGCTACGGGTCTTGCACTGTCGCGCGACTTCGTCGCAGTTTTCCAGGTCGAGCCCGACGACATCCCGGCGCTAATGCGCGAAGGACTGAACCCGATCGTCAACGGCACGGCCGGGCGGCCACAGCTGATGCCGTCGGTCACGTTGCGCGGTGGTGGCGAAACACAGCGGCAATTCGCCAGTCTGGATGCGCGGCGTCTCTGCCTCCGTATCGTTAACTCGATCGACCTCGGAACTCGCTGGGCCGTGTTCGAGGCCGATGGCGAGCGCGTCGAACGCCGTGTGCGAGTCCAGATCGAAGCTTACCTGGCGGCGCTGGCGAGCATCGGCGTGCTCGCTTCAGAGCGCTTCTCGGTCGACTGCGAGGTCAGCCATCGTGAGCTGACCATACTCGTGGCATTCCAGCCACCGGGCTGTGTCGACCCGGTCACGTTCACTCTGCACCAGGCAGCCACCGGATGCCGTGTCACTGCAACCGCATTCGCCCCGGTCATGGAGAATTGCGCGTGACGGCGCGCACAAACTGCGCCTGACGCAGATGCGTTGCTAGCACGTCAACGGCGCCGCATATCGACATTTTCTGCAACGCGATGTCGGTTTCACGGTCTGATATCCTCATGTCCCGTTTGCCTGGGGGTACATCCCATGAAATTCCTTTCTGCCGCCGCCGTGGCGGCCACGCTGCTTGTTGCTGCCTGCAGCCAGGAGCAGCCTGCCCTCGAACCTGCCGAGGAGGCGCAAGCCGCTGATCCGGGCGATGCCCTGCACGCGCTGTTCGACGAGTATTTCGAGCGCGGCCTCGAGCTCAACCCGGTGCGTGCTTCGGCGATTGGCGACTACCGCTACAACGATCGCTATGCCAACTCGCTCGGCCCGGAGCATATAGAGGCCAGTCGCCAGATGACCGAGGAGTTTCTTGCGCGGTTGCTCGAGATCGACCGCGACGCGCTGTCGCGCCAGGACCAGCTCAGCTACGACATGTTCCGCCTCGACCGCGAGATGGACATTGAGAGCGACCGTTTTCCCGGTCACCTGCAGCCCATCAACCAGTTCTATTCGCCGATGAACTTCTTCGTGCAGCTGGGTAGCGGCACGAGCGTGCATCCGTTCGAAACCGTCAAGCACTACGACGACTTCCTGTCGCGCATTGATGGTTTCGTCGTCTATGCGGACCAGGCCATCACCAACATGCAGGAAGGCATCCGCCAGGGCGTCGTCCAGCCCCGAATCCTGATGGCGAAGTCGCTGCCGCAGATCGAGTCGCAGATTGTCGATTCGGCCGAGGAGAGCGGGTTCTGGGCGCCCATCGAGAACATGCCCGAAGATTTCAGTGACGAGGACCGCGAACGTTTGACGGCGGCGTTCAAGGACGCCATCGAGAACAAGGTCATCCCAACCTACCAGCGCGTGGCCAACTTCGTCGGCGATGAATACATGGCAGCGGCGCGCGAGACCGTGGGCCTCTATGCGCTACCCGGCGGCGCCGACTGGTACGCGCACAGGGTCCGGCAGATTACGACGACCGATCTGACGCCCGAGGAGATTCACCAGATAGGCCTCGACGAAGTCGCACGCATCCATGATGAGATGCGCGGCGTCATGGAAGAGGTCGGTTTCGAGGGTGACCTGCAGGAATTTTTCGATTTCATGAACAACGACGAACAGTTCTATTTCGACACAGGGGAAGAGCTGATTCAGGGCTACCGCGACATGACCGATCATGTCACGGAACTGGCGAAAGCGTTGTTCGATGTCTCGCCGAAGACGGCTTTCGAAGTACGCGCCGTTGAACCTTTCCGCGAGGTCTCAGCGTCGAACGGCTCGTATCGGACGGGTACGCCGGACGGCAGCCGTCCCGGCGTGTTCTACGCCAATACCTATGACATCAAGGCGCGCCCGATCTGGATCATGGAGTCGCTGTTCCTGCACGAGGCAATCCCGGGGCACCACTTCCAGCGCTCCCTGCAGGTCGAGAACGAGGAACTCCCCGGCTTCCGCCGGTTCGGCGGCTATACGGCCTATACCGAGGGTTGGGGTCTTTACGCCGAGTCGCTGGGCAAGGAAATGGGCATGTACACCGACCCGTACCAGTATTTCGGGGCGCTGAACTACGAACTCTGGCGCTCGATCCGGCTCGTTGTGGATACCGGCCTGCATGCCAAGGGCTGGTCGCGGCAGGACGTGCTCGATTACATGTATGCGAACGCGCCCGTGAAGGAAGCGCGGGCGGTGTCCGAGGCGGAGCGCTACATGGCAATCCCGGGCCAGGCGCTCGCCTACAAGATCGGGCAGCTCAAGATTCGCGAGATCCGGGACGATGCTGAAGCGCGGCTCGGCGATCGCTTCGACGTCAAGGAGTTTCACCGGCAGGTGCTGATGGACGGCCCGCTGCCTCTTTCCATGCTCGAAGCCAAGATAAACGACTGGGTCGAGTCACAAATGTAACAATAGGCGGATGAAGCTCGATCGCGTCATTCGGATCGGAATTGCAGCCGTTATCGCGCTGCTGTTTGTTATCGCGATCGCGGCGCTGCTGTTTGTTACCGAGTCGGCGCTCAATGTGTGGGACCGTCTGGTTGAGGGACCGCGGGTGCTGCTTTACGGCTACGTCGCCGTCCTGGCGGCGCTGGTTATCGTCGCGGCCTGGCTGATCTGGAGGCTGGTCGTCAGGCGCAAGATTCCCGATGCCCGCCGCGCAGATGCAGAGCCTCTGAGCGCAGCCGATATCCGCGAGCGGCTGGCCGATGCCGAGAAAGCCGGCGTCGACGTTACCGAGGCCCAGGCCGAATTGCAGGAACTGGCTGCGCGCCGCGCCGCCGGCAGTATTCACCTGTGTTTCTTTGGCGAGATCAGCACCGGCAAGAGCTCGCTGATCAAGGCGCTCGTGCCGGCCGCGGACGTCGGAGTCGATGTGCTCGGCGGGTCGACGACCGAGGTCACCCATTACCGCTGGCGCGATGATGGCGGGCACGAGATCCTGCTCACGGATGTGCCCGGCACCGGCGGCCATGAAGAAGGTCTCAGTGAGCTGGCCATCGGCGAGGCGCAGCGCGCACACGTCGTGCTGTTTGTCTGCGACGGCGACCTGACCCGGCAGGAATCGGCGGCTGTTGCCCAATTGTCGGCACTCGGCAAGCCGGTCGTCGTCGTCATGAACAAGGCCGACCGATACTCCCTTGATGACCAGGCGGCGCTGTTGCAGCGGCTGCTGGAGCACCTCGATTCAGCAGGCGGCGCGATAGAACGTGATCGCGTTGTCGCGGTTTCGGCGGGTGGCGAGGTCGACGTCGTTGAGCGCGCGAGTGACGGCAGCGAGTCTGCGGTGAGACGTCAGCGCCCGGCAGACATTGGTGTGCTCGTCGTAGCCATAAACCGCCTGCTGGAAGATCCGCAGGACATCGACCGGCGCCGCGATCGCGCCGTGTTCCGACTCGCGGCCGGCAAACTCGCCGAGGCCGAGGCCGAGTATCGCGCGCAGCGCTCGGAGCAGGTCATTCGCAATTCGACGCGCAAGGCAGTCATCGGTGCGCTGGCCGCTGTCAGTCCCGGCACCGATGTGCTGATCCAGGGGTACATTGGAACGGCCATGACCCAGGAACTCTGTCGCCTGTACGGCGCTGCGCCGCGCGATCTCGACATCGAGGAATTTCTGAACCTGAGCCAGAGCAGGGTGGGGCGCGCGCTGCCGCTGTCGCTGGCTGTGGCCGGTAACGGCCTGAAAGCATTTCCCGGGGTTGGCACCGTGGCCGGGGGGCTCGTGCACGCGGTTGCGTACGGGCTGATATTCGACGCGCTGGGCCGGAGCCTGGTCCAGACGCTGGCGAAGCACGGCAAGCTCCTGCCGGAAGAGGCGGCCAGGGAATTCGAGGAAGGCATCAGTGAGCATATTGAAGCGGGCGTTCGCCGCGTTGCCAGGATGGCCCTGGAAGAAGAAAAGCCGGACGCGGGCTGACACAGGTCCCGACGATGGCTCGGGACACCTCGAACTCGCGCGCGAAAGCCTGCGCGAGCTGGTCAACGATGCGCGGCTTCCAGAGGGGGTTCGCGAGTCGCTCGCGCACGACTACGAATCTGTCGAGGCGATGCTCGACAAGCTCGAGAATGGCCACCTGCACCTCGCCGCGTTCGGCCGCGTCAGCACGGGCAAGTCGTCGCTGCTTAATGCCCTGATCGGCGACGAAGTATTCTCGGTAAGCCCATTGCATGGCGAGACGCGCCGTTCTGCGATGCAGCCCTGGAATGAAGTTCGTGCCGGGGGCGTTTTCCTGATCGACACGCCCGGGCTCGACGAAGCCGGCGGCGAGGATCGCGAAGCTATGGCCAGGGAAGTGGCCGGACGATCTGACCTGGTGATGTTTGTGCTCGACGGCGATATCACCGATACCGAGTTGCAGTCGTTGCGAACACTGCTCGCGCAGGGCCGGCCGGTACTGGTCGTCCTGAACAAGAGCGACCTGTTTACGGCCGAGGAGCGCGATGCCCTGCTAGGGTCCATCCGTGACAAGACGGTTGGTCTCGTCGATGCGGCTCACGTCATTGCGGCGGCTGCGCAGCCACGCCCCCAGGTGATCATCGACGTGGACGCTGCCGGCAACGAAACGGAACACAAGAGACCGCGCGCCCCCGACGTGGCTGCGCTCCGACTGAAGCTGTGGGAGATCCTCGAGGCGGAGGGCAAGACGCTGGCTGCCCTCAACGCGAGCCTTTTCGCAGCCGACCTTTCAGACCAGGTCGGGCGGCGCATCCTGGCCGCGCGGCGAGAGATTGGCGAAAAACTCGTTCGTACGTACTGCGTCGGGAAGGGCATCGCGGTCGCTTTCAACCCGATTCCGGTAGCTGATCTGTTCGCGGCCGCATTCATCGACGTCGGCATGGTTGTTCACCTGTCGAAGGTCTACGATCTGCCGCTGAGCCAGAAAGAGGCGGGCTCACTTGTCAAAGTCATCGTCGTGGAGGCCGCGGCGCTGATGGGGACAGTCTGGGCGCTGCATTTCGTATCGAGCGCGCTCAAGGTCGGCACGGCAGGATTCTCGACCATCGTGACCGCAGGCGCGCAGGGGGCCATTGCTTACTACAGCACTTACGTCGTCGGGCAGGTTGCGGCGAAATACCTCGGCGAGGGCAAGTCCTGGGGCGAGGGTGGGCCGAAGCATGTGGTCAAGCAGATACTGGACAGCCTCGATCGCGATACGGTACTCGCAGACGCCAAGCGCGAGATACAGGCGCGGCTTGGGCTCGATTGACATGGACCGGATCGCGCGCATGCATCGCATCTGGGACACGGTCTGCGATATTCCGCAGGGCAACGTCGCCAGCTACGGCCAGGTAGCGGAGATTGCCGGCATACCGCGCGGAGCGCGTCAGGTCGGGTATGCGCTCAGAAATCTGCCCGATGGGCACGAAGTACCCTGGCACCGCGTACTGCAGGTATCGGGCCGGATCGCTTTTGCGAAGGGAACACGGGCCTACCGCGAACAACGCAAGCGGCTGCTGGCCGAAGATGTCGCCGTGATCGCCGGACGGGTCGACATGCAGAAGTATCGGTGGCAGCCTGACCTCGACGAACTCCTGTGGAAGCCGGCTATGGCCTGGGACGAAGATTGAGCATCAAGAACAAGCTGCGTTCGAAGCTGATTACCGCCCTGGTCAGCGAACGAACACAAAATGCGAAGCGGTCGATCGCGGAAACGCGCCGCAAGCTCGGGGGGACGGCGCACGTCGTTTCGGCGTTCCTCGAGCTCGACGATCCATGGTCCTACCTGCTGGCGCACTACCTGCCAGAACTGGCGGACAACTTCGACATTGAGCTGCGCTACTACCTGACTCAGTCTTGCGGCGAAGAGGCTTTCAGGCCACAGCCGCAGCTGCTCGATCTGTATGCGCATGAGGACTGTGCGCGCGTTGCGGCGGAGCTCGGTATCCCATTCCTCGACAAGGGAGTGGCGCCGCCGGTCGAACACCGAAAAGCGCTGATCGACAGCCTGGCTGCAGTGGCCGAATCGCCCGACTTCGATGCCGAACTGGTCGATGCAATGACAGCCTACTGGCGCGGAGATTCCGCCGGCGTGGAGCGGCGTCTGAATGCGTCTGCCGGCGACGGCCGCAGCCTGTTGGAAGCGAACCAGCAGCGTCTCGTCGATCTCGGTCACTACAACTCGGCAACCCTGCATTATGCTGGCGAGTGGTACTGGGGCGTGGATCGACTGCCTTATCTTGTTGATCGGCTGGACAACCTGGGCGCGAGGCGGCCGGATTCGCAGGCGGCAAAACTGGCATCTATCCGGCAGGCAGCACAGGTGTCATTACCCGTTCGACCGCCGGGCAAGGCGTCCGACCTGCCGCCGCTGGAGCTGTTTTACTCGTTCCGCAGCCCTTATTCCTACCTCGCGCTGGAACGCGTGTTCAGCCTGGCTGACGCTTTTGGCCTGAGGCTGGAGATCCGGCCAGTGCTGCCGATGGTCATGCGTGGCATGCAGGTGCCGCGAGCCAAGCTCTCGTACATCGCCATGGACACCGCTCGTGAGGCGCGGCGTCTCGGTATTCCCTACGGCAGGTTTGCAGACCCGGTTGGCGTAGGCGTCGAACGCTGCCTTGCGGTGTTCTACTACGCCCAGCAAGAGAAGCGCGAACGCGACTTCCTACTGCAAGCGGGCGAAGCAGTCTGGGCTCGGGCAATCGACGTCGCGACCGACCAGGGCATGCGCAAGGTGACGGGTCGCTGCGGCCTGTTCTGGCCGGAAGTCCTGGATGCGATGACAGACGGCAGCTGGCGCGAGAAGGTCGAGGAGAACCGCGCCGCGATGTTCGATGCCGGGAGCTGGGGCGTGCCCACGCTGCGGCTCGGCGACTTCACGACCTGGGGCCAGGACCGGATCTGGCTGCTGGCGCGGCACCTCGAAGAGCTCTGTGAAGCGGGAGAGGGAATTCTGATATGACCACCGTGATCTTCTCGCACGGGCAGGAAAGCGGTCCCTGGGGCACCAAGATCCGGGCGATGGCGGATGTCGTGCGCGGTATGGGCTGCGAGTGCGATTCTATCGATTATCAGGGTATCGCCGATCCCACGGAGCGTGTGGAAAAACTGGTCGCGGAGTGCAGCAACATTGATGACACGCTTGTGCTCGTCGGATCCAGCATGGGCGGGCACGTGGCCACGGCTGCCGCGGAGGCGCTGGGGGCTGCGGGATTGTTCGTAGTTGCGCCGGCCTATTACATGCCGGGTTACGAGGACCTCACACCGCGGCCGCCCGGAATGCCGATCGCGATCGTGCATGGATGGAACGACGACGTTGTTCCAGTTGAGAACAGCATTCGTTTTGCCCAGGCCTGCAACGCCGAACTGCACGTGCTTGACGGTGGCCATCGCCTGACCGAAAACATTGACGAGATCAACTATTATTTGCGCAGATTTATTGAAAAGATTACTGCCTGAGAGAGACATCTCCGGAGAATTGTCATGAGACTCTTACTGGTTCTGCTTGCGCTTGTGCTGGCGGGGTGCGAGAGCGAATCGAAAGACTCGAAGATGGACCGCATTGCCGACGAGATGGAAGACGTCGCCAGGGAAGTCGGGGAGGTCGCCGATGCCGTCGGCGAGGCGGTCGATGAGAGCGCTGACGAACTTGGCGAGGCCTACGACGATGCGATAGAGAAGGCCGAAGAGGTCGGCGAGATCGTCAAGGAACACGCCGAGGAAATCAAGGAAGACATCGAAGAGGCCGTGGGTAACTGACCGGCTGACTGAGAGCTATGAGCGGCTACGCCCGCAACTGACCCCATGATCTGGCTGATGGACATCGCCCGATTCATCTTCCGGCCTCTCTACTGGCTGGTCGGCAAGGTGTTCTCTTTCTGGTCACGACCGACCGTGCAGCCAGAGTCTCCACCAGAGCTGTATGCGGATGCGGACGCGGAGATTTGCTACGTCCTCGAAACGGGCGGACTCGCCGACGTGTTGGCCCTCGAGCGCGCCTGCGCAGAGCACGGCTTGCCTTCGCCGCGGGAGTCGTTCGAGTTCTGCGGCAAACGTTTCTCGAGGCGGCTCGTGGTGCTGCGGCCACGGAAGGGATTTATTTTTCGCCGTCCCGCCGTCGGCGGATCACGGCGCCTGCGGGGCCTGGTCGAGGCGGGGGAAGGCAGCGCCGAGGACTTGCAGCTTGTGCCGGTCGCGATCTACTGGGGAAGGTCGCCCGATCGTGAGGACTCTGCGCTCAAGCTGTTCTTCTCGGAAAACTGGGACGTCGCCGGACGCACGCGCAAGTTTTTTGCCACGGTTTTGCACGGACGTAACACACTGATGCGGTTCAGCCATGCGCTGCCTCTTAACTCGATTATCCAGGAGAAGCTCACCGCGGATATCGCGTTTCGCAAGGTTTCACGCATTCTGCGCGTGCATTTCCGCAAGCGGCGTACTGCGACAGTCGGACCGGACCTGTCGAACCGCAGGAGGATCGCCAGGCTTGTGGCGCTGGCGCCTAACGTCAAGCGTGCTATCGAAGCGGAGGCGGGCGGCGATGCGAAAAAGCGCGCAGAGGCCGAGCGCAAGGTGCAGAAGTACGTCATGGAGATCGCTGCCGACGTGTCCTGGCCGGCTATCCGCATCGCCGTACGTGTCCTGCGCAGGTTGTGGAACCAGATATACGACGGCATCGAAATGGGCCATACCGAACGGTTGCGAGAAGTCGCCAAGGAAAAGGTGGTCGTTTATGTGCCCTGCCATCGGAGCCACTTCGATTACCTGTTGCTGAGCTACATCTGCTACGAGAACGGCGTTCAATTGCCGCATATTGCCGCCGGCATCAACCTGAACATGCCCGTCGTCGGGCCTGTCCTGCGGCGCGGCGGCGCGTTCTTCCTGCGACGCAGTTTCCGCGGCAATCGACTGTATGCGGCGGTGTTCGATGCGTACCTCAATCAGCTGCTCACCCGTGGATACACGATCGAGTACTTCGTCGAGGGTGGTCGCAGCCGAACCGGACGATTACTTTCGCCCAAGGGCGGCATGCTCGCCATGACGGTTGGCTCGTACATTCAGAACCCGCGGCGATCGGTTGTGTTCGTGCCTGTGTATTTCGGCTACGAAAAGCTTATCGAAGGCGGCGCTTTCATCAGCGAACTCGGTGGCGCCGAGAAGCAAAAGGAATCGCTGATGGGTCTGATCCGGTCCATCAAGTCTCTCAGGGAGAATTTCGGGCGCGTCTACGTCAACATCGGCGAGCCCATAGAACTCGACCAGATCCTGGACAATGTGCAGCCAGACTGGCGAAACGTGGACTCGGGCAACGGCGAGCGGCCGGCCTGGGTAAACGAAGTCGTCGACCAGCTCGGTGGTGAAATCATGGGCGGCATAAACGCGGCGGCGGCCGTAACGCCGATCAGCTTGCTTGCCTACGTGCTGTTGGCAACACCCAAGCAGACGATCGGTGCAGCGGAACTGCGTGCGCAGCTGCAGCTGAGTCTCGACCTGCTGCAGCGCTACCGTTACTCGGACTCGGTGACCGTGCCGGATTGGAGCCCGGACGAGATTATCGCGCACGGTGAGAAACTCCAGGCGATCAGCCGAACGTCCCACCCGATGGGCGACGTGATCCACATGACTGAAAGCACCGCCGTTCTGCTCACCTATTTCCGCAACAATATCCTGCACCTGCTGTCCGTGCCGGCATCGGTGGCATGCTGCTTCATCCAGGGGCGCGAGCTACCGCTCACCGAGCTGCAGCGACTCGTGCGGTTGATTTACCCGTTCATGCGCAAGGAGCTGTGTCTCAAGTGGCCGGAGGATGAGGTCGATGCAGTGACGAAGGAGGCGGTCGACGCGCTTGTAGAGCAGGGCCTGCTAATCCGGCACAAGCGCCGCAAGGTGCTCGAGCGTCCGCGCGCGGGCTCGGCGCAGGCTTACCAGCTGATGATGCTGGGGCAGGCCATGGTGCCCATGTTGCAGCGTTTCTACCTGGTGATTGCAATTCTCGTCCAGCATGGCAGCGGCTCCCTGACCAGGGCCCGGCTTGAACAGATGTG
>JAAUYE010038037.1_pt1 | contig 11074 bp, 6 predicted proteins | sample 7278081 | NCBI WGS metagenome assembly JAAUYE01 (sample SAMN14350131, study PRJNA611818) | marine sediment metagenome | isolation source: surface marine sediment (0.6m) | place: French Polynesia: Moorea | collected 2018-08
CCGAGGAAGCCGAGCCCGGCCGCGGTCAGGATGATGCCGGCCATGTCCAGCGTCAGCCGCACGATGACCGAGGACAGGCACAGCGGCGCGACGTGACGGGTCAGGATACCGGCCGTGCCGACGCCCTGTACCTGCGCGGCGAGAATGAACTCGCTGTTGCGCACGGTCAACGCTTCGGCGCGGGCAATGCGCGCGAACGGCGACCAGGTCGTCAGCGCGATCGCCAGCACCGCGTTTTCGAGACCCGGGCCCAGCACCGCGACGAAGGCCATCGCCAGGATCAGGCGCGGAAAGGCGAGGAAGATATCGGTCACGCGCATCAGGATACTGTCCACCAGGCCGCCGAGGTAACCGGCAATCACGCCGACGACGAGCCCGATCGGCACCACGATGATCGCCACCAGGCCGACGATATACAGCGTAATGCGGGAGCCCCAGATAATGCGGTCGAATATATCTCGTCCCAGCTGATCGGTACCGAACCAGTGTTCGGCGCTAGGCGCCTGCAGCCGGTTGACGAGGTCGGGCTCGAGACCGTCCGAAGCCGTAATCCACGGCGCCAGCGCGGCGACACCGACCAGTCCGAGGATAATTATCAGTCCGATCACGGCGACCGGGTTGCGCCGAAACTCGAGCCAGCCGATGTAAAATCGCTGGCTGCGCGCCTGCCATTTCGACCGCGGCACCTCGGCCAGCAACCAGCCGCGTAGCGTCATATGCTGCGCCATTAACGAATCCTCGGATCGACCAGCCGATACAGCAGATCGGACAGCATGTTGATGCCGACGAAGCAGGCGCCGACGACGATGGTGCCCCCGAGCACGGCGTTCATGTCGTTGTTGAACAGCGAATTGGTAATGTACTGGCCGATCCCGGGCCACGAGAAAACCGTCTCGGTCAGCACCGAGCCCTCCAGCAGCGAGGCGTAGGTCAGCCCGATGATGGTAATCAGCTGCACCAGCACGTTACGGAAGGCGTGTCGCCAGATCACCTGCGATTCGGGAATACCCTTGACCCGCGCCGTCAGGATATATTCCTGGCTCAACTGGTCGAGCATGAAACTGCGCGTCATGCGCGCGATATAGGCTAGCGCGAAGGTACCCAGAATCGAGGCCGGCAGGATCAGGTGCGACAGCGCGTTGTAGAATATATCCCAGTCACGGGCGAGCGCGGCATCGAGCATCAGGATGCCGGAAACCGGCTCGATGATGCCATCGTAAAAAACATCGAGACGGCCCGGGCCGGCAACCCAGCCGAGCTTGGCGTAAAACACCAGCAGCGCCACCAGGCCGAGCCAGAAGATCGGCGCCGAGTAGCCCAACAGCGCCACCACGCGCACGATATGATCCGGCCAGCGGCCCTGGTGCACCGCCGCGAACACGCCCATCGGTACGCCGACGAATATGCCGAGCAGGGTTGCTATCGTCGCCAGCTCCAGCGTCGCCGGAAAGAAACGCTTGATATCCTCGATAACCGGCTGCGCAGTCATGATCGAAGTCCCCAGGTCACCCTCTGCGAGTTGACCCAGGTAGCGCAGGTACTGGATATAGATCGGTTTATCGAGACCCAGCTGCAGGTAGACCTGCTGGTAAACCTCGTTCGATGCCCGGTCACCGACAATGGCCAGCACCGGGTCGACCGGCATTACCCGGCTGATAACAAAGGTGATCGCGGTCAGGCCCAGAAAAGTCAGGGTCAGGCTGACCAGAACACCCGAAATCTTGACCAGCTTCGAAGGCAGGGCCGGGCCCGGCCCTGCCGCCTTACTGCTTGAAGCCTGATCCATTCAGCCGGGTACGCTACTGCTTCTTGACGTTGCGGTAAAACACCAGGTCGAAGTTCGAACCGGAAACGAAACCCTGCAGGTCGGTACGCCGCGCGACCTGTTCGTTTTGCTGGAACATGATCACGAACGGCCCTTTCTTTTGCAGCATCGCCTGCAATTCCAGGTATTGCTGCTTGCGCTTGTCGAGGTCGAGCTCGTTGCGCGCCTTGACCGCGAGCATATTACTCGATTCGTCGGCCCATGCGTTACGCCAGGCCAGTACGCCGGTCAGCTTGGCTTCCGGCCGATTGTCCGGGTTATGCGCGAAGGCATCGGCGTTGGAGTGCGGATCGACGTAATCGGGCGACCAGCGCGCGAGGATGATGTCATGCTCGCGAGCGCGGTACTTCGGCCACAGGGTCTTGCCTTCCAGGGTCACGATATTGGCCTTGATGCCACCCTTGGCCAGGTTGGCCTGCACCGCCTGGGCAATCTCCGGAAACGGCGAATTGGTCAGGGTGTGGATGGTCAGCTCGAAGCCATCGCCGTGACCGGCCGCCTTCAGTAAAGATTTCGCCTCGGCGACATTCTGCTTATAAGGCGTTTCTTCGAGCGCTGCCCACAGACCGCCCGGCCAGAAGGATTGATGCACGACAAACTGCCCCGCCAGGAACGAATTGGCCATGCTTTCGTAGTCCACCAGGTGGCGTACCGCCTGTACCACCTCTTCCTTGCCCAGGATCGGGTGCGCGGCGTTGGCCGCCATGTAGACGATCGTGCCTTTCGGATAGCCGTCGATCGCGATGTCGGAGTTACCTTCGACACCCTTGACCTGGTCAGGCGTCAGGTTGCGCGCCATGTCGATATCGGCCTTCTCCAGCAGCAGGCGCTGCGACGAGGGCTCGGCCACGTGTCGCAGGATGACCCGCTTCATGCCGGGCGCGCCGTGGCGGTAACCGGGATTGGCCTCGAGAGTGACGATTTCGTTCGCCTTCCAGGTTTTGAGGCTGAAGGCGCCGGAGCCGGCGCTGTTCGACTTGAGCCAGTCATAGCCCAGGTCGCCATCTTTCTCGTGGCTCATCACCAGCTCCTTGTCGACCACGGAAGCCACGCCGGCCGATAGCGCGTTGAGCACCAGCCCGGGAGAAAAATCCTCGGTAATCGACACGCTCAGGGTGCGATCGTCGGTGGCCTTTACCAGGCTATCGACGTTATCCGCGGTCCAGCCGAACTGGGTGACGATGAAGGCCGGGGTCTTGTTCAGCTTGACCACGCGCTGCAGCGACCAGGCCACGTCCTCGGCCCGTACCGGGTTGCCCGAGTGAAACTTGAGCCCGGGGCGAATCTTGAAGGTGATGGTCTTGCCGCCATCGCTGACCTCCCAGCTCTCGGCAACGCCGCCGACCAGGGTTTGCAGGTCTTCCGGCTCGAACATCATGATGCGGTCGTAGATGTTGGCGATGATTTCACCGGTGGTGAGTTCGAACACCTCGGCCGGATCCATGGTAATGATATCGGCGATATCCTTCGCCATGACGAAGGTGTTACCGGGCGTCGCGGCCTGGGTCGAGCCCATGCCCAGCATCATCGCCGCGGTAACACCCAGTAGAAAATTTCTTAGCTTGCTCACTGCTGCCTCCTCGATGGTCGTATCGACTGGTTATTCTTATGCACCGCCCGCTCAGGCGCGCGAAGCCGCAAAATACTACCACAAACGAGCGGCGTAAAGGGGATAAGACACCGCGCTGGATGGTGTAACGAGCTTTTCCGTCAAATTTCCCGATTGGGCGACTGCGGGTTCGGTGCAGCGGACTGCAACCCGGAGCATCGCAAGCCGATATCGGCAGCCTTCGCCGGATCACGACGCGTCCACGACAATACCATGATCGTTGCCGCCGGCAGGAAACTAAGCGTAACGATGGCGGCACCGGCAAGACCGAACAGAACGATGGCGCCGACGCCACGGTAGAGCTCGGTGCCTTCGCCAGGAATAAACACCAGCGGCGCCAAACCGAAAATCGTCGTGATCGCCGACATCGCGATCGGCCGCAGGCGCGACTCCACCGCTTCCTGAACCGCTTCGACCGCGCTCATCCCGAGGCTACGATAATTGTCCGCCGCGCGGTGCACGATCAGGATCGGATTGTTAACCACCGTTCCCATCAGGATCAGGAAGCCGAGCATCGAGATCATATCGAAGGGCTGGTGTACCGCGCCGAGACCAATCAGCGGAAGCGAGCCGCCGACGAAATTCATCAGCGCCAGCCCCGCGATGCCGCCGGCGACCCCGAGCGGTATCGTCGTCATGATCAGCAGCGGAAATCCCCAGTGGGTAAAAATAGCCACCATGACGAGATACACCAGGATCAATGCAACCAGGTAGTTGCCAGTCAGCGATTTCTGGGTCGCCTCGAGCTGATCGCTGGCGCCGGAGATATCGACGCTGACGTTGGCCGGAATCGCACCACTGCTGCGCAGGTAGCCGAGCACATCCTCACGCACGATGTCGACCCCGGTTTCGAGCGCCACGGTTTCCGGCGGAATGACGCTCAGCGTCACCGTGCGGCGGCCGTCGATACGGCGCACGGTGCTGGTATCGACCGTCTCGACCACGTTGGCGATGCTCGATAACGGCACCACGCCGCCACGGGTGTAAACCGGCATATCGGTCAGGCCCTGGGGCGAGGCATCCGGGCCGCTCCCGCTGTAGAGATACATATCGATCTTGTCGTCGGCCAGAAAGAATTCGTCGACGAAGGCGCCGTTGGTCAGCGCGGCCACGGTGAAACCGATATCGGCCGTGTTCATGCCGAATTCGGCGGCGCGCTCCCAGTCGGGCCGGATTTCGATCAGCGGTTGCGACAGCGACAGCGTCGCCGGGTTGGCGCGGATACGCGGCTTGTCGAAGACCTCCTGGGAGCGGTTATAGGCCGCGGTCGCGGCGGCGTAAATCGGCTCGAGTTCGGGCCCCGAAATATCCAGGTTGATGCTGCGCGTACCGCCATTGTTGCTGGTGATGATCGAGCCGCGCGTGGTGAAGGAGCGCATGCCGGCGTATTCGCCGTACTTGGCGTCGATGGCGTCCATCAACGCGTCGACCTGCGATTTGTCCTTGGGCTCGGCGATCAGGAACAGGCCGCTGGCGCGGATCGAAATGATCAGGTAGTCGAGCGCCGGCACCACGGTTTCACCGCGCTCGAACTCCCCGGGTTCGTCCTCCAGGTAGGGCAAAAAGTAATCCTGTACCTCGTATCCGATCTCGCGCATGGTTGGCAGGTTGTAGCCCGGTGGCGCGTTCATTCGACCGAATACCTTGGGCTCCTCGCCCGGTGGCAGGTATTCCGCCGGCGGGGTGAGTCCAACGATGATCGCAACGCTAAGACCCGCGGTTAGCAGCATAACCACGGCGCGGCGCAGCGAGGTATCAACCAGCCAGTTGATAGCGGCGAGCAGTCCGCGCAGAGATCCCGCACCTGCCGCGGCGGCGGCTTGCACCGCGCCGCTGCCCGGATCGTCGCGCAGCGCGAAGTTCGCCGACGCCGTCGGCACTACCGTGATGGCGACCAGCATCGACACCAGGATAGTCGCCGAAACGCCGACGGCGATGTCGCCGTAAAGCTGCCCGGCTTCTTCCTCGATGAAAATAATCGGGATGAATACCAGCACCGTGGTCAGCGTCGACGCCAGCACCGCGGGCCATACCCGCCGCACGCCGGTGATCGCAGCCTGCAGGCGTTTCAGTCCCTTGCGGCGTTCCCACTCGATGCTTTCGAGCACGACGATCGTGTTGTCGAGCGTCATGCCGATCGAAAAGGCGACGCCGGCGAGCGAAATAACGTTGATCGTGCGTCCCGCCAGCAGCAGGCCGAGAAACGCGGCGATGGTACAGATCGGAATCCCGATGACGCCGACCAGCGTCATTCGCCCCGAGCGCAGGAACAGGAACATGACCAACGTCGCCAGCACCGCGCCCAGCGCGAGGTTGCGCCACACGGTGGCAATCGATTGCTCGACATAAACGGTATCGGTCGCGTTGAGCCGCAACTCCATGCCAGCGTTCGCCAGCAACTCCGAATTAATGCGCTCCACCTCCTCGAACATCGCATCCTTGATTTCGACAACGTTGGAGCCAAGCTCGCGGTTGACCGCGAGAAACAGTACCGGCTTGCCGTTGACGAAGGCCTCGCGCGCGACCTCGAAGTGATCCAGTCGCACGCGCGCCACGTCGCCGAGCCGGATAACCAGGTCGCCACGGCGGTCCAGTATCAGTTCGCCCAGCGACTCGATGTCGTCGAAACGGCCAATCGTGCGCAACAGGTAACTACGCTTGCCCGCCTCGAGCTTGCCGCCGGTAACGTCCCGGTTACGCTCGCGTAACGCCGCGCGCACGTCGGCCACGGTCAGCCCGCGTTCGGCCAGCGCCGCCGGCTCGAGCAGAATTTGCACCTGGCGGTCGGCGCCACCCCAGACCTCGACGCTCGAGACTCCCTCGACGGTTTCCATTCGCGTGCGCACGTTGTCGGAGACGAAGTCGCGCATCATATCCATGTCGAGCCCGCGCGGATTACCGTCGAGCGGCGCCACACGAAAATACATGAAAGAGTTGCTGGAGAAGGATTCGGCAAAGATGCGCGGCTGTTTTACCGTGGCGGGGTAGGACGGCACCTGCGACAGGGCGTTGTTCACCCGGATCAGGGTTTCGTTAATGTCGACACCGGCCGGAAACTCGAGCTCGACACGAGCCTGGCCGGAGGACGCCGTTGCCTCGATGCGCTGCAGGCTGGGTATGCTGCGCAGGTATTCTTCCTGCTCGATCAGGATTTCTTTTTCGATATCCTGCGGCGTGGCGCCCGGCCAGGAAGTTCGTACCTGCACGGTGCGCACGTCGAGATCGGGAATCATCTGCACCGGAACGCGGAAGGTCGCGACAATACCGAGCACCACGACGACCCCGACGATAACCGTCATCAGGGTGCCGCGATTGATGATTTTTTCGAACATTTGCGATCCTGGCTTAGCCGCTGATACGGACCTGCTGGCCCTGTTGCAGCGACTCGTTACCGCGGATAACCACGCGTTCACCGACGGCGAGCCCTTCGACGATTTCCACGCTGTCGTCGAAAATCAGCCCGGTTTTTACCACGCGTTCCTCGACCGCGTAGCGATCATCGTCCACCGCGGCCACCCAGACCACGGTGCGACCGTCCGGGTAGCGAATGATCGCATCGCGCGGCACGACCTCCGCCTGGCGATCGGTGCCGATGCGCAACACGGCACGCACCGACATGCCCGGCGTCAGCTGCCCGGCGGAATTTTCGACTTCTGCCCGAACCAGGAAGGTGCGCGCATCGGGATCGCTTACCGGCACCACCTGCGATACGCGGCTCGCCAGTATTTGCCCGGGCAGGGCGTCGAGACTCAGGGTTACTGCCGTATTCGCGGTAACGCGCTGGAAATATTGCTGTGGCACCTGCAGGTCCAGCTGCAGGCGATCGATCGCCACCAGCAGCAACACGTTGGAAGCGGTATCGACACGCTCGCCGAGATCAGCGTCGCGCGCGGCAATCACGCCGCCAAAAGGGGCTTTTTGCGTATATCGCTCGAGCGTCGCGGCGGCGAAAGCACGCTCGGCGCGACGGCGTTCGAGAACAGCCGTGTTACGCGTTACCAGCGCCTCCAGGCTGCGCGCCTCGCTCTCCGGGAAGGTATTCTCGGCGACCAGTTCCCTGGCCTCGACCACGCGCCGTTTGGCGTCTGCCAGATCGGCCTCGGCCTCGTGTTCGGCGGCGATGGCCTGTGCCAGTTCGAGTCGCGCCAGTTCGTCATCCAGCCGGAACAGCACTTGCCCGGCCTCGACGCGGTCACCCGTATCGACCTCGAGACTGACTAGCCGCCCTTCCACATCGGGAGATAACCGTGCCCGCAAGGGAGATGTCAGCGAGCCGGTCAGGCGCAGGGTTTCGACGATATCCTTGCGCTCGACCACGGCGAGCTCGACCAGGGCCACCGGGGCCGCCACCAGCTCCACGGTAAACATCAACCCCAATAGCGCCGTCAGTGCCGCCTGCCGACAGGACCCAATGGATGGATTAACCTTCATTCTGTTCTCGTCTCCGGTCAAACGGAACGCCGTTGCACGATTGACGCTCTAAAATATCACAGTTAGCCCGTCCGATCGGTACTTTCAACCGTGTTTCACGCGGATAAAGCCCGCGGTATGCCAATTTTAACTATGCCTCCTCCGGGCGAGCGGCCTGGTCGGGAGCACAAGCGCTTTAATCCTGCGTTAAAGGTTATGGTACGTCGGGAGCCGGGTAAACGGATCAGCCAGCGCATTATCCTGGTGCGGGCCGAAGCGCGGTTCAAACTGGATCCGGAACCTGACCGAACCGTCAAAATAGCCATTTGCCATACCGGGCGATGATAAATAGTATGGTTCCGGTCATATTCAAACTGACGAGAAGCTGCAATGTTAAGATCCATCGCTCTTGCTGCATCGATCGCAACCGCGGGCCTGCTGCAGTTCAATCCGGTACTCGCCTCGGGACTCATCCTCGCGCAGGCGGAGCCCGGGACCGGCGACAGTGTGCAAAAGAAAAGCAAACTGGTCGATATGTGGCGCCCCGGGGACCCGGGGCAGCGCATGAATATCCGCGGCCGGGTAACCAGCATCGATGGTACCCCGCTTGCCGGGATTCCAATCAGGGTCCGCCAGGCGGACGGCAACGGGGACTACAGCGAGAACTATCGGGCGGTACTGCTGTCGGACGACAAGGGACGCTACCAGTTCGGCTCCGTGGTGCCGGAAAACTATAGCGGGGCCAGGCATGTCCATCTCGAGGTTTACATTGACGAGTACGAGTACTACGACACCAGCATCCTGTTCAAGGGAGATCCAAACCTGGAGCAACACTACGACGACGGCCAGCCGATATTTCTGGAAGAGTCCACGGTGAACGGAGAAACCATCCTGTTCGGGCGCTTCGATATCATGCTAACCCCGAATTAAACTCGCGCTATCCAGCCGACGATCGATAGCACCAGTATGAAACACGGACCGACACTGCTCCTTTTTCTTGCGGCCTGCGTCATTCCGGCGCTGGCGGCGGCCGAATCTGATCAGGCCGGCGCTACAGCCGAATCCTCATCCAGGGTGCTGGCCGACATTCCCGGAAACTCGCACGAGTTTTACTTTACCCGGGGCATTTACAGCGGCGAGTTCGACGATTACGACCAGGGCGGGCGCTGGGCGATCGACTATCCCAAGGCGGACCACCAGTTCCTGATAGCCCTCAAGCGCCTGAGCATCATCGACGCTTACGAATCCGACAACGCGATTGAATTGACCGACCCGAGACTGCGACGCTTTCCATTGTTGTACGCGGTAGAAGTGGGTTCGATGTCGCTTACCGAAGAGGAAGTGCTGGCGCTCAGGAATTACTTGCTGGCCGGCGGCTTCCTGGTGATCGACGATTTTTGGGGGAGCTGGGCCTGGGAGCAGTTCGTGAACCAGATGCAGCGGGTGTTCCCGGACCGCGCTGTCGTCGAAATACCGCCGGATCACCCGGTATTCAACGCGTTTTACAATATCGACCAGATTATTCAGGTACCCAATGTCCGCCAGGGGTGGGGCGCGCCAGCCGGCGGACCGACCCACGAGTACGATGGCTTCGTACCCCACGTGCGCGGCATTTTCGACGACGACGGGCGGCTGATGGTGTTGATCAACTGGAATACCGACCTGGGCGACGCCTGGGAATGGGCGGATGACTCGGCTTATCCACTAAAGTTCTCGACCTATGCCTTCGAAATCGGGATCAATTTCGTGATTTACGCGATGACCCACTAGCGTCGCTCGATCGATCCAGACCATGTTCGAGTTCCTGTTTAAATACCCGACAGATTTTTTCTCAAACGGCAGACTGCTGCTGGCGCTGCCCGCCTGGCAACTGGCACTGGTGCCACTGGCCGTGCTCGCGCTGGCGCTACTGCTGCTCGGATATGCGCGCATCGGTCGGCAGATTCGAGGTCGGCAGCTGCTGGTAACCGCGGTGTTACGCAGCCTCGCGATCTCACTCGTGTTGTTCAGCCTGTCGCGCCCGCTGCTGGAAGTCACCGCACGCGTACCGCAACCCGGTGTGGTCGGCGTGCTGCTGGATAACTCGATCAGCATGCGACTGGACCACGAGGACGCTCCGCGCAGCGCCTATATCGAGCAACAGTTCGACACCGAGCGCGGGCCGCTGCTGCGCTCCCTGCGTGAGAACTTCGACACCCGGTTGTTCAGCTTTGGCGCCAGCACCCGCGCGATCGAAGATATTGCCGATCTCGATTTTTCCGACGGCGACAGCGATCTGCAGCAGGCCCTGCAGTTTGTGCAGGCGGCGCTGCAGGGAGAACCGCTCGCCGGCCTGGTCGTCGTGAGCGACGGCGCGGTGCAGTCGAGCGCGCAACTCGAGGCCACGTTGCTGGCGTTTAAGGCCGCCGCTACACCGGTGTTTGGCATCGGGGTCGGCGAGACGCAATACCAGCGCGATATCGAGATCAGCCGGGTCGAGATACCGCGACAGGTGTTAAAGGGCAGCCGGATCAACGCCAGGCTGAGTATCCGCCAGCAGGGTTATGACGGCGAGACGCTGGATCTTCAGGTCGTCGACGATAGCCGCATTCTGCACCGCCAGCGAATCAGGCTCGCTGCCGGCGAGCAGTCGTTCGAAGTACCGCTTGCTACCGACGAGGCCGGGGCGCGGCAACTGGAATTCAAACTCGGCGCCCTGCCCGGCGAATCAATCGTGGCCAATAACCGCCGCCAGGCAACCCTGTCGGTCGACCCGCGTAAAACCAGGATTCTGTACTTCGAGGGTGAGCCCCGTTTCGAGTTCAAGTTTGTACGCCGCGCGGTTGCCGATGACGAACAGATTGCGCTGGCCGGCCTGATGCGCACCGCTGACGCCAAGTTTTACCGTGTGGGGATCGAGTCCGAGGAGGAGTTACGCAACGGCTTTCCGATAACCCGGGATGAATTGTTTTCATACGATGCGCTAATCCTGGGAAGCGTCGAGCTCGCTCTGTTGAGTCGCGAGCAACAGGACATGATCGTCGAGTTCGTCAGCCGTCGCGGCGGTGGTCTGTTGATGCTCGGCGGTCGGCACGCCTTTACCGAGGGCGGCTATCACGAGTCGGTGCTGCGTGATTTATCGCCAGTGATCATGGCGCCGCGGGCCCAGCCCGAGTTTAGCCGCGACATCAGACTGCTGCCGACCGCGGCGGCACTGGTTCATCCTGCCCTGCTGCTCTCGGCAAGTGGCG
>JAAUYE010093487.1_pt1 | contig 11066 bp, 8 predicted proteins | sample 7278081 | NCBI WGS metagenome assembly JAAUYE01 (sample SAMN14350131, study PRJNA611818) | marine sediment metagenome | isolation source: surface marine sediment (0.6m) | place: French Polynesia: Moorea | collected 2018-08
CAGTGGGCAACAATCCTGCTGCGCTCGGTTTCAATGAAATTGCGGGCTACCTGCTCTTGAGCAGCAAGGATGGTGAGATCGCGCTTCCGTGGCACTATCGTTTGCCTGGCGGCATACACGTCAGCCGCCTGGCGCGCGAGAACGTGCCACGGAAGCGCGATCTCACCATCCTTGCTGCTCAAGAGCAGGTAGCCCGCAATTTCATTGAAACCGAGCGCAGCAGGATTGTTGCCCACTGAGCCTGAGTTCATTGCGTTCGGGTTCAGCTTGGAAGAATCAATGTGGAAGATCACATTCATCCTTGCTTCGCCGTCGTCGCTAAGGCCGATCCTGTTTCTTGTCACAACACGAATGGCGTCTGTTGCCGCACCACTGGCCAGGCGGAAAGTAGGTGTGACGGTGATCTTCTGCTTCTTGTCCGACAGATTGACAACGCGGACCTTGCGCTTGATCGTGATCTGGCCGTCTCCATCAACCTGTCCCAGGCTTATCGAAGGCTGGTCGTCCTTTTCGACATAGGCCATGAACGGTGCATCAACGGCCGCATCGACGCGTACCTCACCTCCGCCGATACGGGAGACTTCAGCGAGGCCGAAGGTCGTATCACTGACGACGTCGCGGTAGGCATTGTTCATAAGCCGTGCTTTCAGCTCCAGCGGTGAACAGCTTTCGTCGCTGTCACTGTCATCGTCACTGTCGCGGCACGCTTCCTGTACCAATGCAGCCGAACCGGCAACCATTGGGCTTGCGCCGGACGTACCGCCAAACGGCGACTCGCCGGTGCCCGTACCTACGGTCAGCGAGACCGAAGCGCCAGGGGCGCCGATTTCAGGCTTCAGGTTGTTGAACGACATCTCGGGACCGCGCGCTGTGCTGCTAACTGTCCAACCAACGAGGTCCAACGTATTGTCCGGATCAATCGTACCGATCCCGGGCCCGCCGATCTGGGCTTTGATAGCGTTGCTATCCGCCTGGCTGATCATATAGCCAGGGATGTCAATCGGACGGTCGCCGCCGTCACCGCCACTGAACGGGGCTCCCGGGGCGATAAGGCCGATGATTCCTGCTGCGCCGCCAGCCTGGCTGATGTTGCTGATCTTCAGCGTGAAGTTACACGCGCCTCGATCGACAAGAACAATCAAGCCTGCAAGGGACCCAGCCGCAAAAGGCGCACAGCCATTCAGATTTCCTCCGGCACCGTCGCCATACTGGACAGGCGCCGAAATAACGCCGGACGGGGGCACGGACCAGGACTGGAAAACCGACTCGTAGTCGCTGCCGTCAACCGTGATGTACGGCAGGAAGGCCGATGGCACCTGCGTCTGTGCGACTGACAATGCGGTCGGCGCCGATGATGGCGTACCGGTGCAATAGGGCCGATCCCCGCAGTTGCCGGCTGACGATACGGTCAGGACGCCCAGTGCGGTTGCATTGTCCACCGCGAGAGACAGGTCATCATCAAACGCCTGGCCGTATCCAGCACCGAGAGACATGTTGATAATGTCGACCCGATCCGAGGGGTCGCCGTCGCCGTCGGGGTCAACCGCAAACTCCATACCCTGGATTAACGCCACACCCGAGCAGGACGAAGAAACCGCTGAACAAACCTTAACGGCATAGAGATCGGCGCCGGGTGCGACACCGCCAAGACCGGCGGCGATATCTGCAACATGAGAGCCATGGCCTTCAAAGTCGATCGGGTCCTCGTCCGGAGCCAGAGGCCCGAACGGCCAGGCCTCGCCCACGAAGTCCCAGCCGTCAACTACTTTGTCGGTAGGGAACAGCCCGTCGCGGGTCGTGTTGGCCGGATCGCTCGGATTCACGCCGTAGGCTGCAGCGTAGGCCGCCAGCGTCCCAGGACCGCCCATGTTGGCGTGGGTGTAGTCGATACCCGAGTCCAGAACCGCGACCTTCACTCCAGTGCCGTCGGTGCCGTCGGCCTGCACGCTGGACGCGCCGATGTACGGGACTGTCTCTGAAAGATCCAGTTCATAGTTACCAACGGGCGCGATGCGTGCGACCGCCGGATCACCGGCCAATTGCGGAATAACCGCGGCATCCACCTCGACGAAGATCGCGTTCAATACAAGCTGAGTGCGTGCCACGACCTTCATGTCTTCTGCGATCGAACCAAAGCGCTGTACAAGCGCCTGCTGTTCGGCTTCGATATTGACCTTGCGGCTCATTCGAGCAGCGGCCCGATCGTCATCCATTTCCGCTACTGCCGGCGACCCGAGCCGGACAATAATCTGCGCTTTTCCTTCTGAACCAATCAGTGCCGGACTGATCTTGTACATGGCGTCCAGCGAGCCGGCATGCTCCATCTGCTGAGGCTCGCTGAGCCTGAGCGCTGAGATGCTGGCCGGAAGAGTCTGGGCGTTACGTGCGCTGGTCCGGTCCTGCGCCTGCGCAACCGTCATGCTGGTTACACTGACCACAAGGCCCAGGAGCACGCCACCGACCGAAGACCATCGTCGACTATGTGATGAATTCATCTACTTCCCCTCGTGTGACTTGTTGATTATGTAAACTTAAGTCGACGACCACACCGCTCGCACAAGTGCGCGTGCGCCAAAGACGTCGTTGGTTTAACCGCTCTTGTCGCTTCAAACGCCGGCTAACCGCCTGATTGTTTTACTGGTCAATTTGCCGACTTATTTTCGTTTTCTTTTGAAGTGTCTCTAGAGTAGACGTGTGGTGAGGCGACTGCAAGACTCGTTCTAATTGTAACAGCGCGCCTGGACCGAACCGACGCAAAAAGCCCCGATGGGCAGTGCTCCGTTTGTTACTCAGGCTGATTCGGACTGCAATAGAGCGCTGACCGTGTCCAGGTCTTCCTCGGTATCAACGCCGGGCCCGGGCCGCACCGTGGCGCGTCCGACCCTGAATTTGATGCCCAGCCACAGCGCCCGGAGCTGCTCGAGTTTCTCGCACTCCTCCATGACACAGGGCGCTGACGCCACGAGCTTCGCAAGCACATGGCGGCGGTAAGCGTACATGCCGTGATGTCGCAGTGCCGCTTCGCGCGCGGCATCGAGCGTATCCTCGTCGCGGCTGAACGGGATGGCGGCGCGACTGAAATAGAGCGCATTGTCATCCTTATCGACGATCACCTTGGCGACGTTCGGGTTGTCGTAGTCCTCGGGCGCGAACAGCTCGCTGGCCAGCGTGCCCATATCGGCGTCGCCCGACGTAAGCAGCCCGGCGCACTGGTCAATCAGCGCTGGCGGCATGAGCGGCTCGTCGCCCTGCAGGTTGACGACGACAAGATCGTCGGGCCAGCCTTGTATGTCGCAGACCTCGGCCAGGCGCTCGGTACCCGACGTATGCTGGGGTGAAGTCATGGCGACGTTTGCGCCGAAATCCTTTGCCGCGGCCTCTATGCGCTCGTCGTCCGTCGCGATCCATACCTCGTCGGCGGCGCTGCGCGTGGCAACGCGATGCACATGCTGGATCATGGGCTCGCCCGCGATGAGCCGAAGCGGCTTGCCGGGCAGGCGCGTCGACGCGTAGCGCGCCGGTATGACAACGACGAATCCGCTCATGGGGCGGCCAGTCACACTCTTGTTATTGGAGTTTGCCAGCATCCGCTAAACTGTGACTTCCTGCAAGCCGGTTTTGGGCCATTCTTAGCCATGATGCTGCTCGACATACTGTACGCAACGGTATTCGTAATAGCTTTGCCCTGGGTGTTGTTCATGCTGCTGACACGCCCTGCGTTCCGCGCCGGCCTGCGGGCGCGTTTCAGGCCAGGACTGGCGCCCGACCCCGAGCGCAGGACGATCTGGCTGCACGGCTCGTCGGCCGGTGAAATTGACCTCCTGCGCGCGCTCGTCGAACCCGTCGAGAGTCTGCCCGGAGATCACCGAATCGTAATTTCGGCGTTTTCGATATCCGGCTTCACGGTCGCGAAGAAGGCATTCCCCGGGCACGACGTCATCTATTTCCCTGCCGATTTTTCGTTCATTGTGCGGCGCTTCCTGAGGGCAGTTGATCCGAGCCTAATCGTACTGGTCGAAGCCGAAATCTGGCCGAATTTCATCACCACGGTGCACAGGGCCGGCGTTCCCGTCAGTGTCGTGAACGCGCGCATGTCGGAAAAGTCCTTCGGCACCTACCAACGTCTGAATCTGATGTCCTCGGCACTTCGAAAGCTCGACATGATCGCAGGGCAAACGGTGGAAGACGCAGCCCGATTCCGGGAACTGGGCGTGAATCCCGAGCGCCTGCACGTAACGGGCAACATGAAATACGATCTCTGCAACACCGGTAACGCGGGCGAGGACCAGGAGCTCCGCAGAGAGCTGCGCCAGCGATACGGGGTGGCCGACGACGTGCCCGTTCTGATCGGCGGAAGCGTGCATCGAGGCGAAGATCGCGTTCTCGTGTCGATCTACAGGAAACTGATCGACAGTGGGCATCGCCTGCGCCTCGTCCTGGTACCGCGCTACCCGGCCGACGCGCCGGCCGTTCTGGGTGAGCTCGGGAACCTGGGGCTCGAGGGAGTTCGGAAGACCGGGCTCAGCAAGCGAGAGGACAGGGTCTTCAAGGAGCCAACGCGAGTGCTCGTCGTCGACACGATGGGCGAGCTGCGAGAGTTTTACACGATGTCGGACATCGCCTACGTGGGCGGCAGCCTGCATTACCGTGGCAGCAACAAGGGCGGCCACAATCTCATGGAACCCGCGGTCCTCGGCGTGCCCGTGTTGTTCGGGCCGCACAATTACAGCTTCCGCGAGACGGTACGTGACTTGTTGGCGGCCGACGGCGGAACGCTCGTGAATGACGAGGAAGAACTCGTTGCGAGCCTCGAAAGACTGCTCGCAGACCCGCAGGCCAGGGCGGAGATGGGGCAGCGGGCGCGGCAGGTCGTCCTCGATAATCGCGGCGCGGCTCGCCAGAATCTCGAACTTCTGCGAAAATACCTGCCCCTGGGCAGCATTGGGCCCGATTTCACTACCAATCAAGAGATCCCCACCTAAGCCATGAAACCAGTCAAACACGTTGACGTCGCGGGCATCGATTGCGGCTCGGACGACCTGTTCCTGATCAGCGGTCCCTGTGTCATCGAAGAAGAATCGATGATGATGAAGACGGCCGAGCGTCTGAAAGGCATTTCGGAAGACCTCGGCCTGCCCCTGATCTTCAAATCCTCCTTCACGAAGGACAACCGCAGCTCGCTCGAGTACTTCCAGGGCCCGGCCTTGAGGAGGGACTGCGCATCCTGCAGCGCATCAAGACCGAGATCGGCCTGCCGACGCTGACCGATATCCACTACCCGAGCCAGGCCGCGCCGGCCGCCGAGGTCGTCGATATCGTGCAGATTCCGGCGTACCTTTGCATGCAGACGTCGCTCGTGACGACGGCCGCAAAGACCGGCGCAGTCATCAACCTCAAGCACGGCCAGTTCATTGCGCCGGACAATATGATGAAGCCGGTCAAGAAGATCGAGGCTGTCGGCAACGACAGGATCATACTGACCGAACGCGGCTATACCTTCGGCTACAACGACCTGATCGTGGATCCGCGCAGCTTCTATATGATGCGCGACTGCGGCTACCCGGTCGTTTTCGATATCACGCACTCGATTCGCCGCTACGGCATTCCGAGCAAAGATCCCAAGGGCGGCACGCGGCAGTACCTCAACGTTCTCGGGCGCGCAGGCGTCGCCGCCGGTATCGATGGCCTGTTCGTCGAAGCGCATCCGAATCCGCCCGAGGCGCTGTGCGATGCTGCAAGCCAGTACTACCTGGACGACGTGGCGGAGTTTCTGAAACCGCTGATCGACATTCACCGGCTCGTGCGCAACCTGTAAATATTGCGAGGAGAAAAATAATGGATCTGTACCTCGACTCCGTAGACTTTGAAGAGATCGAGCAAGCATTCGAACTCGGCTTCCTGACCGGCCTGACGACAACGCCGACCTTCATGCATCGGCACGGCATCACCGATGTCGACGGCGCCATCGTAAAGCTGTCCGGCATGGTGCCCGAACTGCAGGTCGAAGCGCTGGGCAACACGCATGACGAGATCGTGACCGAAGCTGAGCGCCTGTTGACCTTGCCACTCGAGAGCGAGCCCGTATTCAAGGTGCCCATCTCCCAGGAGGGCGTGCGCGCGTGCAACACGCTGACCAAGCGCGGACATCGCGTCAACGTGCACCTGATCTATACGCTCAACCAGGCTTACATGGCCATGGCCGCAGGCGCCGCGTTCGTATGCCCGCTGGCGGGCCGCATGCAGGACCAGGGGCATGACGCCAACGCGCTCTTCGAACAGTGCGTGGACGTCATCGAGAAGTTCGACTACAACACCAAAGTCATGTTCTCGTCGGTGCGTCATCCCGATCACGTGCGCCAGGCGCTGATCGCGGGCGCGCATGTCTGCACGGTGCCGTGGAAAGTGATGCGCGAGCTCAGCCAGAATTCGCTGACGACGGTCGGTACCAACCAGTTCCTCGAACACACGCGTCTCATGACAGTCCGGGTTAAAGAAGTCATCCGCGAGCAGAATCCGTTGTGCACCGTCGAGGACACGGTGTCCGACGCCATGCTCAAGATGACCGAATCGCGTCTCGGCGCCGTCACGATCGTCGATGGCAATGGCGGCGTGAGGGGCGTGTTCACGGACGGCGATCTCCGGCGCAACCTGCAGGAAAATGGCTCGGGTGTTGCAAAGAAGACGCTGGCCGAACTCGGTTTCTCGGAGAACCCGATCACGATCGCGGCCGGTGCATTGCTGTATGACGCCATGGCGCAATTCGAGAAGTCGCACGTCGACACGATCATCGTTGTCGACGACGACAAGCCGATCGGCATCATCGATATCCAGGACATCGTCAGCAAGGACCTGTTCGGCGGCTGATCGTGGTGTCAGAGCAATCCCTGGAATCGGTTCAGGCGCTGTTTGAATCGGGCGGCGGCCGCTTTGTCAGGCCCGCCGCCGACATTGCCGCGAAACTGGGTCGTTGCCGCGGTATCGTGTTCGACTGGGATGGTGTTTTTAACCCGGGCCGCAAAGGGGAGACGCCCAGCGACTTCAGCGAAGTCGATTCGATGGGTACCAACATGCTGCGCTACGGGCTGTGGCGCGCGGCCGGGAGCCTCCCTTTCACCGCAATCATCAGCGGCGAGAACAACGCGACCGCGGCCCGGTTTGCGGAGCGTGAACATTTCGACGCGGTGTACACGGGCATCCGGGACAAGCGGGAGATCATCGCGAAGATCACGGCCGAGCAGGGCATCGAGGCAGAGCAGCTAATCTGCGTCTTCGACGACATCAACGATCTCGGTATGGCTGCCTTGTGCGGGGTTCGCCTCATGGTCAAGCGTGACTCGAGCCCGTTGCTGGCGAGCTACGCGGCACGGCAGGGCGCCTGCGATTACCTGGCGGGATCGGCAAGCTACGCTGTGCGCGAGGTCTGCGAATTATTGCTCGGTCTCCTCGGCGCCTACGATGAGGTCGTGAGTTCGCGGGTCGCGGTCGACGAGGACTACGAGCGGTATTTCGAGGCACGACAGGCGGTCACATGCCAGATTGGCTGAATTGATGCTGTCCCGCATCAAGCACCTGGTCTACGCGAAGAACGTCCTGTATTCGGCGGGTGTCTACGTACTCGTCCTCTGGGCGCTGGGGCACCTTGTGTGGCGGGGCCTGCGCTATTTCCCCTACCTGCGGCGCTGGCACGAGCGCTTCGGTTTCGTGGAAAAGACGACCGGCAAGGACGTCATCTGGGTGCACGCCGTATCCGTCGGCGAGGTGCGCACGGTTGCACGGCTCGTCGAATTCCTGAAAGGCGAATTTCCCGACACCAGCATTCTCATCACGACCATGACGCCGACCGGCTCGGAGCAAGTCCGGCAGCTACACGGCGACTCGGTGCTGCACTGCTACGCGCCGTATGATCTGCCCGGGTCCGTGCGCCGCTTCCTGGACCGCACGAAGCCGCGGCTTGCGTTCGTCATCGAGACCGAGTTCTGGCCGAACATCCTGCGGCTTTGCGAAGAGCGCGACATTCCCACCCTGCTGCTGAACGTTCGTGTGTCGCCGCGGTCGTTCAAAGGCTATTCGAAGTTCCCAAACTTCATTCGGCAAATGCTCGAGCGGCCGACGATTATCGCCGCGCAGTCAGAGCAGGATGCCCAGCGACTGCTAATGCTGGCCGCCCCGGAAGACAAGTTGACGGTTACAGGCAATCTCAAATTCGACGTGGAACCGCCCGTCGGGGTGCAGGACACTGCGCGCTTCCTACGTAATCGCTGGGGCGATTCGAGGCCAGTATGGATCGCGGCGAGTACCCACGACGGCGAGGAAGCGAAGGTCCTCGAGGCATTCCGCATGCTGCGGGAAACACATTCCGACGTGCTGCTGGTACTCGCACCTCGACACCCGGAGCGATTTGCGAGTGTCGAAAAGCTCTGCCGCCGCGTCGGCTACTCGGTCGAACGGCACAGCGACCGCATCGAACCACTGCCCTCGGAAACACAGGTCCTGATCGGCGACACGATGGGCGAGCTCGTCAGTATGTACGCGGCTTCCGATGTGGCGTTCATCGGCGGTAGCCTGGTCCGGCACGGCGGGCACAATCTGGTCGAGGCACTCGTCGTCGGCACGCCCTGCGTATTCGGCCCGCACGTTTTCAACTTCGAACAGAGCAGCCGTACCGCGCTCGAGTACGGTGCCGCCGAGCAGGTGCGGGACCCGAGGGCGCTCGCGACCACAATCGCCGCCTACCTCGACGAGCCCGCTCGTCGCAGCCGCGCCGCCGACGCCGCCCGGCGTGTCGTCGGTGACAACCGTGGGTCCCTGCAGCTTACCCAGGACCTGGTCAGGGACGCTACCCATTCGATAGTCGCGCCGTGACGGAGTCTAGTCCTGCGGCGCAGCCTTGAGCAGGCGCGATTCGACCTCGTAGCGCGAGCCGTTCTTCGCCTCGAGATTGACCTCCCAGATTTCCTCATCGGGGATCTGGGTGCGTTCGAGTCCGGGGAGCTCGCGCTCGTCGTCGACCTGCAGTCCCCAGACACGTACCTGCCGAACGCCGGCAACGGGAATGCGTTTCTCGTCAAACTTTGCTCGAAGCGCAGGATCGACGTCATCGGAGGCCCAGGTTGCGAAGCCGGCGGCGACAATTTCCGCCAGGTGCTCGGGCATTCGTGCGTGTGCTGACTTCTCGGCCATGGATATTCCCCTGTTCGATTCCAGCTAGTGACCCGATATTGCGCTTTTTTGGCCCGCACGGCCATCGTGACAAATGCGTGGTGGTAGAATCCGGACATCATGGCATTGGCCGGTTTCATTACCGAACTCAGGCGCAGGCGCGTCTTCCGGGCGACGGGTCTTTACATCGTCGCAGCATGGGTCGCGGTACAGGTGGCCAGCCTCGTGTTCCCGGCGATAAGCGTTCCCGCGAGTGCGCTGCTGTACGTGTGGCTCGTGGCGTTATTCCTGCTGCCCATGGTAATTGTCTTCGCGTGGTTCTACGACGTCACGGCGTCAGGAATCTCCCGCACGCGGCCGGCCTCGATCGGAGAGGATTTCGATCCCTCGTTGCGCCGCGCCGATCACATCATCCTGGCCGCGCTCGGTGTCGTAGCCATCGCCGTCATGTTCGAGTTTACGTCGCGCATCGAGGGGACGGTCGACACGATTCGTGACGCAGTCGATCCTTTTTCAATCGCCGTACTGCCATTGGACAATATGATCGGCGACCTGGAGCAGCAGTACTTCGTGTCCGGCATGCAGGCCGGCCTGATCTCCGGCCTGTCGCGTATCCGCGCACTCCGGGTCACGTCGAAGATATCGACGCTGCAGTACCGGGATGCGCAGACACCGCTCGCGGAGATCGGCAAGCAGCTCGGCGTTGCCCGCGTCGTGGAGGGCTCGGTGCTGCGATCGGGATCGCTAGTGAGCATCGCCGTGCAGCTACTTGACGCGCGGCGCGACGAGCAGATCTGGTCCGCCACTTTCGAGGACGAGATCGAAAATGTCATGCTCTTACAGAGTCGCGTCGCGCAGGAAATTGCCGGGCAGATACGCGTCACGTTGACACCTGAGGAGCGCGCCGGGTTCATGGGCGCCAAGCCCGTGAATGCTCCCGCCTACGAAGCGTTCCTCAAGGGTGTTTTTTACGTTGAGCGATTCACGCCCGATGACGTGCAGCGGGCTGCAGGGTACTTCGAGCAGGCAGTCGAACTCCAGCCTGACTCGGCGCTCGGTCACTGGGGGCTTGCCAAGCTCTGCCTGTTCCAGGCGCAGATGAAGATGCTGAGTCCGTCGCAGGCTCGTGCGCAATGCAGGCCGCCACTGGAGAGGGCGCTGGAACTCGATCCACTGCTGGCTGATGCCTACAGCGGCCTGGCCGGCACATTGACGTGGCAACATTTCGACTGGGACGCGGCGCGGCCCAACTTCGAGCGTGCGATCCAGCTGAACCCGAGCTTTGCCGAAGCACACATGTTCTACTCGCATTATCTCGGCATAGTCGGGGAGCTCGGGAAGAGCAGCGAGCATATGCAGTTCGCGCTCGAACTCGACCCGATGAACCCGTTCGTACACGCTCTGTCCGCGGCCCAGCTGGTCATGCTCGGCGAGTTTGAGCGGGCGGCCGAGGTTGCCCAGCGCATCCTGGATGAGAATCCGGGATTCGGCTTCGGATACGGGACGCTGTCCCTGGCGCATCACTACCTCGGAAACGAGGAGCAATCATTCGCCGCATTCGCAGATTTTCTCGAGCAAGTCGTCGGCGAGCCCGAAATTGCGGCGATTGCTCGAGGGCTGCACGTCGAACTCGGCTATCGTCAAGCGTCCCTGGAGCTCGCCGAATTTATGCTCGAGCAGACCCCGTACGGGCAGATCTCGCCCAGCACCATCGCCACGCTTTACGAAAACGGCGGGGATGTCGAGAAGGCCATCGACTGGTACGAGATTGCTTTCCGAAACGGCGATCCGGATGCGCCGTACATCGGCGTCCTTTCGAAAACCCCGGAAATCAATGCCCATCCGCGATTTCAGCTACTCTTGAGAGACATGAAGCTGTATTATTGGGCGGACAAATACGCTGATCA
>JAAUYE010098116.1_pt1 | contig 11066 bp, 8 predicted proteins | sample 7278081 | NCBI WGS metagenome assembly JAAUYE01 (sample SAMN14350131, study PRJNA611818) | marine sediment metagenome | isolation source: surface marine sediment (0.6m) | place: French Polynesia: Moorea | collected 2018-08
TAATTCGGCTGAGCGCGCGCGGCTTGTCGAGCCCATGCGCTTTCTCGGCCCTGGTGAGTAAGTCTTCGCGATCCGTCAGCCATTCCTGCAGCTGGCCGGCCAGTATGTCCGGGCTCAACATGCTTTCGTCGATGATAACGGCGGCGCCCACGTCGGCCATGGGACGCGCGTTGGCCGTCTGGTGGTCGTCCACGGCGCCGGGGTAAGGCACGAACAGCGCCGGCAGGCCTACCGAGCAGAGTTCGGCCACGGTCAGGGCGCCTGCACGGCAGACCACGATATCGGCCCAGGCATAGGCCGACGCCATGTCCTCGATGAACTCGCGGAGATCGACCTCTACGCCGGCCGACTCGTAGGCCTCGCGGGCGGCGTCCAGCGTCAGGCTGCCGCACTGGTGGCGCACGACGGGCCGCGTTGCCGCAGGCAGTTTCGACAGGGCTTCGGGTACCGTGCGATTGAGCGCCAGCGAACCCTGGCTGCCGCCCAGCACCAGCAGGCGTAGCGGTCCCGTGCGATCCCGGTAACGCTCGGCCGGGGCGGCAACGGCCGCGATGTCCTCGCGGACCGGGTTTCCCACGGTTTCCGCACGGACAGAGGAATTAAAACTGCCCGGGAAGGCTTGCAGCACAACCCGGGCAAGACGCGCCAGAAGACGGTTAGTGAGGCCGGCGGCCGCATTCTGCTCGTGAATGACGAGCGGCCGGCGGGTGAGCCAGGCGGCCAGTCCGCCCGGTCCCGATGCGAAGCCACCCATGCCGAGTACGGCAGCGGGACGGCGGCGCAACATGATGAACAGCGATTGCAGCAACGCCCAGGCAAGCTGGAACGGTGCGACGATGAGAGCGAGCAGGCCCTTGCGGCGCAGGCCTTTGACGCTGACCCACTCGATGTCGATGCCGGCGGCCGGGATGACCCGCGCTTCGATGCCGCGTTGAGTGCCCAGCCAGACGATCTGCTGGTCTTGCGACTCGAGTGCGCGCGCAACGGCAAGCGCCGGATACACATGTCCACCGGTGCCGCCGGCCATGACGAGTATGGGCCGATGCATGGGCCGCGCGCTCATCGCTTCGACCTCCGCCGGCGGTTGACGGGCTTGGCATCGACCATGAGTTCGTGGTGGATGCGCAGCAACAGGCCGATAGCGGCCAGCGCCACGATCAGGCTGCTGCGGCCGTAGCTGATCAGCGGCAACGTCAGTCCCTTGGTCGGCAGCAGGCCCATGTTGACGCCGACATTGATGAAGGCCTGCAGGCCCAGCCAGGTACCCAGGCCGATGGCCAGGTACGCCTCGAAGAATCGCTCGGAATCGGCTGCGCGCATCGCGAGTTTGAAAACGCGCCAGAGAAGTGCCAGAAACAACGTGATGAGCACAACCGAACCGAGCAGCCCGAATTCTTCGGCAAACACGGCAAATACGAAGTCCGTGTGTGCCTCGGGCAAGTAAAAGAGTTTTTGTACGCCGTCACCCAACCCGACGCCGAGCCACTCGCCGCGGCCGATCGCGATCAGCGACTGCGTCAGCTGGAAGCCGGAGTTGTACGGATCCGCCCACGGGTCCATGAAGCCCGTCAGGCGATTGAGGCGATACGGTGACGTCAGCGCCAGTACCGCCATGGCGACGACTGCGGCTGAGAAGAACACGATGAAGTCGCGGAGGCGGGCGCCGGCGACGAACAGCACCACCAGCGCGGTGGCCAGCAGCACGATCGCCGCGCCGAAGTCGGGCTCCGCCAGTAGCAGCACGCAGGCGACGCTCAGCACGAGCATCGGCCGCAGGAACCCGACGAAGCGTTCACGCAGCGCTTTCTCCTGGCGCACCGCGTAACCGGCGACGTAGATCAGCAGGCACAGCCGTGCGGGCTCCGAAACCTGCAGGTTCATGATGCCGATGCGCACCCAGCGCTGCGCGCCATTCACTTCGTAGCCAACGCCCGGCAGCAGCACGACCGTCAGCAGCGCCAGTCCGAGCAAAAGCATCGGGAAACCGAGCGTCTGCCAGACACTCATCGGAATGAACAGGCACGTGAGACCCGCGGCTATGCCGATGACCGCGGCGACAACCTGGCGCTCGAGGTAGAAGAACGGATTACCGGTAGCGTTGTCCGAAATCGTGATCGAGGCCGACGCCAGGATGACGAGTCCTCCGAGCAACAGCACCGCGACGAGCGTCAGCAGGACCGGGTCGATCTTGAGCTCGGTCTTCAGCTTCACCGGAAAAGGCATTGTCGCGTTGCGGGCCGTCATCGTGTTAACGCCCCCACCGAGGTGGCGAACGCATCGCCGCGCGCACCGTAGTTGTCGAACTGATCGAAGCTCGCGCAGGCCGGGGCCAGCAGCACGGTGTCGTCGGACTCTGCGTAGGAGGCGGCCTGGCACACGGCGTCGTCCATGTCGCGGGCGAAGTAAACGGGCATCACCGTATCGATGGCGTCGGCGATCGCTTCCGCGTCGGTACCGATCAGCACGGCCGCTCGCAATTTGCCCTCGAGCGCGGCGGCCAGCGCTGCGAAGTCGCCGCCCTTGCCTTCTCCGCCGGCCACGAGCACCAGCATGCCATCGATGGAGTCGATGGAAGCGACCGCGGCCGCGACGTTGGTCGCCTTCGAGTCGTTGATGTAGTTAACGGCGCCTTTGCGGGCAACGAACTGCATGCGGTGCGGCAGGCCCGGGAATTCGCCGAGAACCTGCAGCATTCCGCTCATCTCGAAGCCGCACAGTTCGCCGGCGGCGAGCGCCGCGAGCGCATTCGCCTGGTTGTGGCGGCCGACCATGCGCATGTCTTCCACGGCAATCAGCAGACTGTTGCCACGAGCCAGGTACACCTCGTCGTCTTCGACGCGAATGCCGTACTGGCCTTCTTCGGGCTCATCGAGGCCGAACGAAATGACGTTGTCGATATGCTTGGCCGCTTTGGCCGCTTCGGGATCGAGCCGATTGACGACGGCGGCCCGCGCCTCGCGGAAAATCCGGTACTTGGCCTCGCGGTACTCGTCTTCGCTGGCGTGCCAATCGAGGTGGTCGGGTGACACGTTTAGCAGTACTGCGACCTCGGCCGGCAGCTTGTCGGTGCGTTGCAGCTGGAAGCTGGACAGCTCGAGCACGAACAAATCCGGCTCTTCCTCGGCCAGCAAGTCGAGTGCAGGCTCGCCGAGATTGCCGCCAGCCAGCACGTTGCGCCCGTCGGCCCGGCCCATGTGGTAGAGCAGTGTCGTCACGGTGCTCTTGCCGTTCGAACCGGTAACGGCAACGAACGACTTCCTGGCTTCGCGCGCGAACAGCTCGATGTCCGACACGATCTCGATCTTGTCCTTGCGCGCCTTCTCCAGCAGTTCGTGGTTGTCCGGAATGCCCGGCGACACGATGATGCGGCCGATGTTCTTCGGCAGCTTGTCGGCGCCGAGGACGAGGTCGGCATCGGACCACAGCTCTTCGAGCTCCTCGACGCCCGGCGGCTCGTCGCGCGTATCGATGAATGCCGCGTCGCGTTCCTGACGCTGCAGGTAACGCGCGATCGACAGGCCGGTCGTCCCGAGGCCAAACACGAGATCCCTGGCTGCTGCTTTTTTCTTCGCTGCGTTCATCGGATCTTGAGACTCGCCAGGCCGATCAGCACGAGGATGACCGTGATAATCCAGAAACGGACGATGACCTTGGGCTCCGCCCAACCCTTGAGTTCGAAATGGTGGTGCAGCGGCGCCATGCGAAAGACGCGCTTGCCCGTGAGCTTGTACGACGCGACCTGGATCATGACCGACAGTGTCTCGACGACGAACACGCCACCCATGATCGCCAGCACGATTTCCTGGCGGACGACGACGGCAACGGCGCCGAGTGCGGCGCCCAAAGCCAGCGCGCCGATATCGCCCATGAAGACCTGTGCCGGGTAGGTGTTGAACCACAGGAACCCGAGCCCGGCGCCCGCGAGCGCCGCGCAGAACACGAGGATCTCGCCGGTACCCGCCACGTAAGGAATGCCGAGGTACTCGGAAAAATTGACGTTGCCGGTGACATAGGCAAACACGCCCAGCGCACCACCGACGAGTACGGTCGGCATTATCGCCAGCCCGTCGAGCCCGTCGGTCAGGTTGACGGCGTTGCTGAAACCGACGATGAACAGGTACGACAACACGATCTGGAACATGCCCAGGTGCACGGTCGTGTCCTTGAGGTACGGGATCAGCAGCGCGGTCGCCGTGTCGAGCGTGCCGTTGGCGTCGGCCCACAGATACAGCGCGACGGCCGCGATGATGGCGGACAGCGACTGCCAGAACAGCTTGGCCTTCGCCGAGATGCCGGCCGGATCCTGCAGCACCAGCTTCTTGTAATCGTCGACGTAGCCGATGACGCCAAACGACAACATCACGAACAACACGATCCAGACGAACACGTTTTCGAGGTCTGCCCACAACACGGTGCTGACCGCAATCGCCGTCAGGATCAGCGCGCCACCCATAGTCGGCGTGCCGGCCTTGATCAGGTGCGTGTCGGGGCCTTCCTCGCGCACCGGCTGGCCGACCTGGTTCACGCTGAGTTTCGCGATCATGCGCGGACCGATGATGAACGACAGCACCAGGGCCGTGAGCGCGCCGAGGATGGCGCGCATGGTCAGGTAACTGAACACGTTGAAACCGGACTCGAACTGCGCAAGGTATTCGGTGAGATACAGCAGCATGTCAGGCTCCCCCGTCCGCGCGCAGCGCGTCCACGACGCGCTCCATGCGCATGCCGCGCGAGCCCTTGACGAGCACGTTGACGTCGCTGTCGAGCTGACCGCTCACCTCGTCGACGAGCGCATCGAGCGAGTCGAACCACTCGCCCTGCTCGCCGAATTGTTCTGCGGCGTGGCGACTCATCTCGCCGTGCGCGAACAGCCGATCGACGCCCGCCTCACGAATCGAGTCACCGACGTCGGCGTGCATGCGCTGGGCGTCATCGCCGAGCTCGAACATGTCGCCGAGCACCATCCAGCTCTCGCCCGGCAACGTCGCCAGGAACTCGGCAGCCGCAATGACCGACAGGGGGTTGGCGTTATAGCTGTCGTCATACAACGTTGCGCCGCGCAAACCCTGCAGCGGGGCAATACGGCCGGAAACGGGGTCGACGCCTTCCAGGGCTTCCTTGATCATCGCCGCGGGCACGTCGAGCGCCGAGGCAATCGCCGCCGCGGCGCAGGCGTTGCGCACGTTGTGTTCACCGGCCAGCGGCAGCGTAATCTCGATCGTCGTATCGAGCAGGTGCAGCGTGAAGTGGGTCTGGCCGCCGCCGGTCTCGATCTGGTCCGCGCGAATGTCGGCATCTTCGCCGAGGCCGAAACTCAGAACGTCGATGTCCTCGACCAGCGACTGCCAGTACTCGTAGTACTCGTCGTCCGCATTGAGCACGGCAGCCTTCGGCCGCGGCTCGCCCTGCAGGATCTCCGCTTTCGCGTGCGCAACGCCCTCGATGGAACCGAAGCCTTCCAGGTGCGCGGCCGCGGCATTGTTGAGGCAGACCACATCCGGCTTCGCGAGCGACACGAGGTAGGCGATTTCGCCGGCATGGTTGGCGCCCATCTCGAGCACGGCGTAACGATGCGATTTGTCGATGCGCGACATCATCAGCGGCATGCCGATGTCGTTGTTGAGGTTGCCCTCCGTGGCTAGCGTTTTGTCCACCCGCGACAGGCAGGCGGCAACCAGCTCTTTGACGGTCGTCTTGCCGTTGCTGCCGGTGATGCCGACGACCGTCAGCGACTGCTGGTCGCGCCACGCGGCACTCAGTCGCCCGAGCGCCAGCTTCGTATCGTCAACTTCGATCTGCGGCAGGTCTTCGCCGACCGGCGTTGCCACGACGGCACCGGCGGCGCCCTTGCTCTTCGCGTGGCTCACGAACTTGCCACCGTCGAAGTTCGGGCCGCTAAGCGCAATGAACAGCTCACCCTCGCGAATCGAACGCGAATCGGTGCTGATGCCATCGAAGTTGCCATCGGCGCCGTGCAGCTCGCCGTTCGTGGCCTTGGCGGCGAAGGACAGCGTCGCGTTCACGATTTGCCCTCCGCGCGTTTGCTCAGGTTGGCGAACGCAGCCCCGTAGTCCGAGAAGTCGATGCGATCCGCGCCGATGAGCTGATAGTCCTCGTGGCCCTTGCCGGCAACGAGGATGACGTCATCGGCTTGCGCGTTGTCGATTGCCCAGCCGATGGCCGCGGCGCGATCCTCGATCACGGTGGCATCATCCCTCGACGCCAGGCCCTGCAGGATGTCGTCGATGATGGCGGCCGGCGACTCGCTGCGCGGGTTGTCATTCGTGACAACGACCTGGTCGGCACGTCTTTCAGCCACGCGCCCCATCTGCGGCCGCTTTCCGGCATCGCGATCGCCGCCACAGCCAAACACGCACCACAACCGACCCGTGCAGTGCTGCCGCAGAGCACGCAGCGCCAGGTCGATGGCCTCGGGCGTATGGGCATAGTCGACGTACACCGCCGGCAGGTTCTCGGGAGACGCCACGCGCTCCATGCGCCCGGGCGGCGCGCTGAGGCCGTCCAGCGTCTCGCACGCCTGCATCATCGGGATGCCGTGTTGCAGCATGGCCGCCAGAACGATGACCGCGTTCGCAACGTTGAAGTCGCCGGGCAGCTGCAGGCGAAACTCACCGTCGCCCCAGGAGCTGGAGATGCGTACATTCGATCCGGACCCACTGGCGACCACGGAGCGCACAAAAACGAACGGCCTGCCATTGGCTACCCGGTCGAAGCGGGTGGACACCGTCACGACGTCGTGGCCGCAACGGCTTGCCAGCTCGGCACCGAACTCCGAATCGAGATTCACGATGCGGTTTCTTGCCGGGTAGTCGCGGAACAACCGCGCCTTGGTCTCGGCATAGCGCTGCATGCTGCCGTGGTAATCGAGGTGGTCGCGACTGAGATTCGTGAACAGGACCGTGTCGAACGTGACGCCGTCGACGCGCCGTTGCGCCAATGCGTGCGACGAAACTTCGATGGCCGCCCAGCCCGCACCGGTGTCGCGGAAATCGGCGAGATTGCGGTGCAGTTCGATCACGCCGGGCGTGGTCATGCCCTCGCCGCCCGCTACTTCGCCGACGCCGGTTCCCAGCGTGCCGATGTAACCGCAGCGTTCGCCCAGCAGCTCGCAGCATTGTGCGATCATCCAGGCGACCGTGGTCTTGCCATTGGTGCCCGTTACGCCGACAACCTTGACGTGTTCGGATGGCCGATCGAAAAAGCGGTTCGCGATCTCCCCGAGGTGCGCGGCGAGATTCGGCACACCGATCATCGGCACGCCGACCTCGGCGACCGGCGCCTCGGCCGTCGACGAATCCCAGGCAATCGCGGCGACGCCTGCTGTTACCGCGTCGGCGACGTAGTCCAGGCCGTGGCTGCTCTCGCCACCGCAAGCCAGGAACAGGTCACCCGGCTTCAGCGTGCGACTGTCGCTCGAGATGTCTCGAACCTCGATGGCGGGGGCCGTCGCGAAACCCTGCAGCAGCTCTGCAAGTGTAGGTTTCGTGGTCAGGTGTTCGGCCGGCATGCTCATCGACTCATTGCCTGCATGATGCTGCCGGGATCGCGGGCCGGCATTGCGTCGGGTGCGACAGCCAGCAGGCGCAGCGACTCCGACATCACTTCAGCGAATACCGGCGCGGCCACATCGGAACCGTAATAGAGCTCACCGCTCGGCTCGTCGATGACGACGACGGCCGCGAGCCGCGGATCGCTGGCCGGCGCGAGGCCGGCGAAGATCGAAATGTACTTGTCCTCGGAGTAACCGCCCGTGGCGAACTTCCATGCCGTGCCGGTCTTGCCCGCGATCCTGTAACCCGTCACCGCGGCCTTGGTTCCCGTGCCACCGGGCCGCACCACTTCCTCGAGCATGCGCCGCACGGACGTGGCGGTGTCCTTCGCCAGCACCCGGTCGCCGTCGGCCGGCGTGTCGAGCGCGACCAGTGAAATCGGGCGCGCAATGCCGTCGCTGCCAAGTACCGAGTAAGCCTGGGCCAGCTGGAGGGGCGTGACCGAGATGCCGTAGCCGTATGCCAGCGTCGCCTGGTTGATGTCGCGCCAGTGATTGTAGGGCGTCAGCAGACCGGCAGATTCGCCGGGGAAACCGCTCGTCGTCAGCGAACCGAGTCCGAAGCGGGTCATCGTGGTCCAGAGCTGTTCCGGCTCGAGCGACATGGCGAGCTTGGTGACACCGACGTTACTCGAACGCGCCAGTATCGTTGTCAGGCTGACACGCCCAAGGTTCTTGCTGTCCTCGATCGTCTTCGGACCCACGATCACATAGCCGGGCGCCGTGTCGACGATGCTGCTGGGACGGTAGCCGCCGCTCTCGAGGGCCGCCGCGACGACCAGCGGCTTGATGCTCGAACCCGGTTCGAAAATGTCGGTGATCGCCCGGTTACGGTAGCGCCCGGCCGAGTACTGCGAACGATCGTTCGGGTTGTAAGTCGGCTGGTTCACCATGGCGAGGACTTCGCCGGTCTGCACGTCGAGAATGACGATCGAGCCCGACTCGGCGTTGTATTTCTGAATTGCCGCCTTGAGCGTGCGATACGCCACGTACTGGATGCGCAGGTCGATGCTCGTGCGCAGCTCCTTGCCGGGGTCCGGCGGGCGAATGCTCGCCACGTTCTCGACCGAGCGGCCCAGGCGATCCTTCAGGACGCGCTTGGCGCCTGACTCGCCTGCCAGCCAGTGATTGAACGCGAGCTCGAGGCCTTCCTGGCCCTCGTCGTCGATGTTGGTGAAACCGACCAGGTGACCCGCGACCTCACCAGCCGGGTAATAGCGGCCGTACTCGCGCTGGACGTCGACGCCGGGCAGTTTCAATGCCAGCACCTGCTGCGCCTGCTCGGGACTCAGGTGCCGCTTCAGGTACAGGAATTCCTTGTCCATGCTGCGCGTGACGCGGCGGATCAGCTGCTGCGCATCGATGCCCAGCACCCGGGCGAGCTCGGGAACGCGGTCCACGGCGGGTGCGAGCTTGCGCGGATTGGCCCAGACGCTGTCGACCGGCGTACTGATCGCCAGGGGTTCGCCGTTGCGATCGAGGATCGCGCCGCGGTGCGCGGAAATCTTCTCGGTCCGCAGGTGCCGCGTGTCGGCCTGCTGGTTGAGGAAGTCCTTGTTGAACACCTGCAGGTGGACGGCGCGCGCGACCAGCGACACGGCCACGAGCGAGAAGAACACACCGACGAGCGTCAGCCTGCCGACGAATCGACGAGCGGCTTGCTGCTTGGTTTCTGCTCCGCGTCTCATGGGCGTTCGATGACGTAAATGTCCGTTGCCTCGGGTCGCATCAGCGACAGGTCTTCGGTAGCCACCTGCTCGATGCGTGCGTGTGTCGACCACGTGCTCTGCTCGATCTGCAGCTGGCCCCATTCGATATTGAGTTCGTCGCGCTCGTGGGTCAGCGCCTCGAGCTCGACAAACAACTTGCGCGATTCGTGCTTGGTGTAAACGAGCGCCAGCGCGCTCAGCACGCAGACCACGGCGAACGCGAGCACCAGCGCGAAGGATTGCCGGCCTTCAGTCACCCGGATCACAGTCGCTCTCCGATCCGCAGTCGCGCACTGCGCGCTCGCACGTTGTCGGCAATTTCTTCAGCCGTTGCCGTGATGGCCTTGCCGACCAGGCGCAGCTTCGGTCGAAATTCCTCGGGAATGTTCGGCATGCCGCGATACTGCTCGGGCTCGCGCGATTGCTCGCGCATGAAGCGCTTGACGATACGGTCCTCGAGGGAGTGGAAACTGATCACGCACAGGCGCCCACCGGTCGCCAGCATATCGATGGAGTCGTCAAGCAACTTTTGCAGCTGCTCGAGCTCACGATTGATGAAAATCCGGATCGCCTGGAACGTCTTGGTCGCCGGGTGCGTCTTGCGGGTATGCGCGGGCACGACGGACGCGACGATTCCGGCCAGCTGCGCCGTCGTCTCAATGGGCTGTTCGTTACGCGCGCTGACGACGGCGCGGGCAATACGTCCCGCCTGCGTCTCCTCGCCGTAGCGTTGCAACACCTGTCTCAGTTCCCGTTCTTCCACTGTTTCGAGCCATTCGCGCGCGGAGATGCCTGACTCCGGGTCCATGCGCATGTCCAGAGGTCCGTCGCGAAGAAAGCTGAAGCCGCGTCGGGCTTCGTCAAGCTGTGGTGAGGAGACGCCGAGGTCGACGAGAAGGCCGTCGACTCTGCCGGTAAGGCCTTTTTCTTCAATACATCTGCCCAGTTGTTCAAGCTCGCCCCTTTGCAGTTCAAATCGAGGGTCTTCTGTCAGCGCTTCATCTGCGGCCGCAATGGCCTGTGGGTCCCTGTCGATAGCGAGCAGCCGCCCGTTCTCACCCAACCTCTGCAGAATCGCGTAGCTGTGTCCCCCGCGTCCGAAGGTTCCGTCGACGTAAACGCCGTCTTCTTTAATATCCAGTCCTTCGAGGACCGGCCCCAACAGCACCGGCACATGCGCGTTGCTGCTCATGAGATGCAGGCGCTAGAACGAAATTGACTCGAGGTCGGGCGGCAACTCGCCGTCGTCGTCCTCACTGAGCCACGCGTCGCGTTTCTCGTTCCAGGTGTCTTCATCCCAAAGTTCAAACTTGTTGCCCTGTCCGATGAGCATCGCGGCCTTTTCCAGCCCCGCAAAATCGCGCAGTTCGCGCGACACGAGGATCCGGCCGCTAGCATCCATATCCACCTCGGTCGCGTAGCCGACCATGATGCGCACGATGTTGCGTGCGGTTCTGTTCATGCTCGGCAAGCGCACGAGCTTGCGTTCAAGTTCTTCCCAGTCGGGTAGCGGGTAGACGAGCAGGCAATGGTCCTTGTCGACGGTGACAACGATCTGGCCATCACAACGGGCGGCCAGCCGCTCCCGATACCGGGTCGGTATTGCCATACGCCCTTTGGCGTCCAACGAGACTTTGGTGGCCCCTCGAAACACGATGGTCTGGACAACCCGGGTTTCGCTCTTCTGGCGCGAATCCTGGGCAGGATGCCCATTTCCTCCCACTTTTACCCACTTTTCGACACTATAAGGTCGGGGCAAGAGGAGCGTCAACAAGCCCTGGCAATTA
>JAAUYE010057435.1_pt1 | contig 11050 bp, 12 predicted proteins | sample 7278081 | NCBI WGS metagenome assembly JAAUYE01 (sample SAMN14350131, study PRJNA611818) | marine sediment metagenome | isolation source: surface marine sediment (0.6m) | place: French Polynesia: Moorea | collected 2018-08
CAAAGCCGAACTGGCCATGCGCAAAGGCCGCGAAGGGCTCGCGAAGGCGGCGCTGGTCGAGAAATCGCGCGTGAGCTCGGCGGTCGTCGTGCTCAAGGAAGATTACCTGGCCGTGGACGAGGGTCTCGCCAAGCTCAACGAGGATATCGCTCGCCTCGAGAGCAAGCTCGAGGACGCGAAAGCTCGCAAGAAAGCGCTGCTCGCACGTCACAAGACTGCCAGCAGCCGGCTCGCGGCTCGCAAGAAGATCCACGACTACAAGATCGACGATGCGATGGTTCGATTCGAAGCCTATACACGGCGGATCGACGACGTCGAGGGGCGAGTCGAGGCCTACGACCTCGGATTGCCGAAGGACCTGAATCATGAATTCGCAAGCCTGGAAGCCGAAGAATCGGTCAACAAGGAATTGAATGCGCTCAAGGAGCGGGTCGCAGCGGAAAAAGTCCGCCATGCGGAGGGTGAGTAGGCGCGTCGGTTTGCGGAGGAGCAGAGTATGAGTCGAGGTACCTGGGACACAGACTTCGGTCCGTTGCGCGGTTTCTACCGGGATCGTGAAAACGGGCTGGTATTCGGCGTCTGTGCGGGCATCGCGGATCGTTTCAATTTTCGCGTTGGAACCGTGCGCGTCATCGCCGTCATCAGCCTGCTGCTGTTCTTCTGGCTGACGGCAGCCCTTTATCTTGGAGCAACGCTGCTGATCAGGGAAAAGCCACTGGTTTATTCAGGCCGCAGAACCGAGAATGAGTTCTGGCGACGATACGGCAGAGACACCTGGGGACGTTCATGAACACTTACACAGACACGACGGAAGGACGCCTGTATCGCGATGCGGACCGGGCCCTGCTTGGCGGAGTTTGTGCCGGGCTCGCCGGACATTTCGGACTGAATCTCAAGGTCACGCGATTCCTGGCGTTCATTGCGTTCCTGGCCGCCATGCCGTTCGCGATCGTCGGTTATCTTGCCGCTGTGTGCCTGATTCCCGCGGCGTCGTACCGTGGACGGGAGGTGCATGTCGAGTCGCGTTGTTGCTGGGGCGGGTCGAGGCGACGTTCCCGGCGGTCTCGTCGCGCACGCGAACGTGTAGAACGTGAGTTCGAAGCCGTGCGCGAGCAAGCGCGTCCGAGGCCTTCAATCCACGACGTACGAGAACGTTACAAGTCTCTGGACAAACGTCTCGCCGAACTGGAGAAGAAGGTCACTTCGCCGAGATTCCAGCTAGAGCAGGAATTTCGAAAACTCTGAATAACAGGATTCGCCAATGAGCACTTTGTTTTATGTCGTATGCATTGTCGCGATCGTTTTCACGGCCGATACGATCCAGAAATATATGAAAATGAAGAATGAAGAAAGAAAGCAGCAGGATCCTGAAATCGAGGAGACGCTCGCCCAGATCGAACGGCTGGAGGAGCGCATCCGGGTACTGGAACGCATCGTCACCGAAAACAAGTACGATCTTGGCAAAGAGATCGACAATCTCGAATGAGCCCGGCCTGCTGTCAGAAAAACGCCCGCTTGAAAGCGGGCGTTTTTCTGTTGGAGCTATGTAGGACGATTACTGGCTGCGTTGCTTGTAGGCGCGCACCTGTACGTTGAATTCCTCGGCAACGAGGTTCATTTCTTCGACGGCCGCGTTGTACTTCTTGTTGAACATCTCAATACGCTGCTGCTTCGTCGCCTCGTCCGATTCGACGAAACCGGCGACTGTTTCCTGTTCGGCAGCTTCGATACACGCAAGGTATTCCTCCATCGATGCGATGTAGTCCTTGATGCCGCGCTGTCCTTCGATCATTTCCTCTTTGGTCGCCGAGGCGCCGTCAGGCACGCCAACGCGTTGCGGGTAGTCGCAGGCCAGCGCCAGCGGCGCTGACAACAGGAACACGGCAGAAATAAGGCTTCGGGTAATTATGTTCATTGGATCTACTTTTCAGGCGCCCGTCTAATACGGGCTTCATGTGCACCATTTAAGCATTTTGCCGGTGGGGAGTGAAGCGATGCCAATCTTGCTTTTAAATCAATGCTTTGGTAGGGATTTCCGCAAATAGTGCGCGGTGAGTATCGGTGCCCTCCGCCTGTGCCAGCAGCAGCTCGAGATAATTGTCCGAGCTCATCGGATCGCCGAAAAGCAGACCCTGGACATAGGTGCAACCGAGTTGTTGCAGGAAGCCTAACTGGGCTTCGTCCTCGACGCCCTCTGCGACGACGTCCAGGTTCAGGTTGCGACCCATCTGGATAATAGTATCGACGATGGTCGCATCGTCGGGATTGGTAACGACGTCACGTACGAAGGACTGGTCGATCTTCAGCGTGCTGATCGGGAACTGCTGCAGAGCGCTCAGGGACGAATAGCCGGTGCCAAAGTCATCGATGGCGAGGTGCAGGCCGAGCCCGTAGAGCTGATCCAGCAGCTTGACCGTCCGTTCGGGGTTTTCCATCAGGGTCGTTTCTGTAATTTCGAGTTCCAGCGACGTCGGTGACATCTCATGACCGCGCAGAATGGCGCCGATACGATTGATGAACCCGATTTGCCTGAGCTGCTTGAGGGACAGGTTGACCGAAACGCGTCCGGGCGAGGAGACACTCCTCTGCCAGTATCGAAAATCCTCGCAGACCTTGTCGAGCACCCACTCGCCGATTTCGATGATCAGGCTGGTTTCCTCGGCGATGGGAATGAAGTCCGAAGGCAGCACCAGGCCGCGCTCGGGCAGCTCCCAGCGCACGAGCGCTTCGGCACCGAAGACCTCGCCGGTTTCCAGGTTGTATTTCGGCTGGTAATGCACGAGCAGCTCGTCGCGCTCGAAGGCACGTTTCAGCCGGCTCTTGGTCATCAGGCGCTCTACAGAGGCTTCGCTCATCTGCGGTTTGTAGAAAGCGAACTCGTTGCCGCCATTTTTCTTGGCGTGGTAGAGCGCCGCATCTGCATTGCGAATCAGGTCGATTACGTTGCGCGCATCTCTCGAGTAGTACGCTATCCCGAGGCTGGCCGTCATGAACACTTCGTGGCCCTGCACCGTCAACGGGTCTGCGAGCCTGTTCAGCAAGCGCTGCGCAAGTTCCTCTGTCTTGCCCTTCTGCTCGTCAGGCCCCAGGTCATCGATGATGACGGCGAATTCGTCACCGGCCAGGCGGCCGAATATCGAAGACTCCGGAAACGTGTCGGCGAGACGCTCGGCTACTGTTTCAAGCGTCGTATCGCCCGCCAGGTGGCCGAAGGTATCGTTGATGTCCTTGAAGTGATCGATATCGACGTAGAACAGGCAAAGTGATTTGCCGGCCCGGCGTGCGCGGGCAATGCTTCGCTGCAGCAAATGTTGAAACTGCATTCGGATAGGAATCTTCGTCAGCGCGTCGATGCGAGCCAGGTAACGAATGCGTTTTTCAGCGCGTCGCCTCTCGGTGATATTCTGGGCTGCATAGACGCGGCTCGTGGATGCGCTGCCCTCGTCTTTGACAATCGAACAGGTATAGGACACCGGGATCGATTCGCCGAACTTGGATTCGAACAGCGTTTCTTTCGGCAATCCCGAGACCGAGTCGTCGACCAGGGACGCCGACTTGCTGGTGTCGATGACAAAGTCTATCGATGCGCCGATCAGTTCGTCTTCGTCGTAGCCCAGCAGGTGCGAGGTCGCCGCGTTAATGTGCTGAATCCTGCCATCCTCGGATGTCACGATGATCGCTTCGTTCATGCCTGACAGGATGCTGTCGACATAGTCCCGCGACAGAGTGGTTTCGCGCAGGCGGTCACGCATGTCGTTGAACACGGCCGCGAGCTCGCCGAGTTCGTCGTCGCGTGGCACGGGCAATGGCTCGCCGAAGTCGGCGTGTCGCAATTTCTCTGCCTGTATCTTGAGCTGGCGGATACGCTGGTTTTGGCTGCGCACGAAGAACCAGACGACGGCGCCGCACAGCAACCAGATGGCCAGCATGGCGGCGCCGATCCAGAAATAACTGACGCGACGGTTTGCAATTTCCTGCGTCGCAACCTGTTCCCCGAAAGCGCTGAATTCGGCGCGCAGATCGTCAAGGACAAAGGCGCCGCTGAGCAGACCCGTGCGCTCACCGTCATGCTCCACGGGATAGGGCAGGAACAGCCGGTCGTCCAGCCACGTCACGGTGAGCGGATCGTCGACGACAGGCAGGCTGCCGCTTGACCAGGCCCGGCCACTGCCATCGGTAAATCGGACTCCGGCAAGGTTTTCGTTGCTCGCCAGGGCCCCGTCCAGTATCAGGCCGGGATCCGAGTCGCCGTCCCGGGCCAGCAGATGGGCAATGCTGTGTATTTGAGAGCGCGCTCGGCGCTCGAAGCTGCCCTGGAGGAATGCGTAGTGTTGTTCGGAACTCGTGGTGACGATCTGGTCGGCGAGCCAGCGGTACTGGCCATAGAACATCGACAACATGACGACCGCGACGGCGACACCCAGTGCCACTACCAACAGCAGGAAACGCGGAAAGCGGTTGCCGATCATGTCGTAATTATTATTCGGCCAAAACTCACGACACAGTGTATCACCGGAGACCGCCGCCCGGCGTTTAATTGACCGAATTGGACCAATAATTTGCCGCCACGCGGCAGCGCTGGCTTACTTGCGCTTCTCGACGAACTCTGTGGGAGCGGACTGCACCGTGGTCTGCATGACGCCGTCGACGACGGCGCCTTCCGACACCGCGATGGCCTCGCCCGTCACCGTGCCCGTGATCTTGGCGGAAGCGGTGATCTCGACACTGCCCGTAGCAATGATATCGCCCTCGACCTGTCCCGAGACTATGACGGCGGTCGCCTTGATCGTGCCGCGCCACAGACCATTCTCGGCCAGTGTGATCGTACCCTGTACGTCGCCGTCGCCTTCGATTTCGCCATTGACGAGGAAGTCACCGTTACCCGTTACGAGACCGGTTATCTTGCATCCTTCGTTGATCAGCGTTGCCGCACCCGTTGCCCGGTCGCGCAGGCGCCGTAGCTTGGATTCATTCATGCTGTTGGAACTCCGCGTCAATAGCCTGGCGAGAATAGTACCTTCAGGCCCACGGAATTGTTATCGGCAAAATGAAAAACTGGGACGTCGCTCAAGATTCAGCGGCTATTCGCGATAGCCGTAGCCGATCCTTTCGATAGAAACGAGCACGCCACCTTCGAACAGGAGCCGGCGCATGAACTTGCGCGGCCCGAAGTTGTACACGTATTCCGTGATCACGACTTCCTGGATGAAATGCCCGTAGCGACCGTAACGATAGTCGGAAATGCCGGAAAGCGATGTGTGGCGTGTCGGTATGTGAACATTGCGCACGGCCGTGCCAAGATACCGTTTCGTCGCAGGCTCGCCGCAGGCCAGGACGACCTGCTGTTCATGCATGTCTTCGCGGACCAGCTTGTTACCGCAGCGAAATGCGTGCGCCGGTGTCGCCAGCAGTACCAGCAGCACGGCAACGGACACGCAAACGCGGTGAACAGACATGCCTGAAGCATAGCAGAACCGACCCGATCCAGGCTTCTTGATACGCCGCTGCGGCGGTTATGGTAAAAATGCACACGCGCTGGAGCGCATGAACGGAACTATAGGGACGACTATTGGAACAGGGATTTGACAAACGCCTGGCGGAAATAGCGGCAGCCGATACCCATGCCTTGCAGGACGGGCGCAGGGGCGTCGAAAAAGAAGCGCTGCGCGTTACGAAGGATGGGTATCTCTCGACGCTTCGACATCCCGACGGACTCGGATCCGCACTGACCAACCGCTACATTACGACCGACTTCTCGGAAGCCCTGCTCGAGTTCGTGACGCCCGCGTTCGCGACGACCTGGGAGGCACTGCAGTGCCTCTGTGACATCCACCAGTTCACGTACGCAAACCTGGCGGACGAAATGTTGTGGCCGGCGAGCATGCCCTGCCTGGTACCCGCAGACGAGGGAATCCCGCTCGCGAGGTACGGGCCCTCGAACGTCGGCCGCATGAAGACCATCTACCGGCGTGGCCTGGGATTCCGCTACGGTCGCCAGATGCAGGTCATCGCAGGTGTACACTTCAACTATTCCTTGCCCGACAACTTCTGGCCCCTGTATCAGCAACTTGCGGGATCGCGGATGTCGCTCGATGATTTTCGCTCCGAGCAGTACCTGCACCTGATACGCAATTTTCGGCGCATGGGCTGGCTGATACTCTATTTGTTCGGTGCTTCGCCTGCGCTCTGCAAGTCGTTCGCAGGTGCCGAGAAAGCGGGACTCAAGCCGCTCAACAAAGAGACCTGGTACGAGCCCTACGCTACGTCCCTGCGCATGAGCGACCTGGGTTACAGCAACCAGAACCAGTCCAGAATCAATATATCCCTGAACAGCCTCGACGAGTACGTCCGTGATCTGAGTAACGCGATAGGTACGCCCGAGCCGTCTTACGAAGCGATCGGCGTCAAGGTCGACGGCGAGTACCGGCAGCTCAATGCGAACCTGCTGCAGATCGAGAACGAGTTCTACTCACCCGTCAGGCCGAAACGCGTGGCGCGATCGGGTGAACAGCCGACCGCGGCGCTGCGCAGGGAAGGCATCGAATACGTCGAAATTCGCTCGCTCGACATCAATCCCTTCGACCCGTCGGGCATCAATCAGAACACGATGCGTTTCATCGAAGCGTTTCTCGTTTATTGTCTTCTCGAAGACAGTCCGCGGCTCGATGACGCGGCGCTCGGCGAAATTTCCGCCAACCATGCCGGCACCGCCAAACGCGGTCGGGATCCGGAGCTTCGTTTGCTGCGCGGAGACGCGTCCGTGACGCTCCAGGACTGGGCTGCCGAGATACTGGACAAGGTCGCCGCGGTCGCCGAAGTCATCGACAGCGATGGAGGCAGTTACGTTGACTCGGTGAAGCAGATGCGCCAGCTTATCGAAGAACCCGCGGCCACGCCGTCGGCGCGCGTGCTTTCGGACCTGCAGGAAACTCACAGCAGCTTCTTCGAATACTCGCTGGCGCTCGCGGAAAAATACAGCGACTATTTTGCGAGCATTGCGCCGCTCGACGAGGCCCGCAAAGCCGTTCTCGAAAAAGAGGCCTTCGATTCGCTGCGGCGCCAGCGGGAGATTGAGGAGACCGATAACATCAGCCTCGACGACTACCTGCAGCAGTACTTCTCGAACTACTGATCAGACCGGCGTGCCGTGCTCCCACGCGTAATCACGGTGTAATTTCTGCAGGCGGCGGGTCATGGGCCCTGCGGACCCGTCGGCGATCAGCCTGCCATCCGCCTCCAGCACCGGCGTCAGCTCGCCCATGGTACCCGTGGTAAACACCTCATCGGCCGTGTAGACCTCCGCCAGCGACAGGTTGCGTTCGACGGCCGGGATCCCCTGCTGCCCGCAGATCTCAAGGATCATCCTGCGCGTCAGCCCGGGCAGGCAACTGTCGGCGTGCGGCGTCAACACCTCGCCCGAGCGAACGAGGAACAGGTTGGTGTCGTTCGTCTCGGAAACGAAGCCGTTGACGTCCAGCATGATCGCCGCGTCGACGCCTGCCACGTTGGCTTCGATCGCCGCGAGAATGTTGTTGAGCAGGTTGTTGTGGTGAATTTTCGAATCCAGGCACTGTGGTGTATTGCGGCGCGTCGAAGCAGTGACAACACGTATCCCGTCGTCCGAGTAGACAGGCGGTTTCCACTCCGCCAGGACAATCAGCGTACAGCCGGACTGGTTGAAGCGCGGGTTCATCCCGGACGTGACCTTCTCACCTCGCGTCAGCGTCAGGCGAATGTGAGCGTCGTCGCGCATGCCGTTCGCCTCGAGCGTCTCGATAATGGCGGCGCGCACTTCCTCTGACGACGGCACGTTTTCGAAAGCCAGCGTTCGGGCAGAGTCCTGCAAGCGGGCGAGATGGCCGTCGAGTTCGGCGATGCGGCCTTTGTAAATCCGCAGGCCCTCCCAGACGGCGTCGCCACCCTGCACGACGCTGTCGAAGACCGACACCCTGGCGTCGGCCCGCGGTACCAGCTCGCCGTTGACATGAACGAGGATGTCGGCGTTACGGGGATCCGGCAGGTTCAATTCATTCTCCTTGTTGGCCCGACCTGAGCGCATGCGCAAACAGTTTTTCATACCACGGAGCGCACTCGGCGAGCAGCTCGGCCAGGTGTTCGGGAAAGGCGGTCTTGGCCTTGTACGGCGCGAAGCCGGTGCTCTTGTGGACGGCGTGATACCAGTGCGACGCCCAGACACCGTCCTCGGGGATCGGTCCCTTTTCCCAGCTCAGCATGCCCGGGTCGAAGCGCAGGCCGAGACGCTCGCAGAGCTGCGTCAGCACGCCGGCCGGATCGAGCAACAACTCGCGCGAATCCAGGATTGTCGGTGACTGTCCGGCGTCACGCAGCTCGCTGTAAAGGCGCCACTGTTGCTCGAGACCCGTGTCGACCAGTTTTGCGTTCGGTAGCTGGATCGTGAGGGAGGGCAACATCTCGCGCGGGTCACGCACGAGAAAGATATTGCTTGTCAATTTCAGGAAACCGTGATCGATATCGACCAGGTGGTGCGCCATGTGCTTGAGAAACAGACGCTTTTCGTCGGGCTGCGGCACCACGAGTTCGCGCATCACGGCCTCGCCATCGCAGTTCATCGCCGCGATCACGTCTTCGCCGCCGGGATGATCGGCGCCCGTGACGCGCAGATAGTGTCCGTAAAGCGGTTCATCGATGACACGGATGTCGTCCCGCTGCGCGAAACTGTACATCAACGCAGTCGATACATTGCGCGGGCCGGACCAGAGGCAGATGGGTGATGTCATGGCTGGTTCGATCGATTCCGTGTGCTGCCCGACGGATTGTAACGGCGGCTCACGCAGATAGGAAAGTCACGGAAAAAGGCTACTTGCGGTAATTCGCCGTTCCTGGCGCCTTTGCGATGTGCGCCAGGTCACAAAATTGTCCCGATTCATTGTGAGGCTTTAGCCAATTTAACTAAACTCGGCGCATCAGAGACTTGGCTGGCATCGCCAGGCGGTAACGTTTTGCTGAAGACTTTTATTATCGGAATTCTCCTCGGAATCGCGGCTGCCGCGGGCGCACTGTATGCGTACCCCGCCGTCGACCAGTATCGCGAGGCCTCGATTGTCACCGTCGCGCCGAACGGCGGCAACGTCGAGTCGTTCCATGTGAATATTCCGATGGACCGGGTCATGGCCGGGGCGCCGGGCCGCAAGCGGCCGTTGCCACCCGGTATGCAGTGGCCGAGCGACGAAGCGTTGGGCGGCATCCGCATGGAGCTTTTCAAGCTGCGCAATGAGCGCGATATCGTGATCGGAGTGGCTTCGCGGACATCGGCCAGCGACGCCGACGTCATCGAATGGGTGCTGCACCTGCCGGCACGAGGCTCGCTTTACGTCTCGATGCAGTCACAGGCACTCGAAGGTGGAATCCGCCGCGGCGGCATCACCGCGGGGTCTCGCGAGTTTGCGCCTCTCGAGGGATTCATGACCGAGCGGTGGGTGGCCGACCAGTCCGGCGAGCAGGATTCCCCATCGGGCCGCATAGAGCTGCGCGCCAGTTACATCGGCGAGTTTGTCCCCGAAGACGAGGAGGGCGCGGAATGAAGTACGTCGTCGTGCTGCTGTCCGGTGTGCTTGTTGGCATCTTCCTGTTCCTCGCTGCCCTGATCTACAACCCGTTCGCGGCGGATCGTCGCTTGTCACCGCTCTCGGTGACCGACGCTGAAGTCATGTCGCTGAGCTACACGAACGTGCCGTCCGAGAGCATCGTTTTCACGAATGACGGCGAGTCGCGCCAGCAGCCTCACCCGGCAAAAGTCCAGCAGCTATGGGAAGCGCCCATCCGGCTGACGAGTATGATGGCGTCGGTCATGCGAGACGCTCGTGGCCAGACGGCGGGGATCGGCGTCAAGTTTTCCTCACGCTCAGAGCGCACCCGGCTGATCAACGGTGAGGTACTCGTCGACAGCGCCTGGTACATCTACCTGCCGGGCCGAGGCAGCCTTTTCATCGAGCAGTCCGAAAACCACTGGCAGTTCATCCGCGAGGTGGCTTTTCCGGCCTGGCGCAGCCCTGCGAATGCCTGGAAAGGTACCTGGCTCGGCGATTTGACGGCCGGGCCCGGAGCACTCGGCACCTCGCGCGTGACGGGCGGAACGGGCAACCTGAAAGGGCTGGACACGCAGGGTGTCGAGTCCGTGTCGGCGCGTGCCTACTCGTCCGACGAAGGGCTGGTCGCCGCAGAAAGCCGCCTTCTCATCGAGTTGCCGTCGGTCGTCGCCGACGACGCCAGCCAGTAAGTCAACCGGACGACGCCGCGGCGAGGTCCTTGAGGCTTTCGTCGGCATTGGCCAGCCTGTCGCTGGCGATGACCGAGCGCTCGGCGATCAGCGCCTTGGATTGCACGAAGTCGCGCGGCGCGTTGACGGCGTCCACGGCAATCAGTCGGCCTTCCCTCAGGTACAGGCAGGCAAAGCTCCTCTCCGCGGGATTGCCGCGGATGACGACGTCGTCGTAGCCCTGCGAGAGACCCGCAATCTGCAGCTTCAGGTCATACTGGTCGGACCAGAACCACGGTACCTGGGCATAGCGTGATTCCTTGCCGCAAAGCTCACTGGCTGCGGTCTTGGCCTGCTCCACGGCGTTGTGTACCGATTCGAGCCGCAGGTTGCGAGCGTAGATCGGGTTCGGGTGCCGGGTACAGTCGCCGACCGCGTAGATATCGGGATCACTTGTCCTGCAGTGATCGTCCACGACGATACCGTCGTCGACCTGCAGTCCCGCATCGGCGGCCAGCTCGACATTCGCCTCGATGCCGACGCCGACGACGACAAGATCCGCCGGGATGACCTCGCCTTCGCCGGTCTCGACACCCTCTACGCGTTTCTTGCCGAGCAGCGCGGCAACCGTGGTGCCGAGGCGCAGTTTCACGCCGTGATTCGCATGTTCGATCTGGTAGAAATCCGAGATCTCGGGCGAGACGACGCGACTCATCACGCGGTCTGCTATTTCGACAACCGTGACGTCGTGCCCGAGCGTGCGAGTGACAGCCGCGACTTCGAGGCCTATGTAGCCCGCTCCGATGATGACGA
>JAAUYE010091796.1_pt1 | contig 11042 bp, 8 predicted proteins | sample 7278081 | NCBI WGS metagenome assembly JAAUYE01 (sample SAMN14350131, study PRJNA611818) | marine sediment metagenome | isolation source: surface marine sediment (0.6m) | place: French Polynesia: Moorea | collected 2018-08
CGTCTGCCCGGCCTGATGCCGCCTCTCGATGCCGCCGAGGCGCTGGAGACCTCTATGGTGCTGTCGCGGGCCGGCATGATCAGTGCCGGCGGCATTTCGCGTCAACGCCCTTTCCGCGCACCGCACCACACCGCCTCGATGGCGGCGATGGTGGGAGGCGGCAAGGGCGCGCTGCCCGGTGAGATCAGTCTCGCGCATAACGGGGTTCTGTTCATGGACGAGTTTCCGGAATTCGCGCGCAGCGTGCTGGAAACTCTGAGGCAACCGCTCGAAACCGGCGAGGTCACAGTGGCCCGGGCGAACGCCCATGTGCGCTATCCCTGCCGCTTTCTGCTGGTCGCGGCGGCGAATCCCTGCCGTTGCGGATATATGTCGGACCCCGCGCGTGCCTGCCCGCGCGTCCCGGTCTGCGGTCAGGATTACCTGGGGCGCATCTCGGGCCCGCTTCTCGACCGGTTCGATCTGCGCGTCGAGATGCCGCCGGTGTCGCTGGACGACCTCGAGGACGGGGCGCGGGGCGAGTGCTCGGCCATTGTCGCAGCCCGGGTGGCGGCTGCCCGGCGCCGGCAGGCCGAAAGGTTCGGCGCCGGTTCGCAGGTGCGGGTGAACGCCGATGCCCATGGCGAGCTTCTGGCCGATATCGCCGGGCCTGAGCCGGAGGGGCGCACTCTGTTGCGGCAGGCGGCGGAAAAACTTGGCCTTTCGGCGCGCGGCTATCACCGCGTGCTCAGGGTCGCGCGCACCATCGCCGATCTGGAGGCCAGCGACGACGTTACGCGACGGCACATCGCCGAAGCGCTCAGTTATCGCCTGTCAGCCGCGCCGGGCTGAAAGCCGCGCGTCGATCGCGTCCCAGATCGCGCCGGCGACGTTGACGCCGTCAAAGCGTTCGAGCTCCTGAATACCGGTCGGCGAGGTCACGTTGATCTCGGTCAGGAAGTCGCCGATCACGTCGATGCCGACGAACACCTGACCCTTTTCGCGCAGAAGCGGGCCGATGGCGGCGCAGATCTGGCGGTCGCGGTCGGTCAGGCCGATCTGTTCGGCACGGCCGCCCACATGCAGGTTCGAGCGGGTTTCGCCCTCTGCCGGGACGCGGTTGATCGCGCCGACCGGGTCGCCATCGACAAGGATGATCCGTTTGTCGCCGTTTGAAACGTCGGGGACGAATTTCTGGGCGATCAGCGGCTCGCGGTTGATGCCCGTGAACAGTTCCCAGAGGCTGACGAGGTTGCGGTCGTCGGGGGTCAGGCGAAATACACCGGCGCCGCCATTGCCGTAGAGCGGTTTGAGGATGATGTCGCCATGAGTGGCGCGGAAGGCGCGGAGCGTGTCGAGATCGCGGGCAATACAGGTGGGAGGCGTCAGTCCGGGGAAATCCAGAACCAGCAGTTTCTCGGGGTAGTTCCTGACCCAGAACGGGTCGTTGACCACGAGGGTCGAGCCACCGAGCCGTTCGAGAACATGCGTCGTGGTGATGTACCCCATGTCGAAAGGCGGGTCCTGACGCAGCCAGACCACGTCCATCGAAGCGAGATCAAACGTCGCCTCTTCACCGAGGGTGAAGTGGTTGCCAACCTCGCGCCGGACGGTCAGCGGCCAGCCCTTGGCGGTGACGGCGCCGTCGGTCCACGCGAGCCTTTCGGGTGTATAGAACACCATTTCCCAGCCCCGGGCCTGCGCCTCTTCGGCGAGGCGAAACGTCGAATCCGCCGCGATGTCGATCCCCGCAATCGGGTCCATCTGAAAGGCAACGCGCATGGGGCTCTCCGTCTCGTCGCTGGCTACGCGAGCGTTTGTGACGGATCACTTCGGGCGGTGCAACGGCGTTTCAGGTGTCGGATCGGGCGACGGTGGCGTTCTCGATCACCGAGGTCTGACCATGGCGGTCAACGAGCGCCACGTCCACGCGCGCCGGTGTGTCGAGCCCCGTGGGCAGCGTGGCGAGATATTCCTCGGCGGCGCGGGCAACGCGCGCAAGCTGACTCATCGAGAGGTTTTCGGAGGCACGAAGGATGTTGGCGGATTTCTTGACCTCGACAAAGACCACCTCAGCCCCTTTGCGGAAAATCAGATCGATTTCACCGGCAACGCCGCGCCAGCGGCGGCCCGCCACCCGGTAACCCGCGGCCTCGTAGAGCCGCTGAACACTGCCCTCGGCGGCCAGTCCTGCCTCGTAGTTCTGCCGTCCGCGATGGGCTGCGATCATGACTCACCTCTGCTGTTGCAGGGCTGGATAGCGGCGTCGGGTTTAGACCCGGTTAAGGTCCGGATTTGAGCACAAGTCCGATCTGGTAGGCGTCGCGCCGGGGAATCCCCAGCGCCTCGGACACGTCTCGGGCGGCCTCTTTGACAGGCTTCGTCTCGAGCGCCGAGCGCATTGCGGCTCTGATCACCTCTTCCGTCACCTCCTCGGCCGTGCCCTCGCCGATGCAGACCACCACCTCGCCCTTTTCCGGCATCGTCGCGATCCCGTCGAGGAGGTCGGCAAGGGTGCCCCGGCGGACCTCTTCGAAGCGCTTCGTGAGTTCGCGGCAAATGGCTGCCGGGCGGTCGCCGCCGAGCACATCGGCCGCTGCCCCGAGAAACGCGCCAAGGCGCCGCGGCGCCTCGTAGAAAAGGAGCGTTCCTTTGGCGTCGCGGAACTCCTTGAGAAACCGGCGCCGGGCGCCATCCGCCGCCGGCGCAAACCCGGCGAAGGTGAACCGGTCGCTCGGCAGGCCCGCCACCACGAGCGCCGCAAGCGCCGCCGACGCGCCGGGCGCCGCCGTGAGAGAGAGCCCCTCGGCGGCCGCGTCCCGAGCCAGCGCGAAGCCCGGATCGCTGACCAGCGGCGAGCCGGCCTCTGAGGCGTAGGCCACGGATCGGCCGTTTCGCAGATGCTCGAGGATGGCGGGGCGCATCCGCGGGCCGTTGTGGTCGTGGTAGGGCAACAGCGGACGGCCTGCGAGCGGAATGCCGTGGATTTCCATCAGCCGCTTGAGCGACCGCGTGTCCTCGGCCGCGAGCACGTCGGCGCTGCGCAGGATATCAAGCGTGCGCAGCGTGATATCGCGGGCGTTCCCGATCGGCGTGGCCACGAGATAGAGCGCGGGCGCGAGCGCTTCAGCGCCGGATTCCTTCGTCACGCGTCCTCCGTGATTTACTTGGCCCCGGATAATCCCTAGGGTCGCGGCTGTCATTTCGTGCCGTAAACGAGGTAGTCGGATGGTTGCGCTTTTGTCCCTTCGCCGCAAGGTGTTGTCCCTGATCACGGGCGCGTTCGCGCTCGCCGCGCTTGCGGCCTGCGACGTCCCGAACGTCGCCGGGGGCGGTCCGCTCATCAACACCTCGCGCGCGGTGCCCGTGGCGCTTCTGGTGCCGCAAAGCTCGACCAGCGCGGGCAGCCTCGCCGTTGCGCTCGAAAACGCGGCGCGGCTTGCGGTGACCGATCTGGCCAGCGTCGAGGTCAACCTCAAGGTCTATGACACCGGCGGCACGGCTGCAGGCGCGGCCACCGCCGCCGAGCAGGCACTGGACGACGGGGCGCGAATCTTTATCGGCCCGCTCTTCGCCGAAGCCGCCGCCGCAGCCGGCCAGGTTGCCGCGCGGCGCGGCGTCAACGTCCTGACCTTTTCCAACAACCCGGCCATCGCCGGGGGGAATGTCTTTCTTCTGGGCAATACCTTCCAGACCAATGCCGACCGGTTGGTCCGCTATGCGGCCGGACAGGGCCGCGGGGACATTTACATCGTCCACGCGCGCGACCCGGCCGAAGAAACCGGCCGCGAGGCAATTCAGCGCGCGATTCAGGGCAACGGCGCCCGTTTGGCCGGGGTCGGCAGATTCGGCCTGTCGCAGCAGGGCGTGATCGACGCCATTCCCGCGATTTCCGCGGATTACCGTGCCTCGGGCGCCAACAGCGTCTTCGTCACCTCGGGCACCACGGGCGCCCTGCCCTTCCTTGCCGAGCTATTGCCGGAGAACGGCGTCACGCCGGAGAACGCGCAGTTCATCGGGCTGCAGCGGCTCGACGTCCCGGCAAGCGCGCTGACCCTCGGCGGCTTGCAGGGCGCATGGTTCGCCACCCCCTCGCCCAGTCTCGTGGCTCGCTTCAACGCGCGCTATCAGGCCGCCTATGGCAGCGTGCCGAACCCTGTCGCAGGACTTGCCTATGACGGCATCGCGGCGATCGGGGCGCTTGTCGCTCAGGGCAGTTCCGACGCGCTGACCGTCGATGCGCTGACCCAGGGCCAGGGCTTTGCCGGTGTCAGCGGCCCGTTCCGGTTCTTCCGGAACGGCACCAACGAGCGCGGCCTTGCGGTCGCGCAAATCCAGAACAACCAGGTGATCGTGATTGACCCCGCGCCAAGAAGCTTTGGCGGTGCCGGCTTCTGACGCCGGCGCGCCGCCTCTCACTGACGACACAGCGACCCTCGCGGACCTGATCGCCCCTGCCGACGAGATCTTCGACCCTGCCCGGGTCGAGGCGGAAATCGCGCGGCGCGTCGGCGACGATACCGAGCCCCGGCTCATCCGGTCCGAAACCGTGGCCGTTCTGAAGGAGGCCCTGAAGACCGGACGGGCCCGGATCGCCGCAGCCTTTGAGGAGGCCCCCCGCAAGGCGCGGCCCACCGTTCATTCCTATGCCTATCTGACCGACGGGGTGGTGCGCACCGTCCTGCACATCGCGCAGACACGGTTGCACCGGAATCCGAACCCGACCGAGGGCGAGCGGATCGCGGTGCTGGCCGTCGGTGGCTACGGACGGGGCGAGATGGCGCCCCATTCGGACGTCGATCTGTTGTTCCTGATGCCGTGGAAGATCACGCCCTGGGCCGAAAGCCTGATCGAGAGCATGCTGTATATTTTCTGGGACCTGCACCTGAAGGTCGGGCATGCGAGCCGCACCATCAAGGACTGCGTCCGGCTGGGGCGCGAGGATTACACCATCCGCACCGCTCTTCTCGAGCACAGGTTCCTTGATGGTGATGCGGCGCTCGCCGAGGAATTCGCGACACGCCTGAAAACCGATCTTTTCAAGAGTACGGCCCCGGATTTCGTCGAAGCCAAGCTGGCCGAGCGCGCCGAGCGGCATCGCAAACAGGGTGGCCAGCGTTACATGGTCGAACCGAACGTGAAGGAAGGCAAAGGCGGGCTCCGCGACCTGCAGACGCTGTTCTGGATCGGGAAATACATCTACGGGGTCCGGGACGCCGCAGAACTGGTGGGGCTTGGCCTATTCCGCAAGGACGAGTTCGACAGATTTGTCGCCGCAGAGGCGTTTCTGCTTGCGGTGCGCTGTCACCTGCATCTCTTTGCCGGTCGCGCGATGGACCAGCTGACCTTCGACGCGCAGGTCGAGGTGGCCGACCGCATGGGGTATGTCGACCGAGGTGGGCGGCGGGCGGTCGAGCATTTCATGCAGGAGTATTTCCGCCACGCCACGGCCGTGGGCGAGGTCACGCGGATCTTTCTGACCGCGCTGGAAGCCAACCACGTCAAGCGCGCAGCGTCGCCGTTCCAGTTGTTCCGGCGGCGGCGCAAGCTGAAAAACGGCTATGCGATCAAACAGGGGCGGCTGGCGATCGCAGGCGAAAAACAGTTTCTGAAGGACAAGCTGAACCTGCTCAGGATCTTTGAAGAGGCGCTCAGGACCGGGTATCTTATCCACCCCGATGCCATGCGGCTTGTATCGGCAAACCTCGGTATGATCGACGACGAGTTGCGGGCCTCGCCCGAGGCCAACCGGATCTTCCTCGACCTGCTTCTGAAACACGGCAACCCAGAGCGGGCGCTCCGGCGGATGAACGAACTGGGCGTGCTGGCCGCCTTCATCCCCGAGTTCGCGCCCGTCGTCGCGATGATGCAGTTCAACATGTATCACGCCTATACGGTCGACGAGCACACCATTCAGTGCATCTCGACGCTTGCGCAGATCGAACGCGAGGAACTGGTCGAGGAGTTGCCGATCGCGAGTCGCATCCTGAAGGAGGGTGTCGACCGCAAGGTGCTCTATACCGCGCTGTTCCTGCATGACATCGGCAAGGGCCGACCGGAAGATCACTCGGTCCTCGGCGCGCAGATCGCGCGCAAGGTGGCGCCGCGGCTGGGGCTGAAAAAGGCCGAGGCGGAAACCGTGGAATGGCTGGTCCGCTATCACCTGCTGATGTCGGACATGGCGCAGAAACGCGATCTGGCCGAGCCGCGCACAATCCGCGACTTTGCCAAGGCGGTAAAGACCAGGAAACGGCTCGACCTGCTGACGGTGCTGACCGTCTGCGACATCCGGGGGGTGGGTCCGGGCGTCTGGAACAACTGGAAGGCACAACTGTTGCGGTCGCTTTACCGGCAGACCGCGATCGCGCTGGAGCAGGGGCTGGAAGCCGTCAATCGGGAGAGCGCCGAGGCGGAGGCCAAGCGCGCGCTCCGCGAGGCGCTGGCGGACTGGGAGCCAAAGGAGCTCCGGACCGAGACCACACGGCATTACGGCCCGTATTGGCAGGGTCTCACCACCGATACGCAGGTCGTTTTCGCCAGTCTTCTGCGCGGCATCGGTAATGACGAGATCCGGATCGACCTGATGCCGGACGAAGACCGGGACGCGACCCGGATCTGCTTTGCGCTGGCTGATCATCCGGGGATCTTTTCGCGGCTTGCCGGCGCGCTGGCGCTGGTCGGCGCGAATGTGGTCGACGCGCGCACCTACACGTCTTCGGACGGCTATGCCACGGCGGCGTTCTGGGTGCAGGATGCCGAGGGCGCGCCCTACGACGCCAGCCGCCTGCCGCGCCTCAAGTCGATGATCGAGCGAACCCTCATGGGCGAAGTTCTGCCCCGGAAGTCGCTGGAAGACCGCGACAAGATGAAGAAGCGCGAAAAGGCCTTTATCGTGCCGACATCGATCACCTTCGACAACGAAGGCTCGGAAATCTACACGATCATCGAGGTCGATACCCGCGACCGTCCCGGTCTGCTCTACGACCTGACGCGCACCCTGGCGGAGTCGAACGTCTATATCGCAAGCGCGGTGATCGCGACCTATGGCGAGCAGGTGGTTGACTCGTTTTACGTCAAGGACATGTTCGGGCTGAAGTTCCACGGGGTCGCAAAGCAGCGCACGCTTGAGAAGTGGCTGCGCGACGCGATCGAGGCCGGCTCGAAGCGGGCCCGCGCCTGATGGCTGCGATCCGGCTCGTCAGGGGGGTCCTGACCGTTGGCATCTGGACGCTTCTGAGCCGGGTTTTCGGCTTTGTGCGCGACATACTGATCGCGGCGTGGCTGGGCACGGGTCCGGTCGCCGAGGCGTTTCTGATCGCCTTTGCACTGCCCAACATGTTCCGCCGGTTCTTTGCCGAAGGCGCCTTCAACATGGCCTTCGTGCCGATGTTCTCGAAGAAACTCGAGGCCGACGACGGCGCCGTGCCGTTCGCGCGGGACGCCTTTGCCGGACTGGCGACGGTTCTGATCGTGGTCTGCGTGCTTGCGACGCTGTTCATGCCGTGGCTTGTCCTCGCCATGGCGTCGGGCTTTGCGGGCGATGCGCGGTTCGACATGACCGTCACCCTTGGCCGGATCGTGTTCGTCTACATCCTGTTCATCTCGCTGGCGGCGCTGCTCTCGGGCGTCCTGAACGCCAGCGGGCGGTTCGTGGCGGCGGCGGCAGCGCCGGTTCTGCTGAACATCATTCTGGTCGGCGCGCTGATCCTGGCGGAATCCGGTGTCCTGACCGCGACGGTCATCGATCCGGCCTTTGACGGCGGCCCTGTCGGCACCGCGCTCGCCTTTGGCGTCGTCGTCGCCGGGGTGGCGCAGTTCACGCTGGTCTGGTGGGCGGTGCGGCGCGCAGGGTTCGACCTGAGGCCGAAACGGCCGGTCTGGACCCCCGACCTGAAGCGCCTGATGATCATCGCCGCGCCAGCGGCGCTGGCCGGGGGCGTCGTGCAGATCAACCTGCTTGTCGGGCGGCAGGTCGCCAGTTTCTTTGACGGGGCCATCGCGTGGCTGTCCTATGCCGACCGGCTGTATCAGCTGCCGCTGGGTGTTGTGGGGATCGCCATCGGCATCGTCCTGTTGCCCGATCTGTCCCGCCGCCTGCAGGCCGGGGATACCGACGGGGGCCGCTATGCCTTTAACCGCGCCGCCGAGATGTCGCTTGCGCTGGCTGTCCCAGCGGCGATCGCGCTTGTGGTGATTCCTGGCACCCTGATCGGCGTTCTGTTCGAGCGGGGCGCTTTTGGCGCGGACGACACGGCGGCAACGGCGCTGGCCTGCGCGATCTACGGGCTCGGCCTGCCGGCCTTTGTCATGCAGAAGGTGCTGCAGCCGCTGTACTTCGCGCGGGAGGATACGAAACGCCCGTTCTACTACGCACTCGTGGCGCTGGTGGTGAACGCGGCCGTCGCCGTCGGTCTGGCACCGGTGATCGGGTTCATGGCCGCCGCGATCGGCACGACCGTCGCCGGTTGGACGATGCTGTTGCTGCTCTGGCGGGGTAGCCGGCAGATGGGGGACGCCTCGGCCTTCGATGGCCGCTTCCGGGACCGGGTCTGGCGGATCGTTGCTGCATCGACCCTGATGGGGCTGGCGCTGTGGATCGCGCAGTTTCTGGTGTCGCCTCTTCTGGACGCACCGGGCCTCAAGTTCCTCGGCCTTGCCCTCCTCGTCGTCGGCGGCATGGCGGTGTACGGGGGGGCCGGACTGGGCCTCGGCGCGTTCCGGGCGGCGGATTTGAGGACCGCCTTCCGGCGCTAGCCACCCGCTCGGGGCGCCGCTTGGTGTTATGTACCCCGGGCGACGCCCACCAGGCGGCAGGCTGTGTCACCGCTGCCGCAGCCGCGCCAGAATCCGCCGGAACGCGCCCCGCGCGAGAACGGGCGAGATCGCAAAGCCCATGGCGAACCCGGCCAGTTCGGCGACCCAGTCATTGGTGCCACCTAAGATCACCCCGAACAAAAGCTGAATGCCCAGAAGGAACCCGATCAGCGTGAAGGCGGGATACTGCGCCTGACCGGCGGCGCCATAGCTGGCCCAGAGGAGAAAGGTATAGGCCCCGATCAGCCCGTAGACCGCCGGATAACCCCCGACGAGCGGGCGCGTGTCGCCGGTGAGCCCGGCATAGACGATGGCCCCGAACACCGCGCAGGAGAAGAAAATCACCAGCACCGCGAGATTGCCGAAGACTTCGCCCACCAGTTTGCCCAGCGCCAGCAGGAACACGATCACCATGACCGCGTGGACGAAACCGAGGTGAACGAAAGGGTAGGTCACGAACCGGGTCACATGTTCGAGCGGCCAGCGCCCCTGTTCGATCATCGCGTCGAGCACCGGGGCGAAAAAGCCGAACTCCCGGATCGCCTCCAGCCTCCAGCCAATCGCCTCGGCGCCACCAATGAATCCGCGCGCACCGGCCGAAAGCAGTACCTCGACCGCAAAGATCGCCAGCGCAAGCGCGACGACGGCGGGGGGGAGCGGGTTCATCAGGGGCTGTATCTCGGGTGTGTCCGACATCGCGCTTTGCCTTTCTTGACGGGCCTCGCCCCTCTCGGTAAGGCGCTCGGACACGGAAATCCACCTTGAAACGGGGAATTGCGATCATGACCGAGGCGGCCTTTACCCCGCGCGTCTTCTCAGGCATCCAGCCATCGGGCGGGCTGACGCTGGGCAATTATCTTGGCGCGCTGAAGCGGTTCGTCGATATGCAGAATGCCGGTACCCACGAGTGCGTCTATTGCATGGTCGACCTGCACGCGATCACGGTCTGGCAGGAGCCCGAAAAGCTGCGCGCGCAGACGCGCGAGGCAGCGGCATTCTTTATCGCCTCCGGCATCGACCCCGAGCGTTCGATCCTCTTCAATCAGAGCCAGGTCTCTGGCCATGCCGAGCTGGGCTGGCTGTTTTCCTGCGTCGCGCGGATGGGCTGGATGGGTCGGATGACCCAGTGGAAGGACAAGGCGGGCAAGAACAGCGAAAATGCGTCTCTGGGGCTCTTTGCCTATCCCGCACTGATGGCGGCCGACATCCTGCTCTACCACGCGACGCATGTGCCGGTGGGCGAGGATCAGAAGCAGCATCTGGAGCTGACACGGGACATCGCCGCCAAGTTCAACCACGATTTCGGCGTGGAGTTCTTTCCGATCACAGAGCCGGTGATCGAAGGACCGGCGACGCGGGTCATGAGCCTCCGGGACGGGACCAAGAAGATGTCCAAGTCCGATCCCTCGGATATGAGCCGGATCAACATGGGCGACGACGCCGACACCATCGCGCAGAAGTTTCGCAAGGCCCGCACCGACCCCGAAGCGCTGCCGTCGGAATATGCCGGTCTGAAGGATCGCCCCGAAGCGCGGAACCTTGTCGATATCTTCTCGGCGCTCTCGGAGCGGTCGACCGGCGACGTCATGGCCGAGGTTGGCGGGCTGGGCTGGGGCCAGTTCAAGCCGATGCTGGCCGAACTGGCGGTCGAGAAGCTGTCGCCGATCACGACCGAGATGAACCGACTGATGGCCGATCCGGCCGAGATCGACCGGATACTCGGTCAGGGGGCCGAAAAAGCCGATGCCATTGCGGCGCCGATCCTCGCCCGGACGAAAGAGATCATGGGGATGGTGGCGTCGCGCTGAAAGCGTGCAACAGGGTCACAGCGGGCGGAAAGATCGCGCAGAGAACGAAGTTGTGACTGGCATTTCCCTATGAATTATTAGGGAATGCACGATCGAACACTATCGATTCCCGTATCCACCCTGGAGACACGGATATGCTGACCAGACGCCATTTCATCGCCACGTCAGGCGCGCTTTTTTCGACGCCGATCGGCCATGCCGTGTTCGCGCAGGAGGCCGACGTCGCCGATCCGGCCGTTGTGCCCGACGTCGAGAGCGCTGCCGAGGCCGTCGCCGAGGCTGCGGAAGAGGTCGTCCGCCAGCCGGTTTCGAACCCGCGGATGTGGTCGACCTGGGATGCGCGGGTGACGCCCGCCAACTATGACCCGTTCACCTCGAACCCGTGGGGATTCCATCCCCGGTTCCTGCCGCAACGCGTCGAGGCGAATGCCGGACTGCGTC
>JAAUYE010035529.1_pt1 | contig 11028 bp, 9 predicted proteins | sample 7278081 | NCBI WGS metagenome assembly JAAUYE01 (sample SAMN14350131, study PRJNA611818) | marine sediment metagenome | isolation source: surface marine sediment (0.6m) | place: French Polynesia: Moorea | collected 2018-08
GTCGCCGCCGATCCAGGAGCCGAACTCGATGAAGCTTGGGACCTCGACCACCGGGTTGCCAAACTCGTCTTCGCCGTAAACCCGGGTGGCCCCGCGCTCGAGATGGCGGTAGTCGATTTTAACCGCGTCGAACAGGCTGCGTTGAAAATAGTGCAGCCCCATCTTGATCTCGTCGGCCACGCTCGGCTTGCTGCCGCGCACCTCGTTGGTCAGCCACAGGGTTTCGATCTGCAGCTGCAGCGCATCGACCAGGTCGTCGCGCTCGAACTGGCTCAGGCGCGGGTCGGTCAGCTGGTCGATGACCTTGAACACCTCGCGCTGGTGATGCATCACGGTGCGCCGTCGCGACTCGGTCGGGTGTGCGGTAAACACCGGCTTGTACAGCAGGCTGTCGAACAATACCCGCAGCTGCTCGGTATCGATCCCCTGGTCCTTGAACTCCTCGATCGTGTGGCTGAAGGAGCCGAACCAGGCGGCGTGACCCTGCTGCTGCACCGAGACCCGGCGCAGGCGATGCAGAAAGTCTTCCTCGGCGATGTTCACCAGGTTGAAGTAGATCGCAAAGGCGCGGATCACCTGGGTGATGGCGTCCGGGCTCAGGCCCTCGATCAGTTTCATCAAGCGATTGCGTTTGACTTCGCTGTCGCGTTTGCGCAGCTGGATGAACCCGGTGCGCAGCGACTCGACCGCGTGAAACACCTCGGGGCTCTCGTGCTTCAGCAGCACGTTGCCGATCAGCTTGCCCAGCAGTTTGACGCGTGAACGTAATTCCTTGTCCGATTGTGCGTGGAAACTGATTGTCGGGATCGTCATGCTCGTGTCTCGGCCGGTTGATCGCGCCAGTATAACAAAGCAGGGTCCGGGCCATGCCTCGAATTCGCGAATTCCCGGTGCCCGCAGGACGCGACTAATTGCCCGATGCCGCTGGCTTTGCGTCGATGGCTGCGGTATAAATTCACGCATGTTGCTTTACTCGCCAGAAACGGTTTACCAGCTCGACAAGGCCGCGGTGGCCACGGACGGGTTCACCGAAATCGAGCTGATGCAGCGCGCCGGACAGAGCGTCTGGCGGGCGCTGCTCGCGCGCTGGCCAGGGGTCGAAAAGATTAGCGTGTTCGCCGGCTCGGGTAACAACGGCGGCGACGCTTTCGTGGTCGCGCTGTGCGCGCGCCAGCAGGGGATAGACGTGCAGCTGTTGATCCAGGGCGATTTGTCGCGTCAGTCGGATACGTCGCGCCACTTTCGAGAACTGTGGCAACAGGAAGGCGGCAGTTTCGAGGACTGGCAGGGACAGGAGTTGAACGGTGACGTGATCGTCGACGGCCTGCTCGGAATCGGTTTGCAGCGCGAACTCAACGAAGAGTGGCAAGACTTGATCAATACGATTAATGCTCACCCGGCACCCCGGGTGGCAATCGATATTCCTTCAGGGCTCAACGGTTCGACCGGAAATGCGCAACCAGTGTCGGTCGCGGCACAGCTCACGGTGACCTTCATTGGTGCAAAAACCGGGCAATTCCTGGCCGACGGTCCCGACTATTGCGGCGAACTGCTGTTCGAAGATCTGGGGGCATCCGCCGCCTCTCGCGCCGACATTGCGGCCCGGCTGGAGGTGATCGAATCCTGCCAGCTGCCGGCCCCGCGCAAAAAGAATTCGCACAAGAATCACTATGGCAACCTGCTGATCATCGGCGGCGACCAGGGCATGAGCGGCGCGGTTACGCTGGCGGCTCGGGCCGCGCTGCGCAGCGGCGCCGGGCTGGTCACGGCACTGGTGCATCCGGAGTGCCGCGGCAACCTTGCCGCGTTCCCTGAAGTCATGACGCTCGGCTGGGACGCGCTGGAAGCGAAACTGCCGCAGGCCAGCGTGATCGTCGTCGGCCCCGGCCTGGGACAGAGCGACGCGGCACAAAAAATGTTGCAGCGTCTGCAGCAGGTCAGACTGCCGATGGTGGTAGACGCCGGCGCCCTGAGTGCGGATTTTCTGCAGGCGCTCGACTCCGAGCAAGTAGTAATCACCCCGCATCCCGGCGAGGCCGCGGCGCTGCTGTCGACCACCAGCGCGCAGGTCCAGGCAGATCGCCTGGCGGCGAGCGCCAGGCTGGCCGAGGATTTCGCTGCAACCTGCATACTCAAGGGTTCCGGCACGCTGATTTCGCAACAGGGGATGCGGAGCGCGATCAATACGCACGGTAACCCGGGCATGGCCAGCGCCGGCATGGGGGACGTACTGAGCGGCATCGTCGCGGCCTTCATCGGACAGGGGTTGGTGCCGTTTGCGGCCGCGAAGTCTGCGGTGCTGATTCATGCCCTGTGCGCCGAACGCTTCGGCGCCGAGCAGGATCAGATCGGCCTGATCGCCGGGGATATCATCGATCGGATTCCGCAGGTGATCGGGCAATTGCGGGCTGCGGACTAGTTACCCCTTGTTGATTCGCAACGAAAACGAAATGCGCCGGCTCGGCGCCCGGCTGCTCGCGGCCTGCGAGCAGGGCGGCGTAATCACGCTCAAGGGGGAACTCGGTACCGGCAAGACCACGCTGGTGCGCGGTGCGCTCGAATCCGAGGGCGTTACCGGCGGTGTGCGCAGCCCCACCTACACGCTGGTCGAATATTATCCGCTAGAGCGCTTTACCGTGGTGCACTTCGATCTTTACCGGCTCGCCGATCCGGAAGAGCTCGAGTATCTCGGTTATCGAGACTATTTGAACCCGCAAACGCTGTGCCTGATCGAGTGGCCGCAGCGTGCGGCCGCGTACCTGCAGGCGATCGATCTCGAGATCGAACTCGAATATGACCCCGAAGGTCGGCGGGTCAAACTGTCACCGCAAACCGACTGGGGCCGTCAGCTGGTCTCCCGGCTGGAGCAGCCGGATTCTTCGTAATTCCTAATGTTTATTTTAGAAACCTGCTTTATCTGATTAATAAATATAGAAAAACTGTTGATTTTTGATCTCGGTTTTACTATAAATGCGTTCCAGGCAAGGGTATAAAAACTGGAACTATGGACCCAATCGCTAAAGCCAGACGTCTTTTTTTGAAGCGTGTAACCCGCTATGGGTTGTCGCTTGCGTTGCTGACCGGTGCCAAGCCCGCGTTCTCAGCTTCGAAAACGGCGCTTACCGGCATCCGAATTTCACAGGCTACCGACGACCATACCCGGGTCGTTTTCGACCTGACCGGCGACATCGAACACAATCTTTTTACGCTGGCCGATCCGCATCGCGTGGTTATCGACCTGATAGACACGCGCGAGAGCAGCGCGATCGAGGTCAGCGATAAGACCACCACCCTGATGCGTGGACTGCGCTCGGCGAGCAAGGACGGCGGGCGCCTGCGCGTGGTGCTGGACCTGCGCGGCAAGGCGCGTCCGCGCAGCTTCGAATTAAAGCCCGACGGCAAATCCGGCCATCGTCTGGTGGTCGACCTGCACGCCACCCGGTTGAGCCCGACACCGATTGCAACCAGCCAGCAGCAGCGCAGCAAAAGCAAGAAACAGTTCGTGATTGCGCTCGACCCCGGTCACGGCGGTCGTGATCCCGGCGCCATCGGCAAGCGCGGCACCCGCGAGAAAGACGTCGCGCTGTCGGTCGCCAAGAAAATGAAAGCCGAGATTAACCGTACCTCGGGTTACCGCGCAATACTGACGCGCGACGGCGACCGTTTCGTGGCGCTGCGCAACCGTGTCAAGAAAGCGCGCGAGGCCGAAGCCGATATCTTTATCTCGCTGCACGCGGATTCGTTCCATAGCCCCAACGTGAAAGGCGCCTCGGTTTACGCGCTCTCGCTGAGCGGCGCCAGTTCCGAAGCCGCGCGCTGGATCGCGAAAAAGGAAAACGCCTCCGATCTAATCGGTGGTATCAGTCTCGACGACAAGGACGATTTGATCGCCTCTGTGCTGCTCGACCTGTCGCAAACCGCGACGATCCAGGACAGCCTCGAACTGGGCTCCGATGTGCTCAGCCATATTGGCAAGGTTTCGAAGCTTAACAATCGCAAGGTGCAGCAGGCCGGTTTCGCGGTGCTGAAGGCGCCCGACATGCCTTCGATCCTGATTGAGACCGCTTTCCTGTCCAATCCGAGCGAAGAAAAGAAACTGCGTAACCCCAAGTATCAGCACAAGCTTGCCAAGGCCGTCTTCAAGGGCATTCAAAACCATCTCAAGAATCGGCAGGTTTAACGCCGGCTCGACACGAAACCCCTGACCGCTTCCCGGTAGTCGGGAAAATCCACGATATTGTTATGCGCGGCGCCGCTAATCATCATGTAGTCCAGCGGTGCCCGGGTGAAGCGCTGTTTCAGCGCCAGCGTGTGCGATAGTTTGATTTCGCGGTCGTGCTCGGCGCTGGTAATCAGCACCGGGGCCTCGATTTCGGGGGCGAGCGCCGCGGAATCGAAGCGGTCCTTGATCAGGTAGCGCACCGGAAACATCGGATAGATTTTTTGCGCGACCGCGGCGACGCTGTCGTAGGGCGTCAACAAAATCAGCTTTTCCAGAGGCCGTCTGGCCGCCAGGTATACCGCCACGCCGCTGCCGAGGCTGCGCCCGTAGGCGCTGATCGACGCGTGCCGCGGGCTCAGCTGATCGTAGATTGCGAGCGCGTCTGAAAACAGCCCGACCTCGCTCGGGCTGCCTTCGCTGTCGCCGTAGCCGCGATAATTGATCAGGTAGACGCTGTAGTCGCGAAACACGTCCTCGAAAAATCCGCGACGATGGGTGATCATCTCCGAGTTGCCACCGAAGTAAATCACCGCCTTACGCTGGCCCGGGTTCAGGACCCAGCCCTGCAGCCGCGTACCCTGATTGTCGACGACGATCGGCTCGGCGACGAAGCCCGGGTCGAGCGCTACCGGATAGTAAATCAGCCTGCGTTGATACACGTACAGAAAGGCTGCCAACAGCAGGTAAACGCCGATTAGTACCAGAGCGATGAAGATGATTTCTATCATGGGGAATAATAATAATCCCGGCCGGGATTTTCTGGTATTCTCTGCGTCCAAACTTCGTGCATAGCCATAGTACCCAAGCATCGATTCATGAACAAACTCGAACAGCTGAAATCCATGACCCAGGTAGTGGCCGATACCGGTGACCTGGACGCGATGGCTCAATACCAGCCGCAGGACGCGACCACCAATCCCTCGCTGCTGCTCAAAGCCGCCGATCTGCCGCGCTATCAACCGCTGCTGGACGAGGCGCAGCGCTGGGGCCGGGAGCAGGGCGGTAGCCCGGCTGCTCGCGCGGCCGCGGCGGGCGACTACCTGGCGGTCAGCATCGGCCTCGAAATCCAGAAAATCGTGCCGGGCAGGGTTTCGACCGAGGTGGACGCGCGCCTGTCCTTCGATCGCGAAGCCACGATAGCGCGCGCGCGGCGCATCATCGATCTCTATGAAAGCCGGGGTAGCAATCGCAGTCGGGTACTGATCAAGATCGCTTCCACCTGGGAAGGAATCCAGGCGGCACGCGAACTCGAACAGGAAAATATCAATTGCAACCTGACGCTACTGTTCGGCTTTGCGCAGGCCGTGGCCTGTGCCGAGAGCGGGGTTTACCTGATTTCGCCATTCGTCGGACGCATTCTCGACTGGCACCTGGCGGCCACCGGTCAGACTTCGATCCCGGCGGAAAAAGATCCTGGCGTGCAGTCGGTAACGCGTATCTACGATTACTACAAACAACACGGGTACCAGACCGTGGTCATGGGCGCGAGTTTTCGCAACACCGGTGAGATCGAACAGCTCGCGGGCTGCGATCGGCTTACTATCAGCCCGCAACTAATGCAGGAACTGGCGGCCGACGAATCGCTGCTGACACGCAGGCTGAATCCCGAACAGGGTTCCAGCAGCATCGACCGCATCAGCCTCGATGAAAAGTCGTTTCGCTGGATGATGAACGAGGATGCGATGGCGACCGAAAAGCTGGCCGAAGGCATCCGTTTGTTTACGCGTGACCAGGAGAAGCTGGAATCACGGCTCGTCGCCTGAATAGTTCCTTGGCGCAAATCCATACCCTACCTTCGCACCTGATAAACCAGATTGCCGCTGGCGAAGTCGTCGAGCGCCCGGCTTCGGTGGTCAAGGAGCTGGTCGAAAACAGTCTCGATGCGGGCGCCGGTTCGATTACCGTCGAAATCGATGACGGCGGCACCCGGTTAATCAGGGTCAGTGACGATGGTTGCGGTATCGACCGTGACGAACTCGCCAGTGCCTTATCGCGCCATGCCACCAGCAAGATAGCGAGTCTCGAGGACCTCGAGAATATTCACTCGCTGGGATTCCGCGGCGAAGCGCTGCCCAGTATCGCCTCGGTATCGCGTCTCAGCCTGGTTTCGCGCCTGGCTTCGGCCGAATGCGCCTGGCGGCTGCAGGCACGGGAGCAGGCGGAACCGGTGCCCGACCCGTTGCCGCAGGGCACCCAGGTGGAAGTGCTGGAGCTGTTTTACAATGTACCGGCCCGGAAAAAGTTCCTGCGCACCGAGAAAACCGAGTATCGGCATATCGAGGCCCTGTTCAAGAATATTGCACTGAGTCACCCCGAAGTGGCTTTCCGACTGCTGCATAACCAGAAGGTGGTGTACCAGCTGCCCTCGGTACAGAGCGCGGACGATCAGCACCGCCGGCTGGCGACGCTATGCGGCAAGGCCTTCGCCGACAGCCTGGTGGAAATCGATATCGCCAGCGACGATCTGCGCCTGCAGGGCTGGGTCGCGCTGCCGACTTTCAATCGCAGCCAGGCGGATATGCAGTATTTCTTCGTCAACCAGCGCATGGTACGCGACAAGCTCATCAATCACGCGGTGCGCCAGGCCTACCATGATGTGTTGTTTCACGGCCGCCATCCCGCCTACGTGCTGTCGCTGACCATGGATGCGCGCGAGCTCGATGTCAACGTGCATCCGCAAAAGCATGAAGTCCGCTTCCGCGATTCGCGCCGGGTGCACGATTTCCTGTTCCGCAGCCTGCACCAGGCGCTCGGAGAAATACAGCCCGAACAGCAGATCGATTCCCCCGGGTTCGCCCTGGCGGATTCGAACGCGGCGCCGCTGCGGGAACAGTCGGGCCTGAGCTTTCAAGTACCGCTGCGCAGCGATCGGTCATCATCGGTGCGCGAACAAATGCAATCCTATGCCGCGTTGCTGCATCCGGAGCCTGCACCCGACGATGTGGAACCGGCCGCGCATACGCTGCCGCCGCTGGGCTACGCGATCGCGCAGTTGAAGGGCATTTATATACTCGCGGAAAACAGCGATGGACTGATCATCGTCGACATGCACGCCGCGCACGAGCGCATCGTCTACGAGCGCATGAAACAGAACGCGGAGCAGGAAGACGTGATCGCGCAACCGCTGCTGGTGCCGATCGCCTTCAACGTGAGCCAGGCCGAGGGCGACCTGGTCGAGGAGCATAGCGAGTTTTTCAATCATCTCGGTTTTAACGTGGAACGCCTGGGGCCCGAGCAGCTACGGGTGCGCGCGGTGCCGGCGCTGCTGAAAAATGCCGATAGCGAGCAGCTGTTGCGGGACGTGCTCGCCGACCTGTTCGAGCACGGTCGCTCGCAGCGTATCCAGGATTACGAGAACGAGATGCTGTCGACCATGGCCTGCCACGCCTCGGTGCGGGCCAATCGGCTGCTCTCGCTCGACGAAATGAATGCGCTGTTGCGCGATATCGAAACTACCGAGCGCAGCGGGCAATGCAATCATGGGCGCCCGACCTGGAAGCAACTCAACCTGGATCAGCTCGACAAGCTGTTTTTGCGCGGGCAGTAAGATGTCCGCTGCCAGGGTCATGTTCCTGATGGGCGCGACCGCGACCGGAAAAACCGAGCTCGCGCTGGAAATCGCGCGGCGCTTCGAAGTCGAGATCATCAGCGTCGATTCGGCGCTGATTTACCGCGGCATGAATATCGGTACCGCCAAACCGGCGCCGGAGATCCTGCGCCAGTTTCCGCATCACCTGGTCGATATCATCGATCCGGCCGAGCAATTTTCGGCCTGGGATTTCGTGCAGCAAAGCCGGCGCCTGGTGGTCGAGATCAGCGAGCGCGGCCGCTTGCCACTGCTGGTTGGCGGCACGATGCTCTACTATCACGCCTTCGAGCAGGGCCTTAATCGACTGCCCGAGGCCGATGAAGCGCTGCGCCGGCGTCTCGATCAGGAAGCAAAGCGGCACGGCTGGCAGCTGATGCACGAGCGACTCGCGGCGGTCGACCCGTTGAGCGCGAGCCGCATCAAGCCCACGGATTCGCAGCGTATCCAGCGCGCGCTAGAGGTTTACGAGATCTCTGGCGAACCGCTTTCCAGGCTGCAGCAGCATGAAGCCAACGGTTACGCCGGCCCGATCGAGAAAATAATCCTCGCGGCGGATGACCGGGCGGCGCTGCACCAGCGTATTGCATCGCGTTTTCACGAGATGCTGGAGCAGGGGTTCATCGACGAGGTTGTCCGGCTGAGGCAGCGCGGCGATCTCGATCTGTCGCTGCCGTCGATGCGCTGCGTGGGTTATCGGCAAGTCTGGCAGCATCTCGATGGCGAATTATCGCAGCGGCAAATGATCGATAAGTCGATCGCCGCGACCCGCCAGCTAGCCAAGCGCCAGATCACCTGGTTACGCAAACAGCCCCCCGGAGATGCCTTCGATTGCCTGAATTACCGTAAAGATGCTATATTCCGGCGAGTTGAGGCCGCTTTTTCGCAGCCCTGACTGGAACGTTTTTAATAGAAAGGAATCTCACATTCTACTAAACGGTTAAATTCGCTTTCCACGGTAGATTTACAATAATAACTTTAAGGAGTGCTAAATTATGTCCAAAGGGCAAATGTTACAAGAACCCTACCTTAATGCGTTACGCAGAGAGCATGTACCGGTTTCAATCTTCCTGGTCAACGGGATCAAGTTGCAGGGGCAGATCGAGTCTTTCGATCAGTTCGTCGTGCTGCTCAAGAATAATGTCAGTCAGATGGTATACAAACACGCGATCTCCACGATTGTGCCAGCGCGTAATGTTCATATCGACCATCCCCATGCGGATGATGGAGAAGGTAACCGTTAACCCTGATCTGCGCGATATGACCCGGACCGGAGGCCTCTTTGTTCGAATTTGAGCGGCCGCGCGGGGGCGAGCGGGCACTGCTGGTCCATATCAATTTCCCACAACAGCAGGATCAGGACGATCTGGATGAGTTCATCGAGCTGGTACGCTCCGCTGACGTCGAGGATGTCGACCTGATCACGGGCAGTCGCCAGCAGGCGTCTGCGAAAACCTTTATCGGCAAGGGTAAACTCGAAGAAATCGCGGCCCAGGTCGCGTCCCAGGAGATCGACGTGGTGCTGTTTAATCACGCCCTGTCGCCATCCCAGGAAAGAAACCTCGAACGCGAGCTGAAGTGCAGGGTGCTGGACCGTACCGGCCTGATCCTCGATATTTTTGCGCAGCGCGCGCAATCCTTCGAGGGTAAGCTGCAGGTCGAACTGGCCCAGCTCAGGCATTTATCGACCCGCCTGGTCCGCGGCTGGACCCACCTCGAGCGGCAAAAAGGCGGTATCGGGCTGCGCGGACCGGGCGAGACCCAGCTCGAGACCGATCGACGCCTGCTGGGCAAACGCATCAAGTACCTGAATAACCGCCTCGCCAAGGTGTCGAGCCAGCGCGCACAGAGCCGGCAGGCGCGCACCAAGGCGGATATCCCCACGGTATCGCTGGTGGGCTATACCAATGCCGGCAAATCGACCCTGTTCAACGCCCTGACCGATGCCTCGGTTTACGCCGCCGACCAGTTGTTTGCTACGCTCGACCCCACCTTGCGCAAGCTGCAGCTGAGCGAGCAGCAGGACGTCATACTCGCCGATACGGTGGGATTTATCCGCCATCTGCCGCATGACCTGGTGGCGGCGTTTCGCGCCACCCTGGTGGAAACGCGCGAAGCCGACCTGATTCTGCACGTGGTCGACGCTGCGGACGAGAGCCGCCAGGAGAAAATCGAGGCGGTCGACCGGATACTGCACGAGGTTGGTGCGGGCGAGGTACCGCAGCTGCTGGTTTATAACAAGATCGATCTTCTGGGGCTGTCGCCGCGCGTCGATCTGAACGAGGAGGAGCAGCCGTGGCGGATCTGGCTCTCGGCCCGGCAGCGCGAGGGTTTCGACCAGCTGGCAGACATCCTGCGCCAGCGATTCTGTGAAAAAAGCGCGATCTACAGCCTGGAATTATTAGCCAGCGAAGGCCAGATCAGGGCTTATTTGTTCGAGTCCGGCGCGATCGACAGCGAAAATTTCGAAAATAATGGCAATATCAGCTTGAAACTGCGCCTGACGCCCGCACTTTTGAAGCGTTTACAGCGAAAATTCGGGATTTCGTCGGAACGCTTCGAGATGCTGGCCGATACGCTTGCAGGAGCGGCCTGAAAGCCATTACAATCCGCCATCTTTGCGCGTCCGCAATCCACTGAACACACGATAAGCTTTCGGAGTTGATTATGCCCTGGAATGAACCAGGTAAAGACAAAGATCCCTGGGGTCAACGTAACAACGATGGCCCGCCCGACCTGGACGAGCTATTCAGGAACCTGAAGAACAAGTTCGGCGGACTGCTGGGTGGCGGTGGCCGGGGAAAAATCCCCAAGGTACCGGGCGGCTCGGGCAACGTGTCGGGCTTTATCGGCTTTGTGCTGGTCGCGGGGCTGGTGGTGTGGGCACTGACCGGAATCTACATCGTCGACGAAGGCTGGCGCGGGGTCGAAACCCGCTTCGGCGAGCGCACCGTCGTGACCCAGGCCGGACCGCACTGGCATATCCCCTATCCGATCGAAGATGTCGAATTGATTAACGTCGCCGATATACGTACCGCGCGGAAAAATTCCAAGATGCTGACCAGCGACGAAAACATCGTCGTGATGAGTATCGAGATCCAGTACAACATCAAGGATGCGCAGGACTTCGCCTTCGAGGTATTCGACCCCGATCTGACCCTGCAGCAAACCGCCGAAACCGCGATCCGCGAGGTCGTCGGTAACAACGACATGGACCTGA
>JAAUYE010072217.1_pt1 | contig 11018 bp, 8 predicted proteins | sample 7278081 | NCBI WGS metagenome assembly JAAUYE01 (sample SAMN14350131, study PRJNA611818) | marine sediment metagenome | isolation source: surface marine sediment (0.6m) | place: French Polynesia: Moorea | collected 2018-08
CCGAAACCTGATTTGTTCCGGGCAATAGCTCTCGAGGATAGAACCGCAAACTAGTTGAGTACCGCGTATCCGCGATTGCGCAGACAGTTTTTGACGACCTTGTCGCGCTCGCGGCTGGTTTCCCCGGAGCCCCTGGCGGCGCCACCGATAAGACCGACCCCGGCCCCCTTTTTGGCGCCGTCGCTGCCCCCCAGCACCGCGCCGATTGCACCGGTTACGAGCGCACCGCCAACCGCCTTTTCGCCGGCTTTCTGCTCGACCTGTTGGGCGATTTGCTCGCACTCGGCGAGATCTTTTTCGTACTGAACCATATCGACACCGGCGGGATCGATCACCGGCCCGGACTTGCCGGCGCAACCGGCAACGGCCATGCCCGCCAGCACCAGCATTGTGCACAACCTGGCGCCTGCGAACCCGATCGTGGTCTGTTCTGTTTTTTTCATCTCGCTAAATTCCTCGTTCTGGAGCAGCTGCAAAAAAGCATTCTGCGCGGGACAGACCCGGCTTTATCGCATCCACTCAACCCTGGATTCACCCGATTTCACGCGCGGATGCCGTATTCTAGCCAATAATCCACGCCTGTTTTTCGCTTATTCGACCAATCGGACATATCGGGCCGCTTGATTTAGATCGATGCACGTTTTATACAGGCCGGATTTCCGCGAGTACGGCCTGCCCGATGTCAGCCAAAATCCTGATTCTGTTTGCCCACCCGTCGCAGCATCGCTCCGAGGTCAATGCCCCGCTGCTGCGCGCGTCGTCGGACGTCGACGATGTCACCCCGGTCGATTTATATGCCGAGTATCCCGATTTCTGTATCGACATCGATCGTGAACAGCAGCGGCTGCGCGAGCATGACGTTATCGTCTTCATGTTTCCGCTCTACTGGTACTCGACCCCGTCGATCCTCAAGGAATGGCAGGACCTGGTGCTCGAATACGGCTTCGCCTACGGCCATGACGGTAACGAACTCGCCGGTAAAAAGCTGCTGTGCGCGATTACCGCGGGCGGCATCGAAGATGCCTATCGCCACAGCGGCTACAATCACTACTCGATCCGCGAACTGCTGTGCCCGATCGAACAGACCGCGACACTCTGCGGCATGATTTACCTGCCGCCCTTCGCGTTGTTCGGCTCGCGTACCGCGCTCGAGGAGGGCAAGGTCGAAACCCATGTGGAGCAATGGAAACGAATGCTCGACTGCCTGCGCTGCGGCCGGATCGATTACGAACGCGCCGAGGTAGCGGAAAAACTCGACGAATGCGTAAACCCGGCCGACGGAGTTTCGCCATGACCGCCTACTTCATCCAGGCGTTCATTTACCTCTGCGCCGCGGTCATCGCGGTGCCGCTGGCCAAACGCCTCGGACTCGGCTCCGTGCTCGGTTACCTGATCGCCGGGGTTATCATCGGCCCGGTCGTCGGCCTGGTCGGCGAGGAGACGGAAACCCTGCAGCACTTCGCCGAATTCGGCGTGGTCATGATGCTGTTCCTGGTCGGTCTCGAACTCGAGCCGAGAATGCTCTGGCGTATGCGCAACCGTCTGCTCGGTCTCGGCGGATTGCAGGTGGGTCTGACCACCCTGGCCATACTTGCGATCGGTCTGGCATTCGGATTCGACTGGCGCATCGCCTTGACCGTGGGCATGATCCTGGCGCTGTCGTCTACCGCGATCGTGCTGCAAACGCTCAACGAAAAAGGTTTGACCAGGACCGAGGGCGGCCGCGGCGCTTTCTCCGTGCTGTTATTCCAGGATATCGTGGTGATTCCGATGCTGGCGCTGATCCCGCTGCTGGAGCTGCCCGAACTGGCCGCCGCGGGACGCGAGCTGGCAACGGCCGCCGCTCACGGCCACGGTCATATCGACCTCGTCTCCGGCTTGCCCAACTGGCTATATGCGCTCGTCGTGCTGGCCGCGATCGCGGCCGTCGTCCTGGGCGGCTTCTACCTGAGCCGACCGCTGTTCCGCTTCGTCGCGCAATCGGGCCTGCGCGAAGTTTTTACCGCGACCGCGCTGATGCTGGTCATCGGCATCGCCGCGTTGATGAGCCTGGTCGGGCTGTCACCGGCGCTCGGCACCTTTCTGGCCGGGGTCGTGCTCGCCAATAGCGAGTTTCGCCATGAACTCGAAACCAATATCGAGCCGTTCAAGGGTTTACTACTGGGTCTGTTTTTCATCACCGTCGGCGCCGGTATCGATTTCCAGGTGCTGGCGCAGGAATGGCTGCTGGTCGCCGTAATCGTCGTCGCGCTGATCCTGCTGAAAGCGGGCATCGTTTACCTGCTGGCGGCGTTTTTCGGCATTCGCTCGAGCGACCGCTGGCTGGCGACGCTGGCGCTGGCGCAGGCCGGCGAATTCGGTTTCGTCCTGCTCAGCTACAGTCTGCAGAACAACGTGCTGCCGGCGGATATGGCGCAATTGCTCGCCCTGGTGGTGGCCATTTCGATGTTCCTGACGCCGGCGTTGTTCATTTTCTTCGACAAGGTGCTGATGCCGCGGTTCGAGGCCGGGGACGAGCATCGCGAAGCCGATGCCATCGACGAAACCGGCCGCGTCATCATCGCCGGCATCGGCCGCTTTGGCCAGATCGTCAACCGGTTGCTGGTCGCCAACGGTATCGAAACCGTGGTGCTGGATCACGACGCGCGCCAGGTCGACAATTTGCGCCGCCTGGAAATCAAGAGTTACTTCGGCGATGCTACGCGGCCGGACCTGCTGGAAACCGCGGGTATCGACGAGGCCGACCTGCTGGTGATCGCGATCGACGACCGCGAACGTGCGGTAGAACTGACGGAGTACATCAAACATCGTTATCCGCGGCTGGCGCTGCTGGTCCGCGCCTTCGATCAGATCCACTACTACCAGCTGAAACATGCCGGCGCCGATTACATTATCAAGGAAACCTACCATGCCGCGCTGGATCTGGGCTGCGCGGCGCTAACCCGACTCGGCTTCCATCCCTACCGCGCCGAGCAGCTGCGGCGCGCTTTCATCGCCACCGAAAATGAAACCGTCGACGCGATGTACCAGAGCTGGGTCGAATCCACCGACAGCGGTATGAGCCCTGGTTACCGCGAACTGTTCATGCAGCAGGAAGCCGCGATCCGCGCGGCGATGCAGCAGGATCGCAGCGACCGCCACAGCCTCTCCGAGCGCGGCTGGACGCCGCCGCCCAAAGGCTACGCCGAGTCGATCGCACAATCCGAGAAAGACGACACTGAAACGTGATCAATTGATATCGGTCAGTGTCTGCGCGGCGCGGTTTTTTAAAGTTATGCAAGGCTGTAACGTAAATCCAGGCGCGCATGACTGCTCATTTGACCCACGATACCCTGCCCGACGCCGATGACCCGTCGTCCAGCACCCTGATCGCGTCGATGAACAATGCGTTCGCGTTCGGTCATCCCGTGGGCGACATTCGACTGATCGAAACCCACATATCGTGGGTTCTCCTGACCGGGACCTACGCCTACAAAATCAAAAAGCCGGTCGATTTCGGCTTTCTCGATTTTTCCACGCTGGAAAAACGGCGCTACTACTGCGAACAGGAAATTCGCCTGAACCGGCGCTTCGCGCCGCAGCTATACCTCGACCTCGTCGAAATCCGCGGCAGCGAGGACAAGCCGCACATCGGCGGCCAGGGAGAAATCCTCGAGTACGCGATCAAAATGCTCGAGTTCCCGCAGCACAGCCTGCTCAGCAATTATGCCAGCCGTCACGAACTCACCACCGATATCATCGACGCGATTGCCGCCACGGTCAGCAAAATTCACGCCCACGGCGACCCGGCAGACGGCGACTCCGATTACGGCAGCGCGGCGCAGGTGCGCCACTGGAGCGACGAAAATCTGGTGCAGATAGCCGAGGCGATCCCGGTGGCAAACCTGCCCAACGCGTTTTTCGAACTCAGACGCTGGTACGCCGAGAACGAAGCCCTGCTCGGCATGGTCGAAACGCGTAAGGCCGAGGGCCACGTGCGCGAGTGTCACGGCGATCTGCATCTCGGCAACATGGCGATGATCGACGGCAAGATAACGCTGTTCGACTGTATCGAATTCAATCCCGAACTGCGCTGGATCGATACCATCAGCGAAACCGCTTTCGTCACGATGGACCTGCACGCGCGAGGTTACCCCGAATACGGCTGGCGGTTTTTGAATCTTTACCTGCAGCAAAGCGGCGATTACGACGCGGTCGCCCTGCTGCGCTATTACTTCATCTATCGCGCGCTGGTGCGCGCCAAGGTCGAAGCCCTGCGCACGGTGCAGGAACAGGATACATCGCGCGCGCATATACAGCCCGCGCTGGACTACATCGAGCTCGCCAATCGCTGGGCGCACAGCCATCGGGCGGCGCTGATTCTGATGCATGGTTTATCGGGATCGGGCAAATCGACGATTGCGGCGCAGCTGGTCGAGCGGCTCGGGGCTATCCAGCTGCGCTCGGATATCGAACGCAAACGTATCTACGGTTTCGATGCGCTGGAATCCAGCGCATCGGAGCTGGATCAGGGCATATACACACCGGCCGCGACCGCGGCTACCTACGGGCGTCTCGCCGAGCTCGCCAGCCAGCTGCTCAGCGCCGATTACACGGTCATCGCCGATGCGACCTTCCTGATGCAATCCCAGCGCCGGGAGCTGCTCGATCTCGAGCTGGATTGCGATTTCCGCACCGTTATCGTCGATTGCCAGGCGCCCGAGAGTGAACTGCGCCAGCGTATCGTCGCGCGCGAGGGCGACGCCTCGGAAGCAAACCTGGAAGTGCTGGAGGATCAGATGGCGACGCAGCAGCCTTTTAGCGATTTCGAACGCGAACAGGCGTCGGTGGTTACCGTCGCCAGCGGCGGGCTGGAGCCGGAGACGGTGGAAAAGATTCGCGACCTGCTCTACGGCTAACCGCCCTGCCTAGATGACGCTCAGCAAGTCCGCGTCGATTCGGTCGAGCAGTTTCTCCGCGGTGTTACCGATGAGCTTGCCGCGAATACCAGTGCGCGCCAGCGTGCCGATAACAACGATACTCGGCTCGATTTCGTGACAGATCGCGCTCAGGGTCTCGACCGCAGCACCCTGTCGCAGCAGGACCCGCGAGACCTCGACCCCGTAATGTCCGGCCAGCAGATCCAGGCTGACCCTGTGTCCGTGCCCTTCCAGCGGCAGCCGGTTGGCGTCGATATCATCCTCGTACGCGGACGCGATGTATAAATCCATAGCGACAATCTCCGCCAGCGCCCGCGCGTCCCTGATCAGGGCCTCGTTCAGACGCATATGCTGCGGATCGCTGGACTCCAGATCGACGCAGGCCAGCAACCGGTTAGAGCGCCACTCCTGCGCCTGATGGGTAAACAGAATCGGGCGGCTGCAGTTACGCATCAACGTATAGTCCGAACTCGGGCCGAAAAATCGCCGTAGCTTGCCGTGGTGAAAACTGGACTTGACCACGAGGTCGCAGTTCGACTTGACGATGGCATGCAGCGCGGCGTCATACCATTCCCGGTTCCAGACCACTTCCTTGCTGACCGGCACGCCGGCGATGCGGCAGGGTTCGAGCCAGTCATGCAGGCGAGATTCCGCAGCGAGCAGGGTCGAGTGTTTGAAGTCGCGTCGCGACGCATGCGCGCCGCTCTCCTTGAAGTCAGCGTACACGCACATGAAAGCGTGAATTTCGCAATCGGCGAGTTTTGCGATCAGCAGGGCCTTGACCAGCGCAAGTTGATGCTCCGCGGTGGGATCGATAATAACGAACAGTCGGGTACGGCCGTTTGTCAATTTTCGGCTCTAGTGGACGCGCACCCGCCTATTTTACGGTCAGACAGCTGCACTCTGAGATCTGCGCGATCTTTTGCGAGGTGCTGCCGAGCACCAGGCTTTTGATCTTGCCGAAACCGCGGCTGCCGGTGACGATTAAATCGGCGCCCCGCTCGCTGGCGAATTCGACGATTTGTTCGGCCGGATCGCCGAGCATTACCTTGCTTTCGACCTGCTCCGCACCGCTGTCGCGGCAATTTTCCACCGCCTCGCCGACGAGAAAATCGGCGTATTGAAACATCGCGGCCTGCGAGTCCTCTTTCGCCTGCGCCATCGAACTCATCATCGTCGCCGGTGCATTTTCAAAGTTGACCACAATCCTCTGCGCCGGCTCGATCACGTGTTCGATTTCACCCATTCTGCGCGCCTGTTCGGGAATATGCATATGCGCGGCGTCGATAACGTAAATGATGCCGAGCGGAATATCGTCACGGGCAGCCAGTTCAGCGCCAATTTCGAGCGCTCTCGAAGCGTGCGCGGAACCGTCAAACCCGACTACTATCGATTTGAACATGAGCCTTCCTCCGTTTTTAACGTCTTTATTTCAGCACAGAGCCGGCCAGCGAAATTTGACCGGAGTCAATAGCCGAGACGCGCGCGCCGGTCTTATCGGGTAGCCCCGGTTGCGAAGCGGGCGCGGATCCACTTGTGGATTTCCATTACCAGCATCACCGACAGGGCCAGCAGCAGCAGGGTGAACCACTGTTCGAGCGTTACCGGGCTCGCGCCGAGCACGTCGCCGAGCCAGGGCGTGTACATTGCGCCGATGTGCACCAGCTGCGCGATGATGGTGCCGCCCAGCAGCAGCTTGTTGCGCAGCGGGTTATGCCGGAACACCGACAGGGTTTCGGAGCGACAGTTGAACACGTGCACGTTTTCGAACAGCACCATTAGCAGCAGCGTGCTGTTACGCGCCTGCTCGACGCTGAAACCCTGGTCGAGCAGATACTTGAACAGCCCGAAGGCTACAAACCCGATCACCAGCGCGGAAATGATCACGCGCTCGATCATGATACGGTTGAAAATCGCTTCCTTCGGCGGACGCGGCGGCTGTTTCAGCTCACCGCCCTCACCCGGTTCGAACGCCAGGGCAATGTCCTGGATCCCGTTAGTCACCAGGTTCAGCCACAGCAGCTGCACCGCGAGCAGCGGCAGCGGCAGCGCGGTAATCATCGCCAGCACGAACAGCACCAGCTCGGCGGCGCCGGTAGAAATCAGCAGGAATATGACCTTGCGCACGTTGGCATAGGCGATACGGCCCTCTTCTACGCCGGCAACGATGGAATCGAAGTTGTCGTCGGTAATGATGATTTCGGCGGTTTCGCGCGCAACGTCGGTGCCGCTCCTGCCCATGGCGACACCGACGTGGGCCGCGCGCAGCGCCGGTGCGTCGTTGGCGCCGTCACCGCTGACCGCGACGTAGTTGCCGTTACGCTGCAGCGATTGCACGATATCGAGTTTTTGCGTCGGCTCGACGCGGGCGAAGACCCCGGCGCTGCGCGTCATGCGGTCCATTTCGTCTTCGCTCACCGCGGCTTTGAGCTGCGGTCCCGAAACTACCTGGTCTTCGCTGTCGAGCAAATCGAGTTCGCGCCCGATTGCGTAAGCGGTGACCGGGTGATCCCCGGTAACCATCGCCACCTGGATTCCCGCGGCGCGGCATTTCGCCACCGCGTGGCGCGACTCCGGGCGCAGCGGATCGATCAGGCCGACCAGGCCGATCAGGGTCAGATCGACCAGGTGCCGATGATTGAAATCCTCCCGCGATTCTATTTCGACATCGCCCGAGGCGAGACCGATAACCCGGTAACCCTCGCTGGCGAGCGCTTTCGCCTGCGCTTCGATCACATCCCTGTCGATCGCGACAAGCCCGTCGCGGGTTTGCATCGTCGAACACATTTCGAGCAGCTTTTCGAAGGCGCCCTTGACGAAAGCCCGAGTCTTACCTTCGAACCGGTTGAGACTGGCGCTGTACAGCCGCTCCGATTCGAACGGCATGGTCGCTATCTCCGGGTGCAGCCTGATTTCTTCGGGCCGCTTGAAACCCGCCTTGTGCGCCATGATCAGCAGCGCGACGTCGACCGCGTCGCCGTTGCGCGCCCACTGGCCTTTCTGGTGGCCGATGAAGCCTTCGTTGGCGAGCACCGCGCAGCGACAGGCTTCGGCGAGTTCCCTGTCGTCGGGCTCGACGGGCTCGCCGTCTCCGGAAAGAACAGTGCCGACCGGCTGATCGCTGTCACCGGTAACCTGCCATTCCTGCTGGCCCGGAAAGGCGAGCCGGCGCACGGTGAGCTGGTTAGCGGTCAGCGTGCCGGTTTTGTCCGAGGCGATATAGGTGCAGGAACCCAGCGCCTCGACCGCGATCAGGCGGCGCACGATAACGTCACGGCGGGCCATGCGGCGCATGCCGATGGCAAGCGCCACGGTCAGCGCCACCGGCAGACCCTCCGGGATAACCGAAACCGCGAGCGCTACCGACGACAGGAAAATCTCCGCAACCGGCATGCCGCGCACGAGCAAGATACTCGCCATCAAAACCACCGCGCAGCCGACGAAAATCGCAATGCGATGGGTAAAACGCTCCATGCGCTCCTGCAGCGGCGCCTTGGCGCTGGTATCGCCGGTCACCGATTGCGCAATCGTGCCGAGTTCGGTGGCGAAACCGGTCGAAACCACGACGCATTGCGCGCGTCCGCGGTTCACGAGGCTGCCGGCAAAAGCCATGTTGACGCGATCGCCGAGCACGGTATCGGTATCCAGCTCGATACCGGCGCTTTTGATTACCGCGATCGATTCGCCCGACAGCAGCGATTCGTCGATTTCGAGGTTATGGCTTTCGAGCAGGCGCATGTCGGCGGGAACGCGCTCGCCGGACTCGAGCAGCACGATATCGCCGGGCACGATTTCCTCCGAGTCGAGCTCGAAGGCATCGCCGTCGCGCAGCACGCGAACCCGCGTTTTCATCATTTTTTGCAGCGCGTCTGCCGAGCGCTGCGCCGAGTACTCCTGAATCGTGCCGATGATTGCGTTCAGAAACAGCACCGCGCTGATAAAGATCGCATCGGAAAACTCCTGGATCACCAGCGACACGATGGCTGCAGCGACGAGCACGTAGATCAACGGGCTTTTGAACTGACTGGCAAAGATTTGCAGCAACCCCGGCGGCTCTTTTTTCGGCAGCGCGTTGGGACCGTATTTTTCAAGGCGCGCCGCGGCTTCGTGTTGATCGAGCCCCAGACTGGTCGCCGACAGGCGTTCGAGCGTCAGTTTGCCGCTGAGTGCATGCGGATACTCGAGACCGGCCTCGGCGTGCCCGGGTGGCGCGGGAGTCTGGTTCATGGCGACCTGGATTTGCTTTCGGATTATTTTATCCCAAGGTAATTTACAATCGGGCTTTGCGGATTGACATCAGTCAATCGAAACGCTTTCTTCATCGAAACGTTATAAATGGCGGCAAAACAATGATAAATCGGCGGCGATTACTCGAACGGCTCGAGGCCCTGCGCGCTTTTGGCATGAGCGGCAACGGTGTCGTGCGCCGTTTTCTGAGCGAAATCGATATGCAGGCCCGCCGCTGGCTCGTTGCGGAGATGCGCCAAATCGGGCTCGAGGCCTCGGTCGACGGCGTCGGCAACGTGTTCGGCCGCTCGCCGAATCCCGCTCCGGCGCTGCTGCTCGGCTCGCACAGCGATACGCAGCCGACCGGGGGCTGGCTCGATGGTGCACTCGGGGTCATCTACGCGCTCGAAATCGCGCAGGCGCTGGGCGAAAACGCCGACACGCGAGCTTATGCCGTCGATGTCGCCAGCTGGGCCGACGAGGAGGCGCATTTTCTGGGTCTGCTCGGCAGCCGCTCTTTTTGCGGCGAACTCGACGAGGCCGAAATAGACGCCGCGGCCAACGAAAACGGCCAGCGCCTGCGCGACAGGCTGGTGAGTTTCGATCTCGAGCACCTGCCCCGCGCGCGGCTCGATCCCGCGCGCTACCTCGGTTACGTCGAGGCGCATATCGAACAGGGGCCATGGCTGGAGCGGGCGGGCGATCGCGTCGGCGTGGTAACGTCTATCGTCGGCATGCGCGACCTGAGCCTGCGCTTCCGGGGGCAGCAAAATCATGCCGGCACGACGCCGATGTCGCTGCGCGCCGACGCGGCGATGGCGCTGTTCCAGTTCGCTAACCTCGTCAACCAGGCTTTTACCGCGCTTGCTGGCGAGCACACGGTCTGGACCGTCGGCCGCATCGAGCTGGAGCCGAATGCGCCAAGCATCGTGCCGGGCCAGGCCGTGGCCAACCTGCAGTTTCGCGATCCCGAGCAGTCCCGCGTCGAAAAAATGCAGGCCCGCGATTTCGAGCTGGCCGCAAACTTCAACCGCAACGGCCCGGTAAGACTCGATGTCGGTGTTCGCGACGCGAGCGCGCGCGCCGTCGATATGGATCCGAAACTGCAGGCGGCGCTCGCCCGCGCCGCACAAAAGCACGCGCCCGGGGGCTGGCGCCATATGCCGAGCGGCGCGTCGCACGACGCGCAGGTTCTCGCCGCGCATCTGCCCGCGGCGATGCTGTTCATCCCGAGCATCGGCGGCATCAGCCACGATTTCGCCGAGGACAGCCACGCCGACGATATCGTGCTCGGCTGCGAGGTGCTGTTTAGCGCGGTCACGGATTTGCTCAGGAGCGCGGAAGAGACTTGATTATTACGCTTTCAGCACCATTTTGCTTTATACTTTCCAGTCTCGGGGACGACATGGCTTCGACGTGGGTCGCGAAACCTGAGGTGCATGCCGAGCATGTAGGGAACTCGTAAAATCTCCTGCAAAACTATAGTTGCCAACGACGACAACTACGCACTCGCCGCTTAATAACCGGTAGAGGCTGTCCGACTGGAGCCGTGTCCATGCGTCCAGACCCGGGCATCGCTTTCATGGAATCGTGATGGATCCTCGTCCGGGGGTGAAGCACTAAACAAACACCGGAATCGCTGAATGTTTTTCCAGTCCGGCGGATAGCATTCGGTTAAAACAAGGTTCGGAATAAGCATGTAGAGCCGATGGCAGAGGGCTTGCGGACGCGGGTTCGATTCCCGCCGTCTCCACCAGATCACAAAGCTCACCGGGCACGCGCGGTGGGCTTTTTTATTGGAACGTAATACCCAGGTAATCGATTTCCACATCACCAACGTACTCAAAACCGGGGTTGGAACGCTCGTTGCTA
>JAAUYE010143247.1_pt1 | contig 11017 bp, 9 predicted proteins | sample 7278081 | NCBI WGS metagenome assembly JAAUYE01 (sample SAMN14350131, study PRJNA611818) | marine sediment metagenome | isolation source: surface marine sediment (0.6m) | place: French Polynesia: Moorea | collected 2018-08
GAGCGGGCGCGGGTGGGGGGCACGGACGACTCTTTGGCCGCGCTCCGACCCCGCTTGAACGGGGCAGGGCTCTTCGAGCTTCGCTCGGCTGCGCCTCGCTGCGCGTAGGCGCGCGAGAGCGCGCCGACGCGCAGCGAGGCGCAGCCGAGCGAAGCTCGCAGAGCAAGGAGGCGCGAGAGAGCGCGCCGACGCGCAGCGAGGCGCAGCCGAGCGAAGCTCGAAGAGCCCTGCCCCGTTCAAGCGGGGTCGGAGCGCGGCCAAAGAGTCGTCCGTGCCCCCCACCCGCGCCCGCTCCTGCCTGCTGCTTGCCGGCCTGCTGCTGGCCGCGTGCCCCGCCGCCGCGGAGATCTACCGCTGGCGCGACGCCGACGGCCGCGAGCACTTCACCTCGGACCTCCACCGCGTGCCGCCCGCCTACCGCCGGCAGGCCCGCGAGAACGGCACCGCGTCCACGGGCCGGGTGCAGTTTCACTCGGGCGAGGCCCGCCACGACTCCCAGCCGGACGAGGCCGCTCCGCCCGCTCGAGCGGAGGCGCCCGAGAAGCGCGAGACGCCCGAGAAGCCCCCGGCCCCCCGCTTCGACTGCAGCGCGCTCCAGAAGCAGGCGCGCAAGAAGCTCGACGAGGTGGCGAAGCGGGAGCGCGCCGTGGAGCGCCGCGAGGATGCCGCCAGCGACATCGCGAGCAGCCTGCGCGCCGACAAGCACCGCCAGGACGCGCTGGCGGAGGCGAAGGAGCGCCTCGCCGAGGCACAGGAGCGCTACGAGCGCTGGCGACGCATCCACTACACGCGCGGAGCGCCGCCCGGCTGCCTGCGTTGAGGGGCGCTCAGGAGCCGGTGAACTTCGCCGCCCGCTTGGCCAGGAAGGCGGCGACGCCCTCCTGCCCATCGGGCGTCGCGGCGGAGCGCGCGATGCTCGTGCTCTCGAGCTCCATCTGCGTCTCCAGGCTCTGCTCGCCGCTCGCGAGCACGAGCCGCTTCACCGCTCCGAAGGCGCCGGTCGGCCCCTGGGCGAGCTGGGCCGCGAGCCCCGCCGCCGCAGCCTCGACCTCCGCATCGGGAACCACCTGGTTCACCAGGCCCCAGTCGCGGGCCTGCTCGGCCGAGATCATGCGGTTCGTGAGCATCAGCTCGAGCGTGAGCCGCCGCCCGATCAGGCGCGGCATGAAGTAGGTGGAGCTGCCGTCCGGCGTGAGCCCCGCACGCGTGTAGGCCATGGTGAACTTCGTCGACTCGCCGGCCACGGCGAGGTCGGCCGCGCAGACCAGGCTGAAGCCCGCGCCGGCCGCCGTGCCGTTCACGGCGGCGACCACCGGAGCGTCCATCCGCGCCAGCAGCGACACCGCGGCATGTAGGTGGAGCGTCATCTTCTTGAGCAGCTTCGGAGCCTGGTCGGCCGCCTCGCCGAAGGCCGAGAGGTCGCCCCCGGCGCAGAACATCTTGCCCCGGGCGCCCAGCACCACGGCCCGCACCGACGGGTCCTCGTTCGCCACGAGGGCCGCGTCGGCCAGCTCCTCGCACATGGGAAGGTTCAGGGCGTTCGCGGCCTGCTCTCGGGCCAGCGTGATGAAGGCGACTCCGTCGCGCACCTCGTACTCGAGCGTCCCGTAGCTCATGTTCTCCTCGTGTCGTTCAGGCGTCGCGTGACGCCAGGTCCTGGGTGAGCGTGGTGCTCCCCAGCCAGAAGAAGAGCCCCGCCAACCCCCCCACCAGCGTCACCACCACCAGCGAGTAGCGGATCGCGAGGTCCTGGTGGGTCGCGGCGAAGGCGTCGTTCATGACGCCCACGGCGAAGGGCCCGAAGCCCAGGCCCACGATGTTGAGGATCAGCAGCAGCACGGCGGAGGCCGTGGCCCGCATGTGGGGACGCGCCAGGTTCTGCGACAGCGACCACAGCGGCCCCACGTACATGTTCGCCACGGTGTAGGCGGGAACGAAGCTGGCGAGCGCGGGCAGCGGCTCTCCCAGCAGCAGGAAGCCCAGCGCGAAGGGAACCATGGCCACGGACACGATCGCGGGCATGCGCATGTACCAGCGCGGGTCTCCGGCCCCCAGCCGATCGGAGAGCCAGCCCCCGAAGGTGACGCCCACGCAGCCCCCGAACATGATGGTCGGGCCGAACCAGGCGGCGACCTCGTCCCAGGGGAGCCCGTGTACGCGGCCGAGGAAGACGGCCCCCCAGGTGAGGATCCCGTAGCCGAAGACCGCCTGGCAGCTCGCCCCCAGCACGAGCCAGAGGAAGGAGCGGCGCGAGAACAGGAAGCCGAACACGGCCCAGAAGCCCACCTCCTCCGCCGCGGCGGTGGTTCCGCCCTCGGAGGCGCCGCGCGGCAGCTCGCGGACCGTGAGCGCCACCAGGAGCGAGAGCGGGAGGCCGGCGAGCCCCACCACGAAGAAGGCCGTCCGCCAGTCGCCGAAGGCGGTGAGCAGGAAGCCGCCCGCCATGATGCCCAGGCCGGAGCCGATGTAGATGCCGTTGCCGTAGAGGGCCAGCGCCGTGGCGCGGCGCTCGGGAGGGAAGTAGTCCGAGATGAGCGAGTGCGAGGGCGGCGTGCCGCCGGCCTCGCCGATGCCCACGCCCACCCGCGCCAGGGCCAGGTGGAGGAAGCTGCGGGCGAGCCCCGAGGCCGCGGTCATGGCGCTCCAGACCGCCACCGACACCGCGATCACCGTGCGTCGCGATCCGGTGTCGGCCAGCCGCGCGATCGGGATCCCGGCAGCGGTGTAGAAGAGCGCGAAGGTGACGCCGGCGAGCAGGCCCATGAGCGTGTCGGAGACGCCGAGGTCGTCCTGGATGGGCTGGATCAGGATCGAGAGCACCTGCCGGTCGACGAAGTTGAAGACGTAGACCACGAAGAGGACACCCAGCACGTAGTTCGCGTAGCCCTGCGAGACCGGACGCGCTTCGGCGGTGGGAGAGGCCGGGAGGCTCGAAGCCATCAGGCGAGCGCCCGTTGCAGGACCGCGCGGGCGGCGTCGGCCGCCCGCCGGGCCACCTCCGCGGGCGGGCGCCGCGCGAGCTCGTCCGAGAACACCTCGACGCCGAGCGGCGCGGCGCTGCCCCCTTCACGGAGCGCGCGGAGCCACTCGACGAGCCCGGCGTCGCCCTCCCCCGGCAGCAGGCGCCGGTGCATGGTCTCCTCCACCGGGTCCGGCTCGGCGGCGGCGGGCGCGTCGTCGAGCTGGACGGCGAGGATGCGCTGCGCGTGGCGCCGCACGCCGTCGGCGCCGCCTCCGCCGCGGAAGTGGTGCCAGGCGTCGAAGGTCACGCCTCCGTTGGGGCGCCCGGCGGCCTCCACGATCTCCACGGCGGCCCCGAGCGTCGCCACCTGCCCGAAGGGCATGAACTCCAGGTGGACCAGCAGCCCGTGCTCCGCGGCGCGGTCGCAGAGCCGGGCGAAGCCCTCGGCCAGCGCGTCCGTCGGGACCGGCTTCGCCGCGAAGAGCGCCGCATTGATCGACCGCGCGCCCAGCGCGTCGGCGGCCCGGAAGAAGTCGTCGTCGCGCCAGCGGAAGAAGCCCTGGCCCTCGGCGGGCGTGCCGGGCGGGAGCTCGGTGCCGGGAGCCCAGGTGAGCAGCGGGTCGAGGTCGGCCACGGCCAGCCCGTGGTCGCGGAGGCGGGCGCGGAGCTCGCCGTCGCCGAGCCCACTGGCCCGCGCCGCCTCGAGGTCGTCGAGGAAGAGCGAGAGGCCCCGGAATCCCGCCCCGGCCGCGGCCTCGATGCGCTCGGCCAGCGGCGTGGTCGCCAGGGTTCCCGCGCAGAGCACGAGGTCGTCGGGGCCGAGGCCGGAGGCGCTCACCGCTCGCCGGTCCACCGCGCGGGAAGGGTGATCACGGCGGCAGTATACGGACTCGGCCGGGCCGGCGGCGGCCCTTCTCGCGACGCAGCAGGAAGAGGGAGGCGAAGACCACGAGGTTGAGCGCCGCGAAGCCCCGGAAGGCCGGGGCGTAGCTTCCCAGCCGGTCGAAGGACCAGCCGGCGAGGATGCTGCCGAGGCTTCCCGCCGGCGCCAGCACCGTCATCAGCAGGCCGTAGATCGTGGGCAGGAAGCGCACGCCGAAGCAGTCGGCGATGATCAGCGGGTACACCACGTCGCGCGCCGCGTAGGCGAAGCCGAAGAGCACGACGAAGGCCGGCAGGAGGCCCGGCGCCGGCAGGGCCAGCAGGAGCAGCGACGAGAGCGTGAGCAGGCCGAAGTCGGCCAGGAAGGCGAAGCGCGGGGTGACCCGGTCGGCCAGCAGCCCCATCGCCACCTTGCTGACCAGCCCCATGCCGATGGCGAGGCTGTACCAGCCGGCCGCGGCCTCGTGCGACAGGCCCTGGTCGCTGAGGGCCGCCACGAAGTGCTCCAGGATCGCCAGGAAGTAGAGGAAGAAGCTGAAGAGCGCGACGAAGAGGATCCAGAAGCTCCGCGTGCGAAGCGCCTCGCGCGCGCTGAGGTCGGCCGCGTCGTCCGGCTCCGGGGGCGCGTCGCTCGCCGGGGCCGCGACGGGCCCCTCGGGCCCCTCCCCGGCGCGGCGATCGCGCACCACGAACAGCGCGAAGGGCGCCACGACCGCGCTTCCCACCACGCCGACGGCGAGGAAGGCCTCGCGCCACGACCGGCTCACCGCCAGGAAGGTGGCGAGCTGCACGAACACGATGGCGCCGATGTTGGACCCGGTGTAGACGAGACCGAGCGCGAGCCCGCGCGCCCGGGTGAGCCACTGCGACACCACGGTGCCCACCGTGATGTCTCCGAGCCCCGTGGTGAGCAGCCCGAGGAGCACGTTCCCGACGTAGAAGTGCCAGAGCAGCTCGGCCCGGCTCAGCCAGAGGAAGGTGGGCAGGATCAGCAGGCTCGCCGCGCCGAGCACCGGACGCGCCCCCACGCGCACGATGAGCCAGCCCAGCACCGGGCTCACGGCGGCCATGGCGAAGAGCAGGGGCACGCGGGCCGAGGCGAAGGCGGCGCGCGAGAGCCCGAGGTCCTCGGTGATGGCCTTGAGCAGCGTCGAGTAGACGTAGCCGAAGCCGAGGCCGAGCTGGCAGGCCAGGCAGCCGACGACGATCCAGAGCGTCCGCCCGCGCAGCTCGCCGAAGGCGCCGCCCAAGCCGTCGCCCTAGGCCTTGGCTCCGTGTTGCTCCTCGAGGCGCGCCATGATCGAGCTGGCGAGCTGCTCGGCCGCCGGCAGCATCACCGGCTTCATCATGGCGTTCACCATGGGGGCCATGGGGCCGCCGGGATTGATCTCGAGCGAGAAGGTGAGCCTGGCCATGCCGGCGCCCGGCCCCGCGTCGGCGCTGGCCGCGCGCTCGGGCCGGCCACCCCCGACGAGGCGCAGGAAGAAGCGCACGATCGCCTCGAGCAGGCGCAGGATCGGGTTCTTCTTCGCGGCCGGGGGCGCCGAAGCCGCGGCCGCCTCGTCTTCGTAGGTGGCCATCTCGAAGGTCCCGCCGCCCTCCATGGGCTCGTTCAGCCCCTTCAGCTGGAAGGCCACCCGCGACGGTCCGTTCCACTCCGTGATGTGCACCTGGAACTTGAGGATCCGCGCCAGCACCCCCACGTCGCCCTTCAGCACCCACACCGAGTCGGTCTCGCTCTGCTTCTCGTGCGACTGGTAGCCGGTGACGTACTCGGCCCAGTTGTCCATCTCCTTCACGAAGTCCCAGATGGTCTCCACGGGGAGCTTCGCGGTGGTCGTGTACTCGGCGGAGGGCACGCGGTCAGCTCTGGCCCATCGCGTGGCGCCCGGCGATGTAGCCCCAGGTGATGGCGCGCATGTTCGACGTACCGCTCTGGTAGCCGCTGCCCAGGTCGCGCAGCGCCGCCGAGTTGCCCACGGCGTAGAGGCCGGGAACGGCGTGGCCCCGCACGTGCACCACCCGGGCGCTCGTGTCGGTCTTGAGGCCGTGCGAGTTGATCCCCACCGAGACGGGCACCAGCCGCACCCCGTAGTAGGGAGCCTTGTCCAGCGGGCCGAGGTTCGGGTTCGGGTAGTCGAAGTCGCCCACGAGGCGCTGCGACCAGTTGAAGGAGCCGCGGTCGAAGTCGGGGTCGACGCCGTCGCGCGCGTTCTGGTTGAAGCGCGCCAGGGTGCGCTCGAGCCCCTCCGCGTCGATGCCGAGCTTGTCGGCCAGCTCGCGGGGGGTGTCGGCCGTCTCGACCAGCTCCGGCGGCAGCTCCTGGCCGGGCATGAAGGAGCCCAGCGGATAGCGGTCGCGGTAGTTCTGGTCGAAGATCAGGAAGGGGGGCAGGTTCGGCATGCTCTGCGTCTGCCCGTCCCAGCTCCGCAGCCGGGGCTGGTAGTCCTTGTAGAAGGACTCGTCGCAGAAGCGCTCGCCCTTCCGGTTCACCCAGATCGCGTGCGGAACGCCGCACTCCCACGACGAGCGGTAGAGGGGCTGCCCGTCGGCCTCCTCGCCGGGGATGTTGTAGCCGTAGAACATGCCGAGGTTCACCGGGGGCACCTGCGCGATGGCCGCCCCGACCTCGGTGCCCATCACGATGCTGTCGCCGTGGAAGTAGGGAGGCGCGGCCGAGTTCCAGTCGGGCATGCACTCGTACTGGCAGGCCATCTCCTTGTTGTGGTCGTAGCCGCCGACGGCGAGCACGACGCCGCGGGCGGCCTTCACCCAGAAGTCCCCGCCTTCCTTCTCGGCGCGGACGCCGACGACGGCACCGGAGTCGTCGGTCACCAGCTCGCGCACCGGCGTCTCGACGTAGGCGGGGATGCCGCGGTCCACGACGGCCGCCTTGAGGAAGTAGCCCGCCATGCCCGGGCCGAAGCTCCGCCTGTCCTCCTCCAGACGCTTCCCGATCAGCTCGTAGTCCCAGGTGGTGACCTTGGCGAGCCCGCCCCAGGCGTACATCTCCTTGTGGAGGGCCCCCGGCGGCACGTGCGGGGTCATCGGGTAGGTCTTGTACTGCCACTCGCCGAGCGTCGAGCCATCGAAGAGATCCACGGTGAGGTAGCGCCCGCCCGGGTGTGCGCCGTCGGCCTTCGGGTAGTAGTAGTCCGGCAGGCCCTCGACGGCGATCCACTTCACGCCCGCCTCGCGCTCGAAGTACTCCACCGCCTCCTGGCAGGTGCCGAGCACCTTGTCCATGAGATCCGGATCGGCGAAGCCGGCGGACAGGAACTGCACGTAGCGCCGGCCGGCCTCCTCGGAGTCGTCGATGCCGAGCTCGCGCATCTTGTGGTTGTTGGGCACGAAGACCTCTCCGCCGCCGTAGCCCGAGAGACCGCCCAGACGGGGGGCCTTCTCGAGGATCACGCAGCGGGCACCGAGGTCGTGGGCGGCGATCGCGGCGCAGACGCCGCCGAATCCGGACCCGATCGAGACGACGTCGACCTCGAGGTCCCAGCTGGCAGGGGGCTTGGCCATGAAGGGGCTCCTTCTCGCGGGGATAGATCAATAACGGAACGTATAGTATCGTATTTCGCCGTGCCGCGAGGCGCATCCCAGCCAGCCGCGATCCCCCGATTTCGCGCGATCTCCGGGGAGCCCGGCAAAAGTCCAGGGGGTTCCCATGTCGCTCCGCAATGTCGTTCTCGTCGATGGCGTCCGCACGCCCTTCGCCCGCGGCGCCCGCGGCAAGCTCGTCGCGACGCGGCTCGACGAGGCCGGCGCCAGGATCATCCGCGCGCTGCTCGACCGCCAGCCCCGGGTGAAGGACTCGATGATCGAGGACGTCGGCGTGGGCAACGTGGGCGGCGGGGGCAGCGAGTTCGCCTACCTCGGCAACGTCCAGCGCCTGGCGGGGCTCCCCCTCGAGGCCTGCTCCTTCCACTCGAACCGCCAGTGCGGCTCCTCCATGGAGACGCTCCACCGCGTGGCGATGTCGATCATGATCGGCACGAGCGACTGCGGCATCGCCATGGGCATCGAGCGCATGGGGCGCAGCCTCGGCGGGGGCGGCGGCAAGCAGACCCGCGTCAACAGCATGACCAGCAGGCTCGACGAGCTCACCGACGCGCAGATCGCGCCCGACCCCGATCACGACCGCTACTTCTCGGTCGAGTTCCCGGAGTACATCCGCAGGTCGCCGTGGCTGCAGCCGATGACCCAGACCGCCCAGAACGTGGCCGAGGTCTACGGGCTCACGCGCGAGGAGCTCGACGCGTACGCGGCCGACAGTCACGCGCGCTGCCACGCGGCCTACGAGAGCGGCGTCTACAAGGACGAGGTGGTGCCGCTCGAGGTGGAGGACCCGGTCTTCGACGACGACGGGAACTGGCTCGAAGGCGAGACCGGGCCGACGGTGAGCTTCGAGCGCGACGAGTGCATCCGTCCGGGCACCACGGTGGAGAAGCTCGCCAAGCTGCCGCCGCTCAAGGGCGTCGTCTCCTACGGCGACCGGGAGATCGTCGTCAGCGCGGGCAACTCCTGCCCCACCAACGACGGCGTGGCGGCCGCGCTGCTGATGAGCGAGGACAAGGCCCGCGAGCTCGGCCTCGAGCCGCTGGCGCGCATCGTCGGGCTCGGCGTGGGCGGCGTGAAGCCGCAGCTCATGGGCATCGGCCCGATCGTGTCGTCGAAGAAGGCCTTCCGGCACGCCGGCATCGAGGCCGGCGCGATCGACCGGGTGGAGTTCAACGAGGCCTTCGCCGCCCAGGTGATCCCCTCGGTGCGCGAGCTCGGGATCCCGGCCGACCGGGTGAACGTGAACGGCGGATCGCTCGGCATCGGCCACCCGCTCGGCGCCACGGGCGCGCGCCTCGTCACCACGGTGGCGAAGGAGCTGCGCCGCAGCGGAGGTCGCTACGGCCTCGCCACCCAGTGCATCGGCGCGGGCATGGGCATCTCCACGGTGATCGAGCGCCTGGACTGAGCCTTCCGGCAGCGCGATGAGCTCGACCCCCACCAGCCAGCAGGCGGCCGGACGGCCGCGCAGCGAGGAGGCCCACCAGGCCATCCTCGAGGCCACGCTCGAGCTCCTGGTGGAGGTGGGCTTCTCGGCCCTCACCGTCGAGGGCGTCGCCAGCCGGGCGGGCGTGGGCAAGGCCACCATCTACCGGCGCTGGCCGTCGAAGCTCCCGCTGGTGGTGGAGGCCTTCGGCAACCTCCCGGGCTTCGAAGACGTCGACACCGGGACCGTCTCCGAAGACCTGAAGCAGATGCTCCGCGGCTACATCCAGGTCTTCAACGCGACGCCCCTCGCGACCGTGATGCCGAGCCTGGCCGGAGAGCGCGCCCACAACCCCGAGCTCTCCCAGCTCTACGACCCGGTGAGCCGCCTGCGCAGGCGCCCGCTGCTCGCCGCGCTCGAGCGCGGCGTGGCGCGAGGCGAGCTCGAGCCCGACCTCGACGTCGAGCTCGCCGCCGACCTGGTGGTGGGACCGATCGCGGTGGCGCTCTTCTCGAAGGGCGCCCGGCTCCAGCCGAAGATGGTGGGTCCCATCGTCGACCTCGCCCTGCGAGGCCTCGCCAGGCGCTCCTAGGCCTTTCCACGGAGGCGCCCCGGCCCGCTACGCAGGGAGCTGCGCGACACGCGCAGCGGGCTGCGGTGCCGGCGGCCGCGGCGCCCGGGAGATCGCGCGCTTCCGCGCCGGAGTTGCCTACGGCACCACTCTTGCTTCCTCCCCGGTCCTACACCAGGGAGAGGCACCATGCCGCAGCCCAGCCGCCGACGGAACCATTCCACCCGACTGGTCGGAGCCGCGCTCCTGGCGACGTTCCTCGCGGCCGGCCCGAGCGCCGCAGACGACACCGCGCTCTTCACCGCGGCCCAGGCCCCGAACGTGATGGTCTTCGTCGACACGTCCTACTCGATGCGGGAGATCATGTATCACCCCGAGTTCGACAGCTCCGAGTCGGAGTGCGTGATCTTCAACCGCATCGCGCCCACCGGCGAGGGCGAGGTGGAGTCGGGCTCCGGCAACAAGACGGACCAGAACAGCAAGAGCATCCCCTACAACTGCGACCCCAACACCAACCACTGCCGCTTCCAGCTCGACCAGGGCACCAGCGGCTTCGTCGAGACCGGCACCGTCTCGTGCCCCGGCGGCGGCACCAAGAAGAACGGCTACGTGCCGGCCAAGTTCTGCGGGCGGGAGCGCAAGCTCTACGTCGACGGCCATTCCGCCTGCGTGGGCGGCAACACCTGGCACTCCGAGATCTACGTCGAGTGGTTCTTCAGCCAAGACGCCGACGAGTACTGGATCGGCAACGAGTCGAACACCAGCACCGAGGAGAGCAAGTTCGACGCCAACCAGAACGGCATCCACTTCTTCGACGGCAACCGCTTCCCCCTCTACAAGCAGACCCGGCTCACCGCCACCAAGGCCACCATCCGCGACTTCATCTACGAGACGAACGGCCTGTGCGGGCAGGGCAACGGCCCCTCCTGCGCGTCCTATGCCGACAACGTCCGCTTCGGTCTCGCCGAGTTCAAGGGCAGGGACGGCGGCTACGTGAAGGCCGAGATCGACGACTACAGCGACAACAAGGACGAGCTCGAGGACGCCCTCGAGAAGATGAGGCCCGACGACTCGACGCCGCTCTCGGAGGCGCTCTTCAAGATCTACACCTTCTTCATGAGCCGCGACGCCGCCGACCGCCCGGAGGGCGACAACGACGCCTACACCTTCCCCAAGTACTCGTACAAGCTCTCGAACGGCGACCACACAGAGGACGACGCCATCATTCCCGGCCTGCCCATGGAGTGCTCCGGCGGCTCCACCGACTGCCCCTGCCAGAAGAACTTCGTGATCATGATGACGGACGGCGAGCCCACCAACGACCGCTTCGACGGCACGGAAGACCTCCACCAGGGTTTCAGCGACTTCGGCGAGCTGATCGGCGACTTCAACGAGGACAGCGAGGACGAGGAGGACCTGCTCAGCAACGGCAGCCGCTACCTCGACGACATCGCGCTCTTCATGAGCACGCGGGACTTCCGACCCGACATCGACGGCCTCCAGACCATCGACGTGTACACCGTCGGCTTCCACATCGACCCGGCCTCGATCGGCGGCGGCATCCTCACGAAGGCGGCCGAGCAGGGCAACGGCGACGCCTTCTTCGGGCGCC
>JAAUYE010081328.1_pt1 | contig 11016 bp, 10 predicted proteins | sample 7278081 | NCBI WGS metagenome assembly JAAUYE01 (sample SAMN14350131, study PRJNA611818) | marine sediment metagenome | isolation source: surface marine sediment (0.6m) | place: French Polynesia: Moorea | collected 2018-08
CCTACACGTTCGTTCGTCATCCGGGATACCTTGGTTTCTTCGGCTGGTGCCTGTCTGCGCCATTCTTGCTGGGATCGTGGTGGTCGTTGATTCCGGCATCTCTGTCCATCGCCGGAATTGTCCTTCGAACCGCCCTCGAGGACAGGACACTGCAAGAAGAGCTCGAGGGGTACGAGTGCTACTCGAGACGTGTCCGCTACCGTCTGATTCCGAGGGTCTGGTGACCCGGTAATCGGGGAAGATAGATCGTTCAGCCGCCGCCCTTACGGCGCACGATGCCGAATTTTCGACGAAACGAGCGGATCACCGGCAGGCGCTCGTTCCAGGGCGATGCATCCGCCCGGTCCGGGTCGACCGGACAGGCGTCCCCGGCGAATCCGGGTGGAATCTGGTCATCCAGTTCGCCTGTACCGGCGTTATCGAAGAACTCGTACCCCGGAATCAGCAGATCCTCGTCGACGACTGCATCGATCGTCCTCAGGCCATAGCTGGACAGTTCGACCGTGAACGGCTGCGGATTGACGATCCAGACGTGCTGCGGCCCGGCGACAAACAGGTACTGAATCTGTCGATTCCCGGATGCAATTCGGTATTTCTCGATCGCGCCACCGTACATCGAGCTTCGCGATGCGGAAACGTCGATGACCTCGCTGAAGTCGGGTTCGAAACCGGGTTCGATCTCGAGCGATCGCGGATCATTATCGTCCTTGAACCAGGCGATGCTTTTGTTGTTATTTATCCGGTTTGCTTTGAACTTCATCGCTCTCACCCGCGGTGCTTCGAAATCCCGGTAGGGATGAACCCGGTTTGACGGGGCGTTCCGGAGGACAAGGGACAGGATTCGCTTGTCGTTTTCCCTGCGCGGCCCGCGCTGGCTGACTTCGTCCAGAGCCGCCTGCATCTCGAGTGGCAGGTTTGTGGTCTCCTCTGCGGTAGTCCAGCCGCGTTCGCCGCGCTTCACCGCCCATCGAACGGCACCTTTACCGATCCAATGCGCATCGGGCGTGTTGATGTAGTGCGACGCGGCTCGCCACACGAGTGACGAGTCTTTGTAAAACACCCGCGCGTGAATTCCGGGCTTGCCTGCCCCCGTCCGGCGGACCGGCAGAACGTAAGCGGGCATGACCTTGAGGCCCTCGGCATCGCGTTGATTGCACAGGAAGAAGCGCGTCCCGAACAGGTCGATGCGGTGTTTCGGCGTATACCCGATACGAAGCAGCCTCTCCGGTTCCGATTTCGCCTGACCGTCCACGCGGAGTCGATGACCTGAATCGAGAAGTTGGCGGAAATGCCTTGCGACCTGACGCGGGGACGCGTCGTCGGCATTCACGTTAGCAATCGTCTTGACCGGGATCGGCACATTTTTATGGCTCAAGTCGCACCTGCCTGGAAAACCTGTCTCAGTTAATTATCACGCCGGATATCTGTCATGCACAGTGGCCGGACGTGCTGGTTGGATTCCCCCTCTCGTACAGCAGGGCGAGCCCGGCAGTAATCGATGCGCCGGAAATGGTGCATTAATCTCATTTAATAGTTTAAGTAAAGATGATAAATCACTGTTTTATATACTTTAAATTTACCGAGAAAGCGCACCATGCTCAGTCCGAAATTTCTGGCATACTTTATGTCAAACGATGCATGATCCGCGCCTTCGAGTGGCTCACCGGCTAATACGGCTCGAGCCGATACACCCCGGGGTGAAACGAAAATACCAAGAACCGATGCGGAGAATTCGGCTATGAGAGACAAGCAGCAGGGCTTCACGCTCATCGAACTGATGATCGCGGTTGCAATCATCGGCATCCTCGCCGCAATAGCCATTCCTGCTTACCAGGACTACACGATTCGCACGCAGATCACGGATGGTCTCAGTCTGGCCGGTGGTGCCAAGAATGCCGTCAGCACCTTTCAAGCCGATCGTGGGCGCTGGCCGTCCGACAATGCCACGGCCGGGGTCGCAGCCCCCACTACTATCGTGGGGCGTTACGTGGAGCAGGTTGAGGTCATCGGGGGCCGTATAGAAGTGCAGTATGGCAATGAGGCGCATGCCGCCCTGTCAGGGCAGCACATCGCGCTGTCACCCCTGACGACGTCGGGCAGCGTTGTATGGAATTGCCGGACGGTCGGTTCGGAAATCGCCAACAAGCACTTGCCTTCCGCCTGCCGACTGTGACCGGAAAAGGCCCTCGTGGCACTCGTGTCCTTGTTCAGCCCGGATTAACCAACAAGCGGCCCCCAGAGGCCTTGTGCGGTGACGCTCGTACTGAGTCGAAAGCCCGGGTCCGGCTAGAGATCTTTCTGCAGCAAAATCCAGGTCTGACCCCGGTTCTGCCAGGATTCCTTGACCATCGGACGCATGGCTAGCTCGCGGAAACCGAACCTTTTGTAGAGCCGCCGCGCACCGGCGTTCGCGTCAGAGACAATCAGGCTCAGGCCAACGCTTCGCGATTCTCGGGCCAGCTGCTCGGCAATGGACAGGAGTTCCCTGCCGTAACCCTTGCCTCGATGCCGGGCATAGGTCGCCAGCACGTTCACATACCAGGTGTTGGGCGCAAGATCCTCCAGTTCCTGCAGCGGCACGAACATGGGGGACATGTCGTCGTAGTTCCTGTCGTCGGGTGCATCGCCCAGCGGGTAGCCGATCAGGGCCGAGCTGATTCCGTCGGAGTTTTCCCTGACGATGGCATTTCGATAGGAAAAACTACCGCTTTCGCGGCGCGCCCTTTGCCGGCCGATTTCCATCGCACTCACGCCGGGTTCCGCCAACCGGGTCCACAGGTACACGGGCATTCCCTCACCGGCGATATCGACCAGCTCGGCCAAGGCCGCTGAGTCGTCGGGCGTTGCCTGTCGAAAAGGAGGTTTCAGAAGAGACATGAGACCGGCCGGCTGATTGGATGCACCATCTTGCCACGACAGCGAAGAAAATGAGAGCGGCCGACGAAGGGTACGTAGGACACGCGGCAACGCCGTGTTACCCTTCAACGCTTTCGATTCTAGGGGAAATATCAGTGATCAATACGGACGTTGTCATCGTCGGCGCAGGACCCTGCGGCCTGTTCCAGGTATTCGAACTCGGGCTGCTCGGGCTGAAGGCCCACGTCGTCGATTCGATCCGACAACCCGGCGGTCAGTGCACGGAGCTTTATCCCGACAAGCCAATTTACGATATCCCCGGCATCCCGGTTTGCTCCGGCGAAGAGCTGACCGAGAATCTACTCAAGCAAATAGAGCCCTTCGAGGCCGGCATGCACCTCAATGAGGAGGTGACCGTTGTAAGAAAAGACGGCGAAAACTCCTTTTTCGTAGAAACGAATGCGGGCACCCGGTTTCAAGCCAAGGCGGTGGTCATCGCCGGCGGCGTCGGTTCTTTTCAGCCCCGGCAGCTGCGTGTGCCACGCGTCGACACTTTCGAGGCCGCAAACCTGCACTATCGCGTAACAAACCCGTCTCAGTTTGCCGGTAAACGGCTGGCAGTCCTGGGTGGTGGCGATTCGGCGCTTGACTGGGTGCTCGAACTGATCGATGTTGCCGGGCATATCACCCTCGTCCATCGCCGTGACGAGTATCGTGCGGTCCAGGCTTCCGTTGACAAGATGCGACAGTTGGTCGCCGAGGGCAAAATGGATGTCATCGAAAGCGCCAAGCTTGCGTCGGTAGAAATGGCCAACGACTGCATCAAATCGATGACGTTTCAGCCAAAAGAAGCAGATCCTGTCGATGTAGCCGTAGACGACGTACTGGTGTTCTATGGCCTGGCTCCGAAACTCGGGCCAATCGCGGACTGGGGCCTCGACATTAATCGAAAGACAATCAACGTGGACACCGAGAAGTTTCAAACGTCCGTGCCCGGTATCTATGCCGTTGGCGACATCAATTTCTACCCGGGGAAGAAAAAGCTAATCCTCTGCGGCTTCCACGAGGCTGCGTTGGCAGCTTTCGCGATCAAGCAGCAGATCGAGCCAGACAAGAAGGTCCGCCTGCAGTACACCACCACCAGCCCGCTGATGCACGAGCGGCTCGGCGTGCCCGACTGACACGATGAAATCCCGGGACGCTCGTGCCTGGCGTCCTGCGCATTTCGATATCTAGGTATTTTTCCGCATTGCCGCTTGCCGCCATTGGCGCAACTTATAGCAAACGGCTGCGGCGTTTTGGAGCGGGTGAATACGATGACGGAATTTGACCTGAACAAAGATACCGTGCGGTCAATTATCGACATGGCCCACGAATTCCATGCAAGAGATGACGTGACATTCGACGAGGAGCCCGAAGTCGCTGACGAATACTGGTCCAGCCAGGTGTCATCGGATTTTGCCGGGGATGCCTACTACCAGGAGCTGAAATCGACGATCAACGATCTCGAGCCAGACCAACAGATCTCGCTGGTCGCGCTGACGTGGCTCGGACGAGGCGACTTCTCGTTCGAGGAATGGAATGAGGCGCTGCAGAGCGCCGAGGAGAGCTGGAACGAGCACACGGCTGACTACCTGATTGGTACGTCCCTGCTGGCCGACTATCTTGCCGAGGGCCTGCAGCAGTTCGAGACGGCGGAATAAAAAGGACCAGGAGAACCGTATCCTGCCTCAGGCAACGCTGAGTGAAGCGTACGCACGAGCAGGATGATTCTTCAACGCGAGGCCGGCCGGCATTCCGATTCCCGGCCGCGAATCACGCGCTTACCCTTCATCGGTCCCATGGTCTCGGTAACAATGGTGTTCTGCCCTTCCTGGTGGTGGTCGTCGTAATAGTAAATGACGACCCAGTCGTCCGTCCGTCCGAGCTCGTGGGCGCGGGCCGTGTTTGAGAACAGCGCCGTAAAGTGCCATTCGCCACGGTTGGTGTGAAGAATTGGCAGCCATGCCCGCCCTTCCGGATTGAAACGCTTCGGCGCGATCTTCGGCAGTTTCCCGGCCGCAGCCTGCTCCCGGTAGCGTCGATCGACGTCGAGCAATACGTCGGCGGCGGGAAGCTCTGCGCTCGCCTGACGGCGCACGGTTGCCCGGCCGAGCATCGCCGCGAGTCCGGCGCGAATCGCTGCCGACCGCCGTTCGCCAATGCCCGCGACCGTATCGAGGCGGCCGTCGTGTGCGGCAACTTCGAGCGCTTCGAGAGTATCAACGTGCAGTTCCTCGTGAATCGCACGCGCCAGTTCGGGCCCTACGCCCGGCACCGTTCGAAACAGAGTCTCGGGCGTCGCGTCCCCACGACGACGGTCCAGCTGTCCCAGCCGTCCGGTCCTCGCGATCTCGTCGATCGACGCGGCAAGACCCCGGCCGATCCCGGGGAGTTCGATCAGGCCGGCAACCCCGCGGTCGCGCAGGATATCGCGAACGTCCGTTGGCAGCGACTCGAGCGTCTGCGCGGCGCGCATATAGGCATTGATACGAAAGGGATTCGCCGCCTGCTCCCGTAATACTTCGGCGCACTGGCGAAAAATATCGGAAACCTGATTATTGAACGAAGTTCCCATGAGGCTTATGCGCGAGCACCTCCTCCGTCAGCGATCATCCGGCTGCGTTGTGTCGTCCTGTGTATCGACCAGGAGAATCCGGCATTTCAATCGGGCTATTTCGGCGTAGATCGGCCGCCGCTTGAGGACGGCCGACGCGATTAACACGTCCGATTCGCTGTTGACCAATTCTCCGAGCTTCGGCGCCTCGTGCTCCCCGAGCACGGTAAACGAGAATTCAATGCTCGACTCGGTAGCCAGTTCCCTTAGCCGGTCCTCGGCCTTTGTCACCGCCTCCTTATCCAGCTGCTCCGCACGCATCAGGGTGAAATCGCTGGTGCCACCGCCAAATCGCGATACCTCCCGGGTAAAGGGCAAGCTGGCGGCGCGTCGCCAGCGATCATCCGTAACAAACACGGTAAGCAGTTCGGTCGGCGCATCCGAAATATGCTGTAAAGCGGCTTGCCAGAGATCCTGGAGCGAACTGGTTTCCCAGAGCGCCAACATCACGCGGCGCACGTCAGTCCTTTCGCTTGTCACCGCCCCCTCCTTCGGCAAAACGCTGTCGCTTGCTCGCGTACTGCACGAGCTTGTCCTCGACCAGGCGATTCACCGTATCCATCGGGAATTGACCGTCCTCGCTCCGGTTGCCGGCGCTCTTGCCGGTGAGTACCTCGATGGCTTCGTCAACATACCGGACTGCGTAAACGGCAAACAGCTCCTGCGCTACCGCGTCAACGACCTCCTCGTTCAGCATCAGGTGCTTGACGTTGTCCTCCGGAATGAGGACCGCATGCGTGCCGTCGAGCCCCCGTTCCTTGCAGACCTGGAAGAATCCTTCGATCTTCTCATTGATGCCGCCGACGGCCTGCACGCGACCCAGCTGATTGACCGACCCCGTTACGGCGACATTCTGTCGAATCGGCACGCCGGATATCGACGACAGCAGCGCACAGAGTTCGGCGACCGACGCGCTGTCACCTTCGACGCCACCGTAGGACTGCTCAAACACGATACTGCCGTGCAACGACAGTGGAATGTCCGGCGCATAACGCGCAGCAAGCGCGGCCGACAGAATCAGTACGCCCTTCGAGTGGATCGCTCCACCGAGCTTCACTTCACGCTCGATGTCGATGAGATCGCCTTTGCCTACGCGAGTCGTTGCCGTGATCCGGACGGGGTGACCGAATCGCGCTTCGCCGAGATCGACTACCGACAGCCCGTTGACCTGCCCTACGCAGTCGCCCGCCGTGTCGATCAGCAGCGTATCTCTCTTGATTGCATCCACAATCCTGGTCTGAACGCGATTCTGTCGGTAATCTCGCTGGCGAATCGCTTCCTTGACATCGGCGGCTTGGACCCGCTTCGCCTTCCGTTGACTCGCCCAATGGTCGGCCTGTATCAACAGGTCGTCGAGCGAACGCATGTGCATCGAGAGGCGCTCGCTGTCGTCTGCCCGCCTGGCTCGCTGCTCTATGATCTTCTCGATTGCCGAGGATTCGAAGGGCTGCAGCTTACGTTGCTGTATCCGCTCTCCGACCAGTCGCGCGTAGGCATCGACGTTGTCCGACGAGCGCTCGATGTCATCGTCGAGGTCCGCGGCAACCTTGAACAGGTCGCTGAATTCCCTATCGTAGGCGCTCAGCAGGTAATAGAGCCACCGCTCGCCGATCAGTACGATCTTGATGTCGAGCGGGATGGTTCGGGTTTGAGCATCGTCGTGCTCGCAAAGCCCAGCGTCTCCGCCGGCGATTCGATACGCACCTGTTTGGTAAAAAGGGCCTGCTTCAGCGCTTCCCAGACGAACGGGCGTCCCAGCACCCGGTGAATATCCAGTACCAGGTAACCTCCGTTCGCCTGCAGCAGGGCCCCGGATCGGACCAGCCGGAAGTCGGTCAGCAGCGCCCCCATCTCGGCTCGGTGTTCGACTTTGCCGATCAGGTTGGGATAGCTGGGGTTCGGCTCGTAAATGATAGGTGCGGCGGCATCCGACTCGCTACTTACGATCAGGTTGACCTCGTAGGAGGCAAAAATCGCCGAGGAATGGTTGGCGAGAAATGGAAGCGTGGGGCTGTCTTTCTGCCGGAACTCCTGGGCGTTGTCGATGATATCCTGCTGCACTTCGTCAAGATATTCGATCACCGATGCGAGGTCCTGGTAGGTCTTCTTCAGATCATCGAGCAGCACGCTGACAGCGTGCGACGTCACCTCCTGGTCCAGTGACCGAACCCGCTCACGGTGACGTTTGCGGATCTTGGGAACCGTATCTATGCGTGCCTGAAGTTCCTCGCTCAGGCGCTGGATCGACGCTTTGATGGACTCGCGCTGCTCTTCCGGGAGTTTCTCGAAGTCCTTATCGTCGACGACCTTACCGTCGATCAATGGAGCCAGCACGTAGCCCGTCGGCGTCTGGAGTACCCCGATGTTCTCGCGCGCCGCCTGTTCATGCAGGCTTCGCCATAGCTCGTCGAGCTCTTTCTGTGTCTCCGCTTCCAGTGCCTTCAGCTGGTTGCCGTAATCGTCATTTTCGAAGGCAGCCGGGATCGCCAGCCGGATCTCCGCAATCAGCGCCTGCATCGCGTCCTTGAACTCGGCGCCTCTGCCTGCCGGCAGGCTGAGAGCGCGCGGTCTTTCGGGATCTGAGAAATTGTTGACGTAGCACCAGTCATCCGGTGCCCCCTTTTCTATTGCACGCTCCTTCGCCAGTTCTGTAACCAGGCCATGGCGATGGCTGCCGAGCGGCCCGAGCACAAACACGTTGTAGCCTTCGCTTTCGACCTGGATGCCGAAACGGATGGCGTCGATGGCCCGCTTTTGGCCGAGGTAGGTACCGGTAATGGCATCCTGCTCCGGGCGTGCGCCATCGAGCGAAAGCGACGGGCAGATTCTGCGGAGCTTGCTGACAGCGACCGGCGGAATACGGCTTCGTTCCGGGTAATCGGGCACGGCATGCCTCCCAAAGTCTCACCGGGGTGTCCATCAAACCACATTCCAATATCGAGACGGCACTAGGGGTAACCCGAATTACGCGGATCAAAGACATGTGGTTTACTTGCCAGTGATTCATGGGCTTTTGTAGCGTCCGCATGTTTTCTCGACGCTGCCAGCCACGCCTTCAAATACTTCACCGATCGATTCGTCCGGAATCGCGCCCGCTCGGCGCACGACCCGCTGTCTCGCTTGTGCGCGCCGTTATTCATCCGGTGCCTTTTTCTTGTAGACTCAGGCGCTTGTCGGAGCCTGAGCACGAGAAATGCGCAAAGACGGACTCAGCCAGAAAGCCTATGTTCCCATCGCCCCGGGAGACAGCTACGATCCATTCGTTGAGGCAACGGAATCGCCTGCTGAATTCACGCTCAAGTCCGTAGGCCTTGGAATACTGTTCGGCATCATCTTTGGCGCTGCTAACGCCTACCTCGGGCTGCGTGCAGGGCTCACCATCAGCACGTCAATCCCGGTGGCCGTGATGACCGTCGCCGTATTCCGCGCGCTGTCCAGCTTCGGAATTCGCGGCACGATTCTGGAAACGAATATCTCGCAGACGACGGGGTCGGCGTCGAGTTCATTGGCAAGCGGCGTTATTTTTACGCTACCCGCGCTGTTCATGTGGGGAATGCCGCCCGAGCTGTTGCAGATGACCCTGCTGGCAATGTGCGGTGGGCTGCTCGGCATTCTGTTCATGATCCCGCTGCGGCGATTCCTGATCGAAAAAGAGCATGGCAAGTTGCCGTACCCGGAAGGAACCGCCTGCGCCGAAGTGCTCGTTGCGAACGAGATAGGCGGCGGCCGAGCCCGCTTCGTGTTCTACGGGCTTGCCGGCGGAGCGTTTTTCAAATTCCTGACGTCGTGGCTGCGCATCATCCCGGGCGATGTGCATGTCAAGATCCCGTTTCTGAAGAAAGGCGAATTGGGGATGGATCTCTCGGCCGCTTTGTTCGGCGTCGGTTACATCCTGGGCCCTCGAATCGCGGCGGTGATGGTAGGCGGTGGACTGCTTTCCTGGCTGGTCATCATTCCAGCGATTGCTTACTGGGGGGAGACTCAGACGGCGCCGATTTTCCCTGAGACGGTCAACCTGATTCCGGACATGTCACCCCGACAGATCTGGACCCGCTACGTCCGTTATATTGGTGCCGGCGCGGTGGCCACGGCCGGAATCGTGACACTGATACGCAGCATTCCTGTGATGATCAGCAGTTTCCGCATCGGCGCATCCCAGCTCAGTGAGCGCGTCGGCGGCAATGAAGTGAGCATGAAGCGAACAGGCAACGACCTGCCGCTGCGTTTCGTGGGATTCGGCGTGATAGTGATCGCACTCGTGCTGATCCTGGTGCCCCAGGTCTTCGGCGCTGTCGGCGGAATCGGGATTCGTGCGGTTGCTGCAGTTTGCGTTACCGTATTCGCGTTCTTCTTTGTCACTGTGGCCTCCCGAATCGTCGGTCTCGTCGGGGTAACCAGCAACCCGACCAGCGGCATGACGATTGCCGCGCTGCTCGGCACGGCCTCGATCTTCCTGGCCTTTGGCTGGACGGACGCCCTCGGAAAGGCGGCTGCGCTCACGGTCGGCTGTGTCGTTGCAATAGCGGCGTCGATCTCGGGTGATACCTCACAGGACTTGAAGACCGGCTTTTTGCTCGGTGCAACGCCTCGCCGTCAGCAGACCGCCGAACTCATCGGCGTTCTCACCTCGGCGACATTCGTATGTCTTACCGTTCTGGCACTGGGCAAAGGCTTCGGCTTCGGTAGTACGGAACTGCCGGCGCCGCAGGCGACGCTGATGAAGCTGGTCATCGACGGCGTGCTGGATCAGAATCTGCCGTGGTCACTGGTCGCCATTGGCGCCGGCATCGCCCTGGCCTGCGAAATTGCCCGACTGCCCTCTCTCCCGTTTGCTGTTGGCGTTTATCTTCCGGTTTCTACCATGACGCCAATTTTTGTGGGTGGCCTCGTCCGCCTCTGGATGGAGCGCAGCGCAAAAAACGAGAGGACTGCAGCAGACCGACGGGAACGAGGGGTCTTGCTGGGTAGCGGCTTCGTCGGCGGCGAAGGGCTGCTGGGGGTCGGCATCGCGCTCGTAGCTGTGGCCAAGAGCCGTCGCCCGGACGGCATCGGTACCGAATGGCTCGGGGACGAGGTCACGGCTATGCTGGTTGGCGCCGCGGCCTTCGCGGTATTCGTCGCGTGGTTCTTCCGTTCGGTGCGCGGCCGCGTCGACTGATTGTCGCTACCCGACGGTCGCAAATGCCGGCAAGAAGTGCCGGGGCGGCACTGAGTCTCTACGCTGATCTATCACGCGCGGATCACGATCGAAGAGTGTGTTCGAGGATTTTCTCGTAGTCCGCCGTGTCAACGTCCGTGCATTCAACGTCCATGTCGTCAGGACGATGATCCCGCATGCGCCGGTAGAGGAGCCCGTGCGCCGTCTGCGCCATCGTATCGGCGATAATGCCATTGTCGCTGTCGCAGTTCCTGGCCATTACCATCAGTCGGTCAAAGGTCGTCATGAAGTTCTTCGTGTGGCGACGTCGAATCTCGGTCTTGTAGAACAAAGCCTCGTATCCGCC